>Ga0163215_101653_pt1 | contig 11030 bp, 11 predicted proteins | sample SynspAceP_FD_185934 | JGI IMG/M metagenome (GOLD analysis project Ga0163215, IMG submission 185934) | Saline lake microbial communities from Ace Lake in Antarctica - Synechococcus sp. Ace-P (Hybrid Assembly) | ecosystem: Environmental > Aquatic > Non-marine Saline and Alkaline > Saline | place... | reverse complement strand
ATCGTCGGTGGCGCCAAAGTCTCCTCGAAGATCGATCTGCTGAAAAACCTGGTCAAGAAGGTCGATGCACTTGTGATCGGTGGCGGCATGGCCAATACCTTCCTGGCTGCTCGCGGCATAGATGTCGGCAAGTCCCTGTGCGAGCATGATCTCGCCGAAACCGCCAAGGCAATCGAAGCCGAAGCCCAGGCATCAGGCTGCGCCATCGTGCTGCCTGTTGATGGCGTCGTCGCGCGCGAATTCAAGGCCGGCGCCGACAACGAAACCGTTGATGTGACAGCCATCCCCGCCGATGCGATGATGCTTGACGTCGGACCAAAATCCGTTGAAGCGATCAATGCTTGGATCACCAAGGCCGACACGCTGGTCTGGAATGGCCCACTTGGCGCCTTTGAAATTCCGCCATTTGACACCGCCACCGTTTCTGCTGCCTGCCATGCCGCACGTCGCACCGAGGAAGGCCTTCTGGTGTCGGTTGCCGGTGGAGGCGACACCGTCGCCGCACTCAATCACGCCGGCGTGGCAGAGGACTTCAGCTATGTGTCCACCGCTGGCGGCGCCTTTCTGGAGTGGATGGAGGGCAAACCCTTGCCCGGCGTCGATGTTCTGAAAGTCTGAGGCGGGGGAGCAACCTCTTCCCCATTAACCCTACGGCCATTTCTCCAAGCCTTTCAAACGATTGAATATTTTTCAATCGATTCAATACACCATGAGCCTAGTTTCACCGCGCGCAGCATCTGTTAAAGCAGCCCACAAGATGTTGATTACGGGGACCAAGGCATGATGAACGCAACCATGGCGCAACAGATGGCAGAGAAAGACGGCTTCATCGCCGCGCTCGATCAGTCAGGCGGCTCGACACCAAAGGCATTGAAGCTCTACGGCGTGTCAGAAGATGCCTATTCCAATGACGAGGAAATGTTTGCACTGATTCACGCCATGCGGGCCCGGATCATCAAGTCCCCAGCATTCAGCGGGGAAAAAGTGATCGGCGCAATCCTGTTCGAGCGCACCATGGATGGCGAAATCGATGGTGTGCCCACCGCCGATTATCTCTGGGACAAATGCGGCGTCGTTCCGTTTCTGAAAGTCGACAAGGGCTTGATGGAAGAAGAGAACGGCGTGCAATTGATGAAGCCAATGGGCGGCCTTGACGCGCTTCTCGCGCGCGCCGTTGCCAAGAACATCTTCGGCACCAAGATGCGTTCGGTCATCAATGCCGCCAACAAGGACGGGATCGAGGCTATCGTCGCCCAGCAATTCGAACTCGGCCAGCAAATCCTCAGCCACGGGCTGATGCCAATTCTCGAACCGGAAGTGAATATCAAGATCACCGACAAGGACGAAGCTGAACAGTTGCTGCTGGCATCAATCCAGCGGCACCTCGACACAGTGCCTGACGGCCAGCAGGTGATGCTGAAACTGTCGCTGCCGACCGTGGCCAATAGCTATACGACGCTGGTCGACGATCCGCGCGTCATGCGCGTCGTCGCACTGTCAGGCGGCTATTCCCGCGATGAGGCAAACCGTCTGCTCAGCACCAACAAGGGCGTGATCGCCTCATTCTCGCGCGCCTTGACCGAAGGTCTTTCGCAGGGCCAGACAGACGCCGATTACGATGCGACACTTGCCACCACAATTGACAGCATTTACGAAGCGTCTCGCGCGGGCTGACCGGACAACGCCGAACCGGATTGGTTTCAACCCGCCATGGCAACATGGCGGGTTTTATTTTAGTCTGCACCGATTGCGCCAGCCACGATGTTTCAGACAAGCAGGGACACTACGAACCATGAACCCTTTCCTTGCTGGCCTCATCAGTTGGTTTCTTGTCCCGGTCGCCCTGATCAAGGGCCTTGGCGTGCGCAAGCTGTCGCCGCGTCTTCCGCCACCAACCGGCCGGCCCAAAGGCCAGATTGGCGAAGGTCCTGCAGACATTCGCCTGCTGGTACTTGGGGATTCGTCCGCTGCCGGTGTCGGCGCCGAGCGGATTGAAGACACACTGGGACCCCAGATTGCCGCATGCTTGAACGCCGCCACCGGCAAACCGGTTTCCTGGCGCAATGCCGGCGCCAATTCCGCCGTCACTGCCGAAGTGCGCGACCATGTGATACCAAACATCGAGGAGCGTGACTTCACCCATGTGGTGCTGACTGTTGGCACCAATGACGCCAAGAATTTTGTTACCCGCTCTCGGTTCAAGAAGGGGTTTGGCGGCCTGCTCTACGCCGCCCACGCCCGCTGGCCCGAAGCACGGATTTACTGGTCTCCAGTTGTCGACATGAACCATGTCCCCGCCCTGCCCGCGTCACTGGCATTCGTGCTTGGTCTGCGCGCCGGGATCATCAACGCCATGGGCGTTCAGCTCTGCCGCGAACGCTACGCCACGGCTGTCGACCCGCTCCACGTTGGAGGACCTGAAGGCTTTGCCGCCGACGGCTTTCACGCCAATGCATTGGGCTACAAGCACTGGGCGGAGCACGTGGCACGGTTCATTGCGGACGCAGAACCAGCGCCATCATCATTGCGAAAATCAGAATAATCGCGATTTTCCAGACATCAGATCGCCGCCTCAGGCCGGGAAAACCGAAGGGTTTGATCAGGTGCAGCGCCATGGCGGCAAGAACCAGAATCAGCAGTATTTTCGTTGACATGCATCACGCCTTATTCGCCGTCGAGCCATAAACCTGACATGATCCCCATCAATCAGCTAGGCTTGTTGATACCCGGCATTGATTCCCGGTTCGCTCGAATTACGAAACGCTTTAACACATCGGTTGATCATGCACCGCAATCTACTTCCAGTCCTGTCTTTGCTGTTGGGCTCAGCATTCCTGCTGGCAGGCAACGGGCTGCATGGCCTGCTTCTGCCGATGCGCGGGACCGAGGAAGGCTTCTCGCCTACTTCCCTGGGCCTGCTCGGCACAGCCTGGGCGACAGGCTTTGTGCTTGGATGCATTTACTCGCAGCGACTGGTGCGGCGCATCGGCCACGTCAGGGCCTTCTCGGCATTTGCCGCGACAATTGCCATCATCGCACTGCTGACCGGTTTGCTGGTCGATCCGGTGAGCTGGATCCTGCTCCGAGTGGTCACCGGTTTCTCGCTTGCCGCCTCGTTCATGATCATCGAGAGCTGGCTCAATGAACGCGCCACCAATGAAACCCGCGGCATGATCTTCTCGCTCTATATGACGGTCAACTATGTCGCCATTGTCGTGGGACAGATGAGCATCGCATTGGGCGACGTCTCGCAATCCACCTTTTTCATGATTGCCGGTATCCTTTACTGCCTGGCGCTGTTGCCGACAGCGGTATCGACCGCTTCAAGCCCTGCACCGCTCAAGGAGGTCAAGCTTGATCTCAAGCTGATTTACCGCAATTCACCGGTCTCCTTCGTCGCCATGCTGATGATCGGCGTTGCCAATGGCGCATTCGGCACGCTGGCTCCGGTTTTCGGCGCCAATGTCGGCCTGACCACCATCATCGTCGCCACCATGATGTCGATCACCATCTTTTCCGGCGCTGTCATGCAAATACCGGCCGGTCGCATGTCTGATCGTATCGATCGCCGCTACGTGCTTGCAGGACTTGCTGCAATTGCCGGGGCCGCAGGTCTCGCCCTCACGGTGGTAAAGCCGTCCAGTATCGCTGTCTTGTTCGGCTTGATCGCGCTTTATGGCGCGATGTCCTACACGCTCTATTCGATCATTGTTGCCCATGCCAATGACTACGCCGCAAGCGACCAGTTCGTCACTGTTTCCGGCGGCTTGCTGCTGTTATACGGCGTCGGCACCATTGTTGGCCCGCTGCTCGCCGGCGTGGTCATGGCCTATGATCCTTATCTGCTGTTCGCAGTCACCGCCGCAGCCCACATTGCGGTTGCAGGATACGCCCTGTACCGATCCCGCATGCGCGCCCCGGTTCCCGTCGAGGATCGCGACAGTTTTGCCGCGACACCATCTGGCCGGTCAGCAACACCCGAATCAATCAACCTCGATCCACGCGCCTCGGCGTCAGAAGATTAGAGCATCCGTCACGATCGCGACGGATGCTCGAAGCAACAATCAGCGATAGCAGTTCAGCCTATGTCGAGCGCAATCTTGCCGATGTGATCACCATCTTCCATGCGTTGATGCGCTGCTGATGCCTGATCAAGCGGGAATATTGAATCCATCACCGGCAACACCTTCCGCTCGCTCAACAGCGGCCAGACATGTTGGCGCAGTTCGGCGGCTATAGCCGCCTTGAACCCGATGTCGCGGGCTCTCAGCGTTGATCCGGTATGGGTCAGCCGCTTCATCATCAGAAGCGAGAAATCGGCTTCCGCCTTGCGACCATTCAGGAACGCGATCTGGACAATCCGGCCTTCGATCGCTGCAGCCTGATAATTGCGGTTGATATAGTCGCCTCCGACCATGTCGAGAATCAGATTTGCGCCCTTGCCGTCCGTCGCTTGCTTCACTGCTTCGACAAAATCGGTTTCCCGGTAGTTGATGGCCAAATCCGCGCCAAGGTCCAGCATCGCGGCGCATTTCGCTTCTGATCCGGCAGTTGCCAGCACACGGGCGCCGAACGCCTTGGCAAGCTGTATGGCGGTCGTTCCGATGCCGGAGGTTCCGCCATGGACCAGAAATGTCTCGCCTTTCTTGAGACCGCCGCGCTGAAACACATTGTGCCAGACCGTAAAGAATGTCTCGGGGATCGCTGCCGCCTCGGTCATTGTCAGGCTGTTTGGCGCCGGCAGGGCATTTGTTTCGTCAACGGTGCAATACTCGGCATAGCCGCCGCCGGCCACCAGCCCGCAAACACGATCTCCCGGCTTGAACTGGGTGACCGCCGCACCGACAGCCGAGACTTCGCCGGCGATCTCGAGACCGGGAATGTCAGAGGCACCCGGTGGCGGCGGGTAGGCACCCTGACGCTGCAGGCAATCCGGCCGATTGACACCTGCAGCCATGACCTTGACCAGCAGTTCGGTCGGGCCTGGAACCGGTGTTTCACGCTCGGTCAGAGTGAGGACATCAGGACCACCGGGTCGACGGATTTCAATTGCACGCATTGATTCATTCTCCTGCTGAGATTTTCCCGCAACCTACAGCACGGCCCTGTCAATTGCACGGAGCCTAGAGCTCAGGTTATGGTGAGGGCAATGGCCGTTGACGCCTCGCCCCACGGCTGTCGGCAATGAACATTCAGTGAGGGAATGCGATGTTTGCAGATGATGACCGCCCGAAACAGAAGAAGCTTCACGAAATCGGAAGTGACCTGACATTCCTTTCAGCCGGAGAACTGGAAGAACGAATCGCTGTGTTACATGACGAAATCGCACGTCTGGAAGCAGACAAGACCTCCAAAACATCTAGCCGAAGCGTTGCCGAGAGCTTATTCAAGTCAAAATAGAACAGCCAATGCAGACATTTATGAAAAATACACTTCATGGTAAGGTTCGGTTAAGCTTTATAAGTCTTTACTATCGGCATCCAGACATTCTGGATTTGACAGCTTGACCTCGGGTCATTCTGTCTGACGCCTCCCTGTTTAACTCTTGAGAGCCGCTGATGCGGCTCTTTTTTTGCTCAGAATTCTGGGTAAAACTCCACCATGCCGAGTGATTGGTCTTTCTTTCGAAGGCGGATCCGGTATCGTCACGGTGCACTCAGGAATTGCGCAAAAGCACCAATTAGAGCTTCATAACCGGCCTCGAGCGCGAGCCAATCAGTCCCATTCCGGCGTTAACCCTTTCTTAAGAATAACCTTGCCGGATAGTCTCCACCGGTACAAACTACACAGGCTCAGCGGAGACATCTAGCGCCGGGCGCCAGCCGCCTAACCCAGTATTTTGTAATCAGGAATATCCGGCCAATGTCTGAAACCAGCCGCAACACCGTCAATCTCGCAGATCGCATGGCCAATTCGGCCCAGTTCAAGGCGCTTTACGCTGAGGGCATGGGCTTGGTTGAAGAAACCGCGAACTATCTTGATGGTCCTGGCCGCACCGCGTCAAAAGGCTTGCCTCGCATGGCTGGCGTTCTCTATGCGGCAGAGTCGATGCGCCTGACCACACGCCTGATGCAGATGGCTTCCTGGTTACTTCTGCAGCGCGCGGTCAACAATGGTGAAATGAATCGCGATCAGGTCCTGGCCGAAAAGAGCAAGGTCCGCCTCGACAGCTTCAATTGCGACCGTACGGCACAGGGTTGGACTGAGTTGCCAGAAAGCTTCCGCGATCTGGTCGAGCGCTCATTGCGCATCCAGAGCCGTGTCGCCATGCTCGACCGTGAGATCTATCGTCCCGCCGATGCAGCAGCACTGAAGCCGGACAACGAAAATTCGGTCCAGGCCCAGCAGCATCTGTTGCAGACTGTTTTCAGCAAGCGCTGACACCTGCCTGACCAATGAAGATTTTCCGGCAAGGCCTGCGATCATTCGCGGGCCTCTTTGCATTGCGACAGCTTGCATCGCGATACGGGCGCAGCCGTGACGATATTGCAGATTAACCAGACGCAAAAAGCCCGCCAATTCGGTGGCGGGCTTTTGAAATACGGTGTCTGCCGACCTGATTACAGGTTGAGGCCTTCGAAGCGCTTCTTGAACTTCGAAAGACGGCCGCCACGGTCCAGCATCTGCTGGTTGCCGCCGGTCCAGGCCGGGTGCGATGTCGGGTCAATTTCAAGGTTCATGGTGTCGCCTTCGGCGCCCCAAGTCGACTTGGTCATGTATTCGGTGCCATTGGTCATGACCACCTTGATCATGTGGTACTCGGGATGGATATTCGCCTTCATCTTACTTGTCCTGCAGTTGGAAGGCCCTGCGCAACGATGCTTGCGGCAATTTGGCCAAATACGTAAATGAAGCCGATGCCCGTCAGGACAACGACTTCCCAATTCGATGGCGAGCCTATACATGAAGGCCCTGTCGATAACAAGGGCTGCGTCGGTTTTTGCGGCCCCTCGAATGTGCTGAACATGCATACCAGGAGAAGATGTGGCTGACCAATCCGAGACACCCAAGACGGCGCGCCCATCAGTACGTCCTCTCGCCCGGCTTTACCCCTATGTCCGGCGCTACCCCGGTTTGGTGCTTGGCGCCTTGACATTCCTGTTGCTGGCGGCGGTCACCACATTGAGTCTGCCGATGGCGGTCCGGCGGATGATCGACAATGGCTTTACCACCCAGGACGCAGGCTTCATCAACAGCTACTTCTCCATGTTGGCGGCGATTGCCATCATGCTGGCGCTGGCCTCGGCCTGCCGCTACTATTTTGTCATTACGCTGGGCGAGCGCGTGGTGTCCGATATTCGCCGCGATGTCTTCGACCATGTCACCCAATTGTCCGCCGCATTCTATGACGCAAACCGCTCCGGCGAGATTGTTTCGCGGCTAACCGCGGACACCACACAGATCAAGTCGGCAGTTGGCGCCACAGCCTCACTGGCGCTGCGCAACACCATCCTGTGCATCGGCGCCGGTGCCATGATGTTCATCACCTCGCCCCAGCTCTCCGCCCTGGTGCTTGGCGCCATCCCGCTGATCGTCTTTCCGCTGGTTGGTTTTGGCCGCAAGGTGCGCAAGCGCTCGCGTCACGCGCAGGACAGCCTGGCCGAGGCCATGACCTTTGCTGGCGAGGCGATCGGAGCGACCCGCACCGTTCAGGCCTTCAACACCGAAAAGGCGTCTCAGGCCCGATTCGGCCAGGCGGTGGAAACGGCTTTCACCGCCGCCCGCCATTCAATCCTGGCGCGCTCCATCCTGACCGGCTTTGCCATCGCGATGGCCTTCGGATCCGTGGTCGCGGTGCTCTGGTACGGCGCTCAATCGGTCCTGGCCGGTGATATTTCCTCCGGCACCCTCGGGCAGTTCCTGCTTTACTCGGTCTTCGCTGCCGGAAGTCTTGGCACATTGTCCGAAGTCTGGGGCGAACTCTCGCAAGCTGCAGGCTCCGCCGAGCGGCTCAGCGAACTGCTGGACGAGGTCCCCGACATTCGGGCTCCGGCCTCGCCAAAGCCGCTGCCCAGCCCTGCACGGGGCGACATCCGATTCGACGATGTGCGTTTTGCCTACCCTGCCCGGCCCGACACCTCCGCGCTCACCGGAACCAGCTTTCATGTTCGGCCCGGTGAAACCGTCGCTGTCGTCGGCGCTTCCGGGGCCGGAAAATCAACCCTGTTTTCGCTGATCCTGAGGTTTTACGACGCAACCACCGGGTCTGTGCTTGTCGACAACGTCAATGTCCGTGATGCCGATCCTGCGGACGTCCGCGCCCGCATCGCCATGGTGCCGCAGGATGTAACGATTTTCGCCGGAAGCGTCGGCAGCAACATCGCCTTCGGAAAACCCGGCGCCAGCCAGACAGAGATCGAATCGGCAGCGCAATCGGCACAGGCGCATGAATTCATCATGGCGCTGGACAAGGGCTACGACACCCCGGTCGGCGAACGCGGCATCACCTTGTCCGGCGGGCAACGCCAGCGCGTGGCCATTGCCCGAGCGATCCTGCGCGACGCCCCGATCCTGCTGCTTGATGAAGCGACATCGGCACTGGACGCGGAAAATGAAACCCTGGTGCAAAAAGCCCTTGAAGGGTTGATGGAAAACCGCACCACAATAGTCATTGCCCACAGACTCGCCACCGTGCTGCGCGCCGATCGTATTCTGGTAATGGACAAGGGACAGATCGTTGAAGAGGGCACCCACGCCGAGTTGGTGGCAAAGGGCGGGCTCTATGCTCGTCTCGCTCGATTGCAATTCGAGCATGGCGCTGAGGCGCTGTCCCTGGATCCGGAACTGACCAAAAACCTGAAAGCCGGCGAATAATTTTTCGTGACAGCCGGTAACATTCTTGTGAATGCCCTCAAATCAGGATACTAATCCGGCGTTCGTCTGGAAGCCACGCGGGGGACGGAACACTGTCCGCGGGCTATAACAGGAACATTCAGAAGGTGTATCCACTATGCGGAATGACGCGGAGTGGCGGACCCTGCTTTTGGCAGGCGTTTGCTATGCTGTGTGGTTTTTGCTGGTATTTGGGTGGGCTGACATGCCGGACGCATTGCGTGTCCTGTTGCTGATCCCCACCATTACGCTGCATTCATCGCTACAACATGAATTTTTACACGGTCACCCATTCAGGAACCAAAAAATCAACGATCTCTTGATCGCCCCGCCAATTGGAGTGCTGGTACCCTATCTGCGCTTCAAATCCTGCCACCTCACCCATCACATAAACGAAAACATCACCGACCCCTATGACGATCCAGAGAGCTATTATCTCGACCGGAATGCCTGGGCATCACTGCCGGGCTGGTTCAAGAACCTGCTCGTCGCCAACAATACCCTTGTTGGCCGGATGACCCTTGGTCCGGCGCTCGCCACCATTGGGTTCCTCCGCAGCGAGTTCGTTCGCGCCTGGGCCGGAGACAGGATCATTCCTAAGATATGGCTGCGTCATTTTCTGGCAGTATCCTTGCTGCTCTGGCTGATCAGCAGCTACGACAGCCTTCATCCCGCAGCCTATTTCATCGCCGCCTATTTCGGCATGGGATTGTTGATGGTGCGTTCCTTCATCGAGCATCAGGCGGTTGAAAAGGCCAATCAGCGTTCGGTGATCATCGAAACAAGGGGTCCGTTGAGCCTGCTGTTTCTCAACAACAACTATCACTCAGTGCACCACGCCTATCCATCGCTTGCCTGGTACCGCATCCCCGAGTTCTTCAGGGAAAACCGTTCTCGCTTTCTGCGCATGAATGGTGGCTACCGCTTTGAAAGCTACTGGGAGGTGTTTCGCCGCTTCGGCTTCCGCTCCAAGGAACCTGTGGCTTGGCCGATCGAGGCCCGTCGCAAACGCCGTGGCGACATCAAATGATGCTCACTCAGAATAAGGAAGACAGCGCTGTAACCGGCGCTGTCTCCCTGCCCATGTATGACTGGCCGGAAATCCGTCAATCAACTGATGCCCTCTGGACCGCGATCCGCCAACAACTCTTGGAACGGGAAATCGAGGCTCCCGCGCAGCTTGATCGCAGCGCCGACCCTGAGCCGCTCTGGAGCGATCCTGACCTGCTCTTGTCACAGACCTGCGGCTACCCCTATGCCAACCGCCTGACGGGCAAGGTGGCGCTTGTGGGCACGCCTGCCCATGCGGTGACCGGTGCTCGCCCAGGCTACTATTTCAGCGCTCTGATCGCCCGTAGAGATCATCTGCCCGATCACCTGAGTGAACTGGCCGACCTGCGCTTTGCTTATAACATGGCCCATTCGCAATCAGGCTTCGCAGCCCCTGCCCGTCTACTTGCTGCTGGCGGACACATATCGTTGCCAGATCCGCTGGAAACCGGTGCCCACCGCGCCTCGATCAGGGCTGTGGCAGAAGGAAAAGCCGATTGGGCGGCGATTGATGCCGTCACCTGGGAACTGGCCAAGCGACACGAGCCGGCGGCCAAGGATCTTGCAGTCTTCGCCATGACACCGCAAAAGCCGGCGCTGCCGCTGATCACCTGCACCCGACATGCCGGACAAGCCGATGCAATCGCCGATGCGGTTGAGGCCGCCATCCTGGGCCTTGAAAAAACTGTTCGCGATGCCGTATTGATGACCGGACTGGTGCGGTTCAAGCCGGCTGACTATGCACCGCTCGCCGCACCGCTACCGGTGCGAGGCGTCTTTCCGGGATTGCAGCACTGACAACGGAGTCTACCGTTCGGTAAGTTTGAGCTCAATGCGACGGTTGGTGGCGCGGGCCTCGTCAGTGTCACCATCGGCAAGCGGCTGGAATTCACCAAATCCGGCGGCCACCAGACGATTGGCCGGCACGCCTCCGGCAACCAGATATTTGACCACCGAAGTCGCGCGCGCGCTGGAGAGTTCCCAGTTGTCGGCGTAGCGGCCATTGCCCGATAGCGGCACATTGTCGGTGTGACCGTCGACGCGCAGCACCCAGTTGATTTCATCGGGAATTTCGCGGGCAAGCTCGATGATTGCGCTGGCCAGCTTGGCCATCTGTTCCTGACCGGCTGGGTTGAGGCTGTTGCCGC
>Ga0163215_101652_pt1 | contig 11031 bp, 11 predicted proteins | sample SynspAceP_FD_185934 | JGI IMG/M metagenome (GOLD analysis project Ga0163215, IMG submission 185934) | Saline lake microbial communities from Ace Lake in Antarctica - Synechococcus sp. Ace-P (Hybrid Assembly) | ecosystem: Environmental > Aquatic > Non-marine Saline and Alkaline > Saline | place... | reverse complement strand
CAGCTATCTCAGATGGTTTCATCTTGCAGTGCTTCCAAGGCAACCCACACCACGCGCCGTCCTCGCCGCAGCAGTAGGAATCCTGCCGGTTGGACCATGTGCATAGCTAATGCGAATTGAGCCATAAGATAAGTTGGAGAGTACCAGACAAAAACGCATGTTGTTGAACTTTAATTACCATTACATCCCCGCAACAAGCGCCGAGATGATCGCTTTGGCGCTGTCCGAGGACCAGTCGGCATCGCCGCGCATCCGCGCGATTTCCTGACCCTCGGGGTTCAGGATCACGGTGATCGGCAAGCCCAGAACCGCCATGTCGCGCGCTATCGCCTGTTTGGCATCCATATGTAGGGGCAGGTTTTCGACGCCGATCTCCTCGAAAAACCGCTTCATCGCCTGTGGCGGGTTGCGCCCTGTGGCGATGGTCACGACCTCGAAGGTATCACCGCCCAGTTCGGCCTGAAGCGCGGACAGTTGCGGCATTTCCTTGCGGCAGGGCGCGCACCATGTCGCCCAGAAGTTCAGCACGACATGTTTGCCCGCATAGTCGGCCAGATAGCCTTCGCCGCCTTCCCATGTCGTGAAAGCCTGCGCCGAAACTGCTTGCGGTGCGCTATGGAAGGTCAGCTTTTTCATATCGCCGTCGCGCAGCGCTTCCACAGCAGCCATATCCGCCGTGGCGGTGTTTGCACCAAGGGCAAGAGCCGTATAAAGGACGATCTGACGCAGAATTCGCATATTCCCTCCAAGGTGCATCATATGACCGACAAGACCTCGAACCAGATGTGGGGTGGCCGTTTCGCCGCTGGCCCGGACGCGATCATGGAGGCAATCAATGCCTCGATCGGATTCGATCAGCGGATGGCGGCGCAGGATATTGCCGGATCGAGAGCCCATGCCGAGATGCTGGCGGCAACAGGTATCTTGAGTGATAGCGATGCCGCGGCCATTCGGGAAGGGCTGCTCACGGTCTTGTCAGAAATCGAGACGGGCCAGTTTGCATTCTCGACCGCTCTTGAAGACATCCACATGAATGTCGAAGCGCGGCTGAAAGACCTGATCGGAGAACCAGCGGGACGTCTGCACACGGCGCGGTCGCGCAACGATCAGGTAGCCACGGATTTCCGGCTTTGGGTGCGCGACCAGATGGACGCCGCGATGGAGGGGATCACGGCGTTGCAGCGTGCCTTTCTGGCGCAGGCCGAGGCGGGGGCTGATTGGGTGATGCCCGGTTTCACCCATTTGCAGACCGCGCAGCCCGTCACATGGGGACACCATATGATGGCCTATGTCGAGATGCTGGGCCGTGATCACAGCCGTTTTGCGGACGCCCGCGCGCGGATGAACGAGTCGCCCCTTGGATCTGCTGCATTGGCTGGCACCGGATTTCCCATCGACCGCGATATGACGGCAAAAGCGCTGGGCTTTGACCGGCCCACGGCCAATTCACTGGATGCCGTCAGCGACCGCGATTTCGCGCTGGAATATCTGTCTTGTGCCTCGATCTGCGCGATGCACCTCTCTCGGTTCGCGGAAGAGCTGGTGATCTGGTCGTCGGCGCAGTTCCGGTTCGTGAAGATGTCGGATAAATGGTCAACCGGATCATCCATCATGCCGCAAAAGCGCAATCCTGATGCGGCAGAGCTGATCCGTGCCAAGGTCGGGCGCATTTTCGGGGCTAATGTGGCACTGATGATGGTGATGAAGGGGCTGCCCTTGGCCTATTCCAAGGACATGCAGGAAGACAAGGAACAGGTCTTTGATGCCGCAGACAACCTGATGCTGGCGCTGGCGGCAATGACCGGCATGGTGGGTGACATGACGGCCAACCGCGCCACATTGGCAGCAGCAGCGGGGGAGGGGTTCTCGACCGCAACCGATCTGGCCGACTGGCTGGTGCGCGCGCTGGGCCTGCCCTTCCGCGAGGCGCATCATGTCACCGGCACGCTGGTGGGCATGGCCGAGGCGCGGGGCTGTGATCTGCCGGATCTGGATCTTGAGGATATGCAATCGGTTCATGCAGGCATCACGGCGGATGTCTTTGGCGTGCTGGGTGTTGAAAACTCGGTCGCATCGCGCATGTCATACGGAGGTACGGCGCCCGCGCGGGTGCGCGCGCAGGTGGCCCGTTGGCGTGAACGGTTGGAAATATAGATGTATATGAAACTGGCCATCATTGCCGGGGCCTTGACGGCGTTGACAGCCTGTGCGCCCGTTGACGGGAGGGCTGGAATGGCGACAGACCAGCCGGAACAGGCACCGCAGACCGGTGTACAGGTTTCGGGGCTGGCCTATGTTGGCGTGACGCACCGGACCAGATGAGGAAAGAGGGCAGAATGAGCACGCAACACAGGATCAGGACCGCGATCACGGGTATTCTATGCCTCGGGCTGCTTGCTGCGTGCGGCGTGGAAAGCGCACCAGTGCGCCCCTCGCTGGATGCGGGCGTGTCGATCGGGTGGGGCGGCATCTACCCTTCGGCCAGTGTCGGTGTGAACAAGGGTCCGGTCAGCGTCAGGGTGGGTCTGTGATGTCACCCCTCAGAATGATCTATCTGGCCCTTGCCATCTGGGGTGCGGTGCATCCGATGTACTGGTTTGTCACCTATATGGTGGAAACCGGCACCGGCCTGTCCGGGCTTATCGACGCGTGGTATGTCAATGCCTCGACCACGGGGCTGACATGGGATCTGACCATTGCAGCCATTACCCTGACCGTCTGGATCATTGCCGAAGTTGCGGTGCGGCGGAACTGGCTGGCGCTGGTCGCCATCCCTGCGACGTTCTGCATCGGGGTCAGTTGCGGCTTGCCGCTCTACCTGTTTCTGCGGACGCGTCCGGTCTGATCGGGCGGAAGACGAGTATTTTTGGCAAGATGAAGTGGCACGATGCGCGGGATTGAACGGGCCGCGTGCTCTGCTATGAGGCTGTGACGCAGCAGGGGAACGCGGGATGGACCATTTTCTGTATCAGGGCGGCGCGCTTCATGCCGAGGATGTGCCGCTGGCCGAGATCGCGGCCACAGTTGGCACGCCATTCTACTGCTATTCCACAGCGACGCTGGAGCGGCATTTCAGGCTGTTCGACGAGGCGCTGGCGGGGATGGACCATCTTGTCTGCTACGCGATGAAAGCGGCCAGCAATGTCGCGATCCTCAAGGTTCTGGCCGATTTGGGAGCGGGGATGGATGTTGTCTCGGGCGGTGAATACCTGCGCGCGAAAGCGGCGGGTGTCCCCGGTGAGCGGATTGTGTTTTCCGGCGTGGGCAAGACCGAGGCCGAGATGCGGCTGGCGCTGGAAGGCGGCGTGCGCCAGTTCAACGTGGAAAGCGAGCCTGAGATGGAGGTGCTGAACCGCGTGGCGCTGGATCTTGGGGTTGCGGCCCCCATCACCGTGCGGGTGAACCCTGATGTGGATGCAAAGACCCATGCCAAGATCGCCACGGGTAAAAGCGAGAACAAGTTCGGTATCCCGATTGCGAAAGCGCGCGAGGTCTATGCCCATGCCGCACGCCTTCCCGGTTTGCGGGTTGTCGGTATCGACGTGCATATCGGCAGCCAGCTGACCGATCTGGAACCGTTCCGCCTTGCCTATCGCAAGGTTGCGGAACTGTGCGAATTGCTCCGCGCAGACGGGCACCAGATCACGCGGCTGGATCTGGGCGGCGGGCTGGGCATTCCCTACGAGCGCAGCAATGCCGCACCGCCCCTGCCGCTGGATTACGGCGCGATGATTCGCGAGGAACTGGGCCATCTGGGATGCGAGATCGAGATCGAACCGGGTCGATTGATCGCGGGCAACGCGGGGGTCATGGTCACGCAGGTCATCTACATCAAACAGGGCGAGGGTCGCGATTTCCTGATCGTGGACGGTGCGATGAACGATCTGATCCGTCCGGCGATGTATGACGCGCATCATGATATCGTCCCGCTGATCGAACCTGTGCCGGGGACGGAAAACCGCGTCTATGACGTCGTGGGTCCGGTCTGCGAGAGTGGTGACACCTTTGCCCGCCAGCGCGCGATGCCGCCCTTGCAGGCGGGCGATCTGGTCGCCTTCCGTTCGGCGGGGGCTTATGGCGCGGTGATGGCCAGCGAATACAACACCCGCCCCCTGATTCCGGAAGTTCTGGTGAAGGGTGATCAATTCGCGGTTATCCGCCGACGTCCGACCTTTGACGAAATGATAAATCGCGATACCATCCCTCACTGGCTCTGACGCTATCCCGCGCAGCGCCGCCGGGATATTCGCATGGCTGAGACCCCAGAGACCCTTCTGCAACGATTGCGCTGGCCGCTTGTGCTGACCCGCGCAGGTCTTTTGGCAGAACGGATCTGGCAGTCTTTCTGGCCGCTCTGGACTGTCATCATTCTGGCATTGGCCGCGTTGATGCTGGGTCTGCATGACAGCCTGCCGGTCGAAGTGGTCTGGGCCGGGATTGTCATTGTCGGACTGGGCGCGCTGTTTGCGGCCATACGCGGCGCGCTGCGGTTTCGCTGGCCCAGCAAGGGCGAGGCATTGGCGCGGCTGGATGCCAGCCTGCCCGGACGCCCCATATCTGCTGTGCTTGACCGGCAGGTGATTGGCGAGGCCGATGATGCCTCGGTTGCGGTCTGGCGCGCGCACCAGGAGCGCATGGCGCTGCGGGCGGCGCAGGCGCGGGCGGTGGCCCCCGATCTGGACATGGTCCCCCCGCGCGATCCTTTCGCAACGCGTTATGTGGCGCTGCTGGCATTGGCTGTGGCGCTCCTTTTCGGCTCGATCCTGCGCGTCGGGTCTGTGTCCGAGATGACACCGGGCGGCGCGCAGGCGCTGGCAGGTGGCCCGACATGGGAGGGCTGGATCGAACCTCCACCCTATACCGGACAACCGACCCTCTATCTGGCCGATCAGACGGGCGATAGTATCGAGGTGCCACAAGGCAGCCGCATCACCCTGCGGCTTTACGGCGAATTGGGTGCCCTGAGTGTCACGCAGGATGTGGCTGCAACGGTTGGCGCGGAGGTGGCCGACCCCAACGCGCCCGTTCAGGATATGACGGTCACCCGGTCCGGCGCGTTGCAGATCGAAGGACCCGGCGGGCGCGATTGGGATGTCATCATGCGCCCTGATGCGCCGCCACGCGTGAATTTTGGCGATCCGGCGCAGGCAACATTGAACGATATGCAGGCTCTTGCACAGGCGCGCGCCGAGGGGCAGATGACCCTGCCGTTCAGTGCCGCGGACGATTATGGTGTCACCGGCGGGCAGGCGCGGATCATGCTGGATCTTGAAGCAATTCCACGCCGTCATGGTCTTGTGGCCGACCCCGAACAGCGCGAGGCGATCGTTCTGGACCTGCCGATGCCCATGACCGGCAATCGCGCGGAATTCACTGAAACCCTTGTCGACAATCTGTCCGAACATCCTTGGGCCAATCTGCCGGTGAGGGTGGAACTGTCGGTCAGTGACGCGGCGGGCCTGCAAGGGACCAGCGGGTCAGAGCAGATGAACCTGCCTGCAAGACGGTTTTTCGATCCTTTGGCAAATGCCGTGATCGAACAGCGGCGCGATCTGCTCTGGACGGTTGAAAACGCGCCGCGCGTGGCGCAGGTGCTGCGGACTTTGTCGCATCGTCCCGAGGAGGGGTTGTTCCGTTCCGAAACAACATATCTGCGCCTGCGGGTCATCCTGCGGCGTTTGGAGACAACGACGGATTACGGGCTGAAGTCCGATCAGCGTGACGGGATCGCGCAGGCGCTTTGGGATCTGGCGCTGTTGCTGGAAGAGGGCGATCTGGGCAGCGCGCTGGAACGGCTGGAGCGCGCGCGGGAGCGGTTGTCGGAGGCGATGAAAAACGGTGCCTCGGACGAGGAAATCGCCGAGCTAATGCAGGAATTGCGGGATGCGACGCAGGATTACATGAACCAGATGGCCCAGCAGGCGATGCGTGACGGGACCATGCGGGACAGTCAGGACATGGCCGAAGGCGGGATGGAAATGGGGCAGGACGACCTGCAAGCCATGATGGACCGCATTCAGGAACTGATGGAACAGGGCCGCATGGCCGAGGCGCAGCAGGCGTTGGAAGAATTGCAGCGTCTGATGGAGAACATGCAGTTCGCGCAGGGACAAGGCGGGCAGGGGCAACAAACGCCCGGCCAGCAGGCGATGGAAGGTCTGGCAGAAACCCTGCGGGACCAGCAGGGTCTGTCTGACGAGGCTTTCAACGACCTGCAACAGCAGTTCAACCCCGGTGGAAATCAAGGCCAGCAGCAGGGCCAGCAACCTGGACAGCAGGGTCAGGGCCAACAGCAGGGTCAAGGGCAACAAGGCCAAGGCCAACAGCAAGGCCAAGGACAGCAACCCGGTCAGGGCGAAGGTCAGGGCGAAGGTCAGGATCAGGCCGATCAGCAAGGCGGCGGTCAAGGCGCTCTGGCCGAGCGTCAGCGCGCGCTGCGCAACGAGTTGGACCGCCAAAGCCGCAATCTGCCCAATCTGGGTGGCGAGGCGGGCGAGGCTGCGCGGGATTCGCTGGGACGTGCCGGCCGTGCGATGGACGGGGCCGAACAGGCGCTGCGCGGCAATGACCTTGCCGAGGCGATCGACCGTCAGGCCGAAGCGATGGATGCGCTGCGCGACGGGATGCGGAACATGGGTGAGGCGATGGCGCAGGCCGAGCGTGAACAGCGCGGCGGTCAGGGGCAGGAGATGGGGCAGGCCGGTGGCGAGCGCCGCGATCCGCTGGGCCGCGATAGCGGCAGTGCCGGACAGGCCGGAACCGATGACAATCTTCTGCAGGGCGAGGATGTCTATCGTCGGGCGCGGGATTTGCTGGACGAAATCCGCCGCAGATCAGGCGAAGGCGCGCGCCCGGACGAGGAACTGGACTATCTCAGACGACTGTTGGACCGATTCTGAGATATACCGCTGGCCGGCATTTCTGGCCAGGGTGACCATCATTGCACCGAAATGATCAGCTTGTGCTGCCCGCAATCTCGGCCAGCCATTACGACAGGTTCTGCACCTGACGATCCAGCATGACGCGCAAGGCATCGACCGCGCTGACATAGGCGTCCATCACGGGCGCGATGGCTGGTACCATCTCGACCAAGGCCGGAGCGAAAACATACAGCGCCAGAAAGACCATCGCGATCAATAGGGTCAATGAAAAACTGCGGCTGAAGCTGCGTTTTGGTCCCGCAGCATTATCGCGATCTTCTACTGTCAGTCCGGGTGTGTCGTGATCATCCGCACGTGCGGGGCGGCGATCCGATGTGGAGCGCAGGCTTGAATTGATTTCCTCGATATCAGGCAAAAGACCACGACGGGATTCCGCCACGGCGGCTGCCGCTGCGGCGGCGATTCTGTCATCCTCGGGGCTTGTCCTGCGCGACGGTGCCACAGGCTGCGCTGCGGCGGGCGGCACTGGTGGAGGGGGCGGAGGGACAGCGGCGGGTGGAACAACGGCTCCCCCGGCCTCGTCGCCGCGCAACCGCGCCATGCGCTGCCGCGCCTGTTCGGTTCGGCGCTGTGCGTCCAGATCCTGCATTGAAGGAGATGATTTGGGCGCGCCGGGAGCCGCATCCAACCCCAGATCAGGCTGGCTTTCCAGACCATGGGCGCGTTCGGATGCACGGGCGCGCGCCTCGCGCTCGGCCTCTTCGCGCAGCAGGTCGGCGACCGAGGTATCAAGACCGCGCCGTGCCGGTGGCAGATCAAGCGCCGGGTCTTCTTCATAGTCGTCTTCGTCAAAATCTCGCAGGCGCGTGACCGGATCTTCGGGATCGGTCATAAGTCTGGTGTCGGATGGCGTGGCCTCGGCCATGCCCGGATCGGTCGGGAACCCCTCCCACTCATCCTCCGGTTCATCTTCGTCGGCGTCGATATCCTGTGGGACCGACGGCTTCTGAATCCGGTCAAGTTCTGCATCTTGCCGCGCGGTTTCTTCCTGCGGTGACGGATCGTCAAAAATGCTCTCGTCATCCTCCTCGTCCAGCGAATCCTCGGGATCATCCGCCCAGACATCCTGTCCTTCGGGGGCCTGTTCTGGATTTGTGCCGATTTGCGAGGGATGGCCCTGAAACCATGTATGCCCACAGCTTGAGCACTGCACGTCGCGCCCGTTTTCGGGAATGACGCTTTCTGGCACCTCGTATTGTGCCGCACAATTCGGGCAAACTAACCGCATCTGTCCCCCGCCGGGCTTGGTGGCCGACCTGTTTCCCGGTCCTGAACTGTCTTGAACCTATCTTATGGTGTAAACCACTGGCAGAAAAGTGCAAAGGTCAGGCAAGGTTGTAACACCGTCCTGATTGCAACACTGCCCGCATTGAGGCAAGAGGGATGAGTGAAGAAAAGGGATCTTGCGTGATCGAGCTTGAAAAAGTCGCCATGAGCTATGGCGGAGGGGAATTGCTGGGCGATATTTCCCTGACCCTGTCACCGGGATCGTTCCATTTCCTGACTGGACCGTCGGGTGCTGGCAAGACCACCTTTCTCAAGCTGTGTTATGGCGCGCTGATGCCGACAGCTGGTGAAGTCCGCATGTTCGGGTCCGATTTGCGGTCCATGTCGCGCGACGATGTCGCGCTGGCGCGGCGCAGGATCGGTGTGGTGCATCAGGATGTGCAGTTTCTGGACCACCTTCCCGTGGCCGACAATGTGGCCCTGCCGCTGACCGTATCCGGTCGCGATCGCGGTGAGGAGACAGAAAACCTGACCGAATTGCTGAACTGGGTCGGGCTGAGCAAGCGCGCCGATGCCCTGCCAGCAGAATTATCAGGGGGCGAGCGTCAGCGCGCGGCTTTGGCTCGCGCCGTGATCATGTCGCCCGAGGTGATCCTTGCGGACGAGCCTACCGGTAATATCGATTGGGAAATGTCCCAGCGCCTGCTGCAATTGTTGGTCGAGTTGAACCGGATGGGCAAGACGATCATGATTGCCACCCATGACATGAACCTGATCCGCGCCGCCAAAAGCCAGGTGCAGGCCCGCGTGTTGCGGATCTCGCAGCGGCGGTTGCAAACTGCGGGGGCCGATCTGTGAGACCGGATTTCAGCCGTATCACCGCCTTTCTGGTTGGGGACGTTCAAGCCGACCGGATGGTGCCGCCCACAGGGTTCACCGCACGTCTGACGCTTTTTGCCGCCGCCGCGATGGCGTTTCTGACCGTTTTTGCACTGGCCCTGTCGCTGGCAACAGGCCGTCTGGCGGACCGCTGGAGCGACGAGCTGGCGCGTGCGTCCACCTTGCGGATCTCATCGCCGATGGATCAGCGGGCGGCCCAGACCGAAGCCGCCTTGCGCGTGCTGCAAACAACACCCGGCGTGGCCTCGGCCCGTGCGCTGGACGAGGCCGAACAGCGCGCGCTGCTGGAGCCGTGGTTCGGCCCCGACCTGCCGGTCGAAACCTTGCCCATTCCGCAACTGATCGAGGTGATCGAAGCACCGGAAGGATATGACGCTGCCGGTCTGCGCCTGCGACTGGCAGCCGAAGTACCGGGCGCGGTGCTGGACGATCACACCCGCTGGCGGCGTCCGCTGGTCAATGCGGCTGACCGTTTGCGCCTGCTGGGGTGGCTGTCGATCGCGCTGATCGGGGCGACAACAGCCGCGATGATCACGCTGGCCGCACAGGCGGCCCTTGCGGCCAATGCACAGGTGATCGCCGTCTTGCGTCTTGTCGGTGCCCGCGATGCCTATATCGCCGGGGCTTTCGTGCGCCGTTTCACGCTTCGCAGTCTGATCGGCTCGACCGTCGGCACGGTCTTGGGCATGATTGCTGTTCTTTTGTTGCCCTCAGCCCAAGCCGAGGCAGGCTTTCTGACGGGTCTCGGTTTTCAGGGCTGGCACTGGATCTGGCCGCTGGCGATCCCACCTCTGGGTGGCGCGGTGGCCTATGCAGCGACACGCCATGCCGCCCATCGTACCCTGCAGGAGTTGACCTGATGGCCTATGCCTGGCGCTGGCTGCGTTCGCTGATTTTTGTGGGACAGATGTATGTGATGATGCTTGTCATCGGTCTGCTGTATCTGCCGGGGGCCATCCTGTCGCCCGAGGGCGCGCGCCGTGGCTGCAAGGCCTATTGCCGCTGGGTATTCTGGACCGCGCGCTGGATGGTTGGCATTGACTGCGAGGTGCGCGGCACGCCCCCGACCGGCGGCGCGCTGGTGGCGGCCAAGCATCAGTCCTTTCTGGATATCCTGCTGATTTTCAACGCATTACCCGCTGCCATCTTCATCATGAAGCGCGAGATCCTCTGGACGCCGATCATCGGGCTTTATGCCTACCGGCTGGGATGTGTGCCGGTGAATCGTGGCAAGCGCGGCATTGCGATCAAAAAGATGCTGGCCGATGTCGCCTCTGGCCATCAGGAACTGGGGCAGTTGATCATCTATAGCCAGGGCACACGCGTCGCGCCGGGGGTCAAGGCACCCTACAAGATCGGCACCGGCGCTCTGTACGAGCAGATGGGGCAGGATTGCGCGCCTGTCGCCACCAATGTGGGCGTGTTCTGGCCCCGCACAGGCATTTATCGCAAGCCCGGACTGGCGGTGGCGGAATTCCTGCCCGTGATCCCCGCGGGGCAGGACCGGGCGGTGTTCATGGCGCGGCTGGAGGAAGAGGTTGAGGGCGCCTCGGACCGGCTGATCGCCGAGGCGCGGGCATCTTTGAGAGAGGTGTGAGGGATGGAGTTCATTGACCGGATCGAGGGGTTGGAGGCGCTATATGGCCCTGCGTCTGTGGGATCGCAGCGCAAGGTCGCGCAGCATCTGACCCCCAGCTATCGCCGCTGGATCGAGGCATCGCGCTTTTGTATCCTGTCCACCGTCGGCGAGAGCGGCACCGATGGCAGCCCGCGCGGTGATGATGGCCCTGTGGTGCGCGTTCTGGACCCTGTCACGCTGGCGATGCCGGACTGGCGCGGTAACAGGAGCAAAACTGCGGGCAACATGGCCCGCTATGCGTTTGTGGCGCTGTGTCTATTGTTTGCTCAAACTTGGCAGCGTTGGCGGACGATTTGGGCAAGGTGTGGTACGGGCTGGGCTCCG
>Ga0163215_101650_pt1 | contig 11042 bp, 8 predicted proteins | sample SynspAceP_FD_185934 | JGI IMG/M metagenome (GOLD analysis project Ga0163215, IMG submission 185934) | Saline lake microbial communities from Ace Lake in Antarctica - Synechococcus sp. Ace-P (Hybrid Assembly) | ecosystem: Environmental > Aquatic > Non-marine Saline and Alkaline > Saline | place... | reverse complement strand
GCTGCGGACAGGGCTGGTTGTGCGCCCGAGAGAATCCGCTCGGCCTGTCTTCGGACTAAAGCGACTCGCTTTCATTGCCGATAGCGAAATCAGGGGAGTGGCCGAGGTCACCGCTGCGCTGCGATCGACCTGTTTCCAATAGCTGAGGCGGGTCCGACGGAGCGAGGCAGGAATCGACTGCCGGAAATCGCAGGGACACACACAATTCAGCTGCGACCTGATCACCAGCTCCGGCAGAATGTGGGTGGCCCCTTGTTTCCCTGATGGACGCAGATCAACACAGATGAAATCGCCGCCTCGTTGCGTTGACGAGAATTGGTTGTGCGCCAAATCTCGTCCGATCAAAACTGATTTACCGCGTGTTGGGGACGTCTTCCAGGAATCGCTGAAACGTCTAACGATCGAAACGTGCCAGCAATCGTTCGTGCCCCACCAGAAAAACGCTAGCATGTCGTTTCTGGAAACGTTTCACGCGAGAGCGTGAAGCTTCCCCTGCCCACTCGGCACTCAACGTTTCATCAAAAGAGTCCGGGCGGCGGATGTCGATGTTTCTACCCACTCCCGCCCGTGCAATCGCCTTCGCTGTCAATCGCTGTTCGAAATACAACGGACAGGCGATCACTGGCATCCCATTCAACAACGCCATCGCCGTGGAGCCATGATTGCCATTGTTTATCAACGTCATCCCACGCTTCGCCGCCGAAGCGATGCAGCGAAAACCCTCGCAAACACGCACCCACTCTGGATCACACTGACGAAGCAGTTCGTCAGGAACATGGTCAGGAACTAAATCGACTCGAACGCCGCACTGTTTTAACGCATCAAAAAATCGCCCCCAATGCTCCATCGGTTTTAGATACGCGAGCACGTCCGCCTGCAGTCGCTCGGGCAGTGCATCGTCGCCCTGGCAGTCTTTCGCAAGTGAATCCCATACTCCATCCCATCGCGGTGGTGTGCGATGGTGGGCGTACGGATCGAGCAACGGCAGCGTGGCCAGAATATCCTCCTCGCATCCATTGACGACGTCACTCCAACAACTCGGCACCGACAAAGCGCTGGCACGAAACGCCATCGCGATCAGGTCCATGATATTTTCGTAAACCAGTTCCGTTGACTTGCCTTGGATCGGTCGCGTGCTTGGATTGCCCGCCTCATCTTCGGTAAACCCCGGCAAATCGATCGGCGTTTCCGAGCGCGGTGGGCACGTGTAACCCGTCCCGATTCGGACCGTCGGAATGCCAAGCGACCTCGCCACCATCCCGGCGACCAAACCGAAATCCTGAACCACGCAGTCGGGACGAACACGCGTTAAAATCTGACACCATTGCCGCACCACGCTGCCGAGCGTATCCCCACCATGGAACCCCAGATTCCAGGCGATCGCGGCCAAGTTGCGTGGTGGAATCGAACGAGCACGCGGACATCGCGACAGAGCAGGACACGCGAGAGTGCGATCCGAACTCACGGAAGGTGTATTCGCTAAGCGAACTTTATCCTTGACGACCCAAACCACCTCATCGCCACGTTGCGAAAGCGCCTCGGCGATCGGCAAGAATCGCTGCACGTGCCCGGAACCCGCTCCCCATTCCCAGGCATACAGAACACGCCGATGCCGAGTCCCCATCACCGGACCCAGCCCTCAAAAACCGACTCCAACTCCCTCGCCAAACCCACCGTGTCCGTCAGCGCACTTTCAGCGAAGCGATGCCGAACTTCTTCACGTAACGAGGGCAAACGGTCTCGATTGTGCAACAACTCGACCGCGATCTCGACGTACTCGTCTCGGTCGTCCGCCACGAGTTCCTGCAACCCCATCCGCATCATCATCGCCGATGTCGCGCGGTGAGCGTAGTAATCGCCACAATATGAAACGATCGGCGTGCCCACACAAAGACACTCCAGCGACGTCATCGTGCCCTGGTACGGAAACGAATCGAGTGCCAAATCCACACTCGCCATCGTCCGCAGATGCTCAGTCAAAGATTCCGTCTTCGTGCGAAACTGCAACCGATGCGGCAGCACACCCCGTGCAGCAAACGCGTGACGATAACGGTTGCGCAGCGTGGCAACCCCGAACCGGTCACCGTACTTGAGCACCAAATTCGCATCGGGAACCCGCCGCATGATCTCCGCATAGGCCGAGATCGTCGCCGGCGAAATTTTCGCCACATTGTTGAACGCACCCAACGTCGGTCGGTCATTGGGCGGCACCAAAATGCCTTGCGAAACCTCGTAAGGCCGCCACGCGAGATGCGCATGATCGAGCCACACCAACCGCTCCCCGTACAGGTGATCCGTCAATCCCGGCGGATCGGCAAACCGATCTGTTAAGCGAAAATCCATCGCCGGGATCGACGAGGTGTGCGGGTAACCCAAAAAAGATGCCTGCACGGGAGCCAACCGTTTCGCCAAAATCTTCAAACGATTGCCACCTCCGGTGTACCCGCCCAAGTCGATCAACACGTCGAGGTCATCGCGCCGGGCGGACTCCAGCAACCGTTCATCCGCCCATCCGTGAACGTTCGTGAAATAGTCCACCGATTCCCGGACACTCGCGGTGATCGCGTCCGCGTTCTTCCCATCGTGATAGACATTGATTTCAAAACGCTCGCGATCATGGGATTGCAGAATCGGCAGAATGATTTTTCCAACCGGGTGTGTGTAGAAATCGCTCCCCAGATAGCCCACCCGAATCTTCTCTGCGGCCATTCGCGGACGCTTCGGCAACTCATCGGGGGGCTGGGTGAAACGCATTCCGATACGAAAATGCTCGTTCGAGATTTCGGCGGCGGTGTACCGATCCGAGTAGTTCATATAAAGCAGATAGTTCGCCGCCGCACCAGTATGCCGCGAATCGATATCGAGCAAGCGTCGGCAATACGCCAGCGACTCATCGACCTCGCCCACCCCTGCGAGCAAGAGTGAAAGTTGAAACAAATTGCCCTGGTGAGCCGGATCCACCTCCGCCCATCGACGGCGAATCGGAATCGATTCAAATTTCCGACCCGCCCGATCGAGCGTATCGCAGGTCGCCGACAAGACTCGCACGAGCAAACCGATCTCACCGTCTGCCGCGGCATCGCACACACCCGTCAGTTTCAGCAACACATCCGCCGCTTCATCAACTTGCCCGATCCACCCCAACGCCTCGGCCAATCGCAAAACGTTTTCTGCATCGTCGTCCGACTCGTCCCAAGCTTGGCGAGCAAGAACAACCTCCTCATCCCAATCCACGTTTTCAGCAGAAACGCCCGATGCGTCATCGAGAGAAGCAGGCGGGGCACTCGCTTGCGCGTCGGGCTTGTTTTCTTCGCGGAGAATGCGTGCCGGATCAGTCCGCAGTTCCCCACCCGCATACCATCGGCGACGAAGTGGTTCGGGCGTCGGATATCCGAGCAACTCCAACGTGGCATGGAAATCCTCATTCTGCCGCAATGAGTTCCAAAACTGGCGATCTACCGGTGCACGACGCGTCGCCGCAATGGAACGTCGATTTCCCGACGGGCGGTCACCGGTGATTTTGTGATACTCTTGCCAACGAAGTTGCCAGACCTCGTCGTACCCAATCCCCAACCCCTTGCAGATTTGTTGCAATGCCAGCGACGGGTTGTGCAAAAAATCCTCATAGCGGACCCACGTCATCGTTTGCGCAAACTCAGCGAACCGGCGCATCCCCCGCCACACCGCCGCTTCATCCCACTCCGCCGCCAACGCCCCCAAACGCTTCATACTCAGGTACTGATCAACGGGATGCCGAACCGTCGCACAACGAGTCCCTGGGAAATCAACCCAAGCCGATTTCATTGTCGCGTCAACAAAAGGAAACCCGATCCAATCCAAATGCGACCAATCCCGAATCACGAGCGTGAGGTCTTTCTCAATCGCTCGCTCATCGATCAGTTTCAATGCAGAAACCAGATCATCCGCATTCTGAGGATCGAGATCACGCAGCTCGCTTTCGTCGACCAGCCCGTACCAATTCGCCGCCTGTCGCAGCGGATTGAACCGATCGACACCTCGCGGGTTGATCTCACTCAACAGGCAAACCCCCTCGATCGCCCCTAAGCAACGCGAGATCAACGTTCCGCCCGTGCGCGCAAGATGATGAAGTAGTGGCATAGTTCAATTGACATTTACGTTCAATATCTTGACGACCGTCATCATTCAGCCTTATTTCGTTTCGCCCGACGCCTCTCGGCGTACCATTCGTCTTGAGCCTCCGCGTCCAGCTTCGGATCGGGACGAAGCCCTTGACGGACTTGATCCGCGATTTTGCGATCAATAAACTGTTTTCGTGCAGGCGGACTGCGAATTTTGATGAGTTCCGAATAATCTCGTCTCGCCGCGTCAATGTTTTGGCCGTTGGACTCCAGCCATTCAATCACCCGTGAGTATTCAGCTTCGCTAGCAGGCGTTAATCGGTCTTGTTGCGCTGCGACGCTGTCTACCAGCTTTGAGTAGTTTCCGGCTCGGTAGACATCAGGATCAACCCCTCGTTCAAGTAGCCAGAGCGCAAGTTCCCACTGTTGAAATGCCGCTACCGCCGTATTAACGATGGTACCGGTCCAAGCTCTTTGATTCCAATCAGCTCCGTACTCAACAGCCAATAAGATGCGCTGTTTCTTTAACTCTTGGGAGATCGGGGCGCTAACGATCATGTGAAGAAGAGGTTCTTTGTGAGGCCCCACTATGGATGGATCTCCTCCGTGTTGAAGTACCGCTTCATAAGGACCAACAAAGTTGGAACTAGCGGCAAGTGTGGTCACCGAATCACCGACGGCGAACGCGTTGGGGGCGTTCAGCCGGGTGGTGGTCTTGACGTTGGGATCGGCCCCGTGTTCGAGGAGGAGTTGAAATCGTTCCGGCTGGTTGTCTACGAACGCCCAAAGCAGTGGTGTGACCCCACCTTCACCGATCGCGTTGACGTCAACACCCTCAGCAATCAGTCGCTTCATTTTCGCAATGTCGTTGGCCTCAATCGCATCACAGAGTTCGACCACGGTCGCGTCATTGAAGAAGTCTTCGGCTTTCCAACCAACCGCCTGATGAAAGGTCCGTTTCACTCCGGAGATCTTCGGCATTGTGAAATCTTCCAGGCAGCCTGATAGTGAAAGTATCGATAGAGCAATGCAAATGCGAGGCAGGAAATAGGTCCATGAGACCCCGTCACGATGTTTCGTTTTCATCTTAAAATTCGTACCCATAAATATCCCAACCCGTGGTTTCGTCGACGAAGACACCGTATTGGTAGTAGAGCGTGGTATGAGCCAAGCCCATCGTGTAGCCGATACTTCCTAAGTCAAAAATGATTGATGCAATTCCTGCACCCGACGCTACTTTGGCGGCGAACCCTAACGAGCTTAGAGCTAGATCCCAATCGACGGGACCATCCATTTCAATTTTTGTCCCGATCGCGTCTTGGATCAGTTGCGGAGTAATATTCACAGTATACTGAAAAACGCTCAGCAAATCCCAATCGAGGTGATAGGCCTCGATGAGTCCGTCTGCAGAGTTGTATCGATCCTCAATCCCAGGGAAGATTTCCTGTTCAGGGTCCAAGAGGTTGCCATCCGCATCTCGTTGCAAGATTGAATTTCGGTGCAGTCCGGCAGCGTTGAAAGTATCCGACCTAATGTTTCCGGCGACCGCCGCCATCGCCGCCAACCCGCCACCCAACGAGTGGCCGGTTGTCATCAGCGCACCACTGAGACTATCGACTAATGCAAGAGATCTCCCGAGTTTCGCAGCATTCTCGTATTGCTCCACAAACCCACCGAGTCCTTGAACGATATCAACTAAGATGTCTTGCGCATCATCAGTTCCCGCAAAAGTCAGTAGGTAGGTACCGGTCACGTATTCGCGGTAGAGCGTGGCTTTGAAACCGGAATCGGGATCGTCGAATAGCAATGCCGCAATCTCTTCGGGAACTCCAAGCTCGGCCAGGTCTTCATCGTCCATCATCTTCAGGGCGAATTCGGGTGCGTCCGAATACGGGTAGATCGCGCCACTGGCCAAGGCATTGCGGATTTGTTCACCCTTATTGTCGGTTCGAATGAGGTGGCGGTAGAACGTGTCTGGACGGACCACCATGTGTTGCACAGTGTCAGACACCACGGGCAAACCAGGAAGAATAAGAACGGCCGTCACGCTATCGGTCGGTTTGCCGTTGGTATCCACGCCGAGCTTGGTATCGTGCCCGTTGTAGGCGATGAAGGCTTCCATGAAGACAGTAATGCCGCCGGAGTTTGGGTCGTAGTTGAGGTCCGCAAGAGAATATTCGATGCCTTGCAGCATCTGATTTCCCAACAGCACACCGTTGATATCGATGGCGTTAACAACACGATCCGGATCCGCTTTCGGTACATTCCACAAACGAATCACACCAGATTGTCCCACCGCATCAAAATCCATTCGAATCCGCGTTGCCGGATTATGGGAGTCGAGACCCTGCGGGAGCCGCAGTCGTATTGGGGTGAAATGAGTGTCGTCGACACCAAGCAATTTGCCAACGGCGAAAGGATTGTTTTCTAAGTACTCTTCCCACTCTGAGTTTTCGGGGTAGTTGAAATCATTGTTGTTATCGCTATCGATATCGACATCGATTCCCCAGACGGTAACGTCGACGTGGCCGAGGAGAATTTCTCTTTCCTGGTTCCAGTCCGGAGGCGTGTCAGGGTCGTAGTCGGGTTTCCAACTCAGGTCGATTTGGGTCGTGCCAACGCCGATGCCTTCGACCCAGACTTTGGTTTGGCCGGTGTAGGGATGGGTGGCGTCTTTTTGGTCTCCTGGCAGGTACTGGAACAATTTCTGGGGGGAATCCCAGAGCTTGATTTGAGTCGCGTTGTATTGGAGGTCGAAGTAGCCCTCGGCTTCGAGGGGCTCGGCCTCGGTTGGGAGAGTGCCCGTTGGGGGCGCTCCCGCGCCGGGATCGCCGGCGGGTGGAGGATCGGCGGGCGGTGGGACCGAGCGGGCGGCGTGACTGCCGGTGATGGAACTCAAGTCCAGTTCGATGACATCAGCGTCATCGAAGCCGCTTTCGAGCATGTCTTCGACACCGTTTCCGTTGTCATCGTCGCTGTTGCGGGCTACGTCGCTCGAGAGAATCGTGTAGTTCGTGGCCCCGGTGTCGTCATCATGAAGCGTGATGACGATTGGGTAGATGTCCTCACCGGCATCGGGCATCGGGGATAAAACTGAAATTGTTTTTTGTTCGCTAGGCACGTACTCGCCCGTCTCCTGGTCGATGCTCGATGGATCATCGGTGTTTTCCGAGGGATCGCTTTCGTTGACGGTCACGGTCACGCTGTGCCGATCATCAACACCGGGATCCCACAGGGAGGAAGTCACCTTCAAAGCGGTTTCACCCTCGATTTGTGGGAAGGTGACAGTAGGCCGAGTCGTGAAGAGAGGGGCAACGTTTTTAACCGTCTGAGTCGTTTCGATTGGATCGCCGATGAAGTCGATGCGGATATCGATGTCATCTTCCGGGGTGTCGTTGCCGGGATCACCCGAAGGCAAGATCGATTCACCGTCATCGGGAATTCCGAAATATGCGTCGAAGCCAGAGTACAGATCGTGGGTGCCTTCGTTATGTGATCGCGCCCAGTACGCGTCGGACTCGAACAGGACTCGCTCATTGGGATCATTGAAGTCGCCGTCGAAATTCATGTCCGCACTGACGAGCAGATCCGGTGCGTTTCCCTCGCTCCAGGGGCCACTAACCCAGCCGGCGACTCGCAAACCCAGTCCCTCTCGAACGTTTCGTGGCACGTCGTCCCCGTCGAGCGCGTCGTGGAACATGCCTGTTCGCAATCCCTGGATACTGAACGCGGTGGGTTCGGTCGAACCCGAAGTGGTTCCCGAGGTCGATCCCATCGTGCTGCCGTTCGTCTCTCCCGTGGTGGTCGTGGTGCTGTCGGTTCCGCCCGTCGAGCCGGTGGTACCGGTCGAATTGGTTCCTGTTGTCGAACCGGTGGTTCCCGTGGTGGTGCCCGTCCCTGTTGTCGACCCGGAGGTTCCGGTGGTGGTGCCCGTCCCTGTTGTCGACCCGGAGGTTCCGGTGGTGGTGCCCGTTCCGGTCGTCGAACCTGTGGTCCCAGTCGTCGTGCCCGTGGTTGTCGTTCCAGTGGTGGAACCGGTGGTCGTGACGAACGTGCCGCCGGTGTCATCCGTGCCGCCGGTCGTGCCGAACGTCCCACCGGTGCCCCCAGTTGATCCCGTGGTCGTCCCATTCGTACCTCCATAGGGATCGTCGTTGGTACCGGTGGTCGTGCCATTGGTACCGTCATCATCGCCGGGACCGCCGTAGGGGTCGTCGGAGGTTCCCTCGGTCGATCCTCCCCCGTCGTCGCCGCTGCCGTCGCCGCCGTAGGGGTCGCAATCGTCGAGCCGAGCCTGGACTTGAGCGATCGTGGAGTCGATCGCGGCGATTTGATCGTTCAAGCCCGTGATCAGAGCCGGTAGAGTGGTACCCGAAAGCTGGTTGACTAACTCGGCGCGAGTCGCGTTCAAAGTGGATAATAAAACCTCGTCGGCATCGCAGCCGCTCGTCAACAAAGTACTGCCGCCCCAATCGCCCTGCATCGTCTGATCGGACGCAGAAGCCGATGCGCTGAGGTTGAGTGGAACCATGAAGTTCTGCGCCTCCACGGCAGCGACCACCAACCCGTAATCGTTCAAGTCAACGAGATCGTTGGCGTCGAGATCCATTGCCGGAGTGATCGGAAACGCCAAAGGATCGTTCACGGAGTTCAGCAGCGTGAGGGCGTCCAGAGAGGTCAAACTGCCATCTCCGTTAACGTCGCCAGCAAGTTGTTCGGGGATCTGATCGGAAATGGGTTCGGGGCTCTCTTGCAGGACATTCCCATGCATCGCGGCGACCGGTTCGGAGGGTTCACTACCGGGTTCGTTCTCGATCGCCTCAGGACTGACATCGGCCGCGAGCATTTGTCGGGGGCAAAGTGTCTCGACTCTCAGCGTTCGTCGCGATCTTCCATAGAGGGGGAGTGGGGGGGGGCGTTAGTACGTTCGCCGCAGAGATCGCGAAGGGAGATGGAGACTCGTTTCCAAGCCGATGATTTTTTCTTCATGATCGCTCCACGCCGTGATCGTTCGTATGCGAAAGAAGGCCACGCCGAAAGTGAATCGGTCAACCCGAAAGGCGAGCCTATGCGACGTAGTGCCGCATTGTCAAGAAAATTCTTTTCGATTTGCGAGGTTTCTCGATTCGAAGTTGGCTCAGATCGCTCGAAGCGGGCGGATTCGGTCTGCCTGTCCCGATGGGGTGCATCGTGGCGGATGTCGCCTGGAACAGGGGCAGGGAGCCTCGACGAAAATGCACTCGTTTCTTACATTGGTTTCTGAATCATTCGCATCCCAAGACCTCCACGAGAAACACCGCCGATGGCTGATTTTTTAGAACCGGGAAAGAAAGCTCCCGCCTTCACGCTGAAAGACCAAGTCGGAAGCTCGGTCAAACTCAAAGACCTCGCCGGTAACCCCGTCGTGCTGTTTTTCTATCCCCGCGACAACACGCCGGGTTGCACCAAAGAAGCGTGTGCGTTCCGCGATCGCTACGACGAAATGAAAGCCGCCGGCGCCCGATTGTTCGGCATCAGCACGGACAACGCGGAGAGCCACATCAAATTCCGTGACAAATTCGAGTTGCCGTTCGCACTGCTCGTCGATGAGGATCACGCGATGAGCGAGAAGTACGGCGCGTGGCGTGAGAAGAACATGTATGGCAAAAAATCGATGGGTATCCAGCGATCGACTTACGTCCTCGACGGCGACGGCAAAGTCGTCAAGGTTTGGAAACGTGTGAAAGTCGACGGGCACGATCAACAGGTGCTCGACGTGCTCGACGAATTGGGATCGAACGAGTGAAACCGCAATACTGCATCGGCATCGACCTCGGTACGACCAACAGTGTCGTCGCCTACACGAAATCCGTCGGCCCCACTCACGACGAGGGCGACGAGGGCGACGAGGCGAAACCGCTGGCGTCGCGTGACGCCTCGCCGGAAATCCGTCTGCTGCCGATCCCGCAAATCGTCGGCCCCGGACAGATCGAGTCGTTGACGTCGCTGCCCTCGTTCCTCTACCTGCCACGAGAAAACGAAGTCGACTCGCTGCGGATCGATGCCTCGGTACTGCCTCACGGCGAATGCCCGACGTCGTTCCCCGACCCTGCGGAGAAAGTTGGGGCCACCCACCTATGGAGAAAGTTGGGAGAAAGTTGGGGCCACCCACCTATTGGCGAAGCGGCGGCGATGTGCTTACTTGACGAAAACTAGCTCAGTTCACCCCCCATGAAGGAGGCGATCATGCCACGAAAGCCAAGATGCGAAATTACCGACCCCAACTCGGTGCAGGTTTTTCATTTGGTTCAGCGATGCGTGCGTCGGGCCTGGCTTTGCGGGGAAGATCCACATTCGGGGCAGTCTTATGAGCATCGCAGAGGCTGGATTCGCAGTCGCCTGGAGTTCCTGGCATCGATCTTCGCCATCGACTGCCTGACCTACTACTGTGCTAAGTAACCACATGCATTTGGTCCTGAGAACACGTAGCGATGTGGTTGCCCAGTGGAGCGATGAGGAAATCGCCCGGCGATGGCTGAGACTGTTCCCGTACCGCAAGAAAGACGACGGGACGCCCGAAGAACCGACGCAGCCTGAAATCGACATGATCGTCAATCAGCCCGAGGTGCTTGCTGAGAGACGCCGGCGGCTGAGCGATGTGAGGAGCGTGGATGCGTTGCGTGGCTGAAAACATTGCCCGACGTGCCAACCGTGAAGACGAGTGCACCGGCAGATTTTGGGAAGGGCGTTTTAAACTTCAAATTTTACTCGATGAAGCCAGCCTGCTGGCCTGTGCCGCCTACGTTGACCTCAATCCGATTCGTGCGGCGATCGCGGAAACCCCCGAGACCAGCGACTACACCGGGGCGAAGGATCGCATCGACGACCTCGGTGAGCGAGAGGATCGAACGCGGCCCAGCACGCACGCTTGGGAGCGGAGTCGCCGTCGGCGCAAGAGCGGTT
>Ga0163215_101647_pt1 | contig 11073 bp, 11 predicted proteins | sample SynspAceP_FD_185934 | JGI IMG/M metagenome (GOLD analysis project Ga0163215, IMG submission 185934) | Saline lake microbial communities from Ace Lake in Antarctica - Synechococcus sp. Ace-P (Hybrid Assembly) | ecosystem: Environmental > Aquatic > Non-marine Saline and Alkaline > Saline | place... | reverse complement strand
CGGCCGAAAAGGGGCTAAAACACCCAGAAAGCGTGACCAAGCTCGATCGAATCGTTCAAGTAATGATTTTTTGCAAGTTGAAGTCAGAATTGCTGTCTGTATGGCGGCTACTTCAGACGTTCCCTAATCGCGGCACTTGGCACTTTGACATTGGGAAGCGTGTATTTCTTACAGATGGTTTTCGCCGGGAAACCTGTGTTTTGGCTGTTTGGGCTGGGCATTTTTCTAGCATTCTTGCTTGCAACCCGCTTGTTCATAACAGACTTTATAGATTACAAGGTGGTCAAGAGAATTCACCTTCACGAACGGCTGAAAAAAGACGCTGTTTAATCAAGATCAAAATAGCTTTGCGTGTTTACCACAACACAAGGAAGAGCCCATGAGCCAGAACACACCACTTAAAAAATACCTCTTCATCTTCGCAGGCGCCAATCTGGCCATGATGGTCATTGCTGCGGTCGTGCTCACGCTGCTGGATATGGACGGCAATGCCGGGGTTAATATGGGCATATTGATTGGTTCGGCGATGGCGGCGGGGCATTACTTCATCAAGGACCATCAACGTCTGCCGACGGCGGCCGAGAAGCGCTGGTTGGTGTTTATGTCGTTCCTGGCGTCCGTGCTGGTTTCGCTGTTATTCGTGCTGGTCGTCGTACTGCTTGAGCCTAATGGTTTCGCGGTGATTATGATGACGCTTCAAGAGCAGGCAATCGTGTTCCTGGTAGTGATGCTGGTCGTTTCGGTGGTGTATCTACTGGTGCTCTGGCTGGGCTACGGCTTTATGCTCGAAAGGCAGTTCAAAGCCATGCAAAAGAAAGCGGCATCCTGACACAAAAAAGCCCGCCAATTAGGCGGGCTCTGGTACAAACGCAGCGGGCACCGGCTAGCGATGCCCTGAGGCGATTTACTCCATCGACGAACGCGGCGCTACGCGCTGGTCATTGTTGGAAATGGTCACTTCCACACGACGGTTTTGCGCGCGGCCGGATGCCGTATCGTTGCTGGCAACGGGGTATTGCTGGCCGTAACCGACGACCTGAATACGCTGTGCACTAACCCCGGCGTGCGTCAGAGCACGGAGTACGGACTCGGCGCGCCGCTGAGACAACTGCTGGTTGTAGGAAGCGGCACCGGTACTATCGGTATAGCCCTCGACCATCAGTTGGCGCTCGGGATTCTCGTTGAGAAAGCTGGCAAGCTTCTGTACGTCGCGCACGCCTGTGGACTTGAGATCGGACTTGTCGACGTCAAACAGCACGTCACCCAAGGTGACCAGTGTGCCGCGCTCGGTCTGCTTTGCCTTCAGCTCGTCCTGCAGCTTGCGGATCTGCGCCTCACGTGCCGCCAACTGCTCCTCACTTAACTTAAGCTGCTGCTGACTCGACTGCAGTTGCTGCTCACGTGATGACAGTTGAGCTTCAGCGCGTTTGGCAGCGGATTGCTCCAACTCTGCCTCTGAGGAACGCAAAGCAATAGTCTGCTCGGCCAGCTCAATGCGGCGCTGGGCCACGTAAGCGAGTTGGTCGACTTGCTTCTTGTCACCGTTTTCAAAAGCCTTACTGGCCTCAGTAACGGCTTTGCCAGCGTCTTCGGTCTCAAGCGCAGCCATCTGGCTGGAGCGGGGGTCGTTTTGCAGCTGGGTAAATTGGGCCTGAGCCTGCTGCAGGTTGCTGTTGGGCTGTGAAGCACAGGCAGACAGGCCAATGGCCGCGGCGAGCACGGTGGTAATAGTCATTAATTTGTTCATAGCAGGTAATCCTTGGGTGAAGGCGATAGGGAAGGGGGCGTGTTGATCACTGGGTGCTGCGCATACCTTCTTCGCGCAGATCCTCAATCCCCTGGCTGGCATCCTTCAGGGCCTTTTGCGTCTTTGCAGCCCGCGCCTTGCGCTCGGCTACACGTGCATCCCACTCAGCCTGCTCAGCGAGTACGCGCGCCTTGTCATAGTCCTTTTCCTGCATGGCCATTTCGGCCTGCTTCCACTTTTCACGTGCAGAACGCATCTCCACCGCTGAATACTCGGTAGCCTCGGCACTGACTGCCGCGTTAACGGCTGATTCGGTCAGGGCGAACTGGGCAGTCGGGGGATTACCCGCGCAACCTACTAACAGCAGGCCACCCAGGGCCACAGCCGCCAGCATGGGCAGGCGCAAATGCGATAGGGGATTTTTGATGGTGTTCATGTTCATGATCAGTCTCCAATGTAAATCTCGCCTGACGGATCAGAACAGCGGCCGCAAGCATTGTGTGATTCATTGCCTGATCTTCTGCTTCCGGGCCGGACATACATGAATTACTGGCACTGCATTAGACACCTTATTCTAATATTCGGCTCAGTTATTTATTTAATTGCTTAAAAGTCGATACAAAACAAGCGGCATCTGACCAGCCCAGCCAGCTCTGGTACCCTGTCAGCCCTCAGCAACCTAATTCCGTATCTGAAGAAAACCGAGGTACCGCATGATCTGGACTGTTTATTTATCCGGTGAGATCCATACCGACTGGCGCGAACAGATTCAAGCCGGGGCAGAAGCCGCCGGTTTGCCGGTGGAATTCACCGCTCCCGTTACCCATCACGAATCCAGTGACGCTGCCGGCGATATGCTCGGCAAGCCCGATGTGCCTTTCTGGCGCGATCACCAGTCCGCCAAGGTCAACGGCATACGCACCAAGACGCTGCTGGAGCAGTGCGATGTGGCCGTGATCCGCTTTGGCGACAAGTACAAGCAGTGGAACGCCGCCTTTGATGCAGGCTACTGCGCCGCTATGGGCACGCCCTACATTACCCTGCACGATGAAGACATTATCCACCCGCTCAAAGAAGTGGACGCAGCGGCGATGGCCTGGGCGCAAACCCCCGAGCAGGTGGTCGAGGTATTGAAGTACGTTACCTCAGCCAGATAACAGCGCTACTCTATAGCACCTGACTAAACCCCGTGTTACCGGAGCGAAACCGCCTTGTACCTGCCCGAGCACTTTGCCGAAGACCGGCCCGAGCAACTGCACGCCCTGATGCGCGCCTACCCGCTGGCCGCGCTGGTGATGCACATCGACGCCGTGCTGGATGCCAATCACATTCCCTTTGAGCTGTTGGCAGAGCAGGGCGCCCACGGCGTGCTGCAAGGCCATATCGCCCGCGCCAATCCATTGGTGCAGCAGATCACCGACGGCGCGCCCGTGCTGGTGATCTTTCAGGGGCCGCACGGCTATATCTCGCCCAACTGGTACCCCAGCAAACACGAAACGCACCGCCAAGTGCCGACCTGGAATTATCAGGTAGTGCATGCCCACGGCCGCATTCGGCTGCGCGACGACGAGCGCTTCGTCCGCGGGCTGGTAGCACGCCTCACCCGCGAACATGAAGCCCAGGCCGAGCCCGAACGCCCCTGGAAGATGACCGGCTCCAGCCCGGACTACATCAGTGAGATGCTGGCGAAGATTGTCGGTATCGAGATCGAGATTGAACGTCTTGTAGGTAAGTTCAAGCTGAGCCAGAACAAAGTAGCTGCGGATGTGGCGGGGGTAGTGGAGGCGCTGGATGAGCGTGGGCAGCAGACGCTGGCAGATAGCATGCGCGGGTTACTCGAGCCTGCAAAACAGTGATCCGCTGAGCGCTAAGTCGATTCTCCTATCTGCGCCCAAACGCGGCTTTTCCCGCTTATTCCTCAGAGTTCGATACGCTTAACTGATCGGCCTCATCGAGAGAATGCATTTTCGTCCTGAGCGCTCGGCGACCATGCTGGCGCCCTGTCAATTATTCAGTAACGCAAAAGGCCAAGTTTATGAGCGATGTAATGCACAGTATCCAATTTGCCAACCAGAAGCTGGCGAACCGGTTTGCACTGGCACCCATGACACGCACCAGCGCCGAGGCGGACGGTACCCCTAATAGCGCTATGGCTGATCACTACGAGGCCTACGCTAAAGGCGGCTTTGGGTTGCTGATCACCGAGGGCACTTACACCGATAACGGCGCAAGCCAGGGCTACGGCAACCAGCCAGGCCTCATCAACGATGCTCATATAGCGGGCTGGAAAACCATTGTTGAGCGCGTGCACGCAGCGGGCAGCAACATATTCGTTCAGCTGATGCATGCGGGTTCCCAATTCCAGGCGAACCACTATACCGACCAACCCATTGCGCCCAGTGCGGTTAAGCCCAAAGGTTCGCCCTTGGGCATATATGGTGATCAGACAGAGTGGAAGACGCCAAAGAGCATGACCGTTGAGGACATCCAGTTCGCTATCGCCGGGTTCGTTCAAGCGTCGCAAAATGCCCAGGCGGCCGGTTTTGACGGCATCGAACTGCACGGTGCCAACGGCTACCTGTTGAACCAGTTCCTGAGCACCTATTTCAATCAGCGCGACGATAGCTACGGCGGCAGCCTGGAAAACCGCCTGCGTATTGTGGTTGAAACCATCAAGGCCATCCGCGCAGTGGTTGGCAGCGACTTCACGCTGGGTATTCGCTTGTCTCAGGTAGCAGTCACCGACCCTGACTATCAATTGCCTGAGGGCGAAGCGGGATTCCGCCAGATCGTCGAGGCAGTGCGCGATGCAGGTGCTGACTTTGTGCATACCACCGACGGCGATGTGCGCCGCGCAGCCTTCATCGAAGGGGACAAGTCCCTTGCCGATGTGGCTGCTGAAGTCCAAGGTGTAGCGCTGATCATCAATGGTGGTATCGACGAAACCAACCACTCCCATTTTGCTGCTGACTACCCACAAGCGTTGCTGGCCGTCGGCAAGAAGGCGCTGGCCAATCCCGACTTCGTGCAGCGTCTGAAAGACGGCAAAGAGATTATGGACATGGACTTCGCCATGCTGCAGCCAAAGGCGACTATTGCTAACGAACAGGCTTGGCGGCGCAAGCAGTCGGCCTAAGCTAGTGCATCTATTCTGGCAGCGTTCGGCACGGCACCCAGCTATCTAGGTGCCGGCACAGCTGCCTGTTGCCAGCCCGATACATCCAGTAATGCGGCGCCGCACGGCGCCGGGCACTAGCCTGTTAGACTTCCCTCCCTTCCACTATGTCCAGCCGCAGGCCCACAAGGCTAGCCGCTCAGGAGACACACCATGTCAAAAGCATCCGCATACGCCGCATTGGATTCGAACACTCCGCTCAAACCTTACCAGTTCGAACGCCGTGAGCCCGGAGCGCACGACGTGCAGATCGATATTCTGTTCTGCGGCGTGTGTCATTCCGACCTGCACACCGCCCGTAACGAGTGGAACAACACCCAGTACCCCTCCGTCCCGGGTCATGAAATTGTTGGCCGCGTGACGGCGGTGGGTTCTGAGGTCAAGAACTTCAAAGTAGGTGAGCTGGCAGGCGTTGGCTGCATGGTCGATAGCTATCAGTCCTGCAGTTCTTGCGCTGAAGGGTTTGAGCAATATTGTGAGAACGGCTTTACCGGCACCTATAACGGGCCGGCATTTGGTGGTGAAAACACCCTGGGTGGCTACTCGGACCATATCGTGGTTGATCAGAAGTTTGTCCTGCGTATCAGCCACAAGGACAACCTGGCTGCCGTCGCGCCGCTGCTGTGCGCTGGCATCACCACGTATTCACCGCTACGCCAATGGAACGTCAAGCCAGGTCAGAAGGTTGGTGTAGTCGGTCTGGGTGGTCTGGGGCACATGGCAGTTAAAATCGCCAACGCCATGGGCGCACATGTGGTGTTGTTCACCACCTCACCGGGCAAGAAGGAAGACGCATTGCGCCTAGGCGCCAAGGAAGTGGTCATCTCCCGTAATCAGGACGAAATGGACGCCCATCTCAACAGCTTTGATTTCATTCTGAATACGGTGGCAGCGCAACACGATCTTGACCCCTTCATGGCATTGCTCAAGCGCGATGCCACCATGACGCTGGTGGGCGCACCCTCCGAGCCACACCCGGGTTTGAATGTGTTCGGGCTTATTTTCAAGCGCCGTCGGCTTGCCGGCTCCTTGATTGGCGGTATTGCCGAAACCCAGGAAATGCTCGATTTTTGCGCCAAGCACAACATCGTCTCCGATGTGGAAATGATCGATATTCAGAACATCAACGAAGCGTATGAACGCATGCTTAAGAGCGATGTGAAATATCGCTTCGTGATCGACATGGCGACGTTGAAAGCCGCCTAGTAGGCTCTAATACGGGCGCGGCCTTGCTTCCGCGCCCTTACGCTAGCGCTAGTCCGGCCTTGCGTGTTTACCCGCGCCGCCTGCCCACACGCAGTTGTGGCGTTTGCAGGCCGGAAGGTTTACCTTGGTGGGAAGGCATTACGCCACTCTCAGGAGCCCATGGATGGCGCGTAAACGTACTTCAACATTCGAAGACCTGGTAACCATCCTTTCACGATTGCCTTGGTGGGCAAGTCTGCTGATTGGCGTTGTCAGTTGGCTGATCCTGCGGCCCGTTGCTACCAGTCCTATGGCTGCTCCGGCAGGCGCAACGCTCGATGACCTTTCCGGAATAATGCTCAGCCAGGCCTGGCGCGTCTTCGCGATGTTTGGCCAATACCTGATCCCGCTTATCTGTCTCTTTGGCGCCATAGGCTCCATCGTTGGCCGCCAGCGCCGCAAGACACTACTCAACAACGTCAAATCAGCTACCCAGCCGGGCAAAGCCATAGATGGCCTCGGCTGGCGGGAGTTCGAGCACCTGATTGGTGAGGCTTTTCGCAGGAAGGGCTACAGCATCACTGAAACCGGCGGCAAGGGCGCAGACGGCGGAATAGATCTCATCCTGCGCAAGGGCGGGGAAAAGTATCTGGTGCAGTGCAAGCATTGGCGTTCGATGAAGGTAGGCGTACCGGTAGTGCGGGAGTTCTTTGGTGCGATGGCGGTTGAGGGTGCTGCTGGTGGCTTTGTTGTTACCTCCGGGCAGTTTACAGCTGAAGCTAAAAGCTTTGCGGAAGGACGGAATATCGAATTAGTGGATGGGGGTAAGCTGAAGCTTCTACTGGCGAACCGCAACCCGACAAGCTCTGTCGCTGAAGCCAATAGGATTTCGAGGCCAGCACCGCGGCCAGTAGAGGCAGAGCCTGCTTGCCCCTTGTGCAAGAGCGCGATGATCAAACGGACTGCGAGAAAAGGTGCCAATGCGGGGAATGTATTTTGGGGGTGTGGGACTTATCCCAAATGTCGTGGGGTGGTAAATGTATAGGTTAATCGTTGTGCGGAATCATTGGTCGCGACTGCGTCGTAGGAAAATACAAGACCTAACACCGGGCCCTTTCCCCCTCGGTCACAATAGATGTCCGCTCGTTTACCATTGATATTTGAGGGAGCGGACGGAGTGATGCAGTGCCAAGTTACAGTCCAGAATTCAAAGAACAGACCGTCAAGAAGATGATGCCGCCCTCTAATCAGAGTGTTGCCCAGCTGAGCCGGGAGACCGGCGTTTCGGAGCCAACGCTGTATGCTTGGAAAAAGCAGTTTCAGACCAGAGGATTTGTTGTGCCAGCCAAACCTTCCAGCCCGGATCGCTGGGATGCCCGTGCCAAATTGGCAGCGGTCATCCAGACCGCGCCCATGAATGAAGCGGAACGCTCGACCTATTGTCGGGAGTACGGGCTATACCCGGAACAACTGGAGGCCTGGAAAGAGGCCTTTGAGAGCATGGATGCTGGCGGCCATCCAGCTGACAGGACGCAGCTGGTAGCTGAGCGCAAGAAGAGTCGTGCACTTGAAAAGGAGCTGCTGCGCAAGGAGCGTGCTCTGGCGGAGGCAGCCGCCTTGCTGACCCTGTCAAAAAAAGCCCGGGCCATCTGGGGCACCAGCGAGGACGACTGATCTCCGAGCTGATAAAACAGATGGCCATTACCTTGATTGCTGAAGCGGTGCAAGCCGGTGCACGCAGGCACAAGGCCTGTGCGGTGCTCGGTCTGAGCGACCGTACGCTGCGCCGCTGGCAACGGTGTAAAACGCTGGTAGATCAACGCAAGGGAGCTGTCCGCAAGGCCAGCGCCCATGCACTGACTGCACAGGAAAAGGAGCAGATCCTCACCGTGTGTAATAGGGCGGAACATCAGAGCTTGCCTCCCGGCCAGATTGTTCCCCGACTGGCTGATCAGGGCATCTACCTTGCCAGTGAATCCAGCTTCTACCGGGTTCTACGAGCGCATGCACAGGTGCATCCTCGTGGGCGGGCTGCTGCACCGCGCACATTTGAAAAGCCGCAAGCCTGGGTGGCTACGGCACCGAACCAGGTCTGGTCATGGGACATCACGTTCCTACCTGGCGCTGTGCGCGGAGAGTTCTACCGGCTCTATCTGGTAATGGATATCTTCAGCCGCATGATCGTGGGCTGGGAGATCCACCACAATGAATCATCAGCACATGCCTCTACCCTGATCAGCAAGGCTTGTCTACGCCACCGCATCCGCCGTGATCAGTTGGTGCTGCACTCGGATAATGGCAGCCCGATGAAAGGGGCCACCATGCTGGCAACCCTGCAAAGGCTGGGTGTGGTGCCTTCGTTCAGCCGTCCATCGGTGAGCGATGACAACCCGTACTCTGAGGCGATGTTCAAGACCTTGAAATACAGTCCAGCGTACCCTGCAAAGCGCTTCGCGGACATCGGCCAGGCCCGTGCCTGGGTGCAACGCTTCGTGAACTGGTATAACAGCGAGCACCGGCACAGCGGGATCCGCTTCGTTACACCGGAGCAGCGTCATGCTGGTCTGGACCGGGATATTCTGGCTAGCCGCAGCGCCGTATATGAAGCCGCCAAACAGGCCAATCCGGCTCGCTGGAGAAAGCGTCCGACACGCAACTGGAGACCTATTGATAGTGTCTGGCTTAACCCGGACAACCTGCATGAGGAGGTAACGGAAAAGGAAAGATGTGCAGCATGAGTTACCGGACATCATTGTTGACAACTACCGCTTTCCTGAACAGGAAATATAGAGGAATGATTGAAAGAGGAAAGAATTCAATTCTATACACGGCAAGCCTGAGTTGTAGATTTGGTGCAGATCAAGTAGGTAGCTGAACCTAATAACCAGATTAGCTACATGGCAGAGTCATACTCTAGCTTTGGAAGGATGACGAAATATGAGCAAAATTAAAGAGGACCCAGCAGTTGAATGGGCTCTAGAGGTCGATAAGCTAAAGAAGTCAGGCGGTGACTTTCACTCACGGCTAGAAGTTGACGATCGAGTTTTGGCACGAATAACTGATGGGATTTATCGCAGGCCGTCAGCGGCACTTAGGGAATTAATATTTAACGCTTATGATGCTGATGCCACGTCAGTAATTATCGATACTGACTATCCTAGATTTGAGTATATTTCAGTTAAAGATAATGGCAATGGAATGGACGAAAGGTCGTTAACAAACTTATTTGCTCATATAGGTGGAAGCTCAAAGCGTACCCAAAAGGGTAAAATTCTTGGGACGGTTCATGCGACAGATCCAGAGTTAACACCGGGACGCCGTAGACTGATTGGTAAAATCGGAATAGGTATGTTTGCGGTAACACATTTAACCACGCATTTTCGCGTGATCACGAAGAAGGCAGATAGCAAGTACCGCTTCGTAGCAGAGGTTTGGTTAAAGACGTGGACTGAGGAGCGGCTCAAAAACGAAGTCAGTGAAGATAGCGAAGAGTTCGTTACTGGCGACGTTGCTTTTTCTGTGGAACCGGCTTCGGATGTGCTCAGTCATGGCACTGAAGTTGTTTTATTAGATATCCGAAACTCTACAAAAGATAGCTTAAGGAGTGCCGATTTCTGGAAGTTATTTATGGAAGCGAAGAGCTCTGAGGATCCATCGGATCGGAGGCTCGAACGTGATCCGCCAGCTTATCACATTGGCTATTCAGGGGATTCAAAAGAGTACTTCGTGGAGCCAAACTTACCTTGGAATGATAGTGCTCAGCCCTTAGAAAAATTTGAGTCTATTTATCAAAAAGTTATTTCCGGTACAGGTACAAGTGTTAAGAATCCAGATATCGAAGAATATTTCGATAATTATGTCGGAATGATTTGGATGCTTAGTTTAACGGCGCCTATAGAGTATATAGAAGAAAATCCATTTAGGTTTGGTAAGAATAAAACGATTGATTACTACAAGATCGAAAACAAGCCGAGAGGGCAGGCGGTCGTTCTCGAGCTTGACGAGGGTCGCTCATTAGGCGAAACATTCAATTTGGAATCAGATAAACCGGACCCTTGCGGAGGGTTTAGAGTACAAATTGATGGGGTTGAAATCAGGCGGCCAGTGGTATTGCCAGAAACCTTGGTGGGCGCTAGAAAAAAAAATAGAATCAAAAATCCTCTTATGTTTGTGGGGAAAGTAGTTACTACCCTCGGGAGTGTTCCTTCTGACTTAGGTGGAGGTCCTCTTGAATTCGAGGCTTATTTCTATTGGAATTCCTTAATTGTGCCGAAACAAAATCGAGGAGTTCTGATAAGAATCAATAATGCAAGTGGAGTGTTGTATGATGATAGATTTATGGATTATCAGATATCTGAGCTTAATAGGCTGACGCAAATAACAGCGGAGATTTTTATAAATAAAGGATTGGATCCCGCTCTTAATATCGATAGAGAGTCATTTAATATTAGTCACCCGCATTATCAGTATTTATCGAAATGGGTTCACGCCGCTTTGCGGCAAATTACTAATAAGCTGAAAGACTTGGGAAAGAAGTCTCGTACCGAGGAGCTTACTAACGCCAAGAGCGAGTTCTTGTCAGCAGTCCACCACCATCTTGAAGATGTCTGGGAGCGAAAAGGAGATTCCTTGGCTTCTCGGCCTGATGTTACGGTGCTTCCTATAGCTGAGTCTAAAGATATGTGGGAGTCTACGCCCTCAAGTGGTGAGCTCATCTTTAAGCTGGATCCTGAACTTATCGCTCAAACAAAAAATAGGGGCAATGCCTCTCTCGAGCCCCTAGAGCTGACAAAGTCCGTCATGTCGGTTTTGCACGCCTACGGGTTGCTTGAAAATTTACCTCCTGAATTCATAGAATAAGTGCAACGCTTGAAACGATAGGCAGAGAGCCAGCTACCGGTACAATCCAGGCTCTCACACCGAAGGATTCAAGCGCATATGAATGCACATTACCGGCAACTGACTC
>Ga0163215_101646_pt1 | contig 11092 bp, 7 predicted proteins | sample SynspAceP_FD_185934 | JGI IMG/M metagenome (GOLD analysis project Ga0163215, IMG submission 185934) | Saline lake microbial communities from Ace Lake in Antarctica - Synechococcus sp. Ace-P (Hybrid Assembly) | ecosystem: Environmental > Aquatic > Non-marine Saline and Alkaline > Saline | place... | reverse complement strand
ATTTGTCCGGGCGCTGAGAACGCACCGGCGGATGCGCGAGCGCGCCGTTCTCGGGCGTATTGCAAAAGGTGACAGGCTGATCAGCGAGATGGTCAAGGTGATCTACCGCAGCACCGATCCGCGGCTGCATGGAGCGGCGGCGTTGTCCGTGCTGGCGCATCTGGAGGACCTGGTCAGCCGCGGCGAGGTCGTCACCGACGGTCCGCCAGCGATCAACGGCGAATACCGGATGGCTGGTTAGCCCCCTGCAATACCCAGCAGCCGGATGTCGAGGTCGCGCAGAAAGCGCTTCACCAATTCGGCGTTCAGACCAAGATCATGGTCTCCGTCCCGTGTCGCGGCGCGCATGTCGACAAAGGTGGTTTCCTCCTCTTCGACCAGCCGGATCAGCACATCCTGCGGAATGCCGAGGATCAGGGTTTTGGTTGCGAATTGCACGACGGCGAATGTGGGTTGGGCTGCAAGCGGCTGATTCTCGATGTCCGGGCGCGGCAGCGGGACCGGCGCCCGCGCAGGATCAACCTCGCCACTGGATATAACCTCGCTCTCGCCGGTTTGCTCAGCCGTTGGCTCAAGGCCATCGACCAGCGCTTCAACCCCGGCATTGGCGACTTGCGTCCACTTGTTTTCCGCCACCACCGCGCGCACCGCCAGCAGCACACGGTCGATGGCGCCTTCATAGCGACGGCCGGTGACCTGCGGATAAGCCATGATCTGCAACTCACGCGCCGCCGGATCTCCGCCATCCGACCGCCGCATCCAGGACGCGGCGATGATTGGTGGCTCAAGCCATTCCGGCGCGTCGACGACATCCGTCGATACATCGTGGATCGTGGGAAGGAGAACATAGCGGCTGGCAGCAATGCCTACGGGGATCAGCACCAACAGCGCCATCACCAGACCACTGAACGAGGCATGGCCGCCTTTGGCGCCGACATGCCAGAGCATGAAAAAGCCAATCATCGACAGGCCCAGCACAAAGACCGCCAGAACCGACGCCAGCAAAATGGCCGCAACCGCATTGGGCAGCACCAGCATGCCCGCCCGGTGCAGAGCCAAAGCCATCAAGGCCAGCAGCAGGGCGAATCGGCCAAGCCTGCGCGACCAATTGGCGGCGATAGATTGCGGTCGGTGAGGTCGGAAGGGCATGGTGACGACCAAGTCTGCGGAACAAGTGGCGCGCGGGAATGCACGCATCGATGAGGTGGAAATCCTTAGCCGCTCAGGGCAGTCGCGGCAAGCGCCTCACTTCAGCCATGCTTGAAAGCAATCCTTGTCTCAGGGGGCAGATCAAACCGGACAAGGTCCACGGTTTTCAAGGAGATCCGCCATGGCGACTGACGCCACATCAACGCCAGTGCATGACAAAGTGCAGCCTGCCTCAACATCTTTGAGTGTGACACAACCAACATCTCTCCGTCGCCCAAGCGAAGCCCCCCGCTCGCCGATGGCTTTGGATCTGGTTGAACTCGATCTGGCGCTGGACCTCAATGACGTTGGCGGAAATGGTTTTTGCGAAGCCGTTCGCGAAGCCGCCAAGCGCGTCAACGGCGAATTCCTGTTTGATCTGCCTGCATCCGGGCTTCTCGACGATGCGCAACGCATTGCCGTTGTCTGCCTGTCCCGCGAACATGGCGGACGGTTTGGCCTTGTGTTGCTGAGCAATGATGGCGATCAGGCCCGAACTGTGGAAGCTGATGAGACAACTGCTGACCTGCTGCGGTTCGCCAAAGCCTTTGTCGCAGTGCTGGAAAAGCTCTGACGTTTTGAAACCAGCCCTGGTTTCGCTTCACTCGGGCCGATGGATTGAACCCTGCGCAGAAGCCCGCCGCATCACTCCGCCGGAACAATCGCGCCCTGGCTGACAGACTCGCGGGCGGCAGATTTCAAGACAAGCTGGGTCAGCGCGGCACCGGTGATCATAGACGCCAGGCCAAGCAGCGAGGACACCGCCAGCACAGAACCGCCGGTCAGGCCTGCGCCAATTGTGCAGCCAACCGCCAGAATACCGCCAAAGCCCATCAACACCGAACCGGCAGCATAGCGCCAGATCGACGGCACACCAGGTTCCGAAAAGGTGGAGATGCGGAATTCACCCGAAAACAGAGCCGCAACAAAAGCGCCAACGATGGCGCCGATCAGAACGCCCTGATCCAGCCCGGCAAAACCACTCGCAAGCGCCAATTCGCCGGTGGTGGCCAGCGGACGGATAAAGGACAGGCTTTCGGCCTGGATCGGCTCAAAAACCTGGGTCGACAGCTGCCACGTGAAATACCAACCGGCTGCAACGGTCAGGCCAATCATCACCCCACCGAAAAGCCGCCAGAAAGACAGCCTGGCCTTGACCGCGAAGCCGAGTGCAACGATGGCCAGCGCTGCGCCCAGGGCAATGCCAGCCCAGCGTTCAAGACCTGTGAGAGCGAGCAAATCATTGCCGCCGATTGCAGCGGTACTCCAGACGCTACCAATGCTGTCGCGCAAGGGCACCAGAACGCCGCTATAGGTCGCCAGCGCCGTCACCGCGATGATGACGATCGAAAAGACGCCGCGCAGATTGCCCGAGGCGCCGAGCACCAGAAGCCGCGAAACACAACCACGTGCCAGCACCATGCCGATGCCGAACACCAGGCCGCCAATGATGGCGCCTGACAGGCTCTGAGCCGTGGAGAAGAAGCGGGTTTCATCGACATTGATCAGGTCCGACCCGAGCAAGGCCTGCACCGCCAGAATGACAGTTGCAAAGCCTGCGGCCCAGGTTGCCAGCGGTTTGAGGTCGCTCTCGCCCATGGCAGAGAGAACAGCCGAACGGGTGCAATAGCGGCTGCGCTGGGCAAAAACGCCAAAGGCAAGGCCAAGAATGAGGCCGCCAACAAGTGCTGTTTGCGGCTCGCCAATAAGGTCGATCAGAGGGACGAGATCCATCGCATTAGTCTCCATGAATTGTATCGGCAAAATACAATCTATGGGGCCTGATGAGATGGGCGGCCTTTGCCGCGCGCCGAAGAGAAAGGGTTTTTTATTCTCATGGCGCGCGGACTATTGGAACAACATTCCTCTTCGCAAATTCGCTGGCATTTGACCGCCGATGCGATGTCGAGATTAAACGCTGCGTGTTTTCTCAATCGCCGCCTGTGCTGCAGCCAACCGGGCGATCGGCACCCGGAACGGCGAGCAGCTGACATAATCCAGATCGAGCGAATCACAGAATTTCACCGAAGCCGGATCGCCTCCGTGCTCACCGCAAATCCCGAGCTTGATATCGGGGCGGGTCGCCCTGCCCTTTTCCGAGGCAATGCGAACCAGTTCGCCAACCCCTTCAATATCGAGGGTGACGAAGGGATCGTGCTCGATGATACCCTTCTGCTGATAGGTCATCAGGAAGGAGGACGCATCATCGCGGGAGATGCCAAAGGTGGTCTGGGTCAAATCATTGGTGCCGAAGGAGAAGAATTCAGCAACCTCGGCAATCGCATGGGCGCGAATGGCGGCGCGCGGCAGTTCGATCATGGTGCCGACCAGGTAGGTGATGTCGACACCGGCCTCACCAATGACCTCACGTGCCACGGCATCAATCCGCGCCTTGACGAAATCGAGCTCCTCGCGAAGTCCGACCAGCGGCACCATGATTTCCGGCACCACCGGAGCGCCTGTGGATTTGGCGGCTTCGACGGCGGCTTCAAAGATGGCACGTGCCTGCATTTCGGCGATTTCCGGGTAAGAGATCGCCAGACGGCAACCACGATGGCCCAGCATCGGATTGAACTCATGCAGTTCGTCAACGCGCTGGCTGAGTTTTTCAACCGACACGCCAAGGGCACCCGCAACTTCGGCAATCTCGTCCTCGGTCTTGGGCAGAAACTCGTGCAGCGGCGGATCGAGCAAGCGGATGGTGACCGGCAGGCCCTTCATGATTTCGAACAGTTCGATGAAGTCGGATCGCTGCATCGGCAACAGCTTGGCAAGTGCGGTGCGGCGTCCTTCTTCGGCGTCAGCCAGGATCATTTCGCGCATCGCGGTGATTCGGTCGCCATCAAAGAACATGTGCTCGGTGCGGCACAGACCGATGCCTTCGGCGCCAAAGGAGCGCGCGGCGCGCGCATCCGCCGGCGTTTCGGCATTGGTGCGGACTTTCATCCGCCGCGTCGCATCGGCCCACTCCATGATCTGGCCGAAATCACCGGATAGCTCGGGCTGCAGCATCGCCACAGACCCCTTGAGAACCTGGCCGGACGAGCCGTCGAGCGTGATGACGTCGCCCGCCCTGAGCGTCGCCCCGAGCGAGACAAGCGTGCCGTTGCGCATATCGATCCGTATGCCGCCTGCGCCGGACACGCATGGTGTGCCCATGCCGCGCGCAACCACAGCCGCGTGACTGGTCATTCCGCCGCGCGACGTCAAAATGCCTTCGGCAGCATGCATGCCGTGAATGTCTTCCGGGCTGGTCTCGACGCGCACAAGGATGACCTTGCGGCCGGTCTTGGCGGCCTCGACGGCTTCCTCGGAGGTGAAGACGATCTCGCCGGTCGCAGCACCCGGAGAGGCAGGCAATCCCGAGCCGATGATATTGCGGCTGGCATGCGGATCGATGGTCGGATGCAAAAGCTGGTCAAGCGAGGCCGGGTCGATGCGCAGCACCGCTTCCTCGCGGGTTATCAGCCCCTCACCCGCCATATCGACGGCGATCTTCAACGCCGCCTTGGCGGTGCGCTTGCCGGATCTGGTCTGCAGCATCCACAGTTTACCGGATTGAATGGTGAATTCAAGGTCCTGCATGTCGTGGTAGTGGCGCTCGAGCCGGTCGCAGATGGCAAGAAATTCGGCGAAGGCTTCCGGCATCAGTTTTTCGAGCGAAGGCCGGTCGGAGCCTGCTTCGATCCGTGCGGCTTCGGTGATCGATTGCGGCGTGCGAATACCGGCGACAACATCTTCGCCCTGGGCGTTGACGAGGAATTCGCCATAGAGCTCGTTGGCACCGGTCGACGGATTGCGGGTGAACGCCACGCCGGTAGCCGACTGGTCGCCCAGATTGCCGAACACCATGGCCTGGACGTTAACTGCCGTGCCCCAGGAGGCCGGAATGTCGTGCAATTGACGGTAGGTGATGGCCCGGGCGTTCATCCAGCTGGAAAAGACGGCGCCAATGGCCCCCCAAAGCTGCTGATGCGGATCCTGCGGGAACGGCACACCGAGTTCTTCCTTAATGATCGCCATGTAGCGGGCGATGATCTCGCGCCATTCGGCGGCGGACACATCGGTATCGAGTTCATGACCGAGGCGGGCCTTCTCGTCTTCGAGAATGTCCTCAAAGACCTCGTGATCAAGACCCATCACCACATCGCCATACATTTGGATGAAACGGCGGTAACTGTCGAAGGCGAAACGTTCGTCGCCCGAATCGCGCGCAACGGCCAGAACGGTGTCATCGTTGAGGCCCAGATTGAGAACCGTATCCATCATGCCCGGCATCGAGGCGCGGGCGCCGGAGCGGACAGACAGCAACAGTGGCTTGTCCGGATCGCCAAATGTGCGTCCGGCTATCTTGCCAACGCCGACAAGCGCATCAGTGACCGCAGCTTCAAGGCCGTCGGGTATTTTGCGGTCATTGTCATAATACCAGACGCAGGCGTCTGTGGTGATGGTCAGTCCCGGCGGCACCGGCAGGCCAAGATTGCACATCTCCGCGAGGTTGGCGCCCTTGCCACCCAAGAGGTTGCGATCAGCAGCCGAACCTTCCGCCCGCCCGTCTCCGAAAGTGTAGACCCATTTTGTCATCACTCGACCTTCCGTTTGCTGCAGCCAGATTCTTGACCGAATCCGGCATCGCCCGCCCGCGAACCGACGCACGCAAATCCCGCGAAGGCGTGGCCTTCGTGGGCACTTGCATGGACGCTTATCGCATGGACAGGGAAATACAATGCGCAAATTCGCCTATTCCTTTTCTAAATCGATCCAATTGTTCAAGATGTTGGCAGTCTGCTGTTCTGATGAGCACCGTTGGCCTGAAACGGCACCTGCATAGCGAGCGTCTCGCCATGGCACCCGGCCCGGCTTTCACGTCGCATCACCAGAAGCAACGCAAAGTGATTGTTACGACGGCATAATCCGCAGCAATCGCAAGATAACCGATGGACCCGGATGGCGCAGCGCTTTAACACGATGGTCAAATCCGGTCGTTGTTGGGCTCGCGGCGGAAATTATCATCAGCTCTGAGCCCCGGGACACCACCACGATGACATCTGCCAGCCGCGAACCCGTCCGTTTTGTCGATCTTGCTGCACAGCAGTCGCTGATCCGCGATCGTGTCGATGCTGCAATTGCCCGGGTGCTTGATCACGGCCAATACATCATGGGACCCGAGGTTGGTGAACTTGAGGCGCAGCTGTCGGCGCATTGTGGCGCAGCACATTCCATCGCCTGCTCCTCGGGCACCGATGCCTTGGCCATGGTGCTGATGGCCAAGAATGTCCGGCCCGGCCAGGCGATCTTCTGCCCGTCCTTCACCTTCGTCGCCACGGCGGAAGTGGTGGCCTGGCTTGGTGCGCATGTGTGGTTTGTTGATGTGGATGCCGACACCTTCAACATGGACCCGGCCTCGCTGGAGACAGCTATCGCCAACGCGCGGGAAGCAGGCCACGAACCCGCCGGCGTCATTCCGGTGGATCTGTTCGGAATTCCGGCTGACTATGACGCGGTGTCAAAAATCGCCGCGCGCGAAGGCATCTGGGTGCTGGGCGATGGCGCACAGGCCTATGGCGCGCGCTATCACAACCGCCGGGTCGGAACGCTGGCGATGGCAACGGCCACCAGCTTTTTCCCGGCCAAGCCGCTGGGCGCCTATGGCGATGGCGGCGCGATCTTCACCGATGACGCAGAGCTGGCCGAGACGCTGCGTTCGATCCTGTTTCACGGCAAGGGCACGAGCCAGTATGACAATGTGCGCATTGGCATGACCGGCCGGATCGACACCATGCAGGCGGCGATCCTGATCGAGAAACTGCGGATCTTTGACGACGAGATCGAAGCCCGCAACCGGATTGCAGCACGCTATTCGGCGCAGCTCGAAAGCCATGTCGCCACGCCGGTGGTTCCCAAGGGGCTGCAGTCGGTCTGGGCGCAATACACCATCAAGCTGCCCGAGGGCGCCGATCGCGCAGCCATCCAGGCCAAGATGAAGGACCAGGGTGTGCCGAGTGCGGTTTATTATGCCAAGCCACTGCACCGACAGGATGTCTACAGCCATCACGGCATCGCCGGCGGCAAATTGCCGGTCACCGACATGCTGTCAGGTTGCGTGCTCAGCCTGCCGATGCACCCCTATCTGGACGAAGAAACCCAGGACCGGGTGACGGACGCGCTGATTTCGGCGCTGTAAGCGGCGGCCTTCACTCAGTGGTGACAGTGTAATCCCGGCTGCCGTTCCAGATCATTTTCCAGCGCGCGCCGGGACGGACATTCTGCACCAGATGCGGCTCGAAGGCGACGAGGCAGGTTCCTCCAACCCGTCGAGCCGAGGGATAGACAAAACCGCGTGATCCCTGCCCGCGCATTGACCGTGCAAGCTCCTGGCCCGCCGGGTAGGCAACGGCGATGTCAGGAAACAGGCACTGCGTTTCCGCTGGTTCAGATCTCAGATCATGGAAATCGCCCATCAAACCAGCAAGCAATGCCTGGTAGATGGCCTCATCGTGGAAGAAGTTGATCCGTTCGAGTTCGCGGGTGCGGTGATAGGCAACCTCGGCGATTGCCGTCAAATCATCGAAGCCAGCATACCAGGCTCCACGTGCCGCATCGTTGAATCGATTGCCCTCGCTGCGAGTGTAGGCGAAGGCGGCGTTGACATGGCTCTGTCCCCAGGCGCGAAACAACAATTCACGCGGATCAAGATCGGCCAGTCCGGTTTTCTCGGCCCTCAACCGCTGGTTTGTCAGCCCCTCGAGGGCTTCAAGAATGGAAAGGTCCTGTGTGTCCTTTACAAGTGCAGTCAATACCGGCGGTTTGTAGTAGGCAGTCGGGATCAACCGCACCGTTGCGGAGAGCGCCAATGTCGTTAAAGGCAGCGTCACGCACCGCCCCGCAGAGCATCGATGTGGTTGCGAGTGGCGAGAATGGCCGGAAGACCGCCTTCAATCATCGCCTCCACCGGGGTCCTTCCGTCAAATAGAGGTCCGGTGTTGCGCATCTCTACCCAGCGGTCGGCCAGATCATCGCTGAAGAATAGATGCAGCCCTTTGTAGAGCCCGGTCACCGCGCTGACACGCATCAGCTGATCCCGGCTGAGTCGGCCGGACCAGTTCTCGCTTTTCATCCGGGCGAAGGTGCGCGGGCTGATGTCCAGCAGTTGTGCGGCGGCTTCATTGCCGAGGCGCCAGGCCTGCGCAATGCGCGAATAGGCGGTGGCGGAAACCTGCGCCAGGCGGGCAGGATCAATTGCTGCCAGCGAAACCTGATCTGCCGGGTCCGATCTTGAAGTGTGCATAAGTTCCATCGAGCGCATCCTTGCCATATGGCAGATAATATCACGCCAAATGGCAAGCTGCAATCAAAACCCGTTCTGACTTCGCCACACGCAAGGGCAGTGGTCAGTCTAACGGCTCATATTGACGGCGCGGTTTTGCTACCCAGCGTCTCGCAATTGCTCAGCGGTCTGCAGATCGACCGAGACCAGTTGGCTGACGCCCTGCTCGGCCATGGTGACGCCGAACAGGCGGTTCATCCGGGCCATGGTGATCGGGTTGTGGGTGATGATGACGAAGCGGGTTTCGGTGGAAGCGGCCATTTCGTCCATAAGATTGCAGAAGCGCTCGACATTGTGATCATCAAGCGGCGCGTCGACCTCGTCGAGCACGCAGATCGGCGCCGGATTGGTCAAAAACACTGCAAAAATCAGCGCCATCGCGGTCAGCGCCTGTTCGCCACCCGAAAGCAGCGTCATGGTCTGCGGCTTCTTGCCGGGCGGGCGGGCAAGAATTTCCAGCCCGGCTTCCAGCGGATCGTCGGATTCGATCAGCTGCAGTTCTGCCGTACCACCGCCGAAGAGATGGGTGAACAGCCGCTGGAACTGGGCGTTGACGACGTCGAAGGCGACGAGCAGACGTTCGCGGCCTTCCTTGTTCAGCCCCTGGATACCGGCGCGCAGCTTCTTGATCGCGTCGATGATGTCTTCGCGCTCGGTGATGATCAGGTTGAACCGCTCCGACAATTCGGTCTGCTCTTCCTCAGCACGCAGATTGACCGCGCCGAGCCGCTCACGTTCTATCTTGAGGCGCTCGAGATTGCGTTCTACCTGGGCCGGATCAGGCATCGAAGCATCAGCGGCCAGACCGGTGTGGCGCATGGCTTCATGCGGCGGGCAATTGAGCGCTTCGCGGATGCGGGCCTCGCCTTCTTCTCGGCGCTCCCTAGCCGCCATCAAGCGCTCTTCGGTGCGTCCCCGCACTTCCCGGCCTTGCGACAGTGCGCCGATCGCTTCAGTGGCGATCTTGTCAGCCTCGCGCGAGCGGGTTTCGGCCAGCGCCAACGCGTCGGCAGCCTCCTGGCGGCGCTTTTCGACCTCGCTCAACTGGGTCAGCAATTCACGGCGGCGGGCAGCCACTTCATCGGGCGCTTCAGCAATACCTGCAACTTCAGCAGCGGTTTCTGCGGACCGGGCGCGCAGCGCAGCAAGATGGCTTTCGGCATTGGCGGCGCGATCAAGCCACAAGCTCCGTTCCGAAGCGATGGCTTCGAGCCGGCGGGCACGGGCCGCATTTTCGCGCTCCAGCCCCTCATGGGCGGCACGGGCTTCGGCCAGTGCGCCACGATCGGTCGCCACCTCGGCATTGACCTGTACCAGCGCTGCATCAATCCCTGCCAGATCAGGGCAGGCTTTCAGCGATTCCATCGCCTGTTCCAGCGCGCTCACTGATTCCGCCAGTTGCGCGCCGACCTGGGCGCGGGATTCAGTCAGCACCGCACGGCGGTTTGACAACTCACCGGACGCCCGTTCGGCGCTCGCCAGTTCATCACGGGCACGGCTGACCTTGCCGCTGGCGTCACGTATCAGGTCGCGCGCAACGCGGCCTTCGCCGACCCGGGCTGCGACCGCGGTCTCGCTGAGGGTCAAAGCTTCTTCGGTCAGACGCAATGTCCTGGTAGCCTCGACGGCTTCGGCATCAAGCTCAGTCAGCCGGTTTTTCTGCCCCAGCCGCAGGGCGGCGGGAGTTGGAGCGTCAGCCGAGGCGACATAGCCATCCCAGCGGAACAGGGCGCCATCGCGGGTGACCAGCCGCTGGCCGGGTTTGAGTGAAGCATGCAACGCCAGGCCATGGGCAGCATCGGCCACCAGCCCGACATGAGCCAGGCGGCGAGCCAGTTCGACAGGCGCGCGAACATGGGTCGATAACGGCGTAACCCCATCGGGAAGCGCAGGGTCCTGACCATCATTTTGCAGTTTCGCCCAATGGGCGGGGGCTGCCGGATCAAGCGGCAGATCGAGATCATCGCCAAGGGCGGCACCAAGCGCGGTCTCATAGCCACGGTCGACCTTGATGCTTTCAACCACCGGGGGAAACAGGTCAGCTCCCTGACCGGCATTGAGCATGCGGGCGATGGTCTTGGCTTCGGTCTCGATGGCATTGAGCTTGGCTTTGGCTTCCGTGACCGGCTGGCGCGCGGCAGTCTCGGCTTGGCGCGCCGCTTCAAGTGCGGTTTCGATCCCGGCAAGGGCGCTCTCGGCACCAGCAAGCGCTTTTTGAGCGATTTCGGTGTCGCGGCGCTTGGCGGCGGGGTCGGGCAGTCCGGCGACGCGCTCGGCGATGGTGGCGAGATCAGCATCCTGACTGGCGATCTGCCGCTCAAGCCGGGCCTTGCGTTCGCCTGCCTCGCGGATGACGCGATCGAGCTGGGTTCGCTCGGCGGCTGCTTCAGCGCGCTCGGCTGTGACGACACCGAGTGAGGTTTCGCTTTCGGTCAGTTTGGCCTGCGCCACTTCAAATACTGTTTTGAGCGCAGCGGAGCGCTCGCCACTGCCTTCCAGCGCCAGCTTCAGCTCGGCTTCCTCGGCTGAGAGCCGCTGCATGATCCCTGCATTGTCGGCGATCAGACGTTCCTCACG
>Ga0163215_101645_pt1 | contig 11104 bp, 9 predicted proteins | sample SynspAceP_FD_185934 | JGI IMG/M metagenome (GOLD analysis project Ga0163215, IMG submission 185934) | Saline lake microbial communities from Ace Lake in Antarctica - Synechococcus sp. Ace-P (Hybrid Assembly) | ecosystem: Environmental > Aquatic > Non-marine Saline and Alkaline > Saline | place... | reverse complement strand
CGGTTCGCGGGTCACATGCATGGTTCCGCCAGAAGCGTGCAGCAGGGTGTGCTCATCTTCCAGAAACCCGACATGGCCTTTCCAGAACACCAGATCCCCGCGCTGCAAACCATCCTTGTCGGGATCAATCGGGGTTCCCAAACTTGCTGCCTGCTGATCGGAATCGCGCGGCGCCGGCTTGCCAGTCACGGCGAGTGCCATCTGAACCAGGCCCGAGCAATCAATACCGAAGCCGGAGCGTCCGCCCCAGAGATAGGGCGTGTTCAGAAACTGGCACGCGACGGACACGGCGTCTTCGGTCGCGATTTCACTGATTGATCGCAGATGCGTTGCGATAATGGCAGAACCATCGTCGAGAACCGCATAGGGGGTGGCACGGGTTTCTGCGGCGCCAACCACATTCACGCGGCTGCCCATCGACAGCACCTTGAGATGCGGAAAACGCAGGTCCGGACCCGGATAGACAAAGCTGCGCGGTACTGAAACCACATGGGTGGTCGGACCTGTACCGTCCGCGATGGCCTCTTCGCGCAGATAGCCGACATAGCCGTCGGCGGCCAGTTGCACCCAGGCCCAGCCATCGGCGCGGTCAAACACGGTCAGCGTCTCTCCGAGAATCGCCTCTGTATCCATGCTGCACTCAGCGTCAGGTCTGGGGCGGACCGGGACCACCGGCAGGGTCACCTCGCCTGGCGTGCCTTCGGTGAAACGCGCTGCCTCGACCCGGCCCTTGAGCCGGCTATCGGCCAGATCCGCCCGGTAGGCATGCGAACGATGGTCCAGTGTCTCACTCATGGGTCTGATCTTTCGCCAAGGACAATTTGCGGCCTTCGGCGATGATGATGTCGCCAAGCCTTTCGACAAAAAGCGCACCGTCCACCGTCCGCTTGATGATGACATTGCGCCGGTCGCGCTCATCGCGCACTCGGCGCACCAGCCCCATATGGCCCATGGTGTCGAGCGCCCGGGTGATCACCGGCTTGGTAACGCCCAGCGTGACGGCGAGCCCCCGCACCGTGTGCGGCGGCGGCGCCAGATAGATGTGCAGCAGGATCGCCAGTTGCCTGATGGTCAGGTCAGGCCCGATCACACGCACATGCTCAAGCGTGGCGGCGTGCCACAGCCCAAGGGCATCGGAGGGCCGGAGGTCAAGTGACATTGCGGGTGCCTGTATCGTTTCGGTACCGAATTACTTTGACCGAAACACAGGCATCGCGCAAGTCAGCGGTTGATCTCAGGCAGGATGCCGTTTGCTGATCACATCAAACAGGGCCCGGATGCCTTGGGCTTCGCCACCCATCGGCGCGTGCGGCTTGTCCTTCGGCGACCATGCGAAAATGTCCAAATGCGCCCAGCTTGTTCCGGACGCGACAAAACGCTTGAGGAACAATGCTGCGGTGATTGAACCGGCAAATCCACCGGCCGGCGCATTTGTCAGATCGGCAATCCGGGCTTTGACGTCGGCTTCATACGGCTTGTAAAGCGGCATACGCCAGAGCGGATCGACAACCGTTGTCGACGCCGTTGCCAGTTCACCGGCAAGTTGATCGTCATCGGTATAAAATGGTGGCAGATCGGGACCGAGTGCGACGCGTGCGGCACCGGTCAGCGTCGCCATGTCGATGAGCAGACCGGGATTGTCCTCGCAGGCGAAAGTAAGAGCATCGGCCAGTACCAGGCGTCCCTCGGCGTCGGTGTTGTCGATCTGAACGCTGAGGCCCTTGCGGCTCATAAGCACGTCGCCGGGCCGGAAGGCCGACGCCGAGATCGAATTCTCGACCGCCGGGATGAGCACCCGCAAATCTACTGGCAGGCCAGCGTCCATGATCATCATCGCCAGCGCCATCACATTGGCTGCGCCGCCCATGTCCTTCTTCATGTTCAACATCGAAGCGGCGGGTTTGATATCAAGACCACCGGTGTCGAAGCAGACACCCTTGCCCACCATGGTGACTTTCGCTGCGCCCTCCTGGCCCCAGCGCAATTCAAGCAATCGTGGCGCCTCCTGAGCGGCCCGGCCGACCGCATGGATCATCGGAAAGCCTTGTGCCACCAATTCATCACCGGCAATGACGCTGACCTTGGCCTGGTAATGAGCTGCCAGTCTGCGGAAAGCCGCTTCCAGCGCATCCGGACCCATATCATTGGTGGGCGTGTTAACCAGGTCTCGAGCCAGTCCGACTGCCGTCACCGTGCGGCTGATGGCATCGGCATCTGCACTGTCCGGAATCACCAGCCGCGGGCCTTCCGGCGCCGGTTTACGGTAGCTCTCGAACCGGTAGGCGCCCATGCCGAATGCCAGCGCCATCCTATCGCCCGGAATCGGCGAGGCGGCAATGTGCCAATCGCCCTTGGGTAAAACCCGTGCGAGCTTGCCGCCAACAAACGGATGACAGTCACCGTTCTCACCCAGCCCGAACAGCGCGCCTGAAAGTTTGCCTTGGCTGTCGGGTACGAGCAGCACAGACCCTTCAGCAGCCTGAAAGCCGGCGGATGTCGCCCAGGCAAGCGGCGTTTCTTCCAGTTTTCCGTTGTCCATATCGGCCCGCGACACCGCCCATATCGGCAGGGTTTCGGCAGACTTCGGCGCGAACGGCGACGGTCGATCAATGTGGGAAAAAGGCGACATTGTTTCTCCTTTGGCTCTCCGCAAAAGGGGCGCGGAGAATCAGACGTTAACTCTTGATTAGGGTTAACAGATTATTGCTTGAGCGAAGACTGCGGCGCCACCCCTACCGGGCCGCCACGCACCTCAATTTACGGGACCAGGCCATGTCAGCGACCCCATCACGTGCACTCCTACCCCGGCGACTGCTCAGCGCGGTCTGCATTGCCGCGCTCGGTATCTCGCTCGCGGGATGCGCATCCAAGGGCAGGCTGACCACCGGGTCGATCCCGTCGATGAACAAGCCGCTTGAAACCATGAATGCGACCGAGTTGCATTCCGCAGCTGCCAGCATCGGCAAGGTCTATGACAAAAACCCCAAAGACGCCGCTGTCGGCATGAAATACGCGTCCGTCCTGACCATGGGCGGCCGATCTGAACAGGCGCTGGCCGTGATGCAGCAGGTGGCGATCCATAATCCGACCGATCGCGCGGTGCTTGCAGCCTACGGCAAGGCGCTGGCTGGCGCGGGTCAATTCGACAAGGCGCTTGACGCCATTCAACGGGCGCAGACCCCGGACCGTCCGGACTGGCAGTTGTTGTCGGCGGAAGGGGCCATTCACGACCAGATGGGCGATCCCGACACCGCCCGCGCGCGCTATCGCAAGGCGCTGGATCTGCAACCCAATGAACCCTCCATTCTGTCCAATCTCGGCATGTCCTATGTCTTGCAGGGCGATCTCAAAACCGCGGAATCCTATCTTGCTTCCGCCATCCGCCAGCCCGGTGCAGACAGTCGGGTTCGCCAGAATCTGGCGCTGGTTGTTGGCCTGCAGGGCCGTTTCGCGGAAGCTGAAAAAATCGCCGGCGCAGAACTTTCTGCGGAACAGGCGAGCGCAAATGTCACTTATCTGCGCGCCATGCTGACCCAGCAAAACGCCTGGAACAAGCTCAAAGACACCAATTAGGCTCTTCGCGCTCACGCCACACTGATCCCATGCATGCAAAACGCCACGTTCAATTTGAGCGTGGCGTTTTCGGTTTGGGGTATCTGGTGTCTTATTTGCAGGTAAACTGACGAAACCCAGCGTCGATCCGCTGCTTTTGCCGATACAACGCCGCGCATCCAATTGGAAGCGCGGCGTTATAGGTTGTCAGATTTGCGTTTATCCTCGGACAATCAACCCGGAGATGGAGACTGCAGGCCGCCTATTGCGGCATGCCGCCTGCGAAATTATCCGCCACCTGGATCGCTGCAGGGCCGAGAATCACTCCGACGAGCACCGGCAGAAAGAACAGGATCATCGGGACCGTCAGTTTCGGCGGCAAGGCTGCGGCCTTCTTCTCGGCTTCATTCATGCGCTGATCGCGGCTTTCCGCGGCAAGCACGCGCAAGGCCTGTGCAATCGGCGTACCGTAGCGCTCAGACTGGATCAACGCCTGAGTGACCGACTTGACCGTATCCAGGCCAGTTCTACTGCCCAGGTTTTCAAATGCCACGCGCCGGTCCTGAAGATAGGACAATTCGGCGGTTGTCAGCACGAATTCCTCGGCCAGTGCAGTTGACTGGACAGCAATTTCCTCGGCCACGCGCTTCATCGCAGCCTCGATGGAGACCCCTGATTCAACGCATATAAGCATCAGGTCAAGGGCGTCAGGCCAGGCAAGCTTGATCGACGCCTGGCGTTTTTTGGACTGATTGGAAACAAACATGTTGGGCGTGTAGAAGCCGGCATAGGCACCGACGATGCAGGCCAGGACCCTCACCGTGAAAGGCTTGTCAGTCAGGTTTTCGAGAACGAAGACGTAGACAACCGACCCGGTGAGAAAAATGAAGGGCAGCACGAACCGCGCCAGCAAAAACATGTTGAGCGAATTCTGGGTGCGATAGCCGGCCGCGCGCAGTTTGGCGATCGTGGCTTCATCTGCCAGAGCATTCTTAAGGTTAAGCTGTTCGACAATGCCGCGCACCGAGGCGTTGTTGTGAGATCGCAGCCCGGCCTTCTTGCTGCCTTCGCGCGACTGCTCGGCGTTGAGCCGGGCGCGTTCCCTGGCGCGGATTTCATCGCGTTCAAGTGCTGCAGACTTCATCCGCGCATCAAGGTCGCCCCGTTCAAAATAGGGAGCCATGATGGTGAACAGCGTCGCGAAGACCGCCACGGACACGAGAATGGGGACCAGATAGGCCGGATCGGTCAGGGAAGACGCAATATCAGATAGCATGTTTCATCCGTCCCTAAATATCAAAGTTGATCATGTTGCGCATCACCAAGATGCCGATCGACATCCAGATCGCCGATGCGCCAAGAATGAGGTGACCGCGGGTATCGGTAAAAAGGATCATGATGTAGTCAGGCGAAGTCATATAGACCAGCGAAGCCACAATGAAGGGCAAGGCGCCGATGATCGCCGCCGAAGCTTTTGCCTCCATCGACATGGCGTTGATTTTGGCCTTCATCTTTTTCCGGTCACGCAGCACCCGCGACAGGTTGCCAAGAGCTTCGGACAGATTGCCGCCGGCTTGGGCCTGAATGGTGATCACGATGGCGAAGAAATTGGCTTCCGACAACGGAATGCGGCTGTAAAGCCGTGTGCAGGCCTCCGCCATGTTCAATCCCATCTGCTGCGCTTCGACGATGCGTTTGAACTCGGTGCGGACCGGTTCCTGACCTTCGGATGCGATCATTCGAACGGCGTCGTTCAATGGCAGTCCGGACTTGATCGACCTGACCATGATGTCAAGCGCATTGGGAAACTCTGTCAGGAATGCCTTGAAGCGGCGGCCGCGCAGGAAACCGATGATCCATCGCGGAAGCCCGGCACCAAAAATGATCGCCACGCCGACCGCAACAAGTGGGTTACCATTGGCCACGAATGCGACCAGACCTGTGACAGCGCCCAGAATGGCAGATAATATGTAGAACTTCCTGACCGAAATACCGAGCCCCGCCTGTCCAATCAGATCCTTCAGGGGTGGTGATTTTCGGCGGTCATTTTCCTTGTTTTTCTCTTCCAGCGTCTTGAGCGAATCCTGGACGGATTTGCGGCGTTTGTTGACTTCAGTCAGCCTGTCGCGCGCCGCTGTCGCCTTGGACCGGTCAGTTTCAGCCGCTTTGACCCGTTTGACGCGGTTGTCAGCCTTCCGATCGTCCTCGATCTGGCTGTAGAGCACGCCATAGCCCAAAGCCCCCGCCGAGAGCGCGGCCAATCCTATGATGGCAAGTACCACTATATCCACACCAAACACGCGAATTACTCCTTACGATGCCATTTTTTCCATGGCGTCAAGCGATGCGGCGAGGCGCTTGTCCTCGCCATAGTAACGGGCACGATCCCAAAAATGCGGTCGGCCGATGCCGGTAGACCGGTGTTCACCGATAATGTTGCCATTGGCGTCTTCACCCGACATGTCGTATTTCATCAGGTCCTGGGTGATGATCACATCACCTTCCATGCCGATGACTTCGGTAATGTGGGTGATCCGGCGCGATCCATCGCGCAAGCGGGCGGCCTGAATGACCACATCCACCGATCCGGAAATGATTTCACGTACGGTCTTGGCCGGAAGCGTGAAACCGCCCATGGCGATCATGGATTCCATACGGCTCAGACATTCGCGCGGACTGTTGGCGTGGATCGTTCCCATCGACCCGTCATGGCCGGTGTTCATCGCCTGCAAAAGGTCGAACACCTCGGGGCCACGTACCTCACCGACGATGATCCGCTCAGGCCGCATGCGGAGGCAGTTCTTGACCAGATCACGCATGGTGATTTCGCCCTCGCCCTCAATGTTGGGCGGGCGGGTTTCGAGCCGCACCACATGGGGCTGCTGAAGCTGGAGTTCGGCGGAGTCTTCGCAGGTGATAATCCGCTCATCGGAATCGATATAGGCGGTCAAACAGTTGAGCAGCGTGGTTTTACCGGAGCCGGTACCGCCTGAGATCACCACATTGCAGCGAACCCGGCCGATGATCTGCAAGACCGCAGCGCCCTCGGGCGTGATCGCACCGAACTTGACCAGTTGATCAAGGGTAAGCTTGTCTTTCTTGAATTTACGAATGGTCAGCGCGGTGCCGTCAATCGCCAGCGGCGGTGCGATGACATTGACGCGGGATCCGTCGGGAAGACGGGCGTCGCATATCGGGCTGGATTCATCCACCCGGCGGCCAACCTGGCTGACGATGCGCTGGCAGATCGACAACAACTGGCTGTTGTCACGGAACCGGACATCGGTTTCGAGCACTTTGCCTGCAACTTCGATGTAGGTCATGCCTGCGCCATTGACCATGATGTCGGCAATGTCGTCACGGGCCAGCAACGGCTCCAGCGGGCCGTATCCCAGAACGTCGTTGCAGATATCATCAAGCAGTTCTTCCTGCTCTGCGATGGACAACGCAAAGTTCTTTATGGTGATGATATCATTGACGATATCGCGAATTTCTTCACGCGCGCTTTCGGCATCAAGCTTGGCCAGTTGCGACAGGTCAATGGTATCGATCAGAGCTGAGAAGACCTGGCTCTTGGTGTCGTAATAGGCTTCGTTGCGGGCTGACTTGCGCTTGGCCTGAGGCTCTTCGCGACGCGGCGCGGCCTGCTGCGCGGGCTGCGGAGCAGACGAGGACGATTTGGCAGATGCCGGCGCTGGAGGCGGAGGCGGCGGCGATGGCTTGGCTTCAGGGGCGGGCGCGGCCGGAGCTTCGGCACTGACCGGTGGCTTGGCTGCCGGGGCGAGCGGTGGCCTACCCGGTGCGTCATTGCTGCGTTTGCCGAACATGTTCAGTTCCACTCCAGACTTACGGTTACTTGCGGCCCAAAAGACCCATCAAAGACGACAGACCGACCTTCTTGCGTCTTTTCGCTTCCGCTCTCCCGGTCACGACATGAGCGATTTGTGCCAACGATTCGGCAATTGGCGACTTGGCCGAGGATTCGGCTATCATCCGACCGGAATTCGCCGCTTCGCCGAACAGCGGCGCATCGAACGGAATAATGGCCAGCGGTTCGATTTCCAGCGGATCGCAAAATACATCAGGCGCAATTTCCGGCCGCTTGGCCATTCCGACCTGGTTGAGGATCAGCATTGGCGGATGATCGTTCGGCCGCAGTTTGCGCAAGGTATCGAACAGATTCTTGGTGTTGCGCAAATTGGCGAGATCAGGTGTAGCGGTAATGACAATCTCATCGGCGGCACAGAGCAGCTTGCGGGTCCAGTCAGACCAGATGTGCGGAACATCGAGGATCGAGACCGGCGCGTTGCGCTGAATGATGTCGAGAATTGGCAAGAAAGCCGCGCCGTCAAAATCGTAAGTCCGGTCCAGCATGGAGGGCGCGGCCAGCATCGACAGGTGCTCCGAGCATTTGGTCAGCAGGCGGTCGAGAAACACCTCATCGAGCCGGTCGGGCGAAAACACCGCCTCGGCGATTCCCTGCGTCGGATCATTGTCAAAATTGAGGTTTGCGGTTCCGAACGCCAGATCCAAGTCGGCAAGAATGACTTCGCTGGAAAACAGGTTCGAAATGCTCCAGGCACAATTATGGGCCAATGTGGACGACCCCACGCCGCCCTTGGCACCGACAAAAGCAATCGACCGGCCAAGCGGCGCCGCATCAGGGTCAACGAAAATTGTCGAGATCACACCGATGACATCAGCCATCGAAATTGGAGCAACGATGTATTCAGAGACACCGTTGCGTACCAATTCACGGTACAAAGACACATCATTGACGTGTCCGACCACAACAACCCTGGTATCGGGATCGCAGACACCGGACAGTTCACCCAGTTCGTCCATCAGCGTCTGAGCGTCGGCGCGGGTCTCGAGAATCAACAGGTTGGGTGTCGGTGAGCCGGCAAACATGTTGGCCGCAGCCGAGACTCCGCCAGAATTGATTCGCAGATTGACCTTCGCCATCCGCCGGTCCTGGGAGCAGCGTTCCATGGTCTTGGCCAGACCTTCGGATTCAATGAAGGCGTGCACAGAGATCCGCGGCAAGGGCCGGACGCGCTCGAAGTCGCCGCGCTCCTGAGCGTTCTCGCCTTGCTCTGGCTGCTGTTCCTGCTCAAGCTGGTAATCAAGGTTGGTCATTGCATTGTCCTGCTTCAAAAAGCGCGTTGCGATTCAGCCTGCTCATTAGTTTCCGAGACCCGCACCGCTTGTTCTGTAGGTATCAATCACCGTTGAACGCCGTTCAGCATCAATCGGTGTCATGCCGCGGGGCGCGATCAGATCACCCGGATTGGCAATCTGGGCGGCCAGATTGTTCTGGCTGGCACATCCGAAATTGGCCCAGTGCTTGTTCTCGGAGGTGTTGGCGAGCATATCCTCGGGCCAGCGCCCGCACTCGCCGGTAGATGCAGCGATGGCCATGAAAGCGATACGGATCGGCGCGGCATCATCGGGAGAAGACACCCGGTACGGCGATGACAATATGCGATCGCCGGGGACGCCTTCCTTGCGCAAGACATCTGCCACTTGAGTGGACAAAACCGAAGCAGCACCGGCATTGGACGAACCGACCGGAACCATGATGCGGATGGCGCCGGATGCGCCCGACCGGTAGTTTTGTGCCGCACCGCGGATGGTCTCGCGCATGGATACGGTCAGTTTGCGGTCACCCGTTGCAATGGGAAGGTCAACCGTGCGCTCCTTCTCCGCGATGATGATCGGGTGATTGGTCCGGTAATCGTCAGGAACTGCGCCGACGGTCACGCTGCGGCCGGGCCAGCCGGCACAGCCGGATAGCAGCGCAACGGCAACCAACAACGGCAGGGCCGCCCGGAACGACCGGAGATCAGGATTAACGGAAACTGGGATCTTGCTAGACATGGTGAGGGTCCTGATCATTTGTAGATAAAACCGACGACGCCGTGGTAGCGGCCTGGCGGCAATTTGGTTTCCATTCGGCCGTAAACCCGGTTGACACGGCCGAGGAAAAAGCCGGCGCCGTCGCCGGCTGCATTAAAATTGTCATCCGGACGGGCGATCTCGTTGCGGGCAACGGGTTTGACAATGTAGGGCGTGGCGATGATGACCAGCTCAGTCTCATTGCGGACGAAATCACGGCTGCGGAAAAGCGTTCCCAGAATCGGAACCTTGGACAGTCCCGGATAACCCGACATCGCTTGACGAATGTCATCCTTGACCAGACCCGCGAGCACGATTGATCCGCCAGACGGCAGCTCCACCGATGTTTCGGCTTCGCGGCGCTTGATCGACAGCCGGGTTATCCCAGAGTTGTTCCGCGAACCTTGAAGCGAGGTCGATCCCTCGAATGTCGGCTCCGACACTTCGGTGTAGACCTTGAGGGAAATCCGACCCGGAGACAGCACAACCGGCGTAAAGTTCAACCGGATACCGTATTCCACTTCGCGATCAGTATAGGTGGCTTTGCCGTCGTCGTCGTAATCAACCGAATCACGGACCTGGAATTCGCCGCCGACATAGAATTTTGCACTTTCCCCCGAAATGGCTGTCAGGCTCGGTTCCGCCAAGGTGCGCATGACGCCGGCCTGCTCCATTGCGTTGACATAACTCGATATGGTGCGGCCGCCGACAGAGCCTGCCAGCTGGGCAAAGTTGAGACCGGTGGTCAGCGATCCCAGATTGGCGGGATTGTTATTGTAGAAGGCTCCACTACCGCCAGTGATCGAGGAGTTGAAGCCGAGTTGCTTTAGCACCTGCCGGCTGACCTCGGCGATGGTCACCTTGAGGGTCACCTGGTCTTCGCCATCGATCTTGAGCAGATTGACAATCTGGGATTTCTGACGGTCCTCGGCACTGATGGCGGCGTCGCCGCCCTCGCTGGTCGCAGTTGTCAGACGCGTTGTGGCCTCGCCTCCCGTCAGGAATATTTCTGCCAGCCTTGCAGCCTGTGCAGCATCCTGCGGCGTGCGAACCGATCCAGTCAGGACAATGTTATCGGAGATGATTTCGACCGTTATGTCGGAATCCGGAAGAAAGCGGGAAAGGTGCCCCTGCAGACCTGAGACATCGCGTTCGATTTCAAGATCGATGGCAACGATCTGTTCGCCGTTCGGGCCGAAAATGAAGATGTTGGTCTGGCCAACCGTCTTGCCGAACAGATAGAGCCGGCGGGAAGTGCGTGTGACCGCATCAGCAAGGCTCGGATCAGCAACGAGGATATCATGGGCATCGGTCGGCAGATCGATGACGATGGCCTTGTTCAGTCCCAACTTGACCCGCTTGTTGACGCCGGGCCCGGTCTTTTTGATCGTGATGACGCTTTCAGCCGCCTGAGCCGAAGCCAGGAAGCGGCCGTTGGACGGTTCCAAGCCCAAGCCGACGATCACAGTTGTTCCCACCAGAGCAATGCTGGCGATGGATGACAGGAGCGATTTTGCAATGTGACGCACGTTCATTCTCCGCTTCAGTTGGTGGCGCCAACTTTGGTTATGGTGCCGGAGCGGATCAGCTGGATGGCAGTAGAGCCGTCTTCGCCGCTCAATAGATATTTTGCACCGTCGCTGTCAGGTTCCTG
>Ga0163215_101639_pt1 | contig 11177 bp, 10 predicted proteins | sample SynspAceP_FD_185934 | JGI IMG/M metagenome (GOLD analysis project Ga0163215, IMG submission 185934) | Saline lake microbial communities from Ace Lake in Antarctica - Synechococcus sp. Ace-P (Hybrid Assembly) | ecosystem: Environmental > Aquatic > Non-marine Saline and Alkaline > Saline | place... | reverse complement strand
ATGGATGCAACCATCGCAGCGGCCTCACCCAGCCTGTCTGTTTCCGCATAGAGCCGCGTCAGTTGGACGCGGGCGGGAATGAAGCCCGGAACACGATCCAGAACGGGCAACAAATACTCCAGAGCCTGATCGTAATCCTGAAGCAGAATTCTGGAATGGCCGCGTGCAAATTCCCAACTTGGTGGTGCGTAGCTGTCTATGCCAAAGGCTGTTTCCAAACGGCGCAAAGCTTCCACCGGAAGAGCCAGCCGGTTGAGGGTTTCGCCATAGGAATGCCAGACCTCGGCATTGGACGGGTCCAAATCCAGAGCCTTTTCAAAGGCTTCAATGGTACGATCACGATCTGCCAGAAAGCCAAGCGTCCAGCCCAAACGAGCAAAAGCAATGGCGGAGCTTTCATCCAGTTCGATGGCCTTTCGTGCCAATTCTTCTGCAACACCGAGATCATCATCAGCACCAGGCCAAGTGAAGACAAAGTTCGATGTTCGGCAATAGGCCTGATAGGCGAAGGCTTCCGCATATGTGCGATCTGCTGCCGTTGCAGCTTCAAAATGCGTGAGCGCCTTGGCAAGGCTTGCCGGCTTATACTGGTAGTATTCAGCCCGGCCTTTTAGGCAGTGCTCATAGGCGTCTTTGTTGCGCGTGCCGCCACGGTCTGACAGCGCTGAAAACTGCACTTTCAGATTGCGCGCAATTTTTGCACATATCGTGTCCTGAAAATCGAATATATCCCCCATCGTGCCATCATATCTGTCAGACCAAACCTGGGTTTCAGTTTCGGTTTCCGACAATTGCAGATTAATCCGGAACCGGTTTTCGCTTCTGCGGATCGAGCCTTCCAAAACATGGCTGATGCCCATTTTATCCCGCAGAACCGCGGGTGCAGTCTCTACACCTTGCAGTCTGAAAGATGCACTGCGTGATGCAACACGCAGATTTTTTGCGCTTCCCAAATCATTGATCAGATCTTCTGTGATTCCATCTGCCAGATACTGATTCTGATTGCGCTCGCTAAAATCGGCAAGCGGCAGGATGAACAGATGCAGACCATTATCTGATGCCAGCTTTGTTTTGGGTGCGGCGGCATCACTGGTCACCTCAGTGACGTGCGCGACAAACCGAACGCCTTTGCCGTGAATGGTACGAATATAGCGCCGAGGCGTTTCAACGTCACCAAGAGCAATCCGCGCGGCTTTGATAGCCGCAGATACCGCCCAATCAGAAACCGTGCGGCCAGACCAGATGGTCTCGATCATATCTGCTCTGGAAATCAGTTGGTCCCGGTTCCGGATAAGAAAATGCAACAAGGTCAACGTTTGCGGCTCGACATGAATCTGTTCGCCCGCATGTTTCAACTCGAACTTTGTGTAGTCCAATTCAAATTCGTCAAACTGATAAATCACAACGCCAACCCGGATCGTTTGAAAGAACCTCCAAAATTCCTTCAAAAATACTCAAACCGGACTCAAGCACCAATTTCCATTCGTTGGTAGCCCTTTGTTGGAACAACAGGGAAAGGAAACCCAATGAAACTTTCACACATCCGAAACATAGGCCTGTCAGCTCTGGTTGCGCTTCTGACATTTTCATCCGCACAGGGCGCCACGATCAAAGTAAAGAGCGAACTGCCCGTCAGCGACGTTACTGCCAAACTGGAAGCCGCCATAGAAAAAGCAGGCGCGCGCGTCTTCACAAAGGTAGATTTTCAGCGGGGTGTCAAAAGCGTTGGAAAAGACATTCGCCCTACGACAGTCCTGATTTTTGGCAGCCCAAAGATTGGCGCGGACGCCTTTTCCATCAGTCAAACCATCGGGCTTTACCTACCACTTCGTGTTCTGGCCTATGAGGATGCATCGGGACAGGTCTGGCTGAGTTACCCCGATCCAGCCGATGCGGCCTTGGAACATGGCATTCCAGTGGATCATCCCGCCATCCAGGCCATGCAAGGGGCCTTGAAAAAGCTGACAATGGCGGCCAGCGGTAATTCCGTCGGAAATTAAGATTCTACCCTGCAAATGGCATACAGGCGGTCAATTGGGCACAAATCCAACAGGCCGTCTGTCCGCTCAGGCTTTGGTAATGATTTGATGCAGCAGACGAAGCTATGGATGCGAAAATACTCTAAGCCGCGTTGGACGCCATATCCTGCGTCAGAACGGAATAGATGGCGTCTGCATCGCGTGTTTCGCGCAATTTCGATGTGATTTGGTTGTTGCGGAACACTCTGGCGATGCGCGCCAGAGCCTTCAGATGATCTGCCCCGGCCCCTTCGGAGGCCAGCAAGAGGAAAATCAGGTCGACGGGCTCACCGTCAAGCGCTTCAAACTCGATCGGTGTTTCCAGACGGGCAAAAACGCCAATGATTGCGTCAAAGGTCACCAATTTTCCGTGAGGAATGGCAATGCCGTGCCCCACGCCAGTGGACCCAAGCCGTTCACGTTGCAGAAGCGTGTCAAAAATTTCGCGCTCCGGAACACCAGTTAAAGACGCAGCCTTTTCAGCCAGTGCCTGTATGGCCTGCTTTTTGGATTGCACCTTCAGGGTGGGTATTACGGCATCGGGCGAAACCAGATCACTCAGATCCATCGCAAACATCCATTATTGTATTTGTCATTGTCGCGGCACATATTTCTGTTTCAAACACAAGCTGGTAACCGGTGACTGGTGGCTACCAGCTTGGCTTACAGATTAAAAATGCTGTCACGCCTACTCTCAAGACCTAGCCGTTCCCGGCAGCCCGTCAAGTCTGCAATGATGGATCAACCCAGCCAATATTGCCGTCGGCGCGACGGTAGACCACGTTTACACCACCATGTCCAGCGTTTCGAAACACCAGCAGCGGCACATCCGTCATGTCCATCTCCATGACTGCATTTCCAACGGTGAAAGTTGGCAAACTGGAAGCCGTTTCAGCAATAATGACGGGATTGAAATCCTCCGGCACTTCTTCATCTTCGGCGGGCGCAGCCAGAATGTAACTTGCTGCCATCATTGCGTTTTCACGGTTAGCGCGCTGATGATGGTCTTTCAGTTTGCGCTTGTAGCGACGCAACTGCTTTTCCACACGCTCTGCGGATTTCTCAAAGCTTGCGCGTGGTTCTGATGCCTTGCCGGATGCGGCCAAACTTGCACCCGTGCTCAGATGAATCGAGCATTCAGAGGAAAACCCGTTCGGCTCCTTGGTCATGGTGACCTGTCCGGAATAGGTTCCTGAAAAGTATTTGTTTAAAGCCTCGCCAATCCTGTTTTCTATTTCGCCACGCAGGGTTTCCCCCACATCCATATTTTTTCCGGATATGCGAAGTTCCATAATCTACCTCTCGCTTGAGCCCCGGCATGGGACCGTTTTTCAACTCGCCCACCGGTTCACAAGCCGGTTTTGGACGCTTAGCCACTGAAAATGAGCCGGTTACCCAATTCAAAGTCAGTGCTGCACTCGATGCCACAGTCAGCATCGTAGCCATGTTCACTGCCGGCCAGGCAGCTCATACGGCCTATCTGGCTTGCCCGCCAACCGTCCGCTTCTGGCGCCGACGTGCCACACTGGAGGGTATGCCAAGTGCTTCGCGGTATTTTGCCACGGTTCTGCGCGCAATGTCGATGCCAGAGGCCTTCAATTTTTCCACAAGGGCGTCATCACTGAGAATGGAACCGGCCGCTTCTTGATCAATCAACTGTTTGATTCTGTGCCTTACAGCCTCTCCGGAATGAACTTCACCGTTCACACCTGCGATGGAGGACGAGAAGAAAAACTTTAATTCAAAAATGCCGCGCGGCGTCGAAATGTATTTGTTCGATGTCACGCGGCTGACCGTCGATTCATGCATTTCGATGGCGTCTGCGACCTGCTTCAACGTCATGGGTTTGAGATACTCAATGCCATAAAGGAAGAAAGCGTCTTGCATTCGGACAATTTCCGTTGCCACTTTCAAAATGCTTCTGGCTCTTTGATCCAGTGCCTTGATCAGGCCGCTTGCCGATTGCAGACTGGTGTTCAGGAAGGTCTTTTCATCCTCTTTGGCGTGTTTTGAGACGGTCTGGTAGTAAACCTCATTCACCAGAAGGCGTGGCAGAACTTCACTGTTGAGTTCAATATGCCAAGCGCTGTCACTTCCCTCGGCGCTGTTTGGTCTGACCAGAACATCCGGCACCAGACTTTCAGGCTCCAATGCTTCAAACATCTCTCCGGGTTTGGGGTTGAGAGAACGGATGCAGGCAATCTTGCGGCTGATGTCTCTATCCGACAAGCCAGTGAGGCTTTGCAGAGCATCGACATCCTTCTGTCCCAGCAACGCCAGATTATCCAATATGAGGCGCATGGAAGCATCCAGCTCACCCTGATCTTTCAGTTGTAATTCAAGGCATTCCTTCAGACTGCGCGCGCCAATGCCAACTGGCTCACAAGCGTGAATCAATGAAACCGCCGCTTCCAGTGTTGCTTCCTCAATTGAAAACTGCTCGCAAATGGCAGCACTGTCGAGTTGGAGATAGCCGGCGCCATCCAACTGACTGACCAGATACTGACACAGTGCCCGCATCACCTGATTGGTTGTCATCAGGAAAAGCTGGTCTTCCAGGCGTGCGCGCAAGCTGGTTGTGCCAGCCAGTGTGGCATCAAAGGCCATATCCTCGCCGACGGCGGCCCCAAGCATGGAAGGGCCTTCAAGAGCTTGATCGTAAGGGGTTTCCTGCGAAGGTGTCAGCGCCTTCTCATTATCATCCTGATAAAGATTGCTATAATCGGAATCCGGCGGGCCGCTGAGATCAGTATTGGTTTCTGTCAGTTCCCGTTCGTGCCAGTCATCTGTCTCGACTTGAGGTGCAGGATCGTCAGCATCGCCTTCGGATTCGCGTTCCAGAAGCGGATTTTTTTCCAATTCATCTTCAACATGTCCCGACAATTCCAGATGCGACATCTGCAAGAGTTTGATCGCCTGCACCAATTGAGGCGTCATGACCAGAGATTGAGTCAGATTCTGACGCAAACCGGGGGCGAGTTTCTGACTCATCCCGCCTGCAAAAGAAAATGAACTTGGCCCTGACATAGGCGGTTTGATCCCTACGATCTTAGAATTTTTGACGTGTTATTCTGAAGTGTTTGCTATGATGTATTGTCTTGTATGATCCAGCATTCTTCCGGACCCGTTTTCCATCTAGCATTATACCAGATGTCGGGTTAATTCGACTTTAGCCGAGCAGGCCATTGTATTCAAAGAGTAAATTGATCACCAAGGTAAACGCGCCTTACATCCTCATTCTGGACGATGTCTTCAGGCGTACCTTCCATCAGAACTTCCCCGGAATGGATGATGTAAGCCCGGTCAATCAGTCCCAGTGTCTCGCGTACATTATGGTCGGTGATCAGGACACCAATCCCGCGCGCCGTTAACTGCCGGACAAGTTTCTGAATATCCCCCACGGCAATGGGATCGATGCCAGCAAATGGCTCATCCAGCAACATGAAAGCCGGGCGACTGGCCAAAGCACGCGCGATCTCACAGCGGCGGCGCTCACCTCCTGATAAGGCAATACTGGGCGAGTTGCGCAGGTGATCAATACCGAATTCCTCTAACAGGCGCTCAAGGTCCTGCTTGCGCTGGCGTCGATCCGGCTCGACAATCTCCAATACCGCTTTGATGTTATCTTCCACCGTGAGGCCCCGAAAAATAGACGCCTCTTGCGGCAGATAGCCGATTCCAAGCCGCGCCCGACTGTACATGGGCAGCGATGTCACATCCAATCCGTCAATGCGAATTGCGCCCCGATCCGGGCGGATCAGGCCGGTAATCATATAGAAAACTGTGGTCTTACCAGCACCATTTGGACCCAACAGCCCAACAGCTTCACCCTGACGCACAGCCAATGTGACATCACGAACCACTGGGCGCCGACGAAAACTCTTTGCCAGATTCTGGGCAACCAGCCAGCCATCTTCATCACTGAATTGACGGCCTTTTTGTTTGGCGGCCTTTCGGATTGCAGGCTTGCCGGGTGACAATGCCGCGACTGGTGTCGATACCGAGACTGGTGTGGGTTCGACAAATGCCTCAGAACCGGTTTCTGAACGCGGCGCTCTTTCTGCTCTCAAAGGCGCTGTCCGGGGTGGTTCCGGGACTGTTTTTGGCTTCCGTTTAAAGCGCAGCGCTTTCAAGGGGCTCAAAGCAGCACTTACTGTTTCCCGAATTTGGAACGTACCGCGATCACTGCTTCTGGGTCCGCCTGGTGGCACTAATTCGTCATGATCATCATCATAGATCGAACGCAATTGGCGGCGCTGGGAAACTTCGTTCTCTATCTGCGCATCATCCCAGTTTTCAGAGCCGGAAATTCCGGTCTCGGAGAATTCAGGCTCAACAGGAGCGGGCCTTGAATCAGGTGCTGCTTCGCGCGCACGGTTTTCCGGCCTGGATAGTCTGAATTTCTTCACTGATGCGGACACCCTGAAACGTGATCGGCCCTGCTTTTAACAGGTGTTGTTTTCAATAGCCTGCTTCAAAAGCCATGTCGATGTGCAAGCGTGCTGTTTCCTGCCGCATGGTTTCCCGGCCGACAGCCCCTATGCTTACCGTTTTCCTGGCAGGAAGACACCTCGCACCCGTCCGCCGGACTGACTGTTGGGAGCCTCAACACGGCTTTCGCCGGTTTTCAGGTTCACGATCAAGCGCTGGCCTCGCAATTCATTGCCGCCTTTGGTGAGGATGACATTGCCGGTGAGGGTCAGTATCTGGCTCGCCATCTGAAACGTTGCCCGATCCCCGCGGGCCGTCTGATCTTGACTGGTGACGCGAATGGGGCCCCGTGCCTCAACTTTTGAAATCTGCTGATTGGCTCCCGTCGCACGGCCATCGTAATACACAGTTATGCTGCTCGCTCGCAGGGTTGTCGGACCCTGCACAAGGCGCACATTGCCTCGGAAGACAGCCGTTTTTTCGCGATCCTGAACTTCCAACTCATCTGCTTCAATCTCAATTGGATCTCGTGATGAGGAAGACAAGCCAGAAAAGGCATCTGAAACATCCTGCGCCTGAACAGCAGGCGTCAAAAGCAAGCAAGCCATCGCAAAGGCACCCACCCACTGTAGAAGCCTGTTCATGCCAAGCACTTTGCTCTCTCGCGCAACAATACTCATGTCTGGAACCATTCTCTCGCCATCTTGCTAATTATCATTCTTGTACAATCAGCTTTCCATCAGAGTCCGGCGGCACAATCGTGACGCGTATGCCATTTGTGAACCGGATTCGTTTGCCATTATTGTCAATGATCAGCTGGTTTGCCTGCATAAAGCCGGTCTCACTGCGTACTTCAACAGGTGACTGGCTGGTCAACTTTCCGCTTTTCAGATCGACCTCGGCATTTTGCAACGTCACCTTGTAACCTTCACTTGAGTCTACCTGGATAGGTGTTTGAATAGTGAGTTCCGAAGATTCGTTATTATACAAACCCTCTTGCGAACGCACATTCGCCCAAGTCCCGTCCTCAAGCGTAATCTTGGCAAATAGGCCATTCAAATTGATAAGACCAGGATTGAGAATCGACTGGGTCGCGCTGTCCGCTTTCACTTCATAGGATTGGCCATCATCACCGAACCCGCTGAGTTTTGGGTTGTTCATCAAGATTGATGAGCCATTAAATGAGAGCGTCATACCGGGATCAAGCTCAAGCCCGCCTATGCCAATTTTGGGAACAAAGGTGGTTATGAAAACCAGGGCTCCTATCGTTCCGATACCGAGCACGGGCAGGAGCAGCCTCAATATGCGAACCAGGATGGAATGTCGGCGCACTTTTCTGAAATGCTTTGCCCTGTCAAAGGACATCAGATCATTGGGTGCAGGCAAGTGACTGCGGACCGGCACTACTGCGCCTGCCGTCACACCACCTGATCCATTTGAAAGCATCTCACTCAACAATCAGCAAACCCGAATATCTGTCATTTTTAACATCAGCCAAACGGCCTCTTTATGACCATACAGGCTAAACTTCACAATTTCTATAAACGGGAAAGTTTTGGTGAGATTGTGTCAGGCGAACGCCAAGTTGCTAGCCTGTTGGTCTTTGAGCCTTTGGTTTGGGCCTTTTGGTTTTTGAGCCCTTGGTTTTGGGCCCGTTGTTTTCAGGAATGAGCGAATATGTCGGTTTCCGGCCAGCCCATCAGATCAAGCCGCACTCTTGTAGGCAGAAAATCAAAACAGGTCTGTGCAATTTCCGTGCGGCCTTCACGTGCAAGGCGCCCGTCCAGTTGTTCTTTCAGGGCATGAAGATACAGAACATCGCTGGCCGCATATTCCAGCTGTGCCTTGGTCAATTCATCCGCGCCCCAATTGGAGCTTTGCTGATGCTTCGACAGTTCCACGCCGATCAGTTCGCGGCACAATTCTTTAAGGCCATGGCGGTCTGTATAGGTGCGCACCAGTCGAGAGGCGATTTTGGTGCAGTAGATCGGCGAGGTCAGCGCGCCAAACCGGTGCAGCAACACCGCCACATCAAAACGGGCAAAATGAAACAGTTTCAATACAGAGCGATCATTCAGAACCCTTGTGAGATTTGGGGCTGTCTCCTGGTCCTGAGAGATCTGAACCAGATCTGCGTTGCCATCACCAGTAGAAATCTGCACCAGACAAAGCCGGTCCCGATGCGGGTTCAACCCCATGGTTTCGGTATCAATGGCGACAGAGCCGCCCGGATCATAGCCATCTGGCAAATCATTTTTGTGCAGGCGGATGGTCATATGGATCATTCTTTCTTGAAACAGGCACGGAGGCTTTGCTCTATATCCTGATACGCCAATGAAAGCCCCAATTGATGCAAAGAAAACTGCGAAAACTGCTATTTTTCTCGAAATGCATGTCGAAGTTGGTCGGAGAACGGTTTGAGAAAGTAATTAAGCGGGCTGCGTTCTGATGTTTGCAGGAAGGCCTCAACCGGCATGCCCGGTCTCAGCACCAGCGGACCCAATTTCGTTTCCTCAGCCTCGGCCAGACGTAGCCGAACCGTGTAGAATGGGGCCGCATCGCCACCCGGCTGATTCAAATCGGCAGAAATGCGAATGACCTCACCATTGATCTGGGGAGTCAGCCTTGAATCGGCATTTGGAAATTGCAGCAAGGCACTTTGACCGGTGCTGATCTGGTCAATATCCTGAGGGCGTACCCTTGCTTCCACCACCAAAGGGTCTCCTTCCGGCACCAATTGCATAACTGTTTCGCCCGGTGCCAGAACTGCGCCGATGGTGGTGACCAACAATTCATGCACCAATCCGGACCGCGGCGCGACAATTTCGGTGCGGCGCAAGCGAGCGGAAACTGCAAGGCGACGTTCGCGATATTCACTTAACTGTGCTTCTGCATCACGCAATTCATCCAATGCGCGGGCGCGAAAATCATCCGTGATCTGAATAGCCTGAAGTCGGGTTTCACTGATGCGCCCCGAAATACGCGCCCTTTCCGAGCTCAATTGGCCAGATTCACCGCCAAGACGGGCTTGTTCGCGCTGCAGCGACAGAACACGGGTTTTGGGAACCAGACCTCGGCTTTCGAGGGACGCGATATCGGTCAGTTCCTCCGTGATGAAAGCAGTCTGCGCATCTTTTGCAGCCTGTTGGGCCACCAGTCCCTTTATCTCATCATCATATTGCGCGATGCGCTCTTCCAGCTGATCAAGCCGGCCCTGAATGGCTGCATTCTGGGTTTGCAGCAAGCGGCGCTGCCCCAGCAGCAAAGCGGCCATCTCCGGATCGCTCTGGCGAGACAAAAGATCCTGGTCAAATACGATGTCTTTTGAAAAGTCGCGCTCGGCCCGAAGGCGCGCAATCTTTGCCAGTAGTTCCAGACGCGCCGCATCGAGAATGGACAATTCTGCCTGGGCATCTGTGCTGTCAATCCGAAGCAATGGATCACCGGCAGCAACCGTATCGCCCTCCTCCACCAGGATTTCAGCGACAATGCCACCTTCCAGATGCTGAATACGCTTGGTGTTGCTTTCAACCACAATCGTGCCTGAGGCAATGACCGCACCGCTGATGCTGCTGAGCGTGGCCCAGGCCCCAAGGCTGCCCAGAACAAGCAGGATCGCCAGCCCGCCGGCGCGCTGATAGCGCTTCATGGACTGTTCCGAAGAGGGCATCATGTGGACGTCTCCTTCACAGGTTTGCCAATCACCTTCAGCGTCTGTGCCCCATCAGTTTTGGGAGGTGTGGCCTCTTCGCTCTCAGAAGATTGCCGGGTTGAAATGACTTTGCCCAATACCTCATCCTTATCGCCAAATGCTATCATTCGACCGTTACGCAGCATCATCAGCTTATCCAGGGCAGCAATGGCACTGGGACGGTGGGCCACCAGGATCACTGTTCCACCCCGGGCACGCACCGACAGCACAGCTTTGATCAACGCAGCCTCGCCCTCGGCATCCAGATTTGCATTTGGCTCATCCAGAATGACCAATGCGGGTTGACCGTAAAGAGCGCGAGCCAGGCCAATGCGCTGGCATTGGCCAGCAGACAGGGTGCCGCCGCGAGGACCAAGATGGGTGTTGTACCCATCCGGCAATTGCTGAATCATGTCATGAACCGCCGCCTGCTTTGCGGCTGCTACAATATCATCGGGTCGGGCAGAAGGTTGAAAACGGGCAATGTTCTGGCTGATTGTTCCCTCAAACAGATCGACACGTTGCGGCAAGTATCCCAGATATGGCCCCAGCTCCACCGGATCCCAATGGTCAAGATCTGCACCATCCAACCGCACCACACCCTGTTTCAAAGGCCAATTCCCGGTTAGAGCGCGGGCAAGTGTGGTTTTTCCAGCACCGGTTGGGCCGATAATACCCAAGCCGCTTCCCGGCTCCAACTGGAAGGTCACCCCCTGCAGCAAGGGCCGTCGGTCTGATTGTGAAAAAATTGTCAGCCCCTCAACGGAAACACGCCCTTCCGGAGCTGGCAGAGACAGCCTGGATACAGGGTCCGGCAAATCAGCCATCAAGGTTGAAAACCGCTTCCAGGCCTGGCGGAAGGAAACGAAGGCCTGCCAGTGCGTCACCGATTGTTCCACCGGGGCGAGCGCACGGGACATGATGATCGAAGCCGCGATCATGGTGCCGGGTGAAATTTGCTGACGCACGGCCAGATACGCGCCCAGCGCCAGAATGGCTGACTGAAAGACCAGCCGCAATGTACGTGACGTTGCCGT
>Ga0163215_101638_pt1 | contig 11185 bp, 11 predicted proteins | sample SynspAceP_FD_185934 | JGI IMG/M metagenome (GOLD analysis project Ga0163215, IMG submission 185934) | Saline lake microbial communities from Ace Lake in Antarctica - Synechococcus sp. Ace-P (Hybrid Assembly) | ecosystem: Environmental > Aquatic > Non-marine Saline and Alkaline > Saline | place... | reverse complement strand
TGATCGCAGGCAGATGATCAGTCGTGCCCAAGCTGTCCGGAAATTACTGAAACGGCTGTCCGGGAATTAGCGTAATCGCTGTCCGGTATTTCTGAAATCCGCAGTGGCAGCATGCATGAGGGACGATGTGATCAGCCCGCCAAGAATGTTGGTGATGTCAGACCCAAGCCGTCCCTTAGCCAGGTTCACAATCAATATCTGGCCGGTATCCATGATACTGCGAAACCGCAGTGGTTCTCTTGGTTCACACAATGCAGTGCGCACTGCTGGTTGCGCCAGGAACCCACCCAGCTTGTTGGCAATTGGTGTAATCCCATCCGCACTACCTTGGTGGTTAAGTGTCGGAAACTCAGTCTTCCAGAAGAATCGCACCTGTTCGTCTGTGATCTGATCGATCACCTGACGGCGATAACCTTTGTATGTGAGCAAGCGCAGCACATCGCGCAGATCAGCGTTCTTGGTTTCAAGCAGTGCCAATAACGAGAACCGCAAGATGTGTTCCATCCGCGCACCCCAGGCGTCCGGCCACTGCTTCTTAAGGGTCTCAATCAACCCTGATGCCACCAGTGGTCGATGGATCGGCGCAACCTTTGTCAGGGGATTGTATCCAAGCGGGCAGGTGGGATCACCGATATCCCAATAGATGTGCGACGCAATCAAGTTGGTGTGCAGTGCCTCGGCCAGATCCCCATGCGGATCGATCAGACAGAAGCCCGTGCCTTGGCGGGCATCTTGATGCATGAGGTTTAGCAAAAGTGTCGATTTTCCAGTCCCTGTCTGGCCAATGATATACAGATGCTGCAACCGGTCAGTACCGACGATGGCGAAGGGCTGGGGTGATTTATAGCGCTGGTATGCGAGGCCAAGGACGGAGTGGTGTTTGGTGATCATGCGGTGATTGTCGGCCATGCGCGATGGGCATGATAGCAGGCTGTTTATCACCGCTGGTAATACCGTGGCTGCTTTGTTTGCCGCTTGGCGTGCGGCACCATAAAGCCAGAACAGTTCCTTTCCTCAACGGCACCTTTCTTTCGGGCGCGTCTGAGCAATTCCGCTTGGACCCGCCCGATTGAAAGGTGAAACCATGGAAACCAAAGAAAAGGCCACGCCAGAAACTATCAACAGTGTGCCAGTCTGCAGAAGTTGCGGGTCTGAGCACGTCGCAAAGGACGCATTTGCCTGCTTCAACCGCGAAAGCGGATTGTGGGAGCTCGAAAACACCTTTGATGCTGAGCACTGCCATCAATGCGAAGGGCAAACGAAACTTGACTGGGTGCCCGCTGATGCGGTGCAAAACCTACGGGTGCGGGCGCTCAATGATCGCTTCAGGATCAAAGGCTTAGGCGACGGCACGGTGCTGTTGACTCAGGGCATTCAAGAGGCAGGACATGCGTTCGTTGTGGCCTCAGTCGATGCTGTGCGGACGTTCCGCGACTTCTCTGAAGACAATGATCCTTGGGGTGAACATGACTTCGGTTCTGTCGAGATCGAAGGTGAGAAAGTTTTCTTCAAGCTCGACTACTACGATCCCTCAATGACCCAAGGGTCAGAAAACCCAGCCAATGAGGCGCTCACCCACCGCGTGCTGACAATCATGCTCGCCAGTGAATACTGATGGCAAAAGATGGTTATGAAACCTTTGCCATCATGTGGTGTGATCGCACCATTGTTGTATGCTATCAGGCCAACTGGTTGAATACTGGTCACTGGCATATTGAGTTGCATTGTGACGAACGGCTGCCGGTGACAGCAACCGGCTATCGCTCAATCTTTGTACCGCAGGCCAGGTTTGCAGGTGAAGGAGAGATCGAAGCCTTTGTGACGGCCTTGCTGAATAAGGCTGCGCAGTCCAAAGCTTGGGTTGCCTATCTTGAAGACGGCAAACAGCCCTCGCTCTTCTAAGCAAATAGACGAACGCTGCTCCTAGTCGGGGCAGCGTTTTTGTTGTGCAACGGTTTTTTGCTGAAAGAGCGGCCTGATATTTGCGTCAAAACGTAGACAGCCTTGGGAAGGTTCAGCCGCTTATCCCTTGGTTGTACAGCATCAGTCGCACCTGCTGCACAGCCAATCAGAAATCATGCAGGAACGAACACATGGGGTTGCTATGTGCGTTTGTTGCCGGAACACGCCAGATGTTCCGGTCCCAGAACGGCACATATCAATCACATGTTCGTCTCTTGTATCGCAACGTACTCACCTTATCGCCCTTCATGATATCCTGCCTGCTAGGATGTCCCTGTCCTCCACCATAGACTGAAGCTCTAGACGTTTATTAAATAAGCAAAAGTCTATGAGAACTCAATTCTCCGGAGATCTGCGTCTTGCACGCAGGAAGGCAGGTTATACCCAAGCGGATGTGGCCGTATTGCTTAGTGACCACCAATCGGTGGTATCAGAGCTAGAGGCCGGAACTACGCGTCCAAACCTTACCCAAATCATTACCCTGTCGCTGATCTATGGGCGTTCATTTGAGGCGTTCTTTGCAGACGTGATGAATGGCTGCCACAGGCGGCTCAAACGACGATTGAAACACCTGCCAAGCAATGTGCGTGACACCGCGCATACGTTCAACCGTGGTGCATCGCTCAAAGCCCTGCATGAGCGATTAGCTAAACCCATACCCCATGGAAGCGCTTAGTGTGCTGGCCATCGCGGTGGCTTCTGGCAAAGTTGGCTACGTCTACCTGTCTGGTGGCAAGCTGCAGGACTGGGGCATTGCGCTCAAGGCCACGCGGTCAGCAAATGATCTGGTCGGTTATGCGCAAGAGCTGATCAATGAGTTGAAGCCTGACGTCGTCGTGACCGAGAAGCGGACCACAGGCTGCCGTAAAGGACAGCGCACAAAGCTATTGATCCGCGCGATTGCAGAACTGGCCAGCCATAATCCCGTGCTGGATGTGTCTGTGCAACGTCCACGCAGCTTCCCGTCGAAGTATGAAGAGGCGCAGGCACTCGCCATGGAATACCCAGAGATCGAAGGTCATCTGCCCAAGCAGCGAAGGCGCATCTTTGATTTTGAACCAAGAAGCATGGTCTTGTTTGAAGCACTGGCACTGGCAAACGAAGTGGTTAATGGGCCACCTACGCGGCTGGCAGCAGCAATGGGATAGTCCTAGCGCAATTCAAGAACCGCCCCTATGGGGCGGTTTTTATATGATCTCAACGTCCGGTGGACTGGTGCCTGTCGTTGGCTCCAAGGGCAGGCAGCGGACGTTCGCAGCGGTGCCAATTACCCTTCTAGTTCTTGGTAAAAACAGACTTAGCGAAAGTTCTGACGCTAGATGCCGTTCCACTACTGGAAAACAAATTTTCTAGATCTGAACTGTTTACGCCGGATAAACTTATAGTCATTGTTAACCTTATGTTTCAGATTGAATGTGACAAGCTAGTTTGCTTTGTCACGCACAATTCTGGCTTGCAGTTTGTCTCTCATCAAGAGTTCGTGAGGCATATATTGTTTCGCTGCGATGCTCAGGCCTCGCTCTAAGGTTTGAGGCCAAAATGACAATTTCGATCAACTCCCTCGTCGGCGAGCTCATTCCAAGCAATACTGTTCTGGTGTTTGGTGCGGGGGCGTCCCTTCCCTCAGGCGCCCCAAGCGTTTGGAACCTTTGCGAACACTTGGCTCCGCTAATTGGCGAGGAACCGGGGACCTATAAGTTTGCTGAACTCTGCTCCTTGTTTGAGTATAAAAGGAGCCGCAAAGAGCTAGTTGCTCAGGTAAGGCATAGGTTTAAGGGGGTGCGACCGACAGGCGGCCTGCAGAACGTAGCCGAGTATGATTGGGTTTCAATTTTCACAACAAATTATGACGATCTCGTTGAGAAAGCTTTCTTAAAGAAAAACAAAGGCATTCGAGTTTTTTCTTCGAACTTTGACTTTGGTGAACCAACGCCTCCGACATCAACTCCAATATTCAAGATACATGGAACGATTGGCCATGATACTTCAGATGGGCATCGGTCCAAATTGGTTCTGACTGAGGAAGATAATGACACTGTAGAAGACTACCGTGAAGCTCTCTACGACAGACTCAAAAACGATCTAAACTCGCATGATGTTATTATCATAGGGCAATCCTTGGCAGATCCAGATCTAGACACATTAGTAAAGCGAGCCTTGAAGATTCGGCAGAAATCCTATTCTTCGGCAAGAGTTTTTGTTCTTGTCTATACTGAGGATAACAACCGCGCGATGCTTCTCGAAAGAAAGGGGTTACAGGTCGTATTTGGTGGTATCGATGATTTTTTCTTTGAACTTGCAAAGCAGTCTAATCAGCTTGTCCCCGTGTTTGAATCCTCGGATGACCCCCTTATTCAAAGCGCTATACTACGATCTATTACCTCCGATATTGAGCATCAGGCGAATCAGATGCCGCCCGATTTTGCGAAAATGTTTGGAGGGAGCGCACCATCCTATGCAGACATCCGAGCGGGCTTCACCTTCCCAAGAACCCGTAAGGTAGGAGTTTCTGAAAAACTGCAGAAGGACGTTCAGTACTCAGTAATATTGGGCGCGAGTGGCGTTGGGAAAACATCCCTTGCTCGACAGATTGCATTTGACCTTGTTGGAAAAGGTTTTTTGGGCTGGGAGCATAATCCAGATCGGGAATTCATCGCCGATGAATGGAGATCTGTCGCCAGAGCTCTAGACGATCGCCAGCGTGATGCTGTGTTAGTGCTAGACGATGCACATCTTTATCTTCATGAAATCAATAGTTTAATCAACTGGCTGCACGACGATGGGTCAAAACGCCTTCGACTTATTCTTACATCTGCTAAGAACCACTGGAAGCCACGTATCAAAACCGCAAACTTATACAAGTCCGTGGAACTTCTAGAACTGTCGACGCTAAATCCATCTGAAATCAGTAGCCTTCTGTCATTGGTAGAGGGTGTTCCAGAAATCGCAAAACTGGTGGACCGGAGCTTTAGAGGCTTTACCCTTCAAGAACGTAGGCGTCGACTGATCGAACGGTGCAACAAGGATTTCTTTGTCTGCATGAAGAACATTTTTGCAAATGATAGCTTCGACACGATCATTTTACGTGAGTTTTCGAGCGTCAGTTCAGAATACCAATCTGTTTATAAAGTAATTTGCGCCTTGGAGAGTTTCGGAGTCAGAGTTCACCGTCAACTCGTGATTCGGATACTTCAAATTACAGCTCAGGACATAGGTCTAGTTCTCGAAAATCTTGAAGGTCTAGTCGAGGAGTATCAGATAAATCACCGTGAGAGTATTTTCGGATGGAGTGGACGGCACCCAGTAATCTCTGAGATAATTTCGAAACATAAGTTTAGTGTTCAGGAAGAAATTTTTGCGCTATTGAAGCGAGTGATTTTAAATATTTCACCGACATATGATATTGAAATCCGAACGCTTAGACAGCTTTGTAGTTTTGAAGGCGGTCTATCACGTGTTTCGGATGTATCATCTCAAAATGAGCTTCTTAGAATGATGATCTCAGTAGCTCCACGAGAAAGGGTGCCACGACACCGCCTTATCACTAACCTCATTCGTAATGGTCACTTTCCAGATGCTGAAGCCGAAATTAGAATCTTTGAAAATGACTTGGGAGCTGATGGGCCAGTCCGCAGATACAGGGTTCGCCTTCTCATAGAGCGCGCAATTGGCACGTTGGGTTTAATGCTCGATGACAAAGCAAAGATGTTGAACGACGCGTTCACCTCCGCCTTGGCTATTCTGAAGGGCGATCCATTTAATCGTCAGAGCCTTCAACTTCATGCTGATGTATCCTTGGAGCTATATCGTGTATCGGGGGATATTTCATTCATCGACGATGCACTTGAGGTGATGAAAGATGCTGAAAAAGAAATCGGTGACCCTGATATTACTAGAATGATTCATCGCTTTGAGAGGCGGGTTTCACCGATAAATGGCGATGTCTTCGAGATGGAAGCTATCGAAGATACCGATCAAGAATGAGGTTCACCAAAATGCCGCACGGTGTGTAAACGGCCGCTTTGAAGAAGCTGCGCTGCAGCACCGGTGACTCATACTAAGGTCGGCAAAGGGCCGTTCGCTCCCGAATCCCACGCTCGGCACCGAGTTCTCCATAGACGATCATGTTCCAACACAACCGACCCGAGTCCCCTCGAAACAACACTAAATAATCTCCACATCCGGCGGCCCGTTCTTAGGCTCACCTCCACCAGACGGTTTGTCTGTCGGCGGCTCAGAAGACGAAGCCGTAGGATCATCCTCCGGTCCATCATCCGCCTCCACACTCACCCCATACCGGCTTTCCATCTCACGTCGCAACGCCTGTGGATCAGCTCGCTTTGGAAAATCGGCCAAGGCATTTGGGACACCTTTGATCGGCACAAAGCCCTGCTTGCGCGAATGCATCCCAAAGGTGAACTGCGGCAAGTTGAGGATGTCTTCTGCTTTCACCTGCATACTGCCCGCAAACTTGGTCGCGTCTTCACGAAACGAGGTCCAGATCAGTTTGGTGGCGGTGTTCACCATCAACGGATCGGTGATGTTGCTGCCACCCTTGGCCCCTCTGGCTTGTGAGATGCTTTGGTGCGCCACCACCAAGCCGATGTTTGCCTTGCGCGCTTGCTCCAACATATCCGAGATGGAGCGGTCGAAATACTCATGGGCTTCATCAACGATCAGATAGACTGGTCGCTTGATCGCCCCCGCCCCAAACCGCCGGTATGATGCCCGTAGGATCAAGGCAATGAACAAACGCCCGAAGAACGCGGACGGCGCGTCGTCCAGCATCGGCTTGTTGGTGTCGATCAGGATCAGCCTTTGATTGGCCATCTCCTGAAACATGTCGATCTTGTTCTCTGTCGCTGAGAACAGACGGCGGAAGGTTGGATTCAACAACAACCCATCCATTCGCCTGCGGATCGCCTCGCGGGTGCGTTTGTAGTCTGGGGCTGGATAATCCACCGCAAAGAACCGCTGCATGTTTTCGTCTAGTTCGCTGATTTCAGACGCGTACCGTTCGTGCCCGCCATCGGCCAGCACATCCATAAAGGTGTAGATGTTGCCGCCGGGGATAGAGATCACCAGTTGGATCACGTACTGGAAGATGGTCCGTTGTGGGTTGGTGAACTCGGCCCACATCATGCCCTCAAGCACAAAGCTCAGCAGCCCCACCGTCTTGTTGATCAGCGTCTCACCCTCAATCCCGCGCCCTTTCATATCTTCATAGCCAACGTCAAAGAGGTTCAGCGCCAGATCGTATTTGGGTGTGATGTGGGTGGTATTCGGGATGTCGAGTGCAGCCAGTTTTTCGGTGAGCTGCGTTTGGCTATCAATCACGATCACGCAGCAGTCTTCCTCCGATAGCAGATCATGCGCGATGATGTTCTCGATCAGATTGGTTTTGCCAGACCCCGATGAGCCCAGCAGATACGTGTGATACATCCGGTCTTGCAGACCGATCATCTCGTCCACGGAGGCCAATGGCAGCAGGGGCGTGTCTTTGAGGTATCGCCAGACGTAGTCATCGTATTTGCAGGCGGTTGGCATGAGCTCGTTTTCAGCCCGGTAGTTGGCGTTGATTTGGTCAACCAGCGGTTTGAACAAGCCGTCCTCATTCACAAAGCGCAACAACATTTGCTCGATCTCAAGTTTGCTCCGCTGCCGCTTGCAGTGGAACATCTGGTTGGCGTCGGTGTCCGGTTCGTATGCGGACAAAGCCCAGATCAGGTGGCGTTCGAACTCTTGATACTGGTCCGGTCTAGCGGCGCTGATAAAGGTTTCAAGCGTGTCCTGATAACGAGCCAGCTTGATCGGATCATCACCCACCGGCGGCAAGACCGGCGGGCGCAATCCTTCTTGGGTATAGAGCTCGCGGGCAATGCGGTGCAGGGCTGGACTTGCAATCCCGGCCTCAATCAAAGCCTGCTCAAGGTCCTCCATCGACGGGGACAAGTCTTGTGCCCGATCATAGAGCAGCTTCGTGCGGTGCTGAGCTTCGCGGCGGTGTTTCTCGGGCAGGTGGATGTTGTATAGATAGAACAGGCCACCAGCCCCGGCCATGCCAACCGGCACCAAAACCGTCCCAACAATCAAAGCCACACCGATCAAAACGAAGATCACGATGCACAGGCCCAACATGTTGCCAAACAGCTCCGCAAACTCGTCCATCAGAGTTCAAAGCTAGAGGTTTCTTGCTCGACCTCGGCGTTGCCAACAATCCAGCCCTTGAGCCGGACCAGCCCATCTTTCAACTCGTCCTCATATGCCTTGGCCTCCATGGGGGTGCCCAGGTAGTACACGTCCTCGCCCTTGATCAGTTTGTTCACGGTGAGGTCGAAACCATTGGCGTCTTTGCCGCTGACCACAGCGGTGAGGAGCATGCGGCCTAGACCTCGGTTGGCGTGCTTTTCAGCCGCCATGTCTGACATGTCGGCTGGATAGCCGCGCTCAAGAATGATGTCGTGCCCGAGTCTGCGTTCAGAAATGATGGCTTGTTCCACCGCGTTAAATTCGACCAAGACCGCGACCCCGTGAAAGGTGGTTTTGCGGATGAGGCCAGCAGTTTTCTGGACGTGGTTGATCGTTACCTTCATGTCAGTTTCCTTTGATGAGAGAGTAAGTGGATTGGTCTGCCTGATCCCGGCTGAGCCAGCCGTCATGCAGGAAGTGGTCGCGCACAGCGTTGAGGGTGCTGAAACGATAGAACTGGTGAAAGTCAGGTGCGAGTGTTCTGGCAGCGGCGCGCATGTTGGCCACGCGTTCATCGCTTGTGGTGATCACCAGCAGATGAAAGCCGCTAAAGGTGCCCAGATGCGGGTGACGGTGTCTGATCCGGCCCCCAGCGAGATAGCGGTCATACTGTGCCAACTTGTCCACGAAGGTGGCGACGTTGGTGTCTGTTTGGGTGGTGGTGAGCCTGGTCGTCCCGCAATCGACCTCGATCAAGAACAAGGCGCGTTTGCCGGTGGCGATGTGCTCAACCGCAAAGCCTGCATCCGGGACGATCTTGTTCTCGGCGATCAGAGGCGTGGCAACGTGGTCGGTGGTTTCTTTTTGGAAGCGTGTCCCAACCTCCTCACGTCGGTATTCGACCAATGTGCCCACCAGTTGGTAGTCGTTGAGGGCCGCACAATCCCGCTCCACCGCTGCCAGCACATCCAGCGTATCGACCCGGTGGAACATCAACGGGGACCAGCGTTTGGTGATATTGATCTGACGAAAGGGTGGGACCGGTTGATCCTGCGCTTCGAGCTCTTCAGCCAACACCCGATGTCCAAGCTTTTGCAGAAAATACAGCTTGGGTGTCTTGCCGTATCCTCGGATACCGGTGTTGCCAAACGACCCAAGCAGCTTCTTGCGTTCAAGGTTCAGCAGCATCTCTGAAGCCGACTTTGGACGCACGCCAACCATCACCGCCACCTGCTTCACCGACAGATATCGGTACAAGCAAATGGCGCGAAGAATAGCCACGGTGCGGTCCGTGACCGACAGATCAAAACCTTGAGACACAGCGATTTCCTAACTAATGCCGGAAATCGTGGCGGATTTCTAATCGACCTGTCTAGTTGACAGACTGTTTCCAAAACAACGATTTAGGGGTATTTGGTGGTCCGAAACATATGACCCTTTAGGGTCATATATCCCACCCACCCTACCAGGCAGCGAAAATTAATTTTCGCTAGCGCCGATGGCGAGCAGTTCTCGGTGCTCTTCGGGTGTGCGTGGTATGATTGCTATGAACGTTCGAGGTGGAAGTCTGCCACGTCCCAGCTCATGAAGCAGCGCGTTTCCAAACGTATCAGACAGCAACGCGATACCTTCAGGACTTTCCACCGTGCATCTTGGGTACAATGGTTGCTATCGCGCCCGCCTGCGTTTTGTAGGAGCCTTGATGCTCGAACACCATCCGAACCGCCCGCGCGCGGACCTCTGGCGCGTAGCGTTTACCCATTTTGCTTTTTGTCATAACCATCATCCTTACTTAAGTTGATAGTCTCTGACAAACTCGGGGCGATTCAATGTGCCTTCATGGATCGTATGCAGACTTGACTTGATCCCATATGGTGAATTGCAGGATTCGCAAGACGCAAAAGACATGCACCTTCGAAGCAAAGCAGTCAAAACCGAGAACGGCTGGCGTCCAAGGAGCTAGTGGCGCCTCAGGTTTCATATCTTCTGTGCAACAACAGTTCCTATTCGATCAAAGTCATTGTCTCGCGATTACCCCTAATAAGATCATATTTTTTGAATTTTTTGTATTTCCTGCGAATATTGGGTTGATTGCCTTAGTTTCGCCTTAACGGTTCTCTGTCACAATCGATGCAGATCGAGAGCCCGTGCGATAGGTTGGTTTGCGCGGGGATATAGTAATGCTGGTATGGAGGAGATCTCTGCCAAAGGTGGAAACTCAGGTCGGCCCGCCGGAGGCCGAGCGGAGAATTCCACGTGACTTCAAAACGCTTGGTAAGCGGGCGAAGTGGCTGACACGCAGGTCCGAAGTCGAAGACATTCTTCCAAGTGTCGATTGTGATCTTGAGCGGCTCTTACATGTCCGTGTGAATGGCCCGGCGATCAAACCGAACCTCAGCAGGCGCGAGATCACAAACCAGCTCAAACTCCTAGAATATCAGCTTAACGGCAAGCCAGAGATCTGCCTGCTCAACAGCCTGACAATATCTTACCTTCGCAGAAACACAGATCACGCAGCTAAGGCGCGTAGATTGTTTCTGCGCATCTGGGCAGAGCATGGGGACTTTGTCGCCAAGAAGCTCAACACCAGATGGGTGCTGTCAACAGTTCAAACGTTTGCCGAGCACGGCGAGAATGAGCAACAGCGTCAAATTGGTATGGCGGGCTTCATCTACGGCACGCTCATTCGGGCGTCCGAGGTCGAGCGTGGATATCAAAAACTAGAGCCTGACGCGATCTATCCGACGAAGATGGCAAGAATGGATAACCGTTTCCGCCATCTTGGAGGCTACCCGGTTGGTGGAACAGACATGTTGTTCAATCTTAACGCCGTCATGGTTGGGCTGGCTGCCACAGACGATGCGGCGGGTCGGGTATTATTTGAACTCCTTCGCCGCATACGTGCTGGGGACACTCTTTTTAGCCGAATGGACAAGACGAGAATAGAGCATGATATACATGCGGATTTCAGAAATACCGGACAGCGATTACGCTAATTCCCGGACAGCCGTTTCAGTAATTTCCGGACAGCTTG
>Ga0163215_101634_pt1 | contig 11214 bp, 9 predicted proteins | sample SynspAceP_FD_185934 | JGI IMG/M metagenome (GOLD analysis project Ga0163215, IMG submission 185934) | Saline lake microbial communities from Ace Lake in Antarctica - Synechococcus sp. Ace-P (Hybrid Assembly) | ecosystem: Environmental > Aquatic > Non-marine Saline and Alkaline > Saline | place... | reverse complement strand
CGGAGGGGGCGGCAACTTTGGAATGCGGGGCTTTACCCCCCTCTGTCACTTCGTGACATCTCCCCCGCAAGGGGGGAGATCAGCGGCGCATTCCGTGCGCCGCCTTCAATCGCCATCCAATCTAACCCTACTCGCCGGCCTTGAGCACTTCGTAGTGCAGGCCCTTGGCGGTGCGGTTGGGGAAGCCGTGCCAGTGGGTGTGTTCGGGCTTGTTGGTGCCGTCGTCCTGCTTGGCCCAGACGCTGTCGTTGGCGTTGGGGACCAGCTCGAGATAGGCGGCCTTGGTCTCGTCGGCCTTGAGGTGCTGGTCGAGCCAGGCGGTGGTGAAATGCTGCGTGATGTTGTTCATCCGCACAGAGTTCCAGACCGCGTCATTGTAGTGCTCGGCGAGATTGAAGCCCAGTTCCTCGTCGACGGTGTCGGCCTCAGTGGGTGCGGGCATTGGGGCGCCGGCATTGTGGTTGGCGTTATCAAAGGTCAGCAGCGCCCGGTCGACGCCGGTTGCGCCCTGCCAGATGGCGCGGGTGCCTTTTTCATAGCCGGAGACATCATCGACCGATCCGGCGATGAACAAGGCCGGCTTGGAGATCCCCTTGAGGGTTTCGTCGTCCCAGAAGCCCAGCACCTTGCCCCAGGGGCCGATGGTGACGATGGTCTTGATGCGCGGATCGGGCAGCGCGTTGTGGGTGTCACTGCCGCTCAGATGAACGCCGAGCGTTCCGTGCGGGCCGCCCCAGCTGTAATCGACCGCGCCTTGCGTGACGCCGCCGCCGGCGCTGATCACCGCGCCATAGCCGCCCATGGAATAGCCGACGATCGCCGCATTGTCGGCATTGGCGAGACCGTTGAGGAAGTTGCCGTCCTCACCGGACAGACGCGCCAGTTCACCCAGCACGAATTTCTGGTCGATCGAGCGGTTGACCAGCGTCGAGCCGAAGGCTGCCTTGGTGCGGTAGGTGGAATCAGTGTGGTCGATGGAGGCGACGACATAGCCCTTGGAGGCGAGGTTTTCGGCCAGATGCGACAGCAAGAAGCGGTTGCCGGGATAGCCGTGCGAAATGATGACCAGCGGGAAGGCTTCAGTAGCTGCGACCGGAGCGGCGTCGCGCATGGCCTGGCCGACCAGTGTGACTTCGGTCTTCCCGTCGCGCAGATAGGCCTTAAGCTCGTGCGAGCCCTCTGCCGCGCTATCAGCCGGATACCAGACCTCAACCGTCAGGGGCCGGTCGTAGCGCGGCCACTCAGTGGGTTTTTCGGCAGCAGGGTCGATGGCCAGAATGTCGATCTGGTCCGTATTGACCATGTCCAGCGTGCGGACGCCGATCTTGTACTCGCCATAGGCGGAGAGTTCCGGCGCATCATGGCGCTGGGTATCGATGCGATTTTCGGCGAAGGCGGCGGGGGTGAAAAAAGCTGCGGTCATGAGAGTGGCAACAACAACTGACTGGATCTTCAACATGGCAAATCCTCCTGTTTCGGGCACACCGGGCGATAGCTTGTGAGTTACTGTGATGGCGTGACGATAATGCGACGCTGATGCATTATTTCAAAGGACGCTGTAGTGCAGACCGTCTTGGCGCGCCAACGTCAGAAAAGGCATAAGCGATCTACTTCTTCCGTGCCATGAATGCCTGGAATGCGGCGAGCGCTTCAGCGCTCTTGAGCTGACTGGCGAACAGTTCGGCTTCCTCGCGCATGCGGGCGATCACCGGCGCGGGATCCTGTTTGACCAGACGGCGGGAAATGGCCAGCGCCTGCGGCGGTTTTTGCGCCAGATGTTCGGCGGCGGCGAAGACTGCGGGTTCGAGTTCATCGGCGCTGACGGTCTTGTAGATCAGCCCGGCGCGCTCGGCGTCCTCGCCCGAAAACGGGATGCCCGCAGCCAGCAGTGCAAACGCCTTCTGATGGCCCATGGCGGCGGGTGCGAGCAGGCTGGAGCCGGCTTCAGGAACAAGCGCCAGATCGACAAACGGGGTGTGGAAGCGCGAGTCCGGTGTGGCGAAGGTGAGATCGCAATGCATGTGGATGGTGGTGCCGACGCCGATTGCCAGGCCGTTGACGCCAGAAACAATCGGCTTCTTGGCGGTTGCCAGGCTTGCGAGGAAATCGAGCACCTCGGTGCCCATCGAGCCACCCATGGCAACCGCCATGAAATCCTGCATGTCGTTGCCGGACGTGAACGCGCCGGGGGTGCCGAGCATCACATGCACACGCACATTCTCGTCCCGATCGCCTTCGATCAGGGCTTTCGCCATGGTCGAATACATGGCGCGGGTGATGGCGTTTTTCTTGTCAGGCCGGTTGAAGCGGATGACGTTGATGGCGCCGGTCTCGCCGGCGCGCTCGATCAGGATATGGTCAGTCATGGGTGTCCCCTCGCAATTGGACCCGGCCCGAGACCGGACTTGGGATAATCAGGCCAAAGCGGCGCTGGCGCCCTCAAGGCTCACCGCCCCGGCGGTGGCGCTGGCTGCAAGCCCCTTGGTCTCCGGCGCCAGATTGGCCGCAGCAAAGCGGGCAAGGGCTGCGCGGCCCGCCGCTTCCGGCGCATCCGTGTCAGCCAGTGCGCCACGAACCAGCATGGCGGTGGTCGCGGTCAGGCCGAACAATCTCAGATACGGCGTGGCGCCGGTCAGCGCGTCGGTTTGACGGGCTTCGGATGTGGCCGCCTGCATGTAGGCGGTGGTGCTTTCGAGATCTGCAATGGCCGCATCAAGATGGTCGGCAACGCCTTCAAGCCCGGGCGCATTGGCGGCGCGCGCAGCTTCGGCATCAGCCTTGAAATCGGCGATGAAGGCCGACACGGTGGCGCCACCCGAGAGTGGCAGCTTGCGCATCACCAGATCAATCGCCTGAATGCCGTTGGTGCCTTCATAAATCGGTGCAATGCGGGCGTCACGCAGCAGCCTCGCGGCGCCGGTTTCCTCGATGAAACCCATGCCGCCATGCACCTGGACGCCGAGCGAGGCGACCTCAAATCCGATATCGGTGGCGAAAGCCTTGGCGATCGGGGTGATCAGGCTGGCGCGTTCGGACCAGCTCTTTGCCTCGTCACCTTCGCTGACGCGGGCCATGTCGAGCGCTTCGGCACAGGAATAACAGATGGCACGGGCGCCTTGCGTCAGCGCCTTCATGGTCATCAGCATGCGGGCAACATCGGGGTGCTCGATGATCGGGCTCATGCCCTCGCCCTTGTGGCCCGGCGCCCGGCCCTGGGTGCGGTCCCTGGCGTAGGCCAGCGCCTTCTGGTAGGCGGTTTCGGCAATGGCCACACCTTGCATGCCGACCGCGAGGCGGGCGTTGTTCATCATCGTGAACATGCAGGCGAGGCCTTTGTTCTCCTCGCCGATCAGCCAGCCGGTGGCGCCGGGTTGATCGCCAAACTTGCCGTCACCATAGATCATGGTGCAGGTCGGCGAACCATGGATGCCAAGCTTGTGCTCCAGGCCTGAGCAGAACACATCATTGCGCTCGCCCAGCGAGCCGTCATCTCCGACGAAGAATTTTGGCACGAGGAACAGCGAGATACCACGGGTGCCAGCGGGCGCATCGGGCAGACGTGCCAGCACCAGATGAACGATGTTGTCGGTGAAATCGTGTTCGCCGTAAGTGATGAAGATCTTCTGGCCGTAGATCCGGTAGGTTCCGTCGCCAGCAGGTTCGGCGCGCGCCTTGAGCGCATTAAGGTCGGATCCCGCCTGCGGCTCGGTCAGGTTCATCGTCCCCATCCACTCGCCGGTGACGACTTTTTCGAGGTATTTGGCCTTGAGGCCATCGGAGGCATGCTTGTCCAGCGCCTCTATCGCACCCATGGTCAGTATCGGCCCGATGGCAAAGGCGAGAGATGCGGAGTTCCACATTTCAAGTGCCGCCACGGACAACAGCATCGGCAGCGCCTGGCCACCGAACTCCTCCGGCCCGGTCAGGCCGTTCCAGCCGCCGGCAATCCAGTTCTGATAGAGTTCTTTCCAGCCCGGCGGCGTCGTGACCACACCATCCTTGAGCACTGCGCCGTGGGTATCGCCGATTTCATTGAGAGGCGCGATTTCATCAGAGGCGAAGCGTCCGGCCTCGGCAAGGATTGCATCGACAAGATCCTCACCCAGATCTCCGAATCGTTGCGTTTCCAGCGCTTTGCGCAACCCCGCAACTGATTTGAGTGTGTGAGCAATTTCGTCTAATGGCGCACGATACATGTGATCTCCTCCCTGCTGCCCGCCTCAACTTCGGGGCGGGATCTGGACCACGCTCATGGCTAAGTGGTTTTTACGTAAACGTCAATTTGAGAGGTTGAACTTAGAGCGCATTTTGGGTGCGTCACTTATGCCGGGAGGCAAGCAGATCCTTCACCGTCTGCGAAACAGGCTTGGCGCCCGAACCGCGACAATCAACGGGTTGCCTCCGGCATCAGGGCCGGTAGATCATCCAGCTGCCGGTCTTGGCGCCATCAAGTTCTGTGTTGGAGTAGAAGGTGCCCCGGTCACCTCCATCCTTTGACGATACACCCATGGCTTTTTCAGCAAAGGCCATGAGCTGGCCCGCGCCATCCGCCACGGTCGACATGGCGACACCAATCGACAGAGTGGCCTTGCCCATGCTGCGGCCGGTTTTGGAGTGGATGAGAGGCTTGGTTCCCGCGGCAGCGCGAAGCCCGTCAATCACGCGCATGATTTCAGCTTCGTCGGAGGAATTGATCAGGAAGGCGAACCGGTTGCCGTCGAGATGCGCGACCAATTCATCTGATTGCATTGCCGCCTGAATGAGGTTGCCGACATGGCGGATGTAATGATCGCCGGTTCCTTTTTCATCGATTTCACTGATGCGTTTGAAATCATCGATTTCAGCGTAAGCGAGGCCGCACATGACCGGCAGTTCGGGATTGGCGTAGATGCGGGCGGCGGCCTTGTTGAAGGACCGGCGGTTGGCGAGACCGGTCAGCTGATCAACAAATTTCATCTGCTCAAAGTTATCGATATCAGTTTTGACCGCGTCAAGTTCAGCAGCCTGTTCGGCCGCCACCGCAACCATGGCCTCGCTCTTGGAGGCTTGCTGTTCGTGGCCTTGCTTAGCTTCTGGATCGACCGGTTCAGTGTTTCCTGATCGACGTCTCCTTCTGCGGCGAAACTGCGCGAGGCTTCATCGATGATTTTGCCATAGTCGGAGAGAGATGATTTTTCTTCCTCCAGAAGAGATATGAAGGTGCTCATCTGAGTCCGCATGCGGCCATTGGTCTTGGCCACCAGAGTCTCTTCGTGGTGATGAGGCACGTACTTCTTGCCCAATTCGTCCAGTGCGCGCTGAGACTTGGTTTTTCCTATCGCCACAAAATCCTTGGTCAACTCCGGGTTTGTGCCCGAATAGGCCTCATAGACGAGCTCGTAATTCCTCGGCAGTCCATCTATGCCCATCTGGTACATCGCGGTGGCAACACGAAGTCCGATGGATGTTGCTGCTGAAGTTTGTTTGTTCATCAAGGTCACTCATTGAAAAAGATGTATATGAACATTCATGCAGCAAAAAGTTTATCACCCCGCTAAGCCGATAGTATCAATTTGAGCTTTCGTGCGTTTTGCCGGGCGATCTTGATGCCAGGCCGGTTGATTGCGCGCAGGCGAGCCGACTGATAGAGCGGTTGCTGAAAACTGGACAAGTCATGGCGCGCATTCTCCCGATTTCCGATCCTGGCACACTTGGCGCTGCACTTGACGTGCTGCGGCGCGGCGAGCCTGTGGCGATACCGACTGAAACGGTCTACGGATTGGCCGCTGATGCCACCAATCCCACAGCGATCACTTCGATTTATGAGACCAAGGGACGCCCTCGCTTCAACCCGTTGATCGCGCATGTGTCCGATCTCGAGATGGCAAAGGCGCATGTCTCATTTTCACCTTTTGCAGAACGGCTTGCCGAGGCATTCTGGCCCGGGCCGCTGACACTGGTTCTGCCGCTCAAGGACAACTGCAAAATTCATCCGCTTGCGACAGCCGGACTTGCCACGGCAGCGGTGCGAATGCCCGAAGGGTTCGCGCGCGAGCTGATCGCCGCATTTGGCCAGCCGCTGGCAGCGCCGAGTGCCAATCGTTCAGGACGTGTCAGCCCGACAACCGCGCAACATGTGGCTGATGACCTGGGCGACAGGATTGACCTGATCCTGGATGGTGGACGTTGCAGAGTTGGCGTGGAATCCACCATTCTGGCCGTGGATGGTGAGAACCTGCGGCTTCTCAGACCAGGCGGCGTTCCAGTAGAGATGATTGAAGAAGTGATGGGCCGCGTTGTGGAACGGTCAACACCGAGCGCTGGCAGGGCCGCAGTGATTGCACCAGGCATGTTGGCTTCGCACTACGCACCGAATGCGACGGTTCGGCTGAATGCGACCGAGGCAAAACCCGGCGAGGCGGTCATCAAGTTCGGCGGATTGCCGCTGAGAGGCGAAGACCAGGCCAAAGCAATCATGGATCTGTCGCCATCGGGTGATTTGCGGGAAGCTGCAGCCAATTTGTTCGACATGCTCAAGCAGGCCGATGCGACTGGTGCGAGCGGAATCGCGGTGGTTCCGGTTCCCGGTCACGGTCTTGGTGAAGCTATCAATGATCGCTTGAAGCGAGCCGCCGCGCCAAGGAACTAAGGTTCCCTCACCGGCGGTGCAGCTTTGATCAGCCAGTGAACTTCTTTTTACAGTCTGTGGACGCATTTGAACCATGCGGGCGAGCCAATTGACGCAGCCTGCCGTTTGTCGTCTGCTTTTTCGGCCGGACGGTGGATTCATCCTGCCGTTTTCAGCAATGAGGTTTCGGCATGATAGCCAGACTTCAAACAAGCCAATTGCTCTCGACTTGAGACTGGCACGGCGGTACATGCATAACCATGCCTATACCTCTGACCGACACCTCGCTGATCGACCGCTTCACCGCCATCACCGGCGCGCAGAATGCCTTGACCGCATCATCCGACACCGCTCCCTACCTGATAGAGTTGCGCGGCCTGTATAAAGGTGAAAGCCCTCTGGTGCTGCGCCCGGCAAATACAGACGAGGTCGCGGCCATCCTACGGCTTGCTCATGAGACAAACACGGCGATCGTGCCACAGGGCGGCAATACGGGGCTGGTCGGGGCGCAGTCTCCCCGCTCTGGAAAAGGTGAAGTCGTTTTGTCGCTGTCTCGCCTCAACACGATCCGGTCGCTGGACACGGTTGGCCAGACCATGGTGGCAGAAGCAGGCGTCGTGCTGGCGCAAGCGCAACAAGCGGCCAGCGATGCAGGACTTTTATTTCCGTTATCTTTGGGCTCGGAAGGTTCCTGTCAGATCGGCGGCAATCTTTCGTCCAATGCCGGGGGCACGGCGGTGCTTGCCTATGGTAATATGCGGCAACTCTGCCTCGGTATCGAAGCCGTATTGCCAGACGGCGAGATCTGGCACGGGTTGCGGGCACTCAAGAAAGACAACACCGGTTATGATCTGCGCGATCTTTTCATCGGCGCGGAAGGCACGCTCGGGGTCATCACCGCCGCGGTACTGAAATTGTTTCCGGCACCGCGTGGGAACGAAACCATTTACGCCGGCGTCGACAATCCGGAGACGGCATTGAAGCTGTTCCGGCTGGCGCAAGACTATTGCGGTCCATCGCTGACCGGCTTTGAGCTGATGCCACGCATCGGCATCGAGTTTACCACCCGCCATATAGAAGGTGTGCGCGACCCGCTCAGCGATCCCCATCCCTGGTATGTGCTGATCGACATCTCCTCGGGCCAGTCGCAGGACGCAGCACGCGCCATGATGGAAGGCTTTTTCATCGCCGCCGATGAAAAAGGCCTGATCCGGGACGCCGCAGCCGCAGAGACCGAAACCCAACGCCAGGCATTCTGGAAACTAAGAGAATCGATGTCCTGGGCGCAGAAACCGGAGGGCGGCTCGATCAAGCATGACGTGTCGGTTCCGGTGGCGAAGGTACCGGAGTTTCTCGCATCTGCAGACCAAGCGGTGCTGAAGGCCATGCCCGATGCTCGCATCGTCGCCTTCGGGCACATGGGCGATGGCAACATCCACTACAACATATCGCAACCGCCGGGCGCGGATACGCAAGCCTTTCTTGCGCGCTGGAAAGAAATGAACGAGATCGTTCATGCGATTGTCCTAAAATTGAACGGGTCGATTTCAGCCGAGCACGGCATTGGACAACTCAAGCGCGATGAACTTGCTGCCATCCGTTCCCCTGTCGAAATGGCGATGATGCACCGGATTAAGAATGCTTTCGATCCGAAAGGCATCATGAATCCGGGCAAGGTGGTTGCTTCCCGGTAACCTTTCCAAAATGCAAATGGGACGGTGGTCTTTCGCTAACCATTTCCAAAACATAGGTTTTCTTAACCCAAAACCTTAAGCCGACTGGAACGGCCTGTGGGTCATTTTGCTTCCTGTGAGAGGGCGAAAAGCCCCGGATGAGAAGACCGGATAACCGGCTCTCAAGAGTTACAGAGGCGATTAACATGACCAATACCGTACTGAAGCCCGTATGGGCCGGTTTCGAATTGCGGGTCGATCCAGACAATTTCCCGCAGCGCGTATCCTATTCAATGCGTGACGAGCCTGAAGAGGTTTCGGTAACGCTCGACACCCGCGGCGCTGTCGTCAAGAAACGTTTGTCGAAATCAGGACTGCCATTGTCCATTGCGCTGCCATCGCGCGCCTTCAAAGGTGTTGCGGCGCGGGCGATCGATCATGGTGACGGCACCGTCACTGTCACGCTGGAGCTGCACCATAGCGACATCGCATTGTGCGTACCGCTGCTGGTCGCTCACAATCTCGATGACATTGCCGCCGACTGGCGCGCATGGTCAGACCTTTACGGCCTGCCGATGATGATGGTGGAAGCCGATGGTGTTGCCCGGCCGCTGGACGATGGCTCGATGCAGCAGAACGCCAGTTCCCCATCACGCCGCCGGCGTCACAGCCAGATTGCTGATCGACGTCCGCGTTTCCTGGTGCGCCGTTCTACCGGCAAGCTTGGATGTCGCATGAAGATCGAAGGCCGCGAGATCATCGCGCGCAGTTAATAAACACGTCTCCTGAGAACTGAACCCAGCCCGGCCGCCTGTCCCCACGCAGGCAGTCGGGTTTTGTTTTAGGCCCATATCGCCGCGATCAATCCCAGAAAGACGATCAGGCCAACCCGACTGTTGGCCTTGAACAGCGCCAGGCATTGATCGGCATCATCAATATCGATCACGCGAATTTGCCAGCCAAGCATGGCAACCGCCAGAGCAAGCCCGGCGTAGGCGGGCCAGCTAACGCCGCTGAGCCAGAAAGCTGCAAGCGCCATGGCGGCAAACAGGCTGTAAAATAGAACAAGCCAGATCTTGGTGTTTTTTCCAAACAACCGCGCGGTAGAGCGCACGCCGACCAGCGCATCATCTTCCTTGTCCTGATGGGCATAGATGGTGTCGTAACCGATGGTCCAGGCGATGGCGCCAACATAGAGCAGCACCGGCGGCCATGCCAATTCTCCAAACACAGCTGCCCAGCCCATCAACGCGCCCCAGGAAAAGGCCAGCCCCAGAAAGAATTGCGGCCAATCGGTGAAGCGTTTGGCGAACGGATAAATGGCCACGACACCGAGCGAGGCAATGCCAAGCAGAACCGAAAACCAGTTGAACTGGATCAGCACCAAAAGCCCGACCAGCGCCTGGATGGCGACAAAAGCAGATGCTGCCGGGCGAGATATCCGGCGGGAAGGAAGCGGCCGCGAACGGGTGCGCGCCACCTTGGCGTCGATCTTGTAGTCGACGATATCATTCCAGGTGCAGCCAGCGCCGCGCATGGCGATGGCACCGATCATAAACAAAAGAAGATGCCACACCGTCAAGGCCGGCGACCAGACTGTGTCAATGTTGGCAGGAGAGCTGGCGACATTGGCTGCAAGGGCAGCGGACCAGAAGCACGGCCACATCAACAATTGCCAACCAATCGGACGATCCCAGCGGGCAAGCTGCGCGTGCGGCCAGAGCGCGCGTGGCAACACGCGGTAAACCCAGTTGCCCGACGGCGCATCGGCAACGCGGGCGTTTTGGTCAACGGTTGTTTTTGATCGCTTCGACATGACACGAGTGTTGTCAGCAGCGCCTAGCGACGTCAAGTTGGGGTCTGCCGAATTTCACTTGGCAAAAGCCTTTGTGGTCAAGCAATCCAACCGCCTTGACGCTGCGCCCGCTATTGCCTACCCCGTGCGCAAGTAGCCGCAAGTCCGGCACACGACGGAAGATGGAGACACATGATGATGAATGTGCTGTTGATCGGTTCGGGTGGACGCGAACATGCGCTGGCCTGGAAAATCGCGCAATCTCCGATGCTCGAAACCCTTTATGCCGCGCCGGGCAATCCCGGTATTGCCGAACACGCAACGCTGATCGATCTGGATGTGAGCGATCACGACGCCGTCGTCGCCTTCTGCAAAGACAAGGCCATAGATCTGGTGGTGGTTGGTCCGGAAGCGCCTTTGGTGGCCGGACTGGCAGATGCGCTGAATACGGCCGACATCTCCGTTTTCGGGCCTTCGGCGCAGGCAGCACAGCTTGAGGGCTCGAAAGGTTTCACCAAGGACCTCTGCGCGCGCGAAAACATTCCGACAGGAGCCTATCAACGGTTCAACAATGCTCCCAAGGCCAAGGCCTATGCGCGGGCTCAGGGCGCGCCGATTGTGATCAAGGCCGACGGACTGGCTGCCGGCAAGGGCGTGACCGTGGCAATGACGCTGGATGAAGCGCTGGCTGCGATCGAGGACTGCTTCGAGGGCGCATTTGGCGAGGCCGGTGCTGAAGTCGTGGTGGAAGAATTTCTTGGCGGCGAAGAGGCCAGCTTCTTCTGCCTGTGCGACGGCAAGACCGCCCTGCCCTTCGGCACGGCGCAGGATCACAAACGGGTTGGCGATCGCGACACCGGACCCAACACAGGTGGCATGGGCGCCTATTCTCCCGCACCAGTGATGACGTCTGAGCTGATCGCCCAGACCATGCGTGAAATCATCGAGCCGACCATGCGCGGCATGGCAGCAATTGGCGCGCCGTTTAGCGGCGTGCTTTACGCCGGACTGATGATCGACGAGACCGGTCCCCGATTGATCGAATACAATGTGCGGTTCGGCGACCCGGAATGCCAGGTGCTGATGATGCGGCTGAAGGACGATATACTCGTTCTGTTGAAGGCTGCAGCGGAAGGTGG
>Ga0163215_101633_pt1 | contig 11250 bp, 10 predicted proteins | sample SynspAceP_FD_185934 | JGI IMG/M metagenome (GOLD analysis project Ga0163215, IMG submission 185934) | Saline lake microbial communities from Ace Lake in Antarctica - Synechococcus sp. Ace-P (Hybrid Assembly) | ecosystem: Environmental > Aquatic > Non-marine Saline and Alkaline > Saline | place... | reverse complement strand
CGAGGCGGATGGCACGGGTGTGCGCATTCTCACAGCCCGAAATCTGCAGATCGTTAACGGCGGCCAAACCACGGCTTCACTGCATGCCGCCCTGAAGCATAGCCCCGAGAACCTGTTCAACGTGCATGTCCAGATCAAGCTGACGGTCGTGCCACCAGACAATTCAGAAGAGGTTGTGCCCTTCATATCGAAATACGCCAACAGCCAGAACAAGGTCAGTGCGGCGGACTTCTTCTCGAACCATCCGTTCCACATGCGGATGGAGGGGTATTCACGCCGTGTCTATGCCCCGCCAGCCCAAGGGGGGAGTCGCCAGACCCGTTGGTTCTATGAAAGGGCCCGGGGGCAGTACCAAGTGGAACGGGCAAAGCTTGGGACCACTGACCGGCGCCGGTTCGATGCGGAACATCCCAAGCCCCAGCTTTTCGCCAAAACCGACCTTGCGAAGGTTGAACTGTCATTTCGGAAAAAGCCCGACACGGTCAGCAAGGGGGCCCAGAAGAACTTCGCCGCCTTCGCCGCCGACATCGGCGAGGCATGGACTGCCAGCGACAAGAAATATGACGAGACGTGGTTCAAACGCTTGGTGGCCAAGGTGATTATTTTCCGGGCTTTGGAAAAGGCGAACCCGCGGCAGGAATGGTATCCCGGTGGGTATAGGGCGAACATCGTCACCCATGGCATCGCAAAAATGGTGCATGATGTGGATGAACGGGACAAGGTGCTGGACCTTGACCGCATCTGGAATGAGCAAGCTGTCCCGGCAGGCTTAATGACCTGCTTACTGACCGCTTGCGAGGCGGCGGCGGATGTGATCACCGACCCTGACAGCGGCATCCGCAACATCACCGAGTGGGCCAAGAAGCAGGCCTGCTGGGCAAGGGTGTCCCGGCTCGAGGTGGATTACGGCAACAGCCTTGACGAATACCTGATCGCCCCGGAGGACGCCAAGGCGGCCGTTCGTGACGGGCGACGGGAAGAGGCGATGATCTCGGGGATCGAGGCGCAGGCCAAGGTGATCGAACTGGGTGGCGCCTTCTGGGGGCGGTTGCGGGAGTGGGCGGCCCCCAACCGGTCATTCTCACTCAAGGATGACGGCATCCTGAAAGCTTGCAGCCAACAGGATCGGCGGCTGCCGTCAGAGAAGCAGTGCATCCTCGCCGTGGAAATTCTTGGGCGGGCCCGGGATGAAGGGTATGTGGATGACGAGGAAACCCCAAGGATCAGGATTTCCGGGGGTGGAAGGGTGCATTGATAGGTCACAAGTGGTGATGGATCCAAAATTCGCTCAATGCACCCGCCGCCAACCGGTCGTGAGCCGAATCCTGACCGGACCGTCATCTTCCACGGTGTGCTCCGCACTCGACACCGGGATGACCCTGATCCGATAACGATCCTGCCCCTCTGTCCGGGAAATCTCAAACGCGTCCCCCTCCCGGGCGTTGGCGTTCCGCAGAAACTTGGTCAACCAGGTTATCCTATACTCATTCCGCGTTCCCCGCGGCGTGTGGAACCTGTTGTTGTAATAGATGAACCTCAGCCGCAGGACTGTCCCGTCCGGGGTTTCGCAGTCGATCCACGCAGAAGGATTCAGCACATCCGGGTCCAGTGGCGGCAGGAAGGCCAGAAGCTCTCCATCCCCCTTGGGCACAAGAATGCCGCCCATATGGCCGCCCGTGGTTCCGACGTCATTGGCACTGAGGGTTTTGATGAACGTCTTGGTTGTCATGGTTTCACCGGGCTTATCTCGAGGGCACGTTTCAGGTCATCGGCGTCACGGCTAGACACCGGCACGGTTTCATTCGCAAGGTCGCGTTTCCATGCCGACCGCTCCAGCATGACCTCTTCCACCGTGTCCTTGTAGAACAGCCGGTAGATCGTGACCGGCTCGGTCTGCCCCCTGCGATGCGCTCGGGCACTGGCCTGCGCCTCGGTCGCCGGATTCCAAACCGGGGTGAAATGAATTACCACGGTTGCGGCCGTGATGTTCAGACCCGCGCCTGCCGCCTTGGGGTTCAGGATCAGGCAGGCAGAACCATCATGGGCAGAGAACTCATCCACGATGGCCTGTCTGTCTTCTTGCGGGGTGGAACCGTTGATCGCCCCCCAATAGGTCGCCGGAAAATCCCGACAGGCGGATTTAATTAGGGCGCCCAAGCGATTGAAAAGGGCGAAGATGATCACCTTGCGGCCGTTGGAGAACGCCTCTCGCAACAGGTCCACCGTACGTTCCAGTTTGGGCGTCAGGAGCGGCAGTTCATCCTGAACGACGATCTTCGCATCATCGACATCAACCGCCGCCGCATCAGGCACCCGCAGCCATGGATGCGCACAAACCAGTTGCAGCTGAAGCGTTGCCACCAAGGCCCCTGCGACGGGGTATTTCTCCATGGTGACTTCGCGGACCATATCATAATGCCGCGCAAGACGGTCATCCAGCTCCAACGGCAGATCAATGTCGATCCGGTCAGGCAAATCGGCAGCCACGTCCTTGACACGGCGCTTCAGGATGATCGGATCCGTCAGTTGGCCGAGGGCCTGGCCTGCTTCGACCGTGTCCGGAAACTCGACCTCGAAAACGGTCCTGTCACCCAGCATTCCTGGAATGGCGAAATCCGCCAACGACCAGAGATCCATCAGGGTATTCTCAACCGGGGTGCCCGTCATCGGGATGGATCTGCGCCGTGGTATGGTCACGATCGCTTGCCGACGGTTGGAGTGGGGGTTCTTGATCGCCTGTGCCTCGTCACAGATCACCCAAGACCATTCGAAGGATGAGAGGATCGAAATGTCATTCACCATCGTCTCATAGGTGGTGATCACGACTGAGGCGACCTGCAGATCGCGATAGATTCCGGCCCTGTGGGCTCCACGATGCACCATCAGGCTGATCGAGGGGGCAAATTTCCCGAATTCTCGCACCCAGTTCGCGATCAGGCTGGTCGGGCAGATGATCAGCGCCGGAGAGGTGTTTTCTGGTCGGTCCTTCAGCAAAAGCGCAATGACCTGAAGGGTTTTCCCAAGCCCCATCTCATCCGCAAGGATCAAACCGCCCGTTCTACTGACTGTTTCCCACATCCATTGAACACCACGGGCCTGATAGGGAAACAGATCCGCGACCAAGCCGGGGATATCAACCTGCGCCGGGAGCTCATCCGCGGCAATCTTGCCCGAATGCAGGACATCCGGGGCCATTTGGACAGCAAGCCCCTCTGGCGGGGCACGGTAAAGCCTTATCGCGGTGGCGTAGGAGATGTCAGAAGCATCTTCCTCCCCCAACAGGTTGGAGAACATCGCGGGCACATCTGCCGGGATCGGGCGAAGCGTGGCGTCATCAACGACCCAAGCATGATTGACCGACGGCGCCTCCAGCAGTCTTTTCTCACCCCGGAACACCCTTGCCCCACCAAGTTTGACGGCGAGCTTCCCTGCCACCCTTTCGATCATCAGCACAGGCTCGAGAACCCGTTCAGACGTGACAAAACCGGAAGGTGGCGACCTCAAAACCGCATCGAAATCATGGGGGAGCAGGGCAAGGTTTGTCATTCCGAACTTCCTTGCCAGCCACAAGCCCGCATGTGCTTTTGAGCATCCTCAAGGGGAAAGGGGACAGGCCTTCGAGTATGGACCGCCCGGTGACAATTCGGGCAAAGGGGCACAAGATCCGTCGCCGGGTCGTACTGCTTCGGGACATCAAGCAAGGACAATGCCTCGAGGTGGTGGACCTCGATGATGCTTCCGATTTCACCGTAGAAAAACTTGGGCACAAAACCGCAGCACATGCACCTTTCACCGTGGAGCCGGATGCAAAGCAGGCGGTTTCGGGGGTTTCTTTCGCGGCGGCGCACGGTGGAAACAAGGATTGCCCCCTCGTAGGGGGCTTCCTCGGCTTCCTCCTCCACAATGACATCATAGCCGATCAGTTCGGCCATGGCGGCCATCAGGGGCACGATGATGTCCCGGCTCACAAGGGTGACGGCCTCATCCGGATCGGCCACCAGACCACGTGCTGTCGCGGTGATCTTGAACGCTCCGGAGTCAATCAGCCAATCAGAACGATGCTGTCCCGACAAATCCAGTTCGACCATGCCGTCGATCGAGTTCACCAAGGCTCTGGCAAGTCCGACATCGTCCGGCCCGGCGGCCTGAATTTGCCGGATGACCTCCCCGGCGAACTTGCCGAACCCAAGAGTTACACGATAACCCCGCATGCCAAAGGGTTTCATTTCGACGACCGGCCCATGGCGGTCGTCGAGGTCTTCAAACCAAAGGCGCAAGCCGGTCCGCAGGCCGGATTGGTCGACGGCCATGCCGATGGCGGCGCCAGTGCCCGCCTCCAGCTCAGTCCTAATCTTTTCCTGCCGCCCGGCAATCATCTCAGTCGTCATCCCCATCGATCAGGTCAGACGCCTCAACCTCGGGAACGTTCCTAAGCAGTTTTCGCAGGTTGGATGAAATTTCCTCCCGGATATCCTCAAAAACCGGCTCCAGCTCGGGATCGGTATTGTTCTGTTCCGCCATGGCAAAGGCATAAAGCAGCAGATCCATGCCCTCGACGGCAAAACCATTGGCCGCCGCCCGTTGGTAGATCTTCTGGTAAAAATCGTGATGCTTGTTCAGCAACACCCCTGGGACATAGTCCTCGGTGCCCGGGCTGCGATAGGCTGGTTCCCAAAGGTGGCCATTGGTGATCGTGGTCACCGCCTCGACGTGGATCGTATCGGGGCTGACATTGTTCTGGACCGGGGCCTTGATCTTGATACGTTGACCGCGGTTGTTATTGATCTCAGCCGTCTGTGTGGCCGCGTTCGCTGCCGCCACTTGTGGCTTGGCCGTGTTGGCGGTGCCAGCGATGTTTTTGTTGGAACTGCCGTGATCGACGGTGTTGCTGCTGTTCGCCTTGTTTCGGTTTATGCGACGATATCTGGCATCCGCTTCCCGGTAGATTGGCTGAAGGATCTTCCGAAGACCCTCCTCAAGGTCGGGGTGAAACAGGATGCGGGATTTCTTGACATCGATCCGGAACGCTTCGTCCAATTCGAAACCGAAGTCGAATTCAATGCGCAACAATGATGTATGCGGTTCATTGGCACCAAACACATCCATCCAGCCGCCGTCTTGGATCAACCGGCCTTCACGGTAAACATAAAAGCCCTGTGCCTTGTTCGAGATGCGGGCGAATTTCGCCTCTTCGTCCTTCTCCATGTCACTGCGATGAGGGAGGATCCATGCTTTCATGTACGCTGTTTCGACGGAACCATCGAACATCTCGACCTCAAGCTTCTGCTTGTTCGGGGCAAGGACCTGATCTGACCTTTGCGGGTAAAACGGGTTCCAAGGCTCAACAGGAGTTCCGTTGATCAGGATCGCCACATCCCGTTCACGTTCATCCTCGATATCAAGAAAGCGGTGGAAAACGAGTGAAACATGCTTTGCAAGGGCGTCGGCAAGCCGCTTGACAGCTGCCTGCTCCTTGGCCCCCGGTGTGTACTCCTTAGAAAGCAAACGGTCACAGTTTTCCCAAATGACCAGCGTTCCGGTTTCCCCGCACAGTTCCTCAAAAAGATCCTGTTGATCAGCGGTAACAGGGTCAGCCAGCATTTCCCAGGCGTTCCGGGTCTCAACGTGTTCCAGATCCCACGTGAGTTTGGCCAGCGGTTGATCCACCGATTTGCGGGATACCACACTGTAACGCTTGCAGACTGAACTTGACGCAGTCTTCAGGCCAAGGCCGAATTTGCCGAGGCTCTTAGCATCCGGACGCCGATCAGCCCCGTATCGCATAGCCTTGTGGACCTCTTCCTCGTCCATTCCACAGCCGTCATCCCCGAAATAAACCAGCTTTCGGCCATCATGCATAAGATCGATTTGAATGTTGACGTTGTTCGCTCCGGCCGCGATCGAGTTGTCGATAATATCCGCAGCTGCGGTCCATACATTGTAGCCGGTGTCGCGAAGACCATAAATCAGTCGGGACGCATTCGGATCATTGATCAGGTTGTTCATATTTGTATTTCCTGCTTTCCCACGGTGCGGGGTTTCAATTCCCCCGGCCAGGCGATGTCGTTCGCCCCCAATTCTGCACTTGCTTCAGCCCCTTGCAACCATACGGCGACTTTCCGGACGATGTTGTCCACACAAATCGACCTAGTTGCGCATTCCCAGACAACAAGCACACGCCAACCCGCATCACGGATGGCTGCAATGGCACGGTCGTCCCGATCACGGTTGGTATTTATCTTGGCCCTCCAGAATTCCGGTCTGGTCTTCGGAATCCAGAAATTTTTGCAACCCGCATGTCCATGCCAGAAGCACCCATGCACGAAAATGACGCTCCGGAATTTCGACAGAACGATGTCGGGTTTTCCAGGAAGGCCCGACACATGCAGCCTGAACCTGAAACCCGCCGCATGAAGCCCACGTCGCAGGATCATTTCAGGCTTTGTATCCGTCGACCGGATGCGGGCCATCATCTCGGATCGTGTGAGCGGCTTCCTTTGTTCAGCCAAGGCGTTCCCTTCTTGACCTCAGGGCAACCATGTTGGCCAGCCAGGGCGACATTGCCTCCGCAATCGCGACCGAGACAGGTGCGGCTACGGCGTTGCCGAACTGTCGATACGCCTGGGTGTCACTGACAGGAATTTTCCACGGATCATTCGTTCCTGGACGATCAAACCCCATTAGCCTTGCACACTCCCGCGGTGTCAGTCTCCGCGGATTTTTACCGCGCTGCGCCACAAGGATCTCGGATCCGTCTTTGTGGTAACGAGCACTGAGTGTTCTGGCGACCTTGTCTGGTGTTACAAGACCAAAACCGAAACCATTCCCAGCCGCCTTGTGCTTTGCCGCGTAACGCTGAAGGTATGACCAAAGCCCATCGGTCAGGGTATAGCGTTCGTGAACCTTGGCTTTCTTGCCCACAGTGTAACGTTCATCTGCCGCCTCGGACCCATCCTCAGGATGAAGAATGCTGGCCAGGGTTGGATTTGGCCCATCCGGAATGATCACGTCGTTGAAAGAGAACGTCGTCTTATGATCCCTGCGGAACCCGGCAATGAAAATACGCTCCCGATGCTGCGGCACCCAGCTGCGGGCGTCGATGACTCGGAAATCCACCTCGTAGCCAAGCTCATCAAGTGCATGCAGAATGACCCGCATCGTGTTGCCCTTGTCATGGCTCAGCAGGTTTTTCACGTTCTCAAGCAAGAACGCCCGTGGCTGGTGGTGGCGTACAATCCGTACAACATCGAAGAACAGGGTGCCTTGGGTTTCATCGGCAAACCCGTGAGCCCGGCCCAAGGAATTCTTCTTGCTGACACCTGCGAGAGAAAATGGCTGACAAGGAAAGCCGGCGAGGAGAAGATCATGGGCAGGGATGTCAGCCGCATCAACGAGGGTGATGTCTCCAGCGATCTCGTGCTCCTCACCAAAGTTGGCACGATAGGTCTCTTGCGAAAACTTGTTCATTTCGCAGGTGAATACACACTCGCCGCCGATCCCGTCGAACCCCCGCCGTAAACCGCCAATACCGGCGAAAAGATCAATAAACTTGAAGGGGCTGACAGTCGGTTTCATGACTATATCCTGTTGACTCGTGTGGACAATATCGCAACGCGTGGCACATCGCCACCCTACAGAACGCCCCCCTGGCATGGTTCCTCCCCGGCCCTATCCATATACGGGGGGGCTCAGCGCGGCATTTCGCTAGCGACAGGCACTTTCACCGGGGAATCCAGGTGGAATCCACCTAGCGCAGAATTTTGGAAAAAGAGACTCATTATCAAAGACTTGTGGAAATACGATCTTGGCGTGCTGGATTCTTTTCGGAATCCAGGGAATCCAGTTTGTGGAAGCCACCCAGCCGGAAGCCAGGCATCGGAAGCCACCTGCTGAGAAGCCTCGGAATCCAAATCAGTTTACCATTTAGTAAAGCTGTCCGGTGTCTGGAACAGCCGCTTGGCCCCACGCCCCAGATGCAAAGGAATGTGAAGCCCGACCAATCATGCAAGATGATACCACTATAAATCCCTCCGCCCTCATCGAAATGAAGGTGAACGTCGGCTCGATCCTGTTTCTTTGGTCGTCTGTAGAACGTGAGATTACCCAGCGGATCAACCAACTGGGCAACGGGAAGGGCCGGAACCGGGCGAGATCTACCCATGTGAACTGCTTTTGACGCAGGACATCCTAAAGGCGGCGGCCTGCGATCTTCTGTCGTGGCAATGAATGATCGCAGTCCGGTCGCAGGCGACAGCCTAGCTCAACGGTCGAGGACGGCTCAGGCGGGCAACTTGTAGACCATCCCCTTACCCTCAACCTTCTCGGCGACAATCGTCAGGCCAAGCCTCTTCTTCAGCGCGCCCGAGATTGCGCCCCGGACCGTGTGAGCCTGCCACGATGTCGCCTCGACCATCTCGGCGACGCTTGCTCCCCCGGGGCGCTGCAAAAGCGCGATGATCTGCGCCTGTTTGGTCCCCGCACGCGGGGTTGCCGGTTTGGGCGCGGGAGGTTGGGCCGCGTGGGTGCGGATCGCAGCCATCGTTTTCATCACGACGGGCTCCACCCCGATGGCCAGCAGCCCCGCGTCAGTGACGACCAGCGTGGTGCCATGACCATCGCCGGTCTCGCGCCAGAGCGGCTCAGCCTTGCGCATGTCGGCATCGACCTCCTCGACCCATCCGCGTTCGATCATCATGCTGATGACCTTTTGCGCGGCAGCGCCGTGCAGCCCCTTGGGGAGCGGCATCGCGAGATTGCTCGCGCGCTGGGCTCCGGTACTGAGAATAATGGTTTGGGTTTCTGTCAGTTTGATCATAGTGGCCTCTGCGTTCACGGCGCGCGGGATGCGGCACGCTTCTATGAGGCCAAGCCCCGCCATCGCGGGGCAGGCTCAAGGCGGGGTCGCCTCACTCGGCGTATTCGCCCTCTTTGAAGGCGCTGTCGGTGATCTGGCGCAACAGGCTGGCGTAGTGGTTGAGGGTGCCGACATCGCCCCAATTGATCTCGTCGGGGTGGGTGTTGAAGTGATCGTCGCTAAGGGCTTTCAGGCGCTCCAGCATCGTGTCGATCTCGGCTTTGGCAGCGATGAAGGCGTTCAGGGCTTTGTCATTCGAGGTGGTGGCGCGGCGGGCGGTCATGGCTGCTCTCCTGTTCAGCGGGCTGCGGCTTGGCCAGCGGCGAAGGCCGCTTCCAGCGCGGCGCGGATCGACCAGACCGACACATCGTGAAAGTCGAGGCGGTCGCTGTTCTGCGTCTCCAGTGTCTCGATGCTGTGGAAATGCGTGGTGGCGATTTCGAGCAGTAGGGCTTCGCTGGGGGCTTGGGTCTTCGTGGTCATGGCGGGATCTCCTGGGGTGAGTTGCATCGTTTTCCTGCACACAGATTCGCTCTGGTGGCGAGTGTAATCAACTGAATAACAAGCAATGTCATGCCTTAATGGATGTTTGCGTAGCTACGCATTTCTTCAGTACAGATGAATCTGGCGAACAAGGCCGCAACGCCACGCGAGGCTATTCACGCTGCGATCCAGACAGGTTAGCCCGGTCGCACGGGACGTCACAGCGCAGGGGCCATCAGTTTGACTTCACGGGCGGTAAATCTAACTGAATGACATGGAAAAAAGCACAAAAACATCCGTTCTCTACAACGCCAATTGTCCGGTCTGTAACTTTGAGATCGGGCATTACGCGCGCTATGCGGACAAGGCAGGTCTGCCGATCAGGTTTGATGATCTGAACACGGATGCACGCAACCAATGGGGTTTGGATGCCGATACAGCGGCGCGCAGGCTCTATGTGCTGCATGACGGGGTGATGACGTCCGGCATTCCGGCATTTCTGGTGCTCTGGGCGCAGATGCCGCGCTACCGATCGCTGGGCCGGATCGTTGGCTTGCCTGGGATCAGACAGATCGCCGGTGCGGCTTATGATCATGTGCTGGCCCCGTTGATCTACCGTTGGCACCTGCGCCGGTTGCGCAAGCAGCGCGTCCCCACCTGACACGGGAGCGCGCATTGACCGCGATGCGCCACCCGCTATTGGCGCGCTGCAAGCGCGCGGCACTGCGACCAGTGATCGACACCTATCACCACGATCAAACCTTGGAATGACCCTGATGACAGACTGGACCCCCACCCGCGCCGCTGGCGACGAAATCTTGCAGACCTTCATCCCCCGCATGGGCCGCCGCTATGCCAATGGCCGCAACACCGACCAGGGCCCCGGCGCGCACAAGGCGGTGTCGGTGCTGTCGCCCTATATCCGGCGCAGGCTGGTGCTGGAACAGGATGCCGTGGCGGCGGCGCTGGCGACGCATGGGCCGGACGATGCCGAGAAATTCGTGCAGGAGGTCATCTGGCGCGGTTATTTCAAAGGCTGGCTGGAGCGCCGCCCGCAGGTCTGGGCCAGCTATGTCACTGGGTTGGAGGCTGATCTGTCGGCCGTGGATCGCGACCGCCGCCTGCGCCGAGATCTGGAACGCGCGATGAATGGTCAGACAGGGCTGGAGTGTTTCGATGCATGGGCGACTGAGCTGGTCGATACCGGCTATCTGCACAACCACGCGCGGATGTGGTTTGCCTCGATCTGGATCTTCACCCTTGGCCTACCGTGGCGGCTGGGCGCGGATTTCTTTTACCGGCATCTGCTGGATGGCGATGCCGCGTCCAACACGCTTGGCTGGCGTTGGGCGGCGGGCCTGCACACGCGCGGCAAACCCTATCCGGCGGATTCGCAGAACATTGCGACATTTACCGCCGGGCGGTTCACCCCGCGCCGGTCTGATCTGGCGGAAGTCACCCAAGGGCTGGAGGCAACGGAACCCGATGGCCTACCTTCGGTGCAGCCCTTGCGTAATGTGATTGCCCCCCGGCCCGGTGTGCCTACGGCCCTGCTGATCACCGATGAGGATTGCCGCCTTGAGGATTTCACCCTCACGACCCTTGATATCCGCAGCGTTGCCACCCTGAGTGCCAGCCATCTACGGTCTCTCTTGCCCGTCTCCGGCTTGGTCACTGAGTTTGAAGCAGGCGCGCTGGCGGATGCCGCCCGACGGATTGGCGCAGAGCCTTTGCACTTGCATGCAGGCGACCCCGAAGCCCTTGCCAAATGGGCCAGCAGCGCGAGGCGGAACGTGTCAACGACTTTGAGGCAGTGGCTTTTGGACTTTAAGCTTGGTTTCCCTCCGTTTGCTTTGGTGGATTTATCCAGACAGCAGTCGGGATGTGAGGCGGCCTGGGTGGCTTGCGGACGA
>Ga0163215_101631_pt1 | contig 11297 bp, 11 predicted proteins | sample SynspAceP_FD_185934 | JGI IMG/M metagenome (GOLD analysis project Ga0163215, IMG submission 185934) | Saline lake microbial communities from Ace Lake in Antarctica - Synechococcus sp. Ace-P (Hybrid Assembly) | ecosystem: Environmental > Aquatic > Non-marine Saline and Alkaline > Saline | place... | reverse complement strand
AGCGAAGGCACGCAGGGCCCGCTCGAGACGTTGGACCTCGGGCAGGGATCGTGCCGTGACCTTGCGATGCTTTTTGCCGAGGCTGTCCGGACGCTCGGGATGGGTGCGCGCATCGTCTCGGGCTATTTGTTCGACCCGTCGAGCGGGCTGGTCGGATCGGCTGGTGCGGGGTCGACCCACGCCTGGGCCGAGGTATTCGTGCCCGGTGCGGGCTGGATCCCGTTTGACCCGACGAACCGGTCGATGGGGTCAGGCAACCTGATCCCTGTTGCCGTCGCGCGCCATATCACGCAGGTCGTCCCTGTTATGGGCAGCTTTCAGGGCAAGCCTGACGACGTGCTTGAAATGACGGTGCAGGTGACGGTCGAACAGGCCTGAATACCCGGTCAAGGCCACCGCGCATGCGCGCAAAGCCGAACGCGCAAGGAAAGGCTTGCAGTAAGCCCAAGTCACGGCCATTCAGGCTGTCATGGGCAATTCAACAGATCAGATATCATTATCCTTGGCCACGCTCGGCTGGTCGGCGTTCTTTGCCGACCAGGTCGAGCCATGCGAGACAGAATTGGCCCCGATGCGTATTGCAACCGTGCACCGCGCCAGGCTGACCGCCGAATCCGAAAACGGCCCGACCCGGCTCGGCCTGCCGACCCACGCGAATACCACGGATTTTGCCGTGGGCGATTGGGTGCTTGTGGAACCCGAATCGAGCATGCTTGTTCGCCGCCTCGACAGACGTGCCTTGTTGCAGCGCCGGACCGAAGGAGGCCGCGCCCCGCAACTGATCGCGGCGAATGTGGACACGCTATTCATCGTCACCTCGTGCAACGACGATTTCAACCCTGCCCGGCTGGAGCGTTACCTGGCCCTTGCCAACGAGGCCGAAACCAACCCCGTCATCGTACTGACGAAGGTTGACCAGACAGCGGACGCCGCGCCCTACCTGCAACAGGCGGCAGCCCTGCAACGCGGATTGGCGGTCGTCATGCTGAATGCAAAGGCACCCGAGGCGGCGCAGACACTGGTGCCGTGGTGTGGCGCCGGCCAGACAGTGGCCCTGGTCGGATCATCCGGGGTAGGAAAATCTACCTTGCTAAACACCCTTGCTTCCAAACCGCATGGCGACGCGCAACCAACCGGCCCTGTGCGCGAGGCAGATGCCAAGGGGCGTCACACCACCACGTCCCGTTCGCTCCACGCGATCAACGGCGGCGGTTGGGTGATCGACACGCCCGGGATGCGAACCCTTCATGTCAGCGAGGTTTCGGCCGGGCTCGACGTGCTCTTTGCCGAGATTGTCGAACTTGCGCCCGCGTGCCGATTTCGCGATTGCACCCATGCCCACGAACCAGAGTGTGCGGTGCAGGCAGCCATCGCAGCCGGAACGCTCGATCCGGCGCGCCTGACCCGATGGCGCAAGCTGCACGACGAAAACGAGGGCAACGCCGTGGTCCTGACCGGGCCGCGGGGCAACAAGACACCAAAGGGCAACGGCAAACGGAATTGAGAAAAGGCACCCGCGTTGCTGGGTTCGGCTCGCAGAATTGCCGCTCGTCAAGCCAGCAGCGCAACGGTTTCCAGAATTTCCGCCAAAAAACCCGAATTTGCCCGCAAGAGTGGCCTTTTGGTGGTCAACCGGTATTCGACGCGCCGGCCCCAGTTAATGCGCCAGCGCGCGCGACCCCCAGAAAGAACCGGATCATCTCGGCGCTGGCATCTGGACCCTGAGGATCGGTATAAGACCCCCTTGTGCAACCGCCCGACCAGGCGTGGCCCATCCCTTCGATTACCCAATGCTCGATGCAGGTCTGCCCTTTCGCACCCGATGTGATTTCCCTGCGACAGGACCGGCCACCAAGGGTTGATGTTTCGATAACCTGCGTGCAAGCACCTTTCTCCGACGACAAGGCGTGGCGGACGATGTCCTCGCCGTTGACCGGGTTTACAGTCGCGTCGGCTGCGCCATGGAAGACGATGGTCGGCATGAGACGCGCGCCGATCTTTCTATGCGCCGAAGGCGTCGCATTTCCCGCCATCGCGGCGAACGCCGAGGCGACATCCCGGGCAGCCCCGAAGGGAAGGGCCGAATGCGCCCCGACGGCGGAAAAGACGTCGGGATAGGTTTCGCCAAGGATGACAGCCATCGCACCACCTGCCGACAGGCCTGCCACAAACGCCTGCCGCTCCGGCACGCCGAACTCGGCCATGACTGCGCGCGTCAGTCCCGCAAGAATGGCGGGTTCGCCCCGGCCCCGATGCTGATCGCCCCGGCTGAACCAGTTCCAGCAACTTTGTGCATTCGCACCCCGCGCCTGCGCCGGATAGACGATGATAAGGCCCTCTCGATCGGCATGATGGTTCATTCCGGTTCCGATGGCAAAATCCTCGGGCGTCTGCGTGCATCCATGCAGCATGAGCACGAGCCCGCGCACCTTGGCCCCATCTCCAGAAGGCAGGTGCAGTACATAGTCTCGCGATCCGGCATCGCACTCAAACGTCCTGCGCAAGGACTGCGTCCGCGTGTCGGCGGCTGCACAGGGCGTCAGGACTGCCCGCAGATGCGCCGCCCAATCCGCGCTCACAGCGCTCTTGGGGTCATCGCCGGCCATGGGTTTCCGGGCGCGTTCAGAGATGTGGATGCCATTGCGGGCAAGAGTTTCCTGCACCAGCCGATTCGGATCAAACGCCACTTTGGTTTTGCCACGCGCCGTGAACCTGCGGGCTGTTCCGGGGTTGAAGGGGGTCATTCGTCTGATCCTAACACGGAATTTTCAGGGTTATCTGATCCGGTCGGCAAGTGCCGCCTTGACGTCCTTGCTGGCCTGCAGCGCCCCAAGCACGGTGATCGAGCCTATGGCCGCCTGTGCCAGTTCAGGCGTGACATCCGACGCGATGCGCGCCAGTCCCACCACCTTGACGTGCAGCACCTCGCCCGCCGCTCGCAGCGCCTCCAGATCGGCCCGGCTGTAATCGCGCAAGCCAAGCTCCATGGTGTGGCGTTCGATGGTGCTGGTGACCACGCGGTCATGTCCAACGAGCTGCGACCGGATTGCACTTCGAATGAAATCAGACCGGTTCGAATAGAACCCTTCCTTCACCAGCAGGTCGATCCGACCCAGATCGACATAACCGAGGTTGATCGTGATCTTTTCCGTATCTGGCGCAGCATCGCGCAGGCTGACAACTTTTGGCATTCATTTATCCATCCACTTGGATGATATTAGTATCCTGTCCCCGGGAATACAAGAGTTTTCACAACCGCGCCGAAGCAGATGCGCGACCGGTAAGGAATTTTCGGCAAGTCCCGCGGATATGGGGGTTTTGCCGATCCAAGGTTCTCCGCATACGTGCACGAACTATCACCACGTCCTCGAACACGACAAAAACCGTGATCCCCAAAAGGCTGGAAATCACCCCTTTGCGCCATTGAAATGGTCTGCAATACCGGCAATTGCCCCAGCCGCAGTTGTCAGCGTATCGGGCCATAACACCCACAGGTGACAAAGCCCTGGTTCTATCCGGGCGGTTGCATCCACGCCCGCGCGGCCCAGGGCCGCGATCAGCAACAGCGTATCGTCGAGCAGAACCTCGTTCGTTGCCGCAGTGACCCAGACCGGCGGCAGCGCCGACAGATCGGCCAGCAGCGGCGAGGCGTCGGGATGAATGAAAAGGTGCGGGCCGAACGACAATTGCGCAAGATTGCGGTCCTGTGCATCGTCATTCATGATGTCAGTGTCGCGTGCGCGGGTCGTGCTTTGCCCTGTGCGGTCGGTGTTGGGCGACACCCACGCCAGCCGGCGCACCCGCCCAGGCCTGCGCAGCGCAGCCAGAAGCGCCAATTGCCCCCCCGCACTGTCCCCGCCCAGATCGATAGGGCCGGGCAGCGCATCGATCACTGCCAGAATGTCATCCAACGGGGCGGGCCAAGGGTGTTCGGGGGCCAGACGGTATTGAGGCAAGATCACGGGGCGCCCTGCATAATCCGCCATCATCTGCGCCATGGCGGCATGGGTGGCGGGCGACCCGAAGACCAGCCCCCCGCCATGCATCCACAGAATCGGTACGCCGGTCTGCGGGCCGAAGCGAACGCAAGGCACGCCCCCAAGCATCACACATTCGCCCACCGGACCATTGGGTGCAAGGGCGGCAAAGGCCACCCGCATCTGCGCCGGCGTTCCGGCAACAGGGTGCGCCGAAATGTGCGCTGCCAGCGCCGCCCAGCCCCTCATACGTTGATCGAGCCCACCGCGCCGCCATCGACGCGCCAGTTTGCGCCGGTCACGAACGACGCGTGCGCGCTGCACAACATGGCGATGACAGCAGCCACCTCGGCGGGTTTGCCGCGACGGCCTAGCACAAGATAAGGGCGCTGTTCCTGAAGGAAGCTCTCGACCGCCTTATCGACCGAAGTATCCATATTCTCGGCGCGCTTTTCCATCATGCCGTCGGTCATCGGGGTTTCGATAAAGGCCGGGGCGACGCAATTCACCAACATCCCCGATTTCGAATGCTGCATCGCCACCGACTTGGCAAAGCTCAACAGCGCCGATTTGGCGGAATTATACACAGTTTCATCGGGGTACGGCTGCGCCACGTTTTCCGACGTCACGAATACCACACGCCCCCATCCCCGGTCGATCATCGCCGGGCACAGGTGGCGCGCCAATCGCACCGCCGACATGAAATCGATCTGGAGCGCGTCGTGCCAGTCGTCTTCGACCATCTGCAAGGGATCGCCCTTGCCCCCAGTCACGCCGGTGGCATGCACCCAGATATCGAACCCGGTGCCCGCAGCCTTGATCAACCCCTCGCAGCCTTCGCGCGTCGATATATCGGCGGCGGCATAACCGGCCCCGAAGTCACCCGCCACATCGGACAGGGTTTTTTCGTCCAGATCGCTCAGGAACAACTCCACCCCTTCATCGGCCAGAAAGTGGCAGGTTTCCTGCCCGATGCCACCCGTCGCACCTGTAATTAACGCACGCTTTCCCTTGATCTTGAGATCCATTTTCAACTCCTTTTTTTCAGGTTCAGTTCGAGCCAGTTTTCTGCCATAGGATTGAATGATCCAATCAATCGTCGAACGCCGCATCTCGGACAAAGCCGCCACATCGACAGATGCCGCGCCTGAAACAACAGCGGAGTTTCGCAGGCCTGCCAGATCATCAAGCGCGCGCGCCACGGACCAAAGCAGCTTTTTCGACACGCATCCGCGGTTCACATATGTACCTCCCAACCGATCCCGCTCGATCTGGGCCACGCGGGCACCAAGCGACGCAGCGGAGCGTGCAGACGAAATACCGCCCGATCCGCCACAGATCATCACCGCATCGAAACTGACCTTGGTCATGCTCTCCCCCTTCGTCACAGGGGGTCAACGACGCCGCGAAGAGGGTGGTTCCCCAAAGCGCCCGCTGCGGGTGGTGACAGGCGATGTCATCGTAGAAACGGTCAAGCCCGCCGAGGACAAAAGCGGGATCATCCTGCGCTTTTATGAAACACGCGGGCGGGTACAAGCCCTCATTCCATACTCTGGCACGACGATCAGAATTGCTGGGCGGATGATTTGATCAAAGACCCGCTGGAGAAGCTTCCCATCGACGGTTGGTAGAAAGCCTGCGCGTTCGAGATATTCTCGATCCGCAAATGCGAGGCCTGAGTGCTGTCAGGTTCAGGCCAGTCACATCACAGCTTCAGGTTCTGGCCTTCTCGAAGGCCTGCCATGCCTGCTCGAAGGCGGCAAAGGAAAATCCGGGCTGACGGGCGGGGTCGAGGATAAGCCTTTCGGTGTCCTGTAGGCGCAAGATCGCGTCGTGGAGCCCCGGCAACGCCTCGGCGGGAATGACAAGCGCGCCATGGCGATCGGCGTGGATGACATTGCCCATTGTCACCTGCATCCCCATGATACGCACCGGCGCGCCGACGCGTCGCACATGCACGAAACCATGGCTAGGCCCGATGCTGGCCGCGATCACCGGAAAGCCTGTGGGCAGATCGCCAAGGTCGCGCACGACGCCATTGGTCAGCGCGCCGGACATGCCGAACCCCTTGTGGATGGTGGTGTTGACCTCGCCCCAATAGGCCCCGATGCAATTGGGGTAATCCAGATCCTCGATCACCGCGACCGAGGGTTTGGGCGCGTCGTGCATCGCCTTGTAATAGGCCATGCGGCGCGCGCGGATCACTTCGGGTGCCTCGGTCGGCGGGGCGACGGCGGCGATCTGGGCGGTGACGGCATAGCCCACCACCACCTCGCCCGGCGCGGTGCAAACCATCGTGCCACGGGTGAAATTGGCAAAACCGCGGCGGCCCTGAACCACCTCGATCGCGTTGCAGACGGTGGGCGTATCAACCCGGCGTAGCAGGTTCAAAAGCGTGTCATCCATCATTCGTTCAGCCATTTCCTGAATGCTAAAAGGGTTTCTTCGGGTTGTTCCAAGGGGGGCAGATGCCCGGCCCCCGCAACGATCACAAGGTGCGACTGCGGCATCAGGCGGTGCATCAGATCGTGCCGGTCGCGCGGACAGGGGCGGTCATGCTCGCCCATCAGCACCAATGCGGGCCGGGAATACCCCGCCAGCGTTTCGGTCTGATCCCGTCGGTAGCACAAGGCGCGCGACTGGCTGCGAAACACGTCAGGCCCCAACGTCAGCGTCATATTCATGCAAAGATCGAGCAAGAGCGGATCATCCGGGTTTGCCAGATAATTCGGCTTCATCTCATCCCGGATCACCGATTCCAGATCGCCCGCCAGTGCACGGTCGATCTGCGGCTGGCGACGGGCGCGAATTTCATCCGGTTCGGCCAGCGGGTTGGTATCCAGCAGGGCAAGCCGTTCCACCCGATGCCCAGCCTGCCGCACAATCTCCATCGCGACGATGCCGCCCATCGACAGACCTGCCAGCGCAAAGGTTTCGGGGGCCGTGGCCAGAACCTGCGTCGCAATCTCCGACATATCATCCGCCACCATCGGCGGCGCGTGATGCACCATGCGCGGGGCGAGTGCGGCAGGCAGGCCGCCCCACATCCGCGCGTCGCACATCATGCCGGGGATCAGCAAAAGCGGCGTCATTGCACCCGCCGCGCACCTTCCTTGAGGGTGGCGAGTTTCGCCCAGGCAATCTCGGGATCGACCGCGCCGAAACCCGCAAAGGTGCCGAAGCCGCAATCACTGCCGGCGATGACGCGGTCCTTGCCGACGATCTCGACGAAACGCTGCAACCGCTGCGCCACAAGGTCGGGGTGTTCGACGAAATTGGTCGTCGTGTCCACCGTGCCGGGCACCAGAACCTTGTCGGCGGGGATTTCATCGGCACGCCGGGCGAACACCTCCCATTCATGGCCGTGCCGGGGGTTTGCGGTCTCGAACAGCACATAACGGGCGGGCACGCGCATCAGCAGTGGAAAAACCGTGTCCATGGCGATGTCGCAAACATGCGGCCCCTCGTAATTGCCCCAGCAGATGTGCAGGCGCACGCGGTCCTGCGGCAACCCATCCAGCGCCATTTCCAGCGCGTCGACATGGGTTTGCGCCACGGCCAGAAACTCGGCATCGCTCAGATCGGTAAAGAGCATGTGGCGCGACAGCGCGAGGTCTGGGCAATCAAGTTGCAGATCGAGGCCAGAGGCAAGGATCGTGCGATATTCCTCGCGCATCGCCGCTGCCAGCGCCACCAGATATTCACCGCGCGTTGGGTAATGGGCGTTTTGCAGAAAAAGCGAGATCACACCCGGAGAGGCCGCATTCATGAACCCTCGCGTCGCCCCATGCACTGCCATCGCATCCTTCAGATGCTTGATATCCTTTTGCAATTCCCCCTGCCCTTTGGACACGACCGGGCCGGTGCATTGCGGGCGGGCGTATTTCGGCGTGCCCCCCGATTGCGCAATCCGGTCCAGAAAGCTGGGGTAAAGTTTCAGATCGGCAGGGGCATTGCGCGGGCTGTCGCCGGAAAAGCCGGTATAGCGATCCTTGACGTAGGTTGCGTAGGAAATCTTGGAACATTCGCCATCCGACACGATGTCGATGCCCGCCTGAACCTGACGGCGCACGTTTTCCGACACCGCCGCCGTCATGCAGGAATCAAACGCGGTCTGGTCGAATTCTTCGCCACGCTCGCGCGCGAAAAGATAATCGACAACTGCCTGTGATCGGGGAAGCGAACCCACATGGGTGGCAAGCAATGACATGGCAAAGGCTCCTTTAATGGGTGGTAAGGGGCGGCTGGATCAGCCGCCCGGTCAGGCCTGCGGGATCATCCGTGGCGCGAATGCGGTAAAGGCTCGCCTCGCCGGTCATCGACGGCGCCAACCCGTGCGCAAGGCCCGGCGGGATCGCCGCCGTGTCGCCGGGGTTGAGCACACTGGACCCGCCTTCCCACGTCAGCCGCCAATGGCCGCGCACCGGCATCAGCACCTCGTGCTTGTCGATGCTGCAGGGATCGGCGGGGATCGAGTTGCGCGACAAAAGCTCCACCTCGAAACCGGGGCGGTCGCGCAGGACGCCGTTCGCGCCGATCACCTTTGCGGGTTGACGATCCGACAGCGCCATCAGATCGGCGTAGCGCGCGACGTGGTTCGGGATCACCTCGGCAGTCGTGGGTTCGGGGATGGTGGCTAGTTCCGCCTCGGTCAAGAGCGGCATCGGGTGCACGCCCTCGGGCAGGTGCTGGCCCTTTTTCGTGTCGTAAAGCTTGCCGTTCTCGCCCAGAATGAGGCCGTAATCCTTGGCATCGGCGATGACCTGCGGGGCCCAGATCACGCCGCCGCCCGCATCGTCACCGCCGAGAATGGCCATGATCATCCCGTAATCGGTGCCGACGTTTTCAAAGGCGCGAAAGATGCCGGTGGGGATGTTAAAGATATCCCCCTCTTCGGCCACGAATTCCCCCGCCGTGCCGTGCCGCCCCCAGAAGAATCGCCACCGTCCCTTGAGCACAAAGAACACCTCGGCGGTGCGGTGCACATGCAACGAGTTGCGGCAGCCGGGGGGTTGGCCCGCCGCGCCAATGTTAAAGCCGGGGGTTTCGTGGATATGGACATGCTGATCGGGGCTTTCGGACACACCGCCACCGATGATGGTGAAGTTCTCTTTCTGGTTCGACCCCGGCGTGTGGGCGTCGATGAACGCCGTCTTGCAGGGGCGCAGCTCGCCATAGCGGACGATGCGCGTGTCCATTTCCAACGGGGTCATGCCTCACCTTTATGCAGAAGGATCTGTTTCCAGATCGCGATTTCATCGAAAAGAACGTATTCGCGCCGCAGGCCCCAGGGGCCGTATTCGGCATGGCAGATGCCCATGACATGCACCGGCGCACCCGTGGGCGTGCCGAACCAGCCAATGCCGTCGTGCGTGCCGTCGAGCGACCAGCGGATCGCCGCGCGGGGCGGCATCATTTCGCCGTCCATGCCGATCTGGTGGTGGATGCGGAAGGTGGCGGCAGGAAAGGCCGACCGCAGGCGCAGCCACATCTCGCTGATCGCGCGCGCGCCCAGAACCGATTGCGCGCCGGGAAATTCACCAACGGCCGCGCGGTCGTGCGATTGCAGGACATGGGTGAAATCCTTGTCCATGATCCGGCGCAGGGTGTCGGCATAACGCGCGCCCCACGCATTGTCGTTGCCCCAGCCCGCATAGGGGCCGGGCACATCGGCGGTCGGGGTAAAGGGCCGCCGCGCGCCACCTTCGGCCGCGATCAGCGCGGCTGCATAACTGCGCGAATCCATCCCCAGTTGTCGCACGATGCCGCCATAGTCGCGCACCAGCCACTCGTCGTCGATCTGCTCGCCCCGCGCCGCGCAATCGGCAATAACGCGTACCTGAAACCGCTTGCCCGTGGCCGGGCCAAAGGCCCCGTCGTGCAGATGCGTGCCAGTGGTCAGGATGCGGTGCGACGACAGATGGTGCCCGGTGTCATCCGCCGACCAGATCACATCTTCGGCGAAAAGCTCGCGGTCGGGGAATTCGGCGATGGTGGCCATGGTGGCGTTGATTGTGGATTGGTTGCCGATCGCCACCCCCATCGGGGTACGCACCGGAATGTCGGACGCGTAATACTGGTTCAGCGTTTCGATACCCCGGTCTTCCCAGATCTCGCGGGTGATGCCGATGATGTAATCGGGAAAGTCCGTCCAGCGGTTGGAATAGGTCATAGCGCCCCTGTGTGCAGAAGGATTTGCTTCCAGATCGCCGCGTCGTCGATCAGGGTGAATTCGTTGCGGATGGCGGGGGCGCCTTTTGGGCCAAACGGACCGAAATCGACTTGGCTGATGCCCATCACATACACCTGAGCCCCCGATGGCGTGCCAAAGCGGCCCCAGCCGTCATGCCTGCCCCAAAGCGACCAGCGCGTTGCCGCGCGTGGCGGCATCATCGGGTCTTCGCGCCCGATCACATGATCGACCGTAAAGGCGGCGCTCGGGAAGGCCGCGTGCAGGCCCATCCAGAACTGATCAGCGGCGGCATGGCCAAAGGCAGGCTCACCGCCGGGATAATGCAGATTTGCCGCGCGGTCCCATGTGGCGGGGATCACGCCCATATTCGCCGACATGATCGCGGTGATCGCAGCGGCCAACAGCATCCCCCAAGGGCTGTCATTGCCGCGCCCGGTATAAGGGCCGGGTACATCGCCCAGCGGCGTCATTGGTTTGACGCAACGTTCTGGCCCGCCTTCACGCGCGATCAGATCGCGCGTCCAGTCGACCAGATCGACCCCCATCTGCCGGACAATCGCCGCCTGATCGCGCACCAGCCATTCATCGTCGATCCGGTCATCCTTGATCGCGCAATCGGCAAGGATGCGATAGTACAGCCGCCGCCCCGTGGGCGCGCCGTAAACGCCCGCGTGGCTGTGCGTCGCCCATGAAATCAGCCGATGCGACGAGAGGTAAGCCGCGCTTTGCGGCGTCGTGCGGGCGGGGTCTTCGCACCAGATCACATCCTCGCCCGGCAATTCGCGGTCGGGAAATTCGGCCAGCGTGGCCATCGTCGCCGCGATGACGTTGCTGTTGTCGACCACCACCGACGCGGGCGAGCGCACGATCAACCCCGGCGCATAGCGCTGCCGCAGGCTGGCGATATTGCGGTCTTCCCAGATTTCCCGTGTGATGCTGTTGATGAAATCGGGCACGTCGCGCCACTTCGGATCAAACCCTTGCAAGGTGCTCTCCCTGTGGCACGCGCGCCGAAGTGCGGACAATCAACGGCCCGTCGATGCGGATCTTGCGCGGGATGGCGTCGCCTTCGATCTGGTCAAGGATGGCGTCGACCGTGGTGCAAACCATGCGGTTGACCGGCTGGC
>Ga0163215_101629_pt1 | contig 11322 bp, 8 predicted proteins | sample SynspAceP_FD_185934 | JGI IMG/M metagenome (GOLD analysis project Ga0163215, IMG submission 185934) | Saline lake microbial communities from Ace Lake in Antarctica - Synechococcus sp. Ace-P (Hybrid Assembly) | ecosystem: Environmental > Aquatic > Non-marine Saline and Alkaline > Saline | place... | reverse complement strand
TCTGCTTCTTACCCCTGGCGGGGCCGCCTCTCCTGACGAACCTGTTGAATGTGTTTGATCGAAGGAGCTCAAGTCACCGTGGCTGTCCCGCATTTCTCAGTCAGCATCGTTGCGCGCGGCTCAGGCCGCAGCGCGGTGCTGTCGGCGGCCTACCGCCATTGTGCCAGGATGGAATACGAGCGGGAAGCGAGAGTCATTGATTACACCCGCAAACAGGGCCTGCTTCATGAGGAGTTCGTCATACCAGCCGACGCGCCGGAATGGTTGCGGGCGATGATCGCTGATCGCTCGGTGTCCGGCGCCTCTGAAGCCTTCTGGAACAGGGTCGAAGATTTCGAGAAGCGAGCCGATGCGCAGCTTGCCAAGGATATGACTATTGCCCTGCCGATCGAGCTCAATGCCGAGCAGAACATTGCGCTTGTCCGTGACTTCGTTGCGGATCACATCATGGCCAACGGCATGGTCGCCGACTGGGTGTTTCACGATGTGCCGGGTAATCCGCACATTCATCTGATGACCACCTTGCGACCGCTGACCGAGGACGGGTTTGGGCCGAAGAAGGTGGCAGTGATCGGACCGGACGGCAATCAGCTTCGCAACGACAGTGGCAAGATCGTCTATCAACTCTGGGCTGGAGGCATTGAGGACTTCAATGCGTTTCGCGACGGCTGGTTTGCCTGCCAGAACCACCATCTGGCGCTTGCCGGTCTCGATATTCGCGTCGATGGTCGCTCTTTCGAGAAGCAAGGCATAGATCTCGCGCCCACCATCCATCTCGGCGTTGGCGCCAAGGCGATCAAGCGGAAAGCGGATGACGCAGGTGAGCTGGTCTCGCTTGAACGGTTAGAGCTGCAGCAAGAGCGCCGGGCGGAGAACGCCCGGCGGATCCAGCGCAATCCGGAAATCGTACTCGGTCTGATCACACGGGAAAGAAGCGTCTTCAATGAGCGGGATATCGCCAGGATCCTGCACCGGTATATCGACGATGCCCACCTCTTCCAGAGCCTGATGGCGCGCATTCTGCAAAGCCCTCAGACGCTGCGTCTCGATCGCGAGAGGATCGGTTTTGCCACCGGTGAGCGGCTACCTGTTAAATACACCACCCGCGAGCTGATCCGGCTCGAAGCCGGGATGGCCAACCGGGCGGTCTGGTTGTCAGAGCGATCCTCGCATGGTGTCGGGCAAGCAGTACTCGACGCGCCATTTGCACGCCATGAGCGTCTTTCTGATGAGCAGAAGACGGCGATCGAGCATGTCGCCGGGGCCGAGCGGATCGCCGCCGTGATTGGTCGTGCAGGTGCGGGCAAGACGACCATGATGAAGGCCGCACGGGAAGCGTGGGAGGCTTCCGGCTACTGCGTCGTTGGTGGCGCCCTTGCCGGCAAGGCGGCGGAAGGTCTGGAAAAGGAAGCTGGTATCGTCTCCCGCACGCTTGCATCGTGGGAGCTGCGCTGGGCGCAAGGCCGCAATCAACTCGACAACAAGACCATCTTCGTTCTCGACGAGGCCGGGATGGTGTCGTCCCGGCAGATGGCGTTCTTCATTGAAGCGGTGACCAAAGCCGGCGCCAAACTCGTCCTGGTTGGCGATCCCGAACAGCTGCAGCCAATCGAAGCTGGCGCCGCCTTCCGGGCGATTGCCGATCGCATCGGCTATGGAGAACTTGAGACGATCTATCGTCAGCGCCAGCAATGGATGCGTGATGCCTCGCTTGATCTGGCGCGTGGCAATGTCGGCAAGGCGGTTGATGCCTATCGGGCAAATGGAAGAATGATCGGGTCCGAGTTGAAGGCGGAAGCGGTCTCCAACCTCATCGCGGACTGGAACCGGGATTTCGATCCAGCCAAGACATCCCTGATCCTTGCGCATCTTCGCCGCGATGTCCGGATGCTGAATGAGCTGGCGCGTGCAAAACTCATCGAGCGTGGCATCCTCGACGATGGTGAAGTGTTCAAGACAGCGGACGGAAATCGCAACTTCGCCGCCGGTGACCAGATTGTCTTCCTGAAGAACGAGGGCTCGCTTGGTGTGAAGAACGGCATGCTGGCCAAGGTGGTGAAGGCCAGCCCCGGCCGGATCGTAGTCGAAACCGGTGAAGGCGAACATCGCCGCCAGGTCGTCATTGAGCAGCGCTTCTACAGCAATGTCGATCACGGCTATGCCACCACAGTGCACAAAGCCCAGGGCGCCACGGTCGACCGGGTCAAGGTGCTGGCCTCTCTCTCCCTCGACCGGCACCTGACTTATGTGGCGATGACCCGCCACCGCGAGGATCTCGCCGTCTATTACGGTGCTCGATCATTTGCCAAGGCCGGCGGTCTTGTTCCGATCCTGTCGCGCAGGAATGCCAAGGAAACGACACTTGATTACGCGGGCGGCAGCTTTTACGGCCAAGCCCTTCGCTTCGCAGAAGCACGCGGACTTCACATCGTCAACGTGGCCAGGACCATCGCCCGGGATCGGCTTGAATGGACCATTCGGCAGAAACAAAAGCTCGTGGATCTTGGCTGCCGTCTCACTGCCATTGGCGTCAGGATCGGCCTCCCCTCAGGCGTTACGAAAACCATTCCCGATGCAGCAAAGGAGGCAAAGCCCATGGTGACTGGCATAACCACCTTCCCGAAATCCATCGACCAGGTGGTCGAGGATAAGCTCGCCGCTGACCCAGCGCTCAAGAAACTATGGGAGGAAGTGTCGATGCGCTTCCATCATGTCTATGCGCAACCGGAAGCCGCATTCAAGGCCGTCGGTGTTGACGCGATGCTGCGGGACCGGACGACAGCGAAAACCACAATCGCGAAGATCGCCGGTGAGCCCGAAGCATTCGGCGCGCTCAAGGGCAAGACGGGCATGTTTGCGAGCCGCATTGAGAAGTCGGATCGGAAGCGTGCGCTTAACAACGTCTCAGCCCTTGCCGACAGCATCAGCGATTATCTGCGTCAGAGGAACGAAACAGAGCGGCAACACCATGCGCAAGAACTGGCATCAAGAAAACAGATTGCACGGGAGATCCCTGCGCTCTCCGTCAATGCGAGGCAGGTGCTTGAGCGTGTACGCGACGCCATCGATCGCAACGATCTTCCAGCCGGCCTCGAATATGCGTTGGCTGACAAAATGGCAAAGGCCGAACTCGAAGGTTTCGTCAAGTCGGTATCCGAGCGCTTTGGCGAGCGGACCTTCCTGCCCCTTGCCGCGAAAGAGGCAAATGGTGAGGCGTTCCACCAGGTCACCGCCGGGATGAATCCGACGCAGAGATATGAAGTTCAACAGGCCTGGAACACGATGCGGGCGGTTCAGCAGCTCTCCGCGCATGAGCGGACCGTGACGGCGCTGAAAGCATCGGAGGCCATGCGACAGACAAAGAGCCAGGGATTCGCTCTGAAGTGATTCAGCACACTATCCGTCTCCGCCATTTACGTCTTGATTTTGCATAGTAAAAGCAAAAAATCTCTATTTCAATTGCGACACAGAAATCTGCAGTCCGATTCTTCGAAGTGACGAAATGCCTTCGTAACCATTTCAAACCCTAATTAATCCGTCACATCGTTCAGTTCTTACTCCCACCCTTCTAAGGCAGTGCTTCAAATGTATCCTTTTTGCGACGTTCTCTGTGGCATGTAAAATCAGAGGCTTGGCTGTCGCAAAACGGTGTCTCAGATCAATATCCGCTCCACTTCGTCCAGGCTGACTTCATCCGACCTTCGATCATAAAGCTGGGTGGTGCGTGTACTGGCATGGTTGGCCATGTGGGCAGCCTTTTCCAGCGTCCCGCCGTTCTTTAGGTAAGCGGTGATTCCGGTAGCCCGAAAGGTATGACAACCAACCTCCGTCTCGATCCCGGCTGCTTTGGCGCGTCTGCGAATCATGGCGTAGGCATTGGCCTGGGGCAGGGGGGTTCCAGTGAGCTTGGTGGTGCCCCGGCCGATCGTGCGGAACAATGCCCCGCGCGGGTCGGCCTTCAGTTCGCCCGCTTCAATGTAAGCCTCCAGATAGTCCTCCAGGGAGTGGTGGCAGGGCATGGTGTGTTCCTTGCCGCCCTTCTCATGTAGTCGCACCCATAAACGGCGGTTTTGCACATAGACATCCCGGACTTCCATGGCCGTCACCGCACCGATCCGCGCAAAGGAATAGGTCATTAGCCCGATCAGCGCCCGATCTCTCAGGCCGATGATGGTATCAACCGGAATGCTATCAAGCAGCTGGCGGGCCTCCTGCGGAGAGAGAACCGGCGTCTTGCCTTTTCGGATGGAATATTTGGGCGCGCGGACGGTATGGGCTGGATTGGTGGGCATGGCTTGTCCAACCACCATCCAGTCAAACAAATGGCGGATGGCAGCCAGCCGCTGTTTTACGGTCGGGACCGAAAGGGTTTTGCCCAGCTCCTCGATCCATGCGGCCACATGAATCGGCTGGATGGCGGGGAGGGTGGTGACACCTCGCTCGGCGCACCAGTTCATGAAATCCACCGTTGCGCGGGCATAGGCCTTGCGGGTGTTCGGATTGCGGATGTTTGCGGTAAAGAACTCCAGAAAACGCCGCTTGCTCGGCACGTCGGATGCAACGATCGCCGGAAGGGCATAGGCTGCCCGCGCAACTGGTAGAATCTGGTTCATTCCCACATCCGGTTCGCATCAAAATCGAGTTTTGCGGCTTTCAGCTCCTTTACAAGAGCTGCTTTCCAACCGTCCGCGGCATCCATTTCGGTATAAACAACCCCGAAAAGATCGGAGGGGATTTCAACGTCTCCCTTACGCAACAGGCAAACCCTTCCGCGTGCAAGTTTTCCCGCGAAATAACCAAGCTCGAAAATGACGTTCTGGCGGGCTCGCTGGGATTGGCCGGTCGCAACGGACGTCGATGCGACGTCGTCCGGCGTCAAAAGTACGACAGCATAACCGACCTCGTCGGCGCTCACTTCGAACTTCTCAATAATCGTCCTACCTTGGTTGGGTTGCTCCTTGAGGATTATCACCTCCAGTTTCAGCTTCTCCAAAAAACGGGCGAGGCTTTGCAGGGCACCATCATCGTGCCCGTGCACGATGAAAATCTTGTTCGATGTTGGCATGATAAGCCTCGGCTTGCTGTTTCCAAAGTTCCTCACATACGTTTTATAATCGCGCACGAAGGGAATGATCATTTGGCGCGTAACCGCATGAACGCTCGCGATGATTTTTGAGCCAGAGTAGAAAAAGGTGTGCCCGAAGTCCGTTATAAATGAAGGGTTCTCGGCGAACTTCCCGATCAACAGCAATGTGAGGCCCAAGGCTTCCTCGGCACTGTCCGGCCAGTCGAGACTATCACTCCCTACCATCCCGCCGTCTGTATCCTGCTTGGCAAGAAAGGCTTCAACGTCGAGGCCTTCGGTCAATGCCTTATTGGCCTGCTCCAGATCTGGATGTTCCAACAGACGTCCAAGAGTTTTCAAGGGACGGTCATAGCTCTGCAGGCTGGCTCCCTGTAGGTCCAGCACAGCATTGTTGATCTGGGTAAAAATATCTAAATCATTCGGCATCGTCGTCGCCCCCCTTGAGGCGAGCTTCTGCGGCATGTTCGATAATGGTTTCGCGAATCTGCACTTTCATGCCGTCGATAAGTGGGCTGACGAAGGGGTTGGAGGCATATGAGCCTAACCGATCGTCGACAAGGTTATGCCCGTTCTGAATGGCTTGCTCGATGCTGGCCGGATCATTGGGGTCATAAGTAATCTGTCCTAATTCGCCGTCGATTTCACCCATAGCTTTTTCCGCCTGTTTCAATTCACGGGTTAATTTGTCGAGCCCCTTAATCACCATCCCGTGGTCCTCTCCTATATATGATAAAGGACATTATCATATATAAAGGTGACCGCAAAGTGGTGTTTAACCACCACTAATCAACTTCAGGACATTTAACTTTCAGGCATGGTTCTTAGAGAAGTTCACAAGGCCACCCCCAAAAACGACCGGTGTAGGTCTGAGCTACGCACGCCCGAAAAAACGATAGCCTAAAAATAGCGCGGCGCTATCGTTTAAGTTTGACGATGTTGACAGTACAACTTACCCTCTTGTTCGAGGGGAAAAAGATGCGGATCGGACTGGTTCAGATAGAGAATTTTCGCGGCATCAAATCGCTGCACTGGGAGCCCCAAGCGGGCGTGAACTGCCTGATCGGTCCAGGTGATTCTGGAAAAACCACAATACTAGATGCTGTAGAACTGGTGCTTTCTTCGCGTCATACGATCGCATTCAGTGACCTCGATTTTTTCGGCGGCGGCCATAAACATACGATTGCCATCACAGTTACGCTCGTCGATCTTCCAGATGAATTCATTTCCAATCAGTACTACGGCTTGTATTTGCGCGGGTTCCTAAATGATCACACGCTTGTGGATGAACCTCCGCTTCCCGAAGACGGTCAACCTGCTCTCTCAATCCGCCTCACCGTTGACGAATCCCTTGAGGGAAAGTGGATTCTGTTCAACGATAGGGTGGCTGCAGAACACAAGGAAACATCACTGTCCTTTGCGGACCGACTTAAGGTTGCCCCAGCAAGGCTCGGGATTTATGCGGACCGGCATCTAAGTTGGGGGCGATATTCGACACTCACAAAATTGAGCGAGGGAAATGCCGGAACCAAAGACGTCCTGGCGCAGGTCGGCAGACTGGCACGCGGCCATTTCAAGGCAGAGGCGGCTGGGCTTTTCCAAAAAAGCCTAGAGGACGTCACCCTCGCGGCAAATAAGGTTGGCATGGCGCTTCCCGCCAACCTGTCCGCAGGCCTCGATGTTTCAAATCTGTCGATTGGCAGCGGAAGCATTGCGATTCACGGCGATGATATCCCGCTCCGCGTCATGGGACTTGGCTCGTCGCGCTTGCTGGTAGCTGCACTGCAGGATCATTCACGGGTGTCCGCCTGCCTCACAATCATCGACGAAGTCGAGCACGGCCTTGAGCCTTACCGCATCAGCCGCCTTCTGAAACACTTGAAATCCAAGGACCGTGCAAGTCCCCAGGTCTTCATAACTTCTCATTCGCCGGTTGTTATTAGGGAACTGAAGGTTGGAGACCTGCATGTTGTACGTCGCGCTGCAGATGGAAAGGTCAAAGTCACCGTTGCGAACCAGCAGTTCGCCAGACGGGATCCTCAAGCACCTCCACGATCAATGCCGGAAGCTTATTTGGCACCGTCGATCCTGTTCTGTGAGGGAAAGACGGAAGTCGGCCTTATACGAGGAATGGACGACGTTTGGTGTGCTCAGAGGATGGATAGCCTTGCGCTAAAGGGTGTAGCCCTCGCGGATGGAGGAGGGGTCGATAACGCTCCAGCCCTGGCCGGGCAGTTTCATATGCTAGGCTACGATGTCGGTCTACTGATCGATTCAGATAAGGAGCCTGACGACGCCGAGATACTTGAGAAGCTCAAAGCAAAGGGCATCCCTATTTTCCGTTGGCGGGTAGGGTATGCCACCGAAGATATGCTGTTTCATGACCTTCCCTTGAAGGCGGTGGAGACCTTGTTCGACTACGCCTTGGAGATCGTTGGTGATCAGAGCTTGTTGGCTGCGGTGAACAAGGGTCAAACGCCGAATGACCAATTTACCACTATTGATGAGGTGCGTGCTAAATTGGCAGAGAAGGCAGTACTCGACGCTCTGGCAGCGCGCGCCAAAGGCAAGAAAAGGAAGAATAAGGACGGTGACGATACCATTCATGAAGCTTGGTTCAAGGACATGGACAAGGCCGACCGGATAGCAAGAGACGTTCTGGGTCCACACTTGGCGCAAGCTAAAGATGAACTGAAGACGACCATGTCCGCCATCCGAGCATGGGTCGATGACCGTTCCTGAACCCATATCAGCTGCACTCCGGGCAAAGACCTGTGGATCAATCGTTGCACCGGCCGGATATGGTAAAACCGAGACTATCGCGGACCTTGTTGTCGCCAGTACCGGACGCTGCCTGCTCCTCACGCATACGCTGGCTGGCGTCGATGCGCTTAAGAAGAGGCTTGCAGCCAAGAATGTGAAAACCGACAGATACCAGTTGAATACCATTGCCGCTTGGTCATTGCGCCATGCCGTGTCTTTTCCAATCACGTCAGGCCTGACTGGAATCGTAACACCTCGGGGAAGTGATTGGCCGAAGGTTTACGCAGCAGCTTTAAAACTCATGAAGTCCCGCACCATGGACACTATGATCCGAGCCTCTTACGACTTGGTGCTCGTTGATGAGTATCAGGATTGCGGCCTAGATCAGCACGAACTCATAAAGGTGGTTTCCTGTCTGGTTCCGACGATGGTTTTCGGTGATCCGATGCAGAGCATTTTCGAAATCGGTGGGCAACGTGTTGTGAAATGGACGGAAGATGTTCTCCCAACATTCCCTGCCATCGACCAGCTTTCTATCCCTTGGCGTTGGGAAAACCAGAACAACAATGACCTGGCGACATGGCTTGGCAAAGTCCGACAGGACCTCGAAGGAGGAGGATATCTCAAACTGACTGACACGCCATCCTGTATCCGTGTCCACCATCTGGAAACTTCATCAACGGCTCGCACCTTGGAAAAGAAGGCCTGCAATTTCAGAGCCCTTTCCCCTTCGAATAGGCTTGTCATCATCGGCTCTAAGGCAAGCGAAGACAGCCGCGCTGCTCTCGCCCAGCGCGTCCATGCGCAAACTGTTGAAACCATCGAATGTAAGAGGCTTCATGCTATATGTTTGAAACTTGAAAATTCTTCAGGGTTGGTGCGCCTGAGACACCTAATCGAATTCCTCGATAAGTGCTCAGTGGGAGTGAAACCCCGCACCTTCCTGAGACGGGTTGAGGAAATCCACACGGGGAAGAGGAAGCCGCGCGGTTTGAAGCCAAGGGAAATCGCCGCACTTGAAGTCATCAAACAGGAGAACTTGAAAGCGGTTGTGTCTCTGATTGATGAATTCCGACAGTCAGGGCAGATCTATCGGCGCGAGCTTCTCTTCGCTCTGCGGGATAGCCTTCTCGTTCGGCTTGCATCTGAAGAAACATCTCTCAGGGAGTGCGCTTGGCAGGTCCAAGAGCGTCGGCGACATGCGGGTCGCCGCCATGGTTACAAAATCGTTGCTAGCACCTTGCTCGTGAAAGGGCTCGAATACGAGAACGCTGTTGTCTTCCTGTCTCATCCCATGACCAAAGAAGACGTTTATGTAGCTCTTACCCGCGCATCGCTTAAGATTGAGATCGTAACCGAATCTCTTTCGTTCCAGCCAGACTAATTATGTAAGGGTATCAGCCGGTGGACGCACAAGCGCAGCGCGTAGCCACGCACATCTCATGAAAACGCTCCCTCTACAGGTCTACCACGCCTCGTAAAGTGCTTATCGAAGGCCGTGATGATGCTTTTATCACCCATTTCGTCACATATCTGTGAGATCTCAGCCCCAAACCGCAGTTTCAAACTGTATCGGTTCTTATTGAGTACAGCGTCTACCTTTTGGAGAAGAGCTTCGGAAGCAGCGCTTAAAGGTGCAGTTGCCCAGAACTCAAACACTATCTCGCGGTTCGCCCACTCCGGACGTACTCGCGTGGCCGCATAGATCCTGGGAATCCGTACCTGCAACCACTTCTGGAACTCTTCCTCAGGCACCATACCGTAAGGGGCTGTACCCTTGCACTCGACGAAGGTCAGTTTGCAGTCGCCTTGCTCCACAGTTAAGTCAGCTTCTGCTTTATCCTTCGGATTATTTGGGTCTTGGTAGATCCTGTTCATGAGCACGATATCGCTGCTGAATTTGAAGCGTGCAATCTTGGCCGAGAGGAATTCAAATAGCGTTCCGCGTATCTGAAGGCTCGCGCCCTCGATGTCGCCAAATCGGGAAAGTAGCTCATCCAGCTTGCTGATATCTATGCCCGACGTGGAAATGATTGTCCGAAAGAAAATGCGGAGCTCGTTGAACGCTTCCTGAAACTCTTTCCCGAAGAGGCTTTTGGTGGTGGCTGCGATGATACCGTGGGACTTGAGCAGCTCACGGGCGTCACGAGTGAAGCCGTCCGCCACGAACATCTGGATACAGGTCACACGGAGCAGACGCCTAACGGCGTCGCATTTACGCACGAAGGCCAGAACCGCTGAAAGGTCCGCCCGCTTCAAAAGAACATCCGCTGCAAGGAAAGCGGGGCGGGACTTTGCTCCCTTCGCTACTCTAGGCATAATTGCGTTCAGATAGCAGGGGCCGGTCAAATCCCAGACGGTTGTTCCGACTGCGGGTACGCTGTCGCGACTCCGGACTTGTACTTTACCATAGCTGACGAAACCGTTGTTTCTCGCCCATGAAGCAACTGCACTGAGCAAAATGCCCTCGGCCACGAGACGCGCTCGTGCCTCTTCCGCCGGATACCTGATAAAATCTTCGCCGCGAGGCTGAACAATGCAAGCACCGATCCCCTCGATGTGTCGCCGCTCCAAGAGCTTCGCTTCCAAAAGACGGCTTAGGACGGTTTCGGCCGAAACATGCTTCTTTTGGCGCACGGGTGCGCCACAGATGACGTTAAAGTGCGCCTCGGGTACGATCCCGTCTCGGGCGATAACCGCGCCTAGCGTCGCGCCGTAGATGGAGCTGGTACTCTCAAATGCTTCGATGAGTTTGCGCCAGAAGGTGGGCGACCCGTAGTCTTGAACGAGATAGATAAAACGCGCATTGCGAGGGAAAGGAAGGTAGGCAAGGGTCTTGATGGTGTTCGAGGGCCGCCTGCTCACACGCTGTGTTCGAAGACACGTTCTTCGTGCGCATGATATGTAAGCGTCCGGCCTCGCTGCTCTGACGCGTCATAGAGTGTGTTGATAGTGTCCACCATTGCTAGTGGACATCTTGAGGGCAGATATGGCGGGTAAGAAGGGTCAGAAGAAGCGGTTCTGGTCGGACGAGGAAAAGGTGTCGATCTGCGCGCAAACACGCGCGCCGGATGTTTCAGTCGCGCAAGTTGCCCGACGATACGCGATGAACACTAATCTGATCCACAAATGGCTGCGTGATCCCAAGTTTGCGCCTGATCCGGAGATTGTTGAAGAGCAAGCTGCTGAGACGCCGTGCTTTCTGCCGGTTGAGATTGTTGATCGGTCCCGGAACGGCGAACCAGCTTCAATCGCTGATCCCGCGCCCGTGCAGAACGCCATTGAGATCGACATTGCGGGCGGTCACCGCCTGAGGATCATCGGCGGCTATGACCCTGAAGCCTTGGCCCGGCTGATCCGGGGTCTCTCAATATGATCCCGGTTCCGGCGAACACGCGGGTCTGGCTGGCCGCTGGTGTGACTGACATGCGGCGGGGATTTACGACGCTGGCAGCTCAGGCGGAACAGACGTTGAA
>Ga0163215_101627_pt1 | contig 11354 bp, 16 predicted proteins | sample SynspAceP_FD_185934 | JGI IMG/M metagenome (GOLD analysis project Ga0163215, IMG submission 185934) | Saline lake microbial communities from Ace Lake in Antarctica - Synechococcus sp. Ace-P (Hybrid Assembly) | ecosystem: Environmental > Aquatic > Non-marine Saline and Alkaline > Saline | place... | reverse complement strand
TGCACTCGCGCACGCGCGAGAGGTTTAGGCGTCAACACGCGCCGAGCCTGCATCAAAACCACCGCAAAACGCACTAGCAAACCGACTTGCATTTACGACAATCGCCGACGATTGGAGTCTTGCTCCAAAGACCCTATTGAATTTGAAGGCAGCCAATGGAATCTCTACGAGTACGTCGAATCTGGACCAATCAATTACGTGGACCCTTGGGGTATGCGTACGGGCGCACCGCCCACAGCGCCACCACCGACGGCACCGCCTGGACCGACGCCCGTCCCTGGTGTCCGCCCACCCGTTCCGGTTCGTCCGCCGGTACCCGTGCCCGTGCCTCCCTTTGCTATACCCAAGCCAACGCCGCCCCAGGTAGCGGTAATTATTGTTTGTACTTATGTGTTCTATGAGGGTGGTCAACGCTGTGTAAGGCCGGGCCTTCGTTGGGTGTGTAACAAAGTTAGGGTTTCTGACCGGCCACCGCTTCCGCCACCGGATGACGATGACGAGGAACCCGATGACGAATGCAAGGTTGCTTATGACCAGTGCCTAATGACTGCGATGTTAGATTGGAGTGGGCGTCAGCGGAATCGTTGTTGGGAGTGCAGACAGGCGTGCGAGGGACGCGTCCGTGGTGGACTAGGTGGATGGGCGCGCCGCATGAACGGAAAACGTTGCGATTATTGGAATACGGACAAGCTCCCGGAATTCCAGTGATAACTATGGTTGAGGTTGAGGGCGTAGATCATGCGTGAGTTTTACAAGGCTTTGGACAACGTCGTTTCAAGGGACGAAAGTAGACCTTGGGACGAGTTGATTGAGAAGATGGACAGCGTATTTGCGGAGTTCGTTGATCGCTCAACATCTACAAGCGAAAGGTGTGATGCGGAAAGAGAAATTGCGAGCAGACGTCTTTATTTCGCAGTACGTAAGAAACGCGACGCAAAGACAATTGAGAATTGCAACGCGGCACTTGAAGGTTTCGCACACGCAAACGCTGTTGGATATTGGCTGGCTCGTTCGCAGTACATTTATTACTTAATTGACAATGGTCATGACGAGCGTGCGCGCGAGGTATTGACCGAAATGAATGTTGAGGCGAAGGAGATGCAGGAAGAATGGAAGGAAGTTTCGCGTGAAGTTGTGCGTGTATTAAGTGGAATAGAGATGTGAACTACCTTCGGACACGCAAGCGATCAAATGGGTCAGCGACGGTCTTAACTTTGGTCAATAGCAGATTCCAAAATCGTTTTGGAATTCCTTTCTGTGATGGTGGTGTGTGGTCAGGGGCCAGCCCCCGAACCCCCGAGATTTTCTTGGCATGGCGAAGGGTGTTCAATGATGTTTTGGAGCCATCAAATGGGTCAAACCTCCGTAAGAGTTTAGTCCCCCGGTCCCGTTTGCCTCGCATCGCGTGCCGAAATTTCATTGACGACGAAATGGCGTTTGCCGGCATCTTGGCTTCGTCGTCTCTGTTCGCTGCCGCAAGTATTCGTGGGTGGTGGCGATATTTCCGATGGGGGCATCGCTATTGCCGAGCGACGCGCAGCATACAACCTCGTTCATCAAAAAATGAACGATTTGTTCGTGGGGTCTTGCCACCGTGTTCAGAGCGATCGTCCGCTCCTACCGACGAGTTGGTCAGGATCGAGAATCACTCGATCGGTTACTTCGCAGGCGTCGATGCGTCTGCGTACAGCCGTTGCATCACCTGATCGGGAGGCCGTGTGAGCAACTCAAAATAGATGTCGCTGGCGCGGTGTCCATGACGACGGGCCGTCTCGGCAATGGTCATCAACTTCGCCATTGTCGTGGCGCCCGTTTCGCTGCGGTGACCGAACGTGATCTTACGCAGCACCACCAAAGGACGTAACGCTCGTTCGGCAAGATTGTTCGTTGGAGGAACGCGTCTGTCATCAATGAAGATCAGCCACTCAGTGTAATGACGATTGATCCTGCCCTGTAAGGTGATCGCTTTGGGGTGGGCCAACTTGAATTGACTCAAGTATTTCAGACGCTCCCGAATCCATGATTCTTCTTTTCGTAGTTGCTCGTCGCTGAGCGTGCCCGCAGCACGTTCCCGGTGAAACGCACACGCACGCCGGACAAACTCTCGGACGTATCGGAAGAAAGCAAAATCGAGTGTCCCCTCCTTCGTTAGCTTCTGCCAATCACAAGCCGTTCGAGCCAAATGAGCCAAACATTTTTGTTTCTTGTCAGTCGTGTGAGCCGCATACCCACTGTAGCAGTCCGTTACCAAAGTCCCCGTGAAATGCGGTCCCAAAACGTCTCGCGACACTTGGCCAGCTCGAGTCGTATCGAACTGAAAATGGATAAACTTTTCGTCGCCATGAACCCAGAAGTAGGCGCGATCACCATCAAGCGTCCAGAAGGTTTCGTCGGCATGAACGGCACCTTCACTGCTGCCGAGTTTCTTGGCAATGTCATCGACCACGGGAAAGAAGGGGCCACCCAGATTCTAGCGAGGCTGGCTTTCGGGGTGGTGCTGAATCGCACGCCTTTCTGCAATTTCCGGCATTCGATTCCTGCCTCGCTCCGTCGGACCCGCCACAGCTCTTGGAAACAGGCCGATCGCAGCGCAGCGGTGACCTCGGCCACTCCTCTGATTTCGATGAAGTTAGAGGATGAAGTTAGGGCCATCCATAAAGCAGTTCACTCACAGCGATAGCGAGGACCGGTTTCGAATCAGTTTCGTCAGCATCACGTAACTAGAATCAGATTGGCCACCATCGAATCGACGCTGAGAAGAAATCCGCGCAGCGGACACCCTCAAGTCCCTCTTTGAGCGATCAATCAGCAACCCAAAGCGTAAGCGTTCTATCTGCCCATGCCAGGAACGCGTCGCCTTGGCTTGCGATGATTGGCCGAGGTCCAATGGAAGCGGCAGCGGTATGCCAACAATCGGTCAATTCATTCGATGCTTCCCGCACTCGCCCTAACGATAATCCAGCAGGCGTCATGGATCACCAAAGTTCCAGGTCGCCGTCGCCAGTTCGTTCAGCGTATTCCAGCTGATCGCAGAGATCCAAAACCGCGTCGCTGTCACTGCCCGTTTGATCGTGGTTGTACGAACGACTTAGCTCACCGATCAAACGCTGAAGCTCGCCAAGGCTCATCCGCACCCGACGGATCGCTTGCCCTTTGGGCCAGCGACGTAGCGATGCCTCCAAGCGGTCAAACGGGTATCCGTACTGGAGCAACAGTTCGCGATGCTCCAACGTGAGTTGGATTTGTTCGCTTAGGTCCGAACTCATGCGATCCTTGCCTCACAACGACGCGTTCGTCGCTGCTGAGTTGTCAAACGCCGGCCCTTCTGTTCGGCATTGCGGTACACGCGATTCGATTCCGGATGCGACTTGCCCCACACATTGGGAAGCAACGATTCGTAGTTCGTCGATCCGCCCGCGAGCTGACGAAGGACGTCGTCAATCGACGAAGTTCATTTTCGGTCTCATTGTTGTCGATCGGAAGGGCACCATCACCAAGGTAATGATCGGCATCTCATCACCGCAGCAGGGACAACCGCGAGCCTCTGGCGCGACATCAGCCTCGATGATCTTGCGATGAAGATGTGACGGGAATTTCTCTTCCTTCTTCTTCCGCTTGCGGCGTTGTGGAATTCGGGGCCATCCATAAACTAGTTCACTCACAGCGATAGCGAGGACCGGTTTCGAATCTGTTTCGTCACCATCACCTACCTAGAATCGGATTGGGCACCATCGAATCGACGCTGCGAAAACAAAGGTGACGGGGGTATTTAACGATGCAATTGGTCAAAACGACCCCCGTCACCTTTTCTGGCCGGTGAGATCCCGGTTCTCTCGGAGTTGATGCGGACGACAGCGGCCGACCGGGAGATTGCGGCAGGATCCAAATAAATCACCCGCCGCACAGCCAACTTTCAGGTCGCAACCAATCCCGCCCACGGCTCAGCAGTTTGAAGGCTGCCCCGTGGTTATTGAGCAGTTACGCGTCGATCTTGTCGATGCTGCGAAGTTGTTGATCGATGTCGCGGGCCTCCTAAACAAGATCCAAAACGACTTCGTCCTTGACAGCTTCGTTTAACTTGTAGGTGTAGACGTATCCCCCGAACACTTCATTGCTGGTTTGTTTGTCTTTCTTCAGCAGCGGCGTGCCCGTGAAGCCGATGAAGATCGCGTTGGGCATCATTGCCTTCATCACGCGGTGAAGCCTGCCGCTTTGCGTGCGGTGACATTCGTCGACGAAAACGTAAATGTCGCCGACCGTGGTTGACGGACTGGATTCAAGTTCCTTGACGTAGTCATCGAAATCGTCCACGTCCTTCCGGCCGAACTTGTGAACGAGCGAACGCAGCAAGTGTGGCAGCGGGTGCGATAGCTGCCGCATCAATTCGCTGCCCGTGCCCGATCGCACAATCTTTTCGCCGGCATCGGTGAAGACACGTTGAATTTGTTTGTCCAGGGCATCGCGGTCGGTGATGATCGCGACACGGGCGTTTGAGTTGTTCTCCAAGATCCACTTGGCCAGCATCACCATCACGATGCTCTTGCCGGAACCTTGGGTGTGCCAAACTCACCCGTGCCGACGGTGCCGTAGCGAAGCCCTTCGGTGTCGTTGCCCGCGAACACGAATTGAATCGTACTGAAAAACCACTCATTGAACTCGGGTATTTGGTTCGAGAGGTTTTGACGGATGCCGTCACCGATGCTAACGCGGCTGTTTTTCAATTCCAGAATGCCAATCGCAATTCCGTTGACGTACAACACGATGTCGGGCCGTCGCTCGTGCCCACGTTTGAGCGTGACTTCTTCGGCGATGTAGAAATTATTGTTCGCCGGATTCTTCCAGTCGATCAACTGGATCGTCTCGGACGGCTTACCCGCTTCGGTCAACGTGCTGACACCGTAGCGCAGCAATTCGTAGACGGCTTGGTTGTTGCCGTACAATCCGCGGCTGTTGTGATCCGCTTCGGTGCGAAGCCGGTAGATCACCGCGCCGAGCTACGACACGGGGTAGCCCGCCTTGCCGACCAGGTACTTCGCCAGCAGTTCTTCTTCGATATTCGAATTTCCATCGCGGTCAGACCAATCGCCGAGAAACTCGTAGCCGAGTTCAACACGGAACAGTTTGATCACGCGGTTTTGCGTGTTGCGTTCGGGCTTGCCCAGATTCATTCGGTTCGTCCTTCACCCATTGCGTTGATTTCGTCTTCAAGTGCCTTCAGACCATCCAGAATATCTGGCCATTTGGGCGGATCGGAAAAGAACATCGGGCGCATTGCGGCGTAATCATCCTGCAGATTGGCTTCACCCATCTTGGTTGGCATCAACTTGAACGTTCCCGGCATCGCAGTCTCGTAACTCGCCCACTTGGAGCGATAGAAGCGTTGTTTGAAAAGCCGCACATCACCGAGCAATTTGAGATCGGCAAGGGCAGCGGCGCGAACGCGACTCTCGCCCAAGCAATACAAATCGTAGTAGTGACGAGAATATCCCTCTGGCATTCGACCCGTGCGGTGGGCTTGCTGATGCAAGATCGTCGCCTTTTCCCAGAAGGTTCGTTCAGCGGTAATCGCAACCACCGGACACTCTGGATCGTCGAATAGTTTGGGAAACGCATCAGCAGCATAGGGGCGAACGGTACTGCGGATGGACGGAACCCAAGACGCCAGTGGCCCGATTTCTAGCTTCACATTCGGGCGGAGTGCTGACAGCTGAAGGGATGCTTCGTAGTGAATCTCGATTACCTGCGGTTCATCATCCGGAATAACGCACCGAATGCCGGCGGTCGTTTGAGTGAGCCGTTCGATTTGCGGACAAAGCGTCTCCCTGATGTAGTCCGCCGCCTTGCGATTGAACTCTCGATTTGATTTGTCCAGTTGCGTATTCGATCGGACGGTGGCCCAAGGATCGTCGCCGCCCTTCCCATATCCGAGCAATTGCCAGTCGAGCACCAAGTCGATGTCTTCCGAGAACCGCTCGATCAGATGATGAACTTTCGAGAGCGAGGTGCCGCCTTTGAAAACGAGTTGCTTCGAGAGTTCAGGTGATTGAAACAATCGCTTCAAGACCCAGCAAACCCAGAAGTCCTTTTCCACCACGGCGGGATCAAAGCCCAGATCACGTGCCGTTTGAACGAACAAGTCTCGCCGATCGTCACGCGATAGTTCGGAGACCTTATCCATGGCTTTCCTCCCGGCAAATCTGCTTGATGACGTGGTAAATCCAGTCGGTGATATTCTTCGTATCCTTCAACACGCGAGCCCGCTTGCTGGCGGGGAGCCACTGTCGAATCTTTTGGATCGTCTGCTTGGTAATGCGATCTTGGCCAAGCACCTGCAAGGCTTCCACGATGATACCGCTCTCGAATTCACGAAACTTCGTTTTACGAGGCGCTGCATGCTTGAACCGCAGCGTGGATTTGCCGATTTGGTACTCGCGGGTCGGGCCATCGGAGGTATAGACCAGTTGCGCGGGCACCTGCGTCGACAAGCCGATGTAATTCAAAGCCGCGAATCCGGTGGGCTGGATGCTCCAGGCGAATTTGCGCGCGAGCGTTTCCGCCACCCCGCGAATTTCGGGGCCGAGTTCTTGTTCGAGCAACTTGCTGTATCGCGGATAGAGGTAGACCCCCGGCAAAACACGCCGAATCTTCTCCTGCTTCGTCAGCCGCTGAAGGATGGAATCGATAGCCGAACGCGATCCAAGATCGTTGAAATCGACCTGAGAGAACGTCCAACCCCTCCCCTTCCCGTAAATTCGAGCAAGTGCCTTGTCTGCAATGGTTTGCGTCATCATTTAAAGGTCACTCCTGCACGAAAAAATACCCTCTTTTTCCGACAAACGCAAGCTGTTTGACCTGCGAGCATCCAGGCGTAACGATCCTCGTGATCGTTACGCCTGGATGCTCGCACGATCGAAAACATTAAGCTGGGTGAATTTTACCCCTCAATCCGGCAGGATTTCCCGCTAAGCGAACCAAGCTTTGGTGCTGAGAATCCGCACCGATCGCCTTTGCCGTGATACCCGTGGTGTAGTCGTGGTCGATTGGCGTGCCAATGCAAATCGGCGAAACGACGATTTGACGGCGTAGAAGGTGGCCATCATTTGAGCCAATCGCTTCCCGACACTTCATCAACCTGCCGAAACCGTTCCAGGTGCCTGCTTCTGAGAATTGGATAAACGACGAGTCGGCGTACATGAAATTGCAGTCGAGCATTAGGCACGTCTCCGTAACAGATTGGGAGGCTTGATCAATCATCTCTCGGCGCATCGTTGGTGCGGGACCACTGATCATCCCGTTGGATTCAATGAGCTCTGCCTGGTCAGGAATGTCATGACCAATGAACTGGCAAGAGAAACCCACCAACTTTCCGACGAGACCTTCAGTATCGACAGCTTGGGCTTCGATCAAGTTCACATCAACTAGGCGGATTTGACCAACAATCTCCGTCAGTCGATCCTCGAAGTAGGCACGGTTTTCGCCCAATGAAATCCAATCCAGAGAGTTTTTCGGGTTGGGCCACAGCGTGTTCAAGCGATCATTTTGATCGGGATACGGGTGAGGCACGCCCGGCAAAAAGCTGTCTCTATGGTTCTCCCGGTAGAGGCTGTCGAGTCTGTGAACATTGAGGTAATACAGATTGCGAAAGCCATTCAAATTAGATCGCAGGAACTTGTCGACATCTGCGCACTTGGCAATCCAAGCGTGCTTGTAGGCCAGCACTTGGCCTGAAGTGATACCGCGACGCATTGTGGACGTCGTGTGAACATCGGGATGACATTCGCCGCAAAGCCCGACTGCATTGCTTTCCACGCTGTTGGATGAACCACCATCAATGTGGTGGATGTTGGCAACACGTCGATGCTCCGGGCAAATACAGCAACGATGGTGAGATTGAGTCAGACGAAGAAAAGGGGTCAGACGAAGAAAAGGGGTCAGGACTCTTTATCGAGCTGTTCTGCTTAAATTGAGTCCTGATCCCTTTTCTTCTCGGATGAACGCCACCACATGCTGATACCAGCAACGTGAATGATGGATTTGAAGGGGAGTTTGCCAGCACCGGTGATGACCGCGCCGCCGAGCGGAATGGGGCCAGACTTGCCAAGTTCGCGGAACGGAGCGTAGCCGCCGCGTTTTTTAATCGCACCAGAAACGCCTTGCGGCAGGAGCAGTCACCACGGAATGATGTTGCGGTTCCACGCGTTCACGATCACATCGACATCTTGGTCGAGAAGGTCGCCATCAACGGTTTGGAAATGCATTGATCTGTGGCACACAACGGAAGGTTTTTACGTCGCCGTTCTCCACAGAAGAGAACGACATTGAACCACGAAAGATTCTACCAACACCAACGCCCGCCGCCAAACAGCGAAGGCGATCGCGGGCTTGCACCAGAGGGAACGTGACCGAAGCGATTGATGTCGCCCACCGAAAGACGTTCCAACAACGACAGCCGCGACCTTGCGTAAAAACCATGTTGTCGGGCACGGGAATCGCCGGTCAGGTCTCAATATCGCAAGAGTCTTCGTCGATGGAGTCAGGAAACGTGAATGCCCCGTATCGCGAAACCAATTGATCGTTGAATTTGAGGCCTAGCGGTGTTACTGCGTAGGCCGCGCCATGCGAGTCGGACGTCGTTGAGGCGAAACCCTGCGACACGAGCATCTGCGCGATCCAATCGAGACCAACGGACGCAAACGAATACCATCCGAGCGGCCCGCGACCGAGTGCCATGGCAGCGAGACACTGCCGAACGAGGTCACGGTCTCGATCTGGTAGGTCGTGAATGGAGATTTTGGGATCGTGCATTGGGACAGCTAGTGCCCGACAACGGGAGGTTTTGCCGACACCGCCGTTGCCGAGGGTGTAGACGTTGAATTACCAATAGCTAATGATACGCCAGCGAGCGTGAATTACCAACGAAGGTGTGCCCGAAGGGCCTTTGCGGCAAAACCATGTTATGCGTCCCGACAGCGCAACTGATCGACGCCGGAATCAAGGTAGAGTTTCCATTTCTCTACGTTTTCGATCGTGAGAGGGAAGTCAATCTCGGGCGACGACCAATGGTCGCAAACCTCAGCGACACGCTCGCCATCGGATGTGCCAGCGTCCCATTCAAAAGCCTCTGAAGCGAAAAGGCAGAATCCGATAGCCCGAAGATCGTCGAGCGGAATTGCACCGGCGAGGACGGCGTCACACACCGCCACGAGATGAGCGGCAGTTACGGTGAACTCACCGGTCATATCGACGATTGGATGACGAGCGACCATTCCGTCGGACACGATAGCGCCACGCAGATCGTCGGCAAGCGATTTAGCGTCGGTGTCGCCCGTGAAAAAGTCGCAGAGGATGGCTTCGTGCATTCTAGGGACGCATAACGGGAGGTTTTTACGTCACCGATCCCCAACGAAGAGAACAGCGTTAACTACAGGAAATTGTACCAACACCAGCGGTCGTTGCCAAAAAGCGTAGGTGATCGCGGGCTGGCAGCGGATGGAACGCGACCGATGCGATCGACGTAAACAACCGAAAGACTCTCCAACGACGACAGCCGCGACCTTGTGTAAAAACCATGTTAGTGGCCACGGGGCCTAGATGAACATGGTGCAGAAACCGTCGCCGGATTCCAGTTCCCGAAACGGTTTTGAGAACTCGGAAGTGCAGTTTTTGCAAAGGATGATCCATTGTTGAGCTTGGCCTTTTATGGTGGCCATTGCGTCGAATTTCATGACGTCACCGCCGCACGCTGGGCACGGCTCGTCGCCATCCGTAGCATCTGCAACAAGGTTGCCATCACCGAGATTCGCCAAGGTAGTGAACACGCGCGCAAGCTCGTCGAGCGCCGGGGCAATAGCGGTGGATTTGGTAAAATGCTCAGCGGCGAGGGCACGCATGTCATCAATCCGCGATAGTACTTTCGGAAGCAAATCGGCACGTACAGCAGACGGAACGACCGACATGCGTTGCGAACATTTGAGTAATCCATCGAGGAACCCGGACGCCCTAAAGATGTGTTCGCTTTGCGGGTGGTTTGTGTCAAGCATCTGAGTTCAGTAGTGGCCACTAACGGGAGGTTTTGCCGACACCGCCGTTGCCGAAGGTGAAGACGTTGAATTACGAACAGCTAATGATACGCCAACGAGCGTGAATTACCAACGAAGGTGTGCCCGAAGGGCCTTTGCGGCAAAACCATGTTAGACGACCGTCGGCCCGTCAGTGATGATGTCATCAAGGTCAAGCTCGGAAGAGAAATCAGCAGAAGCGTCGATCGCGGATTTGAGCCACGCCCAGAAGTCTGGGTAGCGATCAAGCGATGGGTAGCCGGGACGTTCGGGGCCGGGTGCCCAAGTCAGGTGAACGTCGATCACCTCGGCAGTGACCACGCCGTCAACGACAACGAACGCGGCAACGTCGTCGCAATCTTGACGTCGGGCAAATGGCAAACAATCAGTGATCGGCTGTGAGCCAGTAGAGACCTCGCGACGGTACTGGGCGCGGAGCCCGTCGATGCGCTCAGGGTCGTCAAGAAAGTGCCAAGGCGTGAGAGATGTAACGCGATGAGCGAGTATCCAACGAAGCGGCAGCGGGATGGAAGTGTCTCGCAGGTCAGCCATTGGATTCGATTAGGTCGCCTAACGGAAGGTTTTTACGTCACCGCCGTAAACGAAGCGGTAGACTGTGAATTGCCAAGCAGTTTACCAACAAAAGCCCGCGTTGCGAAACAGAGAAGGTGATCGCGCAGCGACCGTGCGTAAAAACCATGTTGTGCGACGGAAGCAGCTTGAACTACGAGACGTCAGAACATGCGGGATACAAAGACAACGCGACGCCAATGTGTAGATCGGCAACCAGTCGCAGGAAATGAACGGGCAGCCATTCACCCTGAACGACAACATCGCCAACACCGAGACGGGAATCGAAACCAAAGTCGAGCCGCCGATCCTCGATTGTTAAATCGGTGTTGAGTCGCAACAGGTCGTCACGGTGTTGCGTCAAGAAACCAATTGCGTCGTCGATTTGCTGTTCAAGGTTGCCATCGGCATCGCTAACGTCACAGGTGAATCCGGCCCATTCGCGGAAGCGTGATGCGCGCGGCCCTGACGCCGCAAGCGGATCGCCGACGTGCCAAACACTCGCGGGAGTCAGTGATGCGGTGGCAAGGAACGAATCCGGATCGAACTCAGTGCCAGCGATACGAAAGTAGCAACCGGGCATTTGGCCTCGTCCGCACAACGGGAGGTTTTTACGTCGCCGATCTCCACCGAAGAGAACGACATTGAACTACGAATGATTCTACCAACGCCAACGCCCGTCGCCAAACAGCGAAGGCGATCGCGGGTTTGCAGCAGAGGGAACAC
>Ga0163215_101626_pt1 | contig 11357 bp, 12 predicted proteins | sample SynspAceP_FD_185934 | JGI IMG/M metagenome (GOLD analysis project Ga0163215, IMG submission 185934) | Saline lake microbial communities from Ace Lake in Antarctica - Synechococcus sp. Ace-P (Hybrid Assembly) | ecosystem: Environmental > Aquatic > Non-marine Saline and Alkaline > Saline | place... | reverse complement strand
TTCGCAATATTTATCCAAATTTTAAAACAGAATAATCTATTTTTAGTTCCATAAACCGCCGTTTTACGGAACCGTTCAAATACAATATAAAAATATACGTACCCAGTTCCATTTGTCGTTCTTTTTAGTAGTGTCATTAATTAAACTTTTACGGTTCTAAAAATATTCATTTTAATGACCATTAAAACGTCTAAAGAATAACGAATTAGTGAACTTTCGGAAAGTTTAGAGATAGGTATGGAAAAATGAACTTTATAATTACTCCCTTCTGAAGTATATTAAAAGGTGGGAATAATTATACAAGTTCAATTAAGTGAAAAGAGGGTTTATTTGAACTTTAGAGATGGGGAGGAGTTTATTTTAAGAAATATGGGGCGATGAAAATGAAAGTATACAGGGTATAATTAAACCTACCTTTCTGTAAACTATGTAAAATATCAGCATTTAAATATTACATTAAATGCGTTAATAATGTGTTTAATTACGTATATTGTATGTATTAATAATAGAACCATGACAACAATTCGAAAATCATTGACCATAACTGAGGCTCAAGAACAATGGATTAAACTTCAAATTGAGCTTGGAGGTTTCGCTAACGATAGTGAATATATGCGACATTTAATCCGTTTGGACGAAGAACGTAATAGGCAGTTTTTGATTACTAAAGCAGCTATACTAGAAGGCTATGAAAGTGGCATTAGCCCTAAGGTAAGAACAGTTGATGATATTATGGAAGCTGCGATAAATCGTAAAAAAAGCAAGGAACAAAGGTGAGCGAAATGCATAAATATATTTTATCCCTCAAGGCTGATTCCGATGTTGACGATATTACAGACCACACATTAGAAGTTTGGGGAGAATCACAGACCCTGGACTATATCACTAACTTGTTATTGTGTTTTAAAACTTTAGCAATCAATCCAGAGCTAGGTCGTAGTGCGGCTGAATATGCCCCACAATTAAAAAGATTCAATTACAAGGCACATACTATTTTTTACGAACCAATAGAAAAAGGCATTTTTGTGGTGCGTATCTTAAGCCAAAGACAAGATTTTGAACGCCATCTTTAAAGTCCATATAAACCTGGGGTTAAGTACACTAGTTCAATTAAGTGAGAAATAGGTTTATCCGAACTTCGCATTGGCTATGTTGTAATTACAACATGAACCTTTATCTCTTAAATTTTACGCTAACTAGCAACTACAATGTTTTGATTTAATGGTCATTTCAAGAAATTTTTATTTCAAAAGGAGTCTTTGTTTTATAATGATTTCTAAAATCGGACGGTGACGATTTTGTTTTTAATTTGAACACACGTGAGAAGTATGCATAATCCTCATAACCTAAAAATTCAGCGATATCAGCTAAAGAATCTTCAGAATGTACTAAGAGTCGTTTAGCCTCAAGTATAATACGTTCGCTAATAAGTTCTGAAGATTTTTTATTTATCGTATTCTTGGTAATTCTATTCTTGTATGTCCGTTTAGTGTCCATTAGCTGTAATGCTTGCAATAACAAGCCTATCAAAGATTCGTTCCCCAAAATACCTGCGGTTCAGCTTATATACGAACTCGTTCAGGTATAACTGCAGATATTTTTTCTTGATCTTGTGATATGTGCCCACAAAGTTTCTTTTCGCATTACTTATTGCAATATGCACCCATTTGAGGGTTTCCTTGGTGGTCTGTTCGTTCGATTTTTCGCTGATGTGTATTTCAACATAATCGGCAATATTAACATACGAGGTACTTTTGTCCGTAAAAACAATGGTCCTCTCACCATCGATGGCCTTGCCCAAGGTATCGTCGGTTCCCCCGGCCATATGGTCTTCCAATACTTTGGCCTTAAAATAACGACATTGCCTTTCTACTTTTCCCGTGTCCAAATCTTCAAGTATCGTACTTTCTGCCATTACCATAACATTTGACTTGGTCTTGCTGCCCCGCCCCGCTTTCTGTGTTTTATGCGCCTGCTGCGAGGCTTCTATGGTAAAGTAGCCCTCATCCATCTCTATCATCCCTTCCAAAGTATACCTGTCATCACGTTGTCCCATTGCCTTACGGAGCTTGTGGACCATGGCCCAGACCGGCTCGTATCTTTTTAGCCCAAGCTGTCGTTGGATCTCTTTACTGGAAAAGCCCTTTTTTGTAGTACTTAACAGGAATATTGTCCTGTACCATGTCATAAACGATAGTTTTGAGCTTTCCATTATGGTACCGCTGCGCAGGGAGGTCCGTGAATTACAGGATTTACATTGGTAGCTCCATTTATTCTGTAGCCAATAGTGCTGCGAACCTTGGCAGCGCATGCAAACAACCCCTTCCTTATCACGTTGTTCCTTAAAATGCAACCTGCAACTCTTCTCGTCCGTAAAATGAACCCCAAAAGAAAATATATTCATGATCAACTACTTTAAAATCAGTTAAATATACAAAATTATTGTCGATTTAGGACTGTTTGCGGATATACAATTCTATTCAAATGCTTTGTGGTGATATTAAGTTTTTCAGCATAAAATATTGAGGATTTTTGTGTCCTATAAAATTTTTGGATAAGTACTTCTAGATTTTTCAAGGTACTAAGATAGGTCGTGGATTTCACAATTACGTGAGATTCAAAAGCTGTATAGAACCTTGTTAAATCAATATAAACAAGGTTTATTAGGCTCGATAATTTTTGCTTTTTGAAAGTTGCATCATTATAGTATTCGTTGTTTATTTCTTTAAAACGTGAAATCACGGATTCAAGATCATTATTCTTCAGTCGAAGATTTGGTGGGTTTTCATATGAAAAATAAAATGGGAATTGTGTGAGTTTGGCATTTAAAAAACCAAACTCAAAAAAATCCTGAGTATGGAAAAATATATAGCCTTCGGGTTCACTATTGAATTTCCAAAAGTGTGTTTGACCAGGTTTTAAGAAAAATACACTGCCAGGTTCAACAGGGTAGTTGGTGAAGTCGATTTCATGACTCCCAGTTCCTTTTGAAAAAAGAACACATAAAAAAAAGTCGTGCCTATGAGGTATGAAAACCCTCTCTCTATTTTTCCTTAAATGTGCCGCTAAATCATTACTATAAAAATCGATTAAGGATTCTTCTTTCTCAAATTGCTCGATGCTTAAAATAGGAATCATGCTCAAACTGTTTTAATATGTCCTAAAAGTACAAATAATGGAGATTATTCTATAATTATAAGATACAATGAATAAATATCTTTGTTAGTGTTAAAGGGTTATCAATACATCGATTTTGGCAAAAAGTAAACCTAAAAATGAGTAGTTATGGAATTTCTGAAAGGAACTAAAATTTATAGTATATTAACTGGGGCATGTCCTGTTTGTCATAACGAAAGTATGTACCAGGAGAGTAACTCTTATAAACTAGGTAGCACCCTAAAAATGAATAAACGATGTGGTCATTGTGATACGAAATACAAGATAGAACCTTCCTTTTTTTACGGCGCTATGTATGTTAGTTATCCTGTTGGGCTTGCGTTTGGTGCAACAGCTTTCGTATTGAGTTATTTAATTCTTGATTTGAGTTTAATTATTACCTACTGTATTATAGTAGCTGTGATGATTATGGTACTGCCAATAGTACTCCGAATTTCAAGAAATATTTGGATTAATATTTTTATGAGGTATAATTTAGGTACTACTAAAAAAGTATAACCCTTTAGAAGTAGGGTGCTTACTGATACTAATATTAAAATAGGCGTCTTAGGCAAGGCCGGTGCACATAAGGTCATGCTCAAGGCCGCGATTGCCTTCAATCTAAAAAAGTACCTTAAGAAAGGGGGAAGGAAACCCTCCCTTGAAAATTTAAGGACGTTTATGGATGCACTCCAAGCCTACCTGACCACTATTCGCCAACAGATCCGATCGAGACCGGTTATCCTGAAGGCTTCGTAAAAGCAGCCTGCCTGAGTCGATATCTTGCCCCTAGACCACTTCTGCAACAGCCACGTGGGTTTAATCATACTGGTTCAATTAATTGGGAATCAGGTTTAATTAAACTTTTGAGCATGGAAATAGTACTTTTGGAAGAAGTAAGTTTTTGTGTAAATCGTACTTCTTAGAGCTTATTTAAACAATCGTTTAAATAAGCCTTTTTAACTACATAAAAAATGAATTATCGGAACTAATAAAAAGAACGCAAATTGAACTGGTATAGTTTGGTACAACCATTTTTTGGGTTTGTTCCGTAAAACGTCCATTTCTTTAAGCTAAATGATAATTTATTGACTGACAAACTCTTACAAAAGGCTAAACATTCAAAAGGACTGAATCACCGTTCTTGTCAAATATTCTGTAATTATCATCCATTTAAACGTTCTTTTTTTATTAGTAAATAAAACAACTGTATTTTTACACCTGACTAAATATGTTTCAATGAATTTGTTGGATGTTTCTCCGATACTTAGTTCAATACTCGGGCTACTCTTGGGTATTTTCATACTATCAAGAAAATCAGGACTGGGCAATGATAAAAAAATAAGGCTCGTCTTGAGTGCCTTGGTATTTTTATACGCCTATATATCCTTCGATTATTATTTATCCCTCAAACTTGATATAAACAGTCTTTATTCTGGTGGTTCTTACCTGATCTACCATATCATTGGTCCCCTGTTTTACTATTTTATTGTGCTATTTACTAAAACAGTGGTAAATCTTAAAAAATGGATTTTATTATTAATAGTATATACCCTTATCCGCTGGGCTCTTTTTCTGCCTATCTTGGAGTATGACACTGTCAACGAAATAATTGCATCTGCCGATAATTATGGTGTCTGGTTTTGGATAGAACTAGAATATCTTGTAGCTACTATCATAAACATTTTTTTAATGGTATTGGGGTATATAAAACTGGAAAGAGCCCCGCTTTTCCTAATTTTGGATAGATCGCAACAACTAAATTATCAGTGGATCAAAATATTGATACTATTGTTTATTGTGTTACAATTTGCAAGTGGATTCAATACGGTTCTGAACACTGATAGTCTTGAGGCCCTTGAATTTTATATGAAGATTGAAACGCTTTTGTTATCTATTTTCTTTTTTATTTTCGCGTATTCGATTATGCATTTACCTGTTTTTGCGTTTACAGGTTCTTTTGATGATTTACCGCAAGCAACAAAGAAAAAGTATGCGAAGTCATCCCTGTCTGACTCTTTTGATCTGTTCAAGCAAATTCAAGAAAGCGTCAGGGAAGAACAGCTGTTTCTTGATTTCGACATTAAGCTAAACACCCTCGCAGACAAACTCAATATTTCCGTACATCATATATCACAGGCTATTAATCAGAACACCCAAATGAGCTTTCCCGATTATATCAATCAATATAGAATTGAAGTTGCGAAAACTAAGCTTCTCGAACCCAAGCCCGATACAATTTATTCAATTTCTTTAGATGTAGGCTTTAACAGTAAAGCTGCTTTCTATACGGCGTTCAAAAAAAATGCGCAAATGACTCCCACCGAATTTAAAAAACTTCATAATGCTGATGATTAGCGTAAATACTTGATTGTCAATTTATAATAATAATAAAAAGTGTCTTCCCGATAAATGAAGACACTTTTTTTTGTTTGGTATTATAGGGAAGAACGCTTAATTGCCCATCCCAAAATACATTTGTCCCAACAATATAAATCATTTATAACAATTTAAAAAAGAAAAATTATGATTGCATTAAAAACTACTACTCTGATATTATCCTTGATATTGGTCGGAATCTTTACAAGCAGTGCACAGTACAATGACAGCTCCGATTTAGAATTCGGGATTAAAGCGGGGGTCAATCTCTCTAATTTAAAAAATGCCGGCGGAAAACCTAAAATAGGTCCCTTAGGCGGAATTTTTGCAGAATACAGATTTACTGAAAAAGTATCGATTCGTACGGAAGCTATGTTTTCCATTCAGGGAACTAAGAAAAAAGGAAGTTTCGAAACTGTAAAGTTGAACTATGTAAACTTTCTTCCAGCACTTGTAAAGTTCTATCCAGTTAAGAAAATAAGTATTGAGGCAGGACCTTATATTGGACTGCTTTTAAGCAAAAAGGACGATAATCCATCTACTTTGGATTATCGAAAAATGGATTTTGGTGCAGTCCTAGGTCTAGGGTATCGTGTTGTCGATAATGTAGAAATAGGCTTACGCTATTCTTACGGTATGTTTGATATTACTAAAACGATAGGAGAAATTAAAAACAGGGGCTTCCAATTGGCACTTTCTTATAGCTTTTAAAAGTTAGGCCAACAAAGCCAACAATCAATACTTGAGCGGCCTCTTAGCCGATTAAAACATTCATCAAATCTACCACCGATATACCTGTATTATATGTTCGAAAGTAAACAACGAATTAAAGGGTATGATGTTGCCAGTGCTTTGGCCTTATTCATTATGGTCATCACCAATTTTAATTTGGTACTGGCGAGGGTAAACGATGATGGGTTTTTGTCAAAGGTTTTAGATGAACTGCAAGGCAAAGGAGCCGCTCTTTTTATTGTATTGGCTGGTGCTGGTATTTCCTTAATAGTCAAGACAAATTTAATTTATAACGATAAAATAAGGCTAAGGGAAAAACAAAGGATGTTCCTGAAACAGGGTGTTTTCTTATTTGTATTCGGATTGATCTACCTGCCATTATGGCCTTTGGATATTCTACATAATTACGGTTTTTCTATTTCTATAGGTGCCTTATTGATTTCAATACGTTCGAAAAGTCTATGGGTAATCATAGTGCTTACAATCGCTGTTTATCCATTTATCCTTGGTTATTTGGGTTTTGAAACAGGTTGGAATTGGAAAAGCAACCATTACACCGATTTATGGACATTCATCTCTTTTCTCCAGAATTTACTGGTAAATGGTTTTCATCCTGTGGTGCCTTGGGTCGCTTTCGCACAGGCAGGCATATGGCTTGGAAGACAAAATATAAGTAATAAAAATAACAGAAACCTAATCCTATTGTTATCTATAACCATATTCTTTTTAGTTCAGATGAGTTCTTTTAGGCTCGCTGCCATCGCTTTGCACTATACCAATATGTCTGTCGAAGAGATAATAGCTATCTGGGGAACAGAATCATTACCACCGATGCCATTATTTATGATTTCAGGTATAAGCTGGTCTTTTACAATAATTCTACTATGCGTCTGGATTACTGAAAAAATGAACAATAGAGACGGATTATCAATTCTTGTGAAAACGGGTCAAATGTCATTTACCCACTACATACTGCACGTTGTTGTGGGCATATTAAGTGTCTACCTGCTTTTTGGTGAAAACAACTTAAGTACAGATGTTGCTTTTATTTATGCCATAGATTTCTGTATCGTTTCGATAATCTTCTCCATGTTATGGAGTCAGAAGTTTGCAAAAGGCCCCATGTCAATGTTAATGAGATTTATAACCAAATAAAAAAATACTAAAACAGTTTACAATGAAAATGATAAAAAATTATAAGGAGTTAAAGAATAGTATAAAGACTCTAAGCATAACAAGCCTATTAATAATCGCTGTCAGCAGCAATGTATTTGGACAGGAAGACAAGACAAATATGCTATTCAATACGTGGTATTTAGATACCTATAAAATCGAAAGTAAGGAGTATCCGCCCAACAAAAAGGAAAAAGACGATTACATCCTTTTTAAGGAAGACATGACTTTTATTTCAAAATCAGAAGGCAAAGAAGAAGAAGGAACTTACACCCTAAATACAAACGGTGCTTATGTTGTAATGGGCGATGAGAATGGTGAAAATATAAAAGCCTACATCATTTCAATTTCAAAGAAATCCTTAATACTCAAGTATGATATTAATGAGATTAGGGATGTCGAAGTGCATTATAATAGGCCTATTTAATAAATGAATGATGAAAAAAATTATAAATATTTTAGTTGTATTTTTTAGTTGTGCCATCTGTTTTTCACAGACAACTATAGATTTAAAAAAGGTTCCATTCGAGATTAAGAATCAGAATTTTTATATAGACAACGTCATAGATGATCGTCAAGAGCTACACCTTGGAGTTATAGAAGATAATTCTAATAAGAAAGTAAAACTACGTTTTGAGAATGGTACTGTGACAACAATCAAATACTTTATGGATGCTGCTCTACCTAAAACGGTTGACAGAGTTCCGATTACTTTAAGGATTAATAGTTTAAAAATTGAAGAAGCACAAACAAATATAGCTAAGAGAACGGCTAGAGTTTATGTTGAACTCTATTTCTATGCAGAAAACGGAGAAGAACTATATAAAGTCGTTCATTATGAAGATCAAGTTTTTCCAGTTTCTAATTTAACTGAAATCTTCGAAACCCACGAACAAAGAGTCCGAGCAGCATTGGAATATTGCCTATGGAGCTTCATTAATGCAAAAAAAGCAAATACAACCAATAATCTGATAAAAGATGGAATGCTGGATAATGCAAGTTCCACTAAGGAAGCATCCACTTTTGAAAACTATGTGCCTTTAGGTAAGTGGTTCAATATGTTAACATTCAAAAGAGTGACAGATAAATATAATGAAGGTTGGAATGTTGCATATACTGGATTTTCAGACAGTGAAAAAGACCTCATTATTCCTTTTGCAATAGGCTATGGTCAATCTAGTTCTAAATCAGATATAGTACAAGAGCGTGGTTATAGTTCTGTTGATTCGTATGCCTTAGGTTTTGGATTCAATGGCTTTATCAAAATAACACCTGGTGTTTATGTCGATCTTGGATTAAATGCACCTATCGGAATGGAAGTCTTAAGAGATTTAGAAGATAAAAAATCAACTAACTTTTTAATAGGTATTAGTGCGAATCAGGGAGTGAAAATAATTCCTTGGAAAGATTTTGGAATCGTAATTGGAGCTGGTGTTTTTCAACGGTGGCAAACGTCTAAAGTAATTAATAGAAATTTTGGGTTTCAGTTAGAATTAGGAATTAATTTTTAAGTGCATTTTATCTCGAAACGTATTAGTCATAATTGAACAACTAAAATAAAAACAATTAAAAATGAGTTTTACACGATTAATATCCTTATTTGAAGGTTCTCAAATAATGACCTTCGTAGCCTATTTTTTTATTTTCAATATTAGCCTAATTTTCATTGAAACATTGACAGATATAATTACCTCAAAAAAAAGAAGATGGAAAGATACAGGTGCTAATTTTATGATTTTTCTTATCAATCAGTTACTAGAAAAAACAGTGGTCGGTTCCATTGGAGTTATATGTTTAATGCCCTTTCATTGGCTTACTCCACTTTCTATACCAATGAATTTGCTGACTTGGGTACTTGCATTTTTTGCTGCAGACTTGACCTATTATTGGATGCATAGAATAGAGCACGAACAAAGAATTTTATGGGCTTTGCATAGTGTCCATCATTCTTCTAAAGATTATAATTTAAGTATTTCATTTCGGCTAAGTATTTTGGAGGGCTTGATAGAATGGATTTTTTTAATACCAATGATACTATTAGGTTTTAGTCCTTTTCAAGCTATAGTTGGACTTATTTTAGTAGCGCAATTTCAAACATGGATACATACAGAACGTATTGGAAAACTAGGTTGGCTAGATAAAATTTTTAATACACCATCGGTGCATCGTGTACATCACGGTTCAAATAAAAAATACTTAGATAAAAATTATGGTGGTTTTTTGATTGTTTGGGATCGGTTATTTGGCACCTATCAAAAGGAAGAGGAAAAAGTTGTTTATGGGTTAACCAAAGATATAAATACTAACAACCCCCTGTTAATAAATGTAATAGAATTTAAAAGTATCCTAAAAGATCTAAAAAAGTGTAAATCATGGAAAGATAGATTTAAGATAATCTTTGGAAATTTATCATGGAGACCAGATTATTTCAAGGAGGAATCAAATAATGTAGTTTAATAGATTAACATTTTCACAAAATGAAAAATACGTAATGAAACAAAGAATAATAGGAATAGATGTAGCAAGAGCATTAGCTGTTATTGGAATGATAATCGTTAATTTCAAAGTTGTACTTGGCGAAAACGGACTGCCTTGGATAAAATCTTTCGCCAGTGTTTTTGACGGGAAAGCGGCAGCAACATTTGTTGTTTTAGCAGGAGTTGGACTTGCTTTAATGACAAACTCTGCAATCAATCATAAGGATGCAGCGAAAATAAAAATTGCTCGAATTAGAATAGCTAAAAGAGCTTTGTTTCTCTTTATTCTTGGAATTTCTTATATCACAATTTGGCCAGCAGATATTCTACATTTTTATGGTATTTATATGGCAATCATAATAGTGCTCTTAACCTGTAAAGAAAATACTATCCTAATTTCAGGTATCTCCATAATTGTAGCATATCCGATTATAATAACATTTTTGAATTACGAGACAGGTTGGGATTTTAACACCTTAGATTATCAAGATTTTTGGACGTTTAAAGGCTTTATGAGAAATCTCTTTTTTAATGGTTTTCATCCAGTAATTCCTTGGACTGCTTTTATGCTATTTGGTTATTGGTTCGGAAAACAGGATTTACACAACGACAAATTCGTAAAAAAAACATTTTGGATGAGTACAATCATTTTTATTTCTATTCAAGTTGTTTCCTATCTGTCCATCTCAATTTTATCAGAAGGAAATCAAGAAGCTGCTTTGGAACTAACAGAGATTTTTGGGACTAAGCCAATGCCACCACTACCCATTTATATGTTCAATGGTATTGCCATTGCTTTTGCAATAATTTCAGCCTTTATACTGGTTGCCAAGAAATTTGAAAACAGTTTAATCATTGATGCTTTAAATAAAACAGGACAATTAGCATTGACCTTTTACGTAGCACACGTCATTATTGGAATGGGAATTATTGAAGTAATAGACCCCTCTAAAGTAGGAAATTATTCAATTGAATTTTCAGTTGGTTATGCCATCTTGTTTAGTTTACTGTGTATTCTGTTTGCGGTTATGTGGAGAAAATATAAAAAATATGGCCCCTTAGAATGGTTAATGAGAAAGCTAACAGATTAACAAACTAGTTGATAAAATAATACGTAAGATATTACTTAACTGATAGTTCGTACGTTGAAACGCAAATATTACGAGCACTCAAAAAAAATCAAAGAAATACTTTTTAATACATTTCCTAAAATTTATCCTTTAAATCAGATAGATTTTGAAATAACGATGTAATAATTTAAAACAAAGATTATGAGTGAAAACAGAAGAAAAACTATTTTTCAAGAATATTCTATTTGTATATCCGCAAACAGTCCTAAATCGACAATAATTTTGTATATTTAACTGATTTTAAAGTAGTTGATCATGAATATATTTTCTTTTGGGGTTCATTTTACGGACGAGAAGAGTTGCAGGTTGC
>Ga0163215_101625_pt1 | contig 11372 bp, 7 predicted proteins | sample SynspAceP_FD_185934 | JGI IMG/M metagenome (GOLD analysis project Ga0163215, IMG submission 185934) | Saline lake microbial communities from Ace Lake in Antarctica - Synechococcus sp. Ace-P (Hybrid Assembly) | ecosystem: Environmental > Aquatic > Non-marine Saline and Alkaline > Saline | place... | reverse complement strand
CAGACCGCCGGCCCTGTTTTTCGTCCGGATGTGACTTGAAATCTGCTTCGGATCAATGGAGACCTAGATGGACATCGCACCTGAAACCAACACTGCAATCGAGTCTCCACCCGTCGAAAAACAGGGCCGGCGGTCTGGTGGCCGCGCCAACCGGGTTCTGGTCCGGACCTCGCCGCTGGCCGACAATCTGAGGCCGATCCGGGCCGGCATGAGCGGTGGACAATATTCGCCGCTGTCACAGGCCAATGTGCTTCGCATTCACGAAGCGGCGCTCGATGCGCTGGAAACCATCGGTCTGTCGCAGGCGCCGCCATCGGGCGTTGAAATTCTCACCGGCGCCGGGGCCATTCTGGGCGATGACGGGCGGATCCGCTTTCCGCGCGCTCTGGTCGAGGACATGCTGGCGCTGGCCAACAAGGATCTGGTGCTGTTCGGTCGCGATCCGAAATTCGATCTCGATCTGTCGGGCACACGGGTGCATTACGGCACCGCGGGTGCCGCGGTGCATGTGGTAGATGTGGAAAACCGCACCTACCGCGAATCCACGGCAAAGGATCTCTATGATGCAGCGCGGATCACCCATGCGCTCGACAATGTACATTTCTTCCAGCGCGCCATGGTCTGCCGCGATGTAGTCGACAATTTCGAGATGGACATCAACACCATCTATGCTTGCTGTGCCGGTACCACCAAGCATGTCGGAACCAGCTTTTCCGACCCGTCGCATTTCGAAGGCTGTCTCGATCTCATCCACATGATTGCCGGCGGAGAAGCGGCCTGGCGGGCGCGGCCGTTTGTGTCGAATTCCAATTGCTTTGTGGTTCCTCCGATGAAATTCGCGGAAGAGAGCTGCATCACCATGGAAAAATGCATTCGCGCCGGCATGCCGGTGCTGTTGCTCTCAGCCGGGCAGGCGGGGGCCACTGCGCCAGCGCCGCTTGCGACCGCAATCGTTCAGGCGGTGGCGGAGTGCCTGGCTGGCGTTGTCTATGTCAACGCCATGGCGCCGGGCCATCCGGCGGTGTTTGGCACCTGGCCGTTCGTATCCGACCTGCGCTCGGGCGCGATGTCGGGCGGCTCCGGCGAGCAGGCCTTGCTGACGGCGGGATGTGCCCAGATGCACCGGTTCTACGGGTTGCCGGGTGGGGCAGCCGCGGGTATCGCCGATGCCAAGTTGCCTGACATGCAGGCCGGCTGGGAGCAGGCGATCTCCAACACCATGGCGGGACTGAGCGGCCTCAACATGGTCTATGAATCGGTCGGCATGCACGCTTCGCTTCTCGGCTTCTGCATGGAATCTCTGGTGCTCGGCGATGATTTGCTGGGACAGGTGCTGCGCTGCGTGCGCGGCATCGATGTCACCGAGGACAATGTCAGCCTCGACGCCATGCGCGAAGTCTGCCTTGAAGGCCCTGGCCATTATCTTGGCCATCCGCAGACCTTGGGCGTGATGCAGACCGAATATGTCTATCCGGCCGTGGCTGACCGGACCAGCCCGAAGGAATGGGCTGAGATCGGCAAGCCCGATTTGGTGCAGAAGGCGATTGCGCGTAAGAACCGCATTCTTGCAGAGTCGACGGCGCCACAGCTTCCTCCCGAAGTTGACGCGGCGATCCGGGCGGCGTTCAATATCTATGTTTAAGGACTGACCCATGACCATTGAGCAGAACATCGGCCGATTTTATATCAATGGAGCTTGGGTCGAGCCCGCTGCCGGTGTGTCGTTCATCGATGTGATCAATCCGGCGACGGAAACGAGCGTTGCCCAGGTGGCAATTGGTTCGCAGCAAGATGCCGAAAAGGCCATAGCGGCAGCGCGGGCGGCTTTTCCCGGTTTCAGCAAATGGAGTGCCGAGGAACGGCTGGCGTTGCTCGACCGCATTCGTGACATCTATGAAGCCCGGATGGACGAGATTGCGGAAGCGATCACCATGGAAATGGGCGCACCAACGGGAATGTCGCGCTCCGAGCAGGCGGCCTCCGGGCTGGCCCATATCGAAGCGACGATGACGGCACTGAAGGATTTCGTGTTCGAGGAGAAACGCGGCACCACGCTGATCGTGCATGAAGCCATCGGCGTTGCCGGCCTGATCACGCCGTGGAACTGGCCGATGAACCAGATTGCCTCCAAGGTGGCGCCGGCGCTGGCCGCGGGCTGCACCATGGTGCTCAAGCCGAGCGAGATCGCGCCGCTGAGCGGCATTGTATTCGCCGAGATCCTGCATGAGGCCGGCGTGCCAGCGGGCGTGTTCAATCTGGTCAATGGCGACGGCCCCGGCGTGGGCCAGGTGCTCAGCAGTCATCCCGATATCGACATAGTCTCCTTCACCGGATCGACCCGTGCGGGCATTCTGGTGGCGAAATCTGCTGCCGATACGGTCAAGCGTGTGGCGCAGGAACTCGGCGGCAAGTCGCCCAACATCATTCTGGGGGATGCTGATCTCAACGCCGCGGTGAGCAGTGGTGTTGAGTGGTGTTTCGGCAATAGCGGCCAATCCTGCGACGCACCGACACGCATGCTGGTGCCACGGGAGCGGCATGACGAAGCATTGGCTATCGCAAAACAGGCAGCCGAGAAGCTCGTCACCGGCGATCCGCGTGATCCGAAAACCAATCTGGGGCCGGTGATCAGCCAGGTTCAGTATGACAAGATTCAAGGGCTTATTGCGTCCGGCATTCAGGACGGGGCAACGCTGGTGTCCGGTGGGCGCGACCGGCCCGAAGGCCTGAGTCATGGCTATTATGTCAAGCCGACCGTGTTTGGCGGTGTGACGCCTGACATGCGGATCGCGCGTGAGGAAATTTTCGGACCGGTGCTGGCCATCATGCCTTACGACACCGAAGAGCAGGCGGTCGAAATCGCCAATGACACGGTTTACGGGCTCGCCGCCTATGTGCAATCCGGCGATCTGGAACATGGGCGGGTGATCGCCCGGCAGATGCGCGCCGGGCAGGTGCATATCAACTATCCCGATGCGGACATGTTCGCCCCGTTCGGCGGCTACAAGCAATCCGGCAACGGCCGCGAATATGCCGACTGGGGCATGCGTGATTACCTCGAAACCAAGGCGCTGATCGGCCACGGCTAAAACCGCGCACTCACCATCATCTGAACTTGCATATTTGGAGCATCACCATGCGCTATGGTTTCATCGGCTTGGGCAATCTCGGCGGGCATATGGCGGCAAGCCTGTTGCGCGAGGGCTTTGACGTTTCGGTTACCGATATCGATCCGACAATGGGCAAACGCCATCTCGATATGGGCAAGGGCTGCGTCTGGGCTGACACGCCGGCGGAACTGGCGCGCGACTGTGACGCGATCATCACCTGTCTGCCGTCACCGGCGGTGTCTGAAAAAGTGCTCACCGAAATGCTGACAACGGCACGGCCCGGAACGACATGGATCGAGATGTCGACACTGGGTCGCGATGACATTTTGAGACTTGCCACGGTCGCGTCGGCCAAGGGCGTCGAAACCATGGAGGCGCCGGTGACCGGCGGCGTGCATCTGGCGGCGCAGGGCAAGATCACCGTGCTGGCCGGCGGCGAACAGCATCTGTTCGACAAACACAAGCCTGCGTTTGAGGCGATGGGTGACAAGATTTTTCACATGGGGCCGCTTGGTTCAGCCTCGATCATCAAGGTGATCACCAATATGCTGGCCTTCATCCATCTGGTCGCTGATGGCGAAGCGCTGATGCTGGCCAAGCGCGGCGGGCTCGACCTGAAGACCGCCTGGGAGGCGATCGCCGCCAGTTCGGGTTCGAGCTTCGTGCATGAGACCGAAGGCCAGCTCATTCTCAACGGCAGCTATGATGTGGCCTTCAACATGGATCTGGCGCTCAAGGATCTGGGCTTTGCGATGAATTTCGGCCGTGAGTTCGGGGTGCCGATGGATCTGGCCGGACTGACCAACCAGACTTTTGTGCGCGGCAAGGCAGCCTATGGCGGGGAGGCGCAATCGACCCAGATCGTTAAGCTGCTGGAGGACGTACTTGAGACCGATCTGCGCGCGCCGGGCTTTCCATCAAGGCTTGAATAGGCGGGCTGGCCGAAGCCGGGAATATGCGACACATTGCACGTTCCTGACAAACTGAACAAAAGCCGGCAGCAGGCGGAGGAATTGGCGATGACGGATGACAAGGCTATGGCTTGCCCGGCGCATGCAGGCACGGGCGGGTGTCCTGTTTCGCCGCAAGCCGCAGAGTTCGATCCCTTTGCCCCCGCCTATCTGGCCGACCCTGCGGAGGCGCTCAAATGGTCGCGCGAGCAGGAGCCGGTCTTCTACAGCCCGAAGCTCGGTTATTGGGTGGTCAGCCGCTATGACGACGTCAAGGCGGTGTTTCGCGACAACATCACCTTCTCGCCCTCGATTGCTCTGGAGCGGGTGGTGCCGCCGAGCCCGGAGGCGGTCGAGACGCTCAAACGCTACAATTATGCCATGAACCGGACCTTGGTGAACGAGGACGAACCGGCGCATATGGAGCGTCGCCGGTTGCTGATGGAGCATTTCCTGCCAGCCAATCTCGCAGAACATGAAGACATGATCCGGCGGCTTACGCGTGAGAAAGTCGACGCTTTTGTCGACAGCGGCCGGGTCGATCTGGTTGAGGCGATGCTTTGGGAAATTCCGTTGACCGTGGCACTGCATTTTCTCGGCGTGCCGAAAGAGGATATGGATTCGCTCAAGGAATTTTCCGTGGCGCATACGGTCAACACCTGGGGCAAGCCGACGCCGGAGCAGCAGGTGAAGGTCGCCGATACTGTTGGGCGGTTCTGGCAATTCTCCGGCAAAGTGCTCGACAAAATGCGCAAGGAACCCGATGGCACCGGCTGGATGCATGACGCCATCCGCAAGAACGCTGACCATCCGGATACCGTTACGGACTCCTATCTGCACTCGATGATGATGGCGATCATTGTGGCGGGTCATGAGACCACGTCGCTAGCAAGCACCAATGCGCTCAAGCTGTTGCTCTCCAACCGGCTGGTGTGGGAGCGGATCTGCAAGGACCCTGCGCTGATTCCCAATGCCGTCGAGGAGTGTCTTCGACTCGAGGGCTCGGTGGTGGCCTGGCGGCGGAAAGCCACTCGGGAGACCGAGATATCCGGCGTCACGATCCCCAAGGACGCCAAACTGCTGATTGTCAGCGGCTCGGCCAATCATGATCAGCGTCATTTCGAAAACGGTGATTTTCTCGATATCTATCGCGACAGCGCGGTTGAACACCTGACCTTCGGCTATGGTAGCCACCAGTGTATGGGCAAGAATTTTGCCCGGCTGGAGATGCGGATTTTTATCGAGGAACTGGCACGCCGGCTGCCGCATATGCGACTGGTTGAAGATCAGGAATTCACCTATCTGCCGAGCCTGGCGTTTCATGGGCCGGACAAGCTTTTTGTCGAGTGGGACCCGTCCAGCAACCCGGAACGCGCCGATCCGTCGCTCGCAGCATCCAGCATTTCGTTTCCCGTAGGCGCCCCGTCGAGCAAGGAAATTGCCCGCAGTGTCCGCATTGCGAAAATCGAAGATGCCGCCAACGGGATCAAAATCCTGACGCTTGAAGACCCGGACGGCTTGCCGCTGCCGCCGTGGACGCCGGGCGCGCATATCGATGTCGTGTTCGACGAGTTCAGCCGCAAATATTCGCTCTGCGGCGATCCTGCAGATCCGCATTATTCAATCGCTGTGCTCCGGGAGAATGAGGGGCGAGGCGGGTCGCGGTTCGTTCATGACCAACTGGTTCCGGGCATGACATTGCACATGCGCGGTCCGAAAAACTATTTCCGGCTCGAAGAAGATGCGAATCGTCACATCCTCATTGCCGGGGGCATCGGCATCACACCGATCGTGGCGATGGCTGACCGGCTCAAGGCGGCGGGCTGCGATTACGAAATTCACTACGCCGGCCGGTCGCGAGATCGAATGGCTTTTCTGGATCGGATGGCCGCCGATCATGGCGCAAATCTCGCACTTCATGTCTCAGACGAGGGGGCGCGCGCCCAATTGAACTCAATCGTTGACGGCTGGAGCGTTGGCACGCGGATCTATGCCTGCGGGCCGCAGAGCCTGCTTGGCGAATTGGGGTCTCTTTGTGCCGATCTGCCTGAAGGCGCGTTCAAATGCGAGGCGTTCAGCACGGATGCTGGCGGTGGCGCACATGCCGATGACACAGCCTTTGCCGTGGAACTCATCGATTCCGATCTGACGCTTTCGGTCGCCGCCGGGCAGACGCTGCTTGAAGCCGTGCGCGCCGCCGGGATCGATGTCCCCAGCGACTGCGAGGAAGGTCTGTGCGGCAGTTGTGAGGTCCGGGTGCTTGAGGGTGCGATCGACCACCGCGACAAGGTGTTGTCATCAACCGAAAGGGCGCAGGGCAACCGGATGATGGCCTGTTGCTCGCGCGGCGCAGGCGGAAAACTCAGGTTGGCGCTTTAAGCCCTGACTGCCGCCACGGTTGATTGATCAGCGGTGCGCCGCTATCAGATCGCGACAGACTGAACCAGGCGGACCGGTGCATGCCCAAACTGCTCATTGTCACCGATGCCTGGCGTCCTCAGATCAACGGTGTTGTCCGATCCATCGAAAACCTCGTTCGCGATCTCGCGCCGCTCGGCATTGATGTTGATATTCTTTCACCGGCTGAATATCGCACCCTACCATTGCCGGGCTATCCGGAGATCCGGTTGGCTTTGGCGACGCCTTGGGCTGTGGCGCGGCGCATGGCCGAGTCAGCTCCTGATTTCATTCATATCGCCACGGAGGGTCCGCTGGGTTTGCTGGCGCGCCGTGCCGCGCTCAAGCACAATGGTTTCACCTCGAGCTATCACGCCCGCTTTCCGGAATATGTCTCGGCGCGCTATCCGGTTCCCGAAAGCTGGCTCTACGTTTTCATGCGCTGGTTTCACAATGCCGGGCGTGGCTGTCTGGTGGCAACGCAAAGCCTGCGAAGCGAGCTCGAGGCCAAGGGCTTTCAAAATCTGCACATCTGGTCGCGCGGCGTCGATACCCAACAATTTCATCCGAATTATCCGGCGCCGCTTGATCTGCCGAGGCCTGTGTTCCTGCATGTCGGGCGGATGGCGGTGGAGAAGAATGTCGAGACTTTCCTTTCCATGGATGTGCCCGGCAGCAAGCTGATGGTCGGTGGCGGGCCGATGCTCGAAGATTTTAGGGCACGCTATCCGGATGTCACATTTACCGGCGCCAAAGCCGGGGCTGAACTGGCGGCGCTCTATGCCATGGGCGACGTCTTCGTGTTTCCGTCGCTGACCGACACTTTTGGTCTGGTGCTGCTCGAAGCCATGGCCTCCGGGGTTCCGATCGCGGCCTATCCGGTCACAGGGCCGGTGGACATTCTGGGAGATAGCGGCGCGGGCGCGCTGGACCAGGATTTGCGCAATGCGGCGCTCGCCTGTCTAGGCGTTCCGCGTGAACTCCCCCGCAGGCGCGCGATGGACTTTTCCTGGCAGGCCTGCGCCCGGCAATTCATGGATGCGACATATACCAGTTATGGCATGACCCCGAAGGCGCATGTTGAGGAGCCAGTGGCGGATCAGTAATTGTCGGGCCTCATGGGGAAAGCCTGTCTTCATAAAACCGTCATCTCAGCGTCATGATGCTGCAATCGTGCTTGTGCCACATCCCGGATATCAAAATCGGGAGATTGCCATATGTCACGACTGCTCAGCTTCACCTCCGTTCTTGCCTTGATTGCGGCCTCGGCTTCTGCTGCCGAGCTGAATTTCAACCGCGTGTCGTCCTTCGCCACACCGCTCAACATGGCGGCGGGTGAAGATCAGGATCGCGAGACCTCATCCGAAATCATCGCCGCCACCGAAGACGGCATGCGGCTTGTCTACACCGACAGCCCGCTGGGTGTGGTCGGCATTGTCGACATTGCCGATATTGCTGCGCCAAAGCCCTTGAGCAATGTCGAACTGGGCGGTGAGCCGACATCGGTCACCATCATCGGCACAAATGCCTTTGTGGCGGTCAATACTTCGAAGGATTATGTCGCTGTCGGTGGCAAGCTGGTGACCGTGGACATCGACACCAAGACGGTGACGGCTGAGTGCGATCTTGGCGGTCAGCCGGATTCGATCGCGAAGGCCAAGGACGGCTCGTTCCTGGTGATCGCCATCGAGAATGAACGCGATGAAGATCTCAATGAAGGCGTATTGCCTCAAATGCCTGCCGGGCAGGTGGCGATGATTGATGTCACGAACGGTGCTGCCGATTGCGGCAGCCTGCGATTCACGGATGTGACCGGGCTTGCCGAGATTGGTGCGGATGATCCGGAGCCGGAATTCGTCGACGTCAATGGTTTGGGTGAAACAGTTCTCACATTGCAGGAAAACAACCACCTCGTGGTAATAGGCCGCGACGGCAAGGTGATCTCGCATTTCTCTGCAGGTGCGGTGACGCTTGAAAATGTCGACCTGACGGACGACCGTTCAGCACTCCTGTTCACCGAAACCCAGGCTGACCGCAAGCGTGAGCCTGACGCGGTCAAGTGGATCGATGATGATCACTTTGCCATTGCCAATGAGGGCGATTACGAAGGCGGATCACGCGGCTGGACCATCTTCAACAAGGACGGCACCGTGGTCTATGATTCCGGCATGTCCTTCGAGCATGCCATCGTTGAAGCCGGCCATTATCCCGACAAGCGCTCCGACGCCAAGGGAGCCGAGCCGGAATCCATCGAGGTCGGTACTTTCAACGGCAAACCTTACGTCTTTGTCGGCGCCGAGCGCGCTTCGATTATTGGTGTCTATGATGTCAGCGATCTGGCCAACCCGGTTCTGACCCAATTGCTGCCATCGGGCATTGCGCCGGAAGGCATCGTGGCTGTGCCATCACGCAATCTGCTGGTTTCCGCCAATGAAGCCGACCTGATCGAGGATGGCGGTGTGCGCAGCCATGTCATGGTCTATGAACAGCAGGAAGCGCCGGCTGCCTATCCGCAGATTACCTCGCAAGGTGCTGACAGTCTCATCGGCTGGGGTGCCCTTTCGGGCCTCGCTGCTGATCCGGATAATGCCGGCATGCTCTACGCCATCAATGACAGCTTCTACGGCTATCAGCCGCGGATCTTTACCATAGACGCGACACAGACACCCGCTCGGATCATCTCCGCGCTCGACATCACCCGCGGCGGTGCTCCGGCGCAGAAGCTGGATATCGAAGGCGTGACACTGGATGGCAAGGGCGGTTTCTGGTTGGCGTCCGAAGGCCGTACCGACCGGCTGATCCCGCATGCACTCTACAACGTCAACGCCAAGGGCGTGATCAAGACCGAAATCCCGCTGCCGGCCGAGTTGCAGGCGCAGGAAATCCGCTTCGGTTTCGAAGGCATAGCGCGTGACGGCGATGTGCTGTGGATGCCGGTGCAGCGCTCCTGGAAGGATGACGCCAAGGGCGAAGTCAAGGTTGTTGCTTACAATGTCGAAAGCGAAGAGTGGGGCGCTGTGCGCTACGCACTCGATGCGCCCGTCGACAAGGGTTGGGTCGGGTTGTCCGACATCGAGATCCACGGCGACTATGCTTATATCATCGAGCGCGACAACCAGATCGGCGAGAAAGCCGCGATCAAGAAAATCTACCGGGTTGCGATGAGCCAGATGGTTCCTGCTGCCCTGGGTGGCGAACTGCCGCTGGTTGAAAAGGAAGAAGTGCGGGATCTGTTGCCGGACCTGAAGTCACTCAATGGCTATGTCGTCGACAAGGTTGAAGGCTTGGCCATTGATGCGGGCGGCAGGGCCTATGTTGTCACGGACAATGATGGCGTTGATGACAGCTCCGGCGAGACCCTGTTCTTTACTGTCGACGGGCTCGCTTCCGTCTCCAACTGATCATCACGTGCAGTGAATAGGCGGCCGGACGGGAAACCCCTGTCCGGCCGTTTGCGTCATGGATTGGGTGGGGTCACGGATTTGCGCCATTGCGACAGGAATCGCGCCCGCTTGGCCCGGTCAAGCGAAACCAGCAGGGCCGGCGATAGCGGAATTGGCCGCAGCGCCAACTCGTCGTCGTCACTCAATCGTGCCAGTGCCGCCGGGCCGCTCAGCGGTGTGAGCAGCCGGGTTTCGCCGTCGAGGATTGCCCGTCCCTGTGGGGACAATGCCAGCTCCAGAAAGGCCCGCGCTGCAGACGCGTCTCTGGCTTCGCGCGGAATGTAGCCGGCTCGGGCCAGCACCAGCGTATAATCGCTCGGCAGAATGACGCCGATGCGCGGGTCGTTCTCCGCCCGCGATAGCGCATAGGAGCCCAGCACATTGTAGCCGACAAAGGCGCGCCCGTCGGCGACCCGGTCGATGACTTCCGAGCTGCAGCAGAAGGTGGCGACGCTGTTGCGGCCAAAGCCTTCGATCAACCGGCCCCAGGTGCTGGCCTCTGTTGAATCCTGAAAGGCGAACAGGTAGCCGACGCCGGAATCCTCGATGTCGTAGGTGGCTATGCGTCCGTTGAGTTTGCCCGATTGGCGCATCAGGTCGATCAGATCAAAGCGGCTCCGCGGCGGTCCGTCCTCTACGAACGCGGCCTTGTTGTAGACCATGACGGCGGGTTCATAGGTCAAGCCAATCAGTTCGCCGCGCCACTGCGCCCAGTCGGGCAGGCTCGTCAGCACCGGGCTGCCGATCACGCGGGCGCAGCCGCCATTGACCAGTCGGACCTGCTGGGCGATCGACGAGGATATCACCAGATCGGCATAGAAGACGTGATCCGAGCAGGCACTTGAGACACTGGCATCGAGATTGTTGGAAGTATCCTCGATATAGGTCACGGCAATGCCGGGGTTGCTTTGCTGGAACGCGGAAATCAAAGGCTGCATGAAAACCAGGTCAGTGACACTGGCAATGACCAGATTTCCGGATTCGCTGCCGCGAGGATCAAAGCGTGTGATGGTCTCGGCTGCATTGGCGAAGCTGGAAAGAGCCGCAAGGGCGGCAGCGACCATCGCTGGAAGTGATGCGGGATGGATCATTCGGCGTCACCTTCGGGATGGATGGTGGAAAGCGGATCTGCCAGCGGCAATTCGATGCCGACTTCGAACCCGCCCTCGTGGGAAAAGGCAGTGCGGATCGATCCGTGATGAAATTCGGCGACTTCGGCGACAATTGCCAGCCCCAGACCGGCGCTTTGTGGATTGGAGGCATCGCGAGCGAACCGCTGACCGATCTGATCGAGCTGAACCGAGTTCATGCCTGGACCCTGGTCATGGGCAGCGATCAACGCCGTGCCGCCCTCGGTGAGGCTCACTTTCAGGCAAACCGGCGGGTTTCCGTGTGCCAGCGCATTGGTGATCAGGTTGCGCGCCGCCTCGCGCAGGCTGAAGGCATCGCCGGTGACCATCACCGGGTCGGCA
>Ga0163215_101624_pt1 | contig 11378 bp, 8 predicted proteins | sample SynspAceP_FD_185934 | JGI IMG/M metagenome (GOLD analysis project Ga0163215, IMG submission 185934) | Saline lake microbial communities from Ace Lake in Antarctica - Synechococcus sp. Ace-P (Hybrid Assembly) | ecosystem: Environmental > Aquatic > Non-marine Saline and Alkaline > Saline | place... | reverse complement strand
TGGCCGGTCAATCCGAAGCGCGCTGACATACTCGGCGTGCCCTGTCTGGCGTCGATTGATGACCTTCCGTCAGCACCCGATGCCAGCTTCATCGGCGTCAACAGAGATGCAACCATCGAGGTAGTCGAAAAGCTCAGCGCCATGGGAGCAGGCGGGGCAACCTGTTTTGCGTCCGGATTTCTGGAAAGCGAAACTGAAACTGCCCGCGGGGCTGATCTGCAGGCGCGGCTTGTCGAGGCTGCCGGTGATATGCCGATCCTCGGGCCCAATTGTTACGGCCTGATCAACTATCTCGACAATGTGACGTTGTGGCCTGACCAGCATGGTGGCATTGCTGTTGATAGTGGGGTGGCGATTGTTGCTCAATCATCCAACATTGCCATCAATATGACCATGCAGGCCCGTGGTTTGCCGATTGCCTATGTGGTCGCCGCCGGAAACCAGGCCCAGACCGGCGCCAGCGACATTGCTGCAGCGCTGCTTTACGATGATCGGGTGACTGCGATCGGACTTTATCTCGAAGGTTTTGGCGACATCCGTGCGCTGGAGGCCTTTGCCGCCAAGGCGCGGTTTAAGGGCAAGCCGGTGGTCGCCATCAAGATCGGTCGCTCCGACAAGGCCCGTGCCGCGACCATGACCCACACCGCATCGCTGGCGGGAAGCGCTGCGGCGGGCTCGGCTCTGCTCAAACGACTCGGGATCATCGAAGTCGAAACAATCGCGGTGTTTCTGGAAACGCTCAAGCTCCTGCACGTCGTTGGCCCGTTGCCGGGCTCATCAATATGTTCGGTCAGTTGTTCCGGCGGCGAAGCCAGTCTGATGGCGGATTTGAGCGGTGGAACAGATCTCCAGTTTGCAGAGTTCGGCAGCACCCAGCGTGCGACACTGAAAGGCGAACTGGGGCCGATTGTCACCGTCGCCAATCCGCTCGACTATCACACCTTCATCTGGGGCGACACGCCGCGGATGACCCGGGTGTTCTCGACCGTCATGGCCGAGACCTTTGACCTCACCGTCTTCATTCTGGACATGCCGCGTGCCGACCGTTGCGATCCGTCTGGCTATCAATGCGCCGTGGACGCAATTGTCGCTGCAAAGGCGCAAACCGGTGCCCGCGTCGCGGTGCTGGCCAGCCTGCCGGAAAACATGTCGGACACCTTTACCCGGCAGTTCATGCAAGGCGGCGTCGCCGTCCTTCACGGCATGACCGAAGGCATTGCCGCGATCAGTGCCGCCATTGCTGCCGGGCGGCTCGCAGGCGTAGATCCGCAGCCGCTGCTGCTGACGGATGATGCCACGAAATCATCATCCATGCTGAGCGAAGCCGCATCGAAAGACGCGCTATCTAAATTCGGCCTGAGAATTCCGCGGTCGTTTGAGGCAGGGTCCATCGACGAACTGATCGAGGAAATGGCGGCGCTGTCATTCCCGGTCGTGCTCAAAGGAGCAGGACTGGCGCACAAGAGTGAAGCCGGTCTGGTTGCCCTCAATATTCGCGACGAACCGAGCCTTATTGACGAAGCGCGCAAGATGCAGGCAGCGACGCCCGAATTTCTGGTCGAGGAAATGGCGGTCGGCGCTATAGCAGAAGTGCTGGTCGGCATCACCCGCGATCCCACCGGTACATTCCTGCTCACCGTCGGCGCAGGCGGTGTGCTGACGGAACTGCTGGCAGATACCGCAAGCCTGCTCTTGCCCGCCAGCAGTGCCGAAATCACGCTGGCGCTCAAGCGCTTGCGGATTGGACGCCTGCTCGAAGGTTATCGCGGCAAACCCGCTGCCGACATGGACGCGCTTTGCGATGCGGTGATGGCCATTTGCCGCTATGCTGAGGCTCATGCCGAACGGCTGGTCGAACTCGAAGTCAATCCACTGATCGCACGCACCGGGGACGCTATCGCCGTCGATGCGCTGATCCGCCTGAATGATGTAGAATGAGAAAAGGAAGTCATCCATGACCGGACCTGTGAGAACCCGCATCGTCGGCCACGTGCTGGAAGTCACGCTCGACCGGCCCAAGGCCAATGCTGTCGATCTGGCCACCAGCCGCATCCTGGGCGAGGTGTTCCGCGATTTCCGCGACAATCCCGAGCTTCGGGTGGCGATCCTGACTGCCACCGGCGAGAAATTCTTCTGTCCCGGCTGGGACTTGAAAGCCGCAGCCGATGGCGATGCGGTCGATGGCGATTATGGCGTTGGCGGCTTCGGTGGATTGCAGGAATTGCCGCATCTCAACAAGCCGGTGATCTGTGCCGTCAACGGTATCTGTTGTGGTGGAGGGTTGGAGATCGCGCTGTCTTGCGACATTATTCTGGCGGCTGAACACGCCACATTCGCACTTCCCGAAATTCGTTCCGGCACGGTGGCCGACGCCGCTTCCATCAAGCTGCCCAAGCGCATTCCCTATCACATCGCCATGGAAATGCTGTTCACCGGCCGCTGGCTTGATGCCGATGAGGCTCACCGCTGGGGTTTCGTCAACCAGATCCATAAGGCCGACGAGCTGATGGGCAAGGCCTGGGAAATGGCAAATCTTCTGGCTTCAGGCCCCCCGCTGGTTTTTGCCGCGATCAAGGAAGTGGTGCGCGAAGCCGAGGGCGAGAAATTCCAGGACACCATGAACAAGGTGACCAAGCGGCAATTGCAAACCGTCGACACGCTCTATGGCTCAGAGGACAATCTTGAAGGCTCCAAGGCCTTTGCCGAAAAGCGTGAACCGGTCTGGAAGGGCAACTAGCAGGTTCGGGTCTGGCCGTTCAGATTTTGGTGTGCATCTGATAGCCCGGTGCAAAGGTCAGCCGCACCGAGGTGATGACCTCTCCCTTGTTCCAGGTGCTGCGGTCGATGACGAAAAGCCCTTCGCCTTCCTTGCAGGCGAGAATTTCCGCTTCGCGCTTGCCGGCCGTCATCGCCGAGAAAGAGAAGTCGCCGCCTTCGAACGGGATGTTGGCTACCAGCCATTCATTGGCGCTTTTGACCGTGAGGTCGGCGGCCTCGATGCCGGGCACGGCCGCCGGGTTGATCCAGCGGTCGCCAAAAACATAGGGCTTGCCGTCAGCCAGATGCAGGGTGACCAGATGGATCAGTGTGATGCCTTGTTCAACCTGCATCCGCGCCTGAATGCCTGAGGGCGGCACGGCGCGCTCCTGGGTAAGCACGGTGTGGCGATAGGTCTGGCCTTTGCCCTCGATCTCGAAACGGATCACCGGGATATCCAGCGTCGCCTTGCGTACCGGGTTGAGTGCCACGCGGGTGCCGGCCTTGCGGCGCCGATCAAGCAAGCCAGATTCGGCAAGCGCCCGAAGCGCCCGGTTGACCGTCGCCCTGGCGCAGCCGAATTCGATCGCCAGTTCCGCCTCGTTTGGAATGAAGTCTCCCGGCCTCCATTCGCGGGCATTGATCCGGCGCAGAACCTCCGCCTGCACCGTCTGCCAGCTTTTGAATTCTCCCGCGCTCAAATGGCCTCTCCAAGCTGCTTCATCGTCCTTGCATAGGCCGAGACGATGGCCTCCCGTTTGACATGCCGTCCACCGGTCACCATGTGGCGGCCTGCCGACCAGACATCGTCGACCATGCGATCAACGCCGGCAAAAATATAGCAATCCAGAATGGTGTCGCCGCTTCTGCCGATCAGATCCACGGCGCCGGCGTTGAGTGCCATCATGTCGGCGAGTTTGCCAACAGCGAGGGAACCGTTGTTGCGCGCCGAGGCCTTGGCGCCGCCGGAATTGATAGCGTCAAGCAGGCGGCGTCCGGTGGATTTGTCCGGTGTCGCCAGCGCCGCGCGCGAATGATCGCGCAGCCGCTGTGAATAGTCCAGCGTCCGCAGTTCTTCCGACAGCGAGATCCGAATGTTGGAATCCGAGCCGATTGCAATCGAACCACCGTTCTCGAACCAGCGCACGCCATCAAAGATACCGTCGCCGAGACTTGATTCCGTGATCGGGCAAAGCCCGGCAATCGCGCCGCTTCGGGCGAGACCTTCGGTTTCATGTGCCAGCATCTGGGTGCAATGGATGAAGCAGCGCCGCTCATTGAGCTCCATTGTATCGAGCACGAATTCCACCGGCCGCTTGCCATGGGCGGCCTCGAATTCCTCGATCTCGGCAATCTGTTCAGCCAGGTGCATGTGCAGCGGATTGGCGCCTGCTAGCTCGGCGTGACGGGCAAGGTCCTCGACCGCCACGGCACGCAGACTGTGCGGCGCCACGCCGATATGACTGTCGGCGGGGAGGTGGGCGATGGCCTCGGCGGATCTCGCATGAAGCTCGGCATAGGCGTCGAGTGTGTTGCCGAAACGGATTTGTCCCGGTCCCAGCGCTCGCTTGTCACAGCCGCCATACTGGTAATGCACCGGAAGCAGCGTCAGCCCCATGCCGGTGGTGGCGCTCGCCGCGGCAATTCGCTCAGCCATTTCGGCAAGGTTATCGTAAGGCACGCCGCCGGGTTGATGATGCAAATAGTGAAACTCGACATTGGCGGAATATCCGGCCTCAAGCATTTCCATCTGCACGAAAGCGGCGATCGCCTCGACATGCTCCGGCGTCAACCGGTCGAGGAAGCGGAACATCAACTGCCGCCAGGTCCAGAACGAATCCGACGCATCCGGCCCACGTTTTTCAGTGAGCCCTGCCATGGCGCGTTGAAAGGCGTGGCTGTGGCAATTGGCTGGCGCGGGCAACAGCACGCCGGTCCTGTGACCGTCAGCGGTTTGGTCGCTCCGGATTGTCTCGATCAGGCCGTTCTGGCCAATCTCGATTCGCACATTCTCGGCCCAACCGCTCTCCAGAAGTGCTTTTTCAGCCCAAACAATCGTCATTGTGTCACGCCTCTTGACAGATTTTTATGTATATACTTATAGTCCAATACTGCGAACATAACAACGGCGAAATCATGCTTCTGATCAACGCGACACTGGCGACCATGAATGGCGAACCGGCTTACGGGTTGGTGAAGAAGGGGGCTGTGGCGATCAGGGCAGGGCGCATCGCCTGGGCCGGACCCGCTCATGACTTGCCCGGCGAATACAAACTTGATGAAAGCCGCGATCTGCGAGGACGGCTGGTGACGCCGGCGCTGATCGATTGCCACACCCATGTGGTGCATGGCGGCAATCGCGCCAAGGAATTCGAAATGCGGCTTGAGGGTGCGAGCTACGAGGAAGTGGCCCGCGCCGGCGGCGGCATCGTCTCCACCGTCGCTGCCACGCGCAAGGCAACCCAGGACCAATTGCTTGCCGGAGCCTTGACCCGCGTCGATGCGATGATCGCCGAGGGCGTCTCGACTGTCGAAATCAAATCCGGCTATGGCCTCGATATTGAAAACGAACTGAAAATGTTGCGCGCCGCCAGGGTCGTGGCCGAGCGCCGCCCGGTCCGGGTCCGGACCAGCTATCTTGGCGCCCACGCCGTGCCACCCGAATACAAGGGGCGTGCCGACGCTTATATCGACGAAGTTTGCATTCCCGGACTCGAAGCCGCCCATGCCGAAGGTTTGGTCGACGCGGTCGACGGATTTTGCGAGGGTATTGCCTTTACGCCGGAGCAGATTGCGCGCGTCTTTGACAAAGCAAAGGCGCTCGGCATTCCGGTCAAGCTGCATGCCGAACAGCTTTCCAATCTCGGTGGTGCGCAATTGGCCGCCAGCTATGGCGCATTGTCTTCCGACCATCTCGAATATGCCAATGAAGCCGATGCTGCAGCCATGGCGAAAGCCGGCACGGTCGCGGTGATCCTTCCCGGCGCTTTTTACACACTGCATGAAACCGCAGCCCCGCCGATCGATGCTTTCCGCAGCCACGGCGTGGCGATGGCGGTGGCAACTGATTGCAATCCTGGATCGTCGCCAATGTCATCGCTGCTGCTCTCCATGAACATGGCCTGCACCCTGTTCCGGATGACCCCGGAAGAAGCGCTTGCCGGTGTCACAAGAAACGCCGCCCGCGCTCTTGGCCTTGATGATGCCGGCCAGATCAAGCCCGGCCTGCGCGCCGATCTCGCTATCTGGGACATCGAGCACCCGGCGGAACTGGCCTACCGCATTGGATTTAACCCGCTCTGGAAGCGGATTTTTGGAGGCGCATTGTGACGCTGACGCTCTTGCCCGGCCAGGCAACACTTGGCCAACTCGAACAGATCTGGCGCACCGGCGTGGCTGTTGTTCTCGACGACAGCGCCCTGCCGGGCATCGAAGCTGCCGCAGAACTTGTGCGGAAAGCCGCCGCTGGCGACGAAGCTGTCTATGGCGTCAACACCGGTTTCGGCAAGCTCGCCAGTGTCCGCATCAAGCCCGGCGACACGGCACAATTGCAACGCAACCTGATCCTGTCGCATTGCTGCGGCGTCGGAGAGCCGCTCGATGTGGCGACCACCCGGCTGATGATGGCGCTGAAACTGCTGTCTGCCGGCCGCGGCGCATCCGGCATCACCTGGAAAACCTTGTCGGTGATCCAGAATATGCTGGCTAGGGACGTCACCCCGGTGATCCCGAGCCAGGGCTCGGTCGGCGCATCCGGCGATCTCGCACCGCTGGCCCATATGGCTGCGGCGATGATCGGCGAAGGCGAGGCGATCCTGGATGGCAAACGCATGCCTGCGTCTGAGGCACTCAAGCAGGCTAGAGTTGAGCCCGCAGTGCTGGCACCAAAGGAAGGCCTTGGCCTGATCAACGGCACCCAGTTTTCCACCGCCTGTTCGCTGACCGGCCTTTTCTCCGCTTTGCGTAATCTCCAGGCCAGCGTGGTTTCTTCCTGCCTGTCGACAGACGCGATCATGGGCTCGACTGCACCACTTGAGGCTGGCATTCACGCCTTCCGTGGTCATCGCGGCCAGATCGACGTTGCCCGCGCCATGCGCGCGGTGATGGATGGTTCGGTGATTCGCGAAAGCCACCGTGAGGGCGACACCCGTGTGCAGGATCCCTATTGCATCCGCTGTCAGCCGCAGGTCGCGGGCGCGGCGCTTGATCTGTTGCGCTTTGCCGGTCAGACGCTGGAGATCGAAGCCAATGCGGTCTCGGACAATCCGCTGGTCCTGGTCGCCGAAGGCAAGATCGTTTCAGGCGGCAATTTCCACGCCGAACCGGTGGCCTTCGCCGCCGACCAAATCGCCTTGGCCATCGCCGAAATCGGTGCGATTGCGCAGCGCCGCGTCGCACTTATGGTCGACCCGACGTTGTCGTTCGATCTGCCGCCGTTCCTTACCCCGGCGCCTGGCCTGAACTCCGGCCTGATGATTGCCGAAGTCACCACCGCCGCGCTGATGAGCGAGAACAAGCATCTGGCCAATCCCTGCTCAACCGATTCCACACCGACCTCGGCCAATCAGGAAGACCATGTCTCGATGGCTGCCCATGGTGCGCGGCGGCTGTTGCGGATGAACGACAATCTCAATGTCATCATCGGTGTCGAGCTAATGTGCGCTGCGCAAGGCATCGAGTTCCGCGCGCCGCTCACGACAAGCCCGGCACTGCAAGGCGCGGTGGATCTGATCCGCACGGAAATCGCCACCCTGACGGACGACCGCTTCATGGCCGGCGACATCACCAAAGCCGCCGCACTCGTGGCCGAGGGCCGGGTTCAGGCCGAATGCAATGTTGCTGATCTGCTAGAAGGGGCGGTGGCATGACACCCGTCACCGTAACGCAAGGTGGTGGTCCGCTGGTACTTGGTCTGCCGCATTCTGGTACCTTCGTTCCCGATGACATTTTCACTCGCCTGACGCCGCTCGGCCAGACGCTGGGCGACACCGACTGGCATGTCGACCGGCTCTATGATGGCCTGCTGGATGGGGTCACCACGGCCCGCGCCAATTTCCACCGCTATGTCATCGATGCTAATCGTGATCCCTCCGGTGCCAGCCTGTATCCGGGCCAGAACACCACCGGTCTGGTGCCGATGACCAATTTCGACGGCGAGCCGCTGTGGCTTGATGCGCCGGACGCCGCCGAGATCGAGGCGCGCAGGCTCGCCTGGCACGCGCCCTATCACGCAGCGCTGGAAGCCGAGCTTGTGCGGGTCCGTCAGATTAATGGCGTCGCCATCCTCTATGACTGCCATTCTATCCGCTCCAACATTCCGTTCCTGTTTGAGGGCACGCTGCCCGATTTCAACATCGGCACCAACAATGGCGAGACCTGCGCCCCTGTGATCGAAGCGATTGTCAGTGGCATTTGCGCCGGTGCGGAAACCTATTCGAGCATCGTCAATGGCCGCTTCAAAGGCGGATGGACCACCCGCCACTATGGCCGCCCTGCCGACAACATTCACGCCATTCAGATGGAACTGGCGCAAAGCACCCATCTCGCCACCGAGGAACTTCCCTTCGCCTATGACGAGGTCAAGGCGGAGAAGTTGCGCGTGCATCTTAAGACCATAACCACATCACTTGCCGATTTGGCAGCTTTATTGGGAGGCCATTCATGACCAATCCGAGACACAACCAGCGCGATGTCTATCCGCCGATAGGCACCGAGATTACCGCCAAGAGCTGGCTGACTGAAGCGCCGATGCGGATGCTGATGAACAATCTGCACCCCGATGTCGCCGAGAACCCGCATGAGCTGGTGGTCTATGGTGGTATCGGCCGGGCAGCACGAACTTGGAAGGATTTCGACCAGATCGTCGCAAGCCTCAAGGAACTCAATGACGACGAGACGCTGGTGGTCCAGTCCGGCAAACCGGTGGCCGTGGTCCGCACCCATGTCGATGCGCCACGCGTGCTAATCGCCAATTCCAATCTGGTGCCGCACTGGGCCAATTGGGACCATTTCAACGAACTCGACAAGCGCGGGCTCGCCATGTACGGCCAGATGACCGCAGGATCGTGGATTTATATCGGTACGCAGGGCATCGTTCAGGGCACCTTTGAAACCTTCGCTGAAGCTGGACGCCAGCACTATGGCGGCGATCTCACCGGTAAGTGGATACTTACCGGAGGTCTTGGTGGCATGGGCGGCGCCCAGCCACTGGCAGCCGTGATGGCCGGGGCTTGCTGCCTTGCCGTCGAATGCGACGAGACCCGCATCGATTTCCGTCTGCGCACCCGCTATGTCGACGCCAAGGCGAAGACGCTTGATGAAGCGCTCGCGATGATCGACAAGTGGACCAAGGCTGGTGAAGCCAAATCCGTCGGCCTTCTCGGCAATGCGGCGGACGTTTTCGTCGAGCTCGTGGAGCGCATGAAAGCTGGCGGACCGCGTCCCGACATGGTCACCGACCAGACCTCGGCGCATGACCCGCTGCACGGCTACCTGCCACAGGGCTGGAACGTCGCCGAATGGCGCGAAAAGCAGGAAAGCGATCCGAAGGCCGTCGAAAATGCCGCCCGCGCTAGCATGAAAAACCAGGTCGCCGCCATGGTCGATTTCTGGAACGCCGGCGTGCCGACACTCGATTACGGCAACAACATCCGTCAGGTCGCCCAGGACGAAGGCCTGGAAAACGCCTTCGCATTCCCGGGGTTCGTGCCGGCCTATATCCGCCCGCTGTTTTGCCGCGGCATTGGCCCGTTTCGCTGGGTGGCGCTGTCGGGTGATCCCGAAGACATCTACAAGACCGACGCGAAGATGAAAGAACTGTTCCCGGAAAACACTCATCTGCACGCCTGGCTCGATATGGCGCGCGAGCGCATCGCCTTCCAGGGGCTGCCTGCACGGATCTGCTGGATCGGCCTCGGCGACCGGCATCGTGCCGGTCTGGCCTTCAACGAGATGGTGGCTTCGGGCGAACTCAAGGCCCCCATCGTCATCGGCCGCGATCATCTCGATTCCGGCTCAGTCGCTTCGCCCAACCGCGAAACCGAATCCATGAAGGACGGCTCCGACGCCGTCAGCGACTGGCCGCTCCTGAATGCGCTGGTCAACACCGCTTCCGGCGCCACCTGGGTGTCGATCCATCATGGCGGCGGCGTTGGCATGGGGTTCTCGCAGCATTCAGGTATGGTCGTCGTCGCTGACGGCACCGAAGCTGCTGCCAAGCGGCTCGAACGGGTGCTGTGGAACGATCCGGCTTCCGGCGTCTGGCGTCACGCCGATGCCGGCTACGACATCGCGCTCGATTGCGCGCGCGAACACGGACTTAACCTGCCCGCAATACTTGGGTGAACGATAAACTGAGAGGACTGATTATGCAGAGAAGAAAATTCCTGACGGCCGGCGTCGCCGGCGCAGCAGCAGCTGCAACACTTGCCACACCTGCAATTGCGCAGGACAAACGCCAGTGGAAGATGGTCACCGCATGGCCGAAAAACCTTCCCGGCCCCGGCGTTGCCGCCCAGCTTTTGGCCGACCGCATCACCACGCTGTCGGGCGGCCGTATCGAGGTCAAGCTCTATGCAGCCGGTGAAATCGTCCCTGGTCCCGGTGTGTTCGACGCCGTGTCCGAAGGCACTGCCGAACTTTATCACGCGGTTCCTGCCTATTGGGGTTCGAAGTCCAAGGGCATCCTGCTGTTCGGTTCGCAGCCTTTCGGCCTCCGCGCCGACGAGCAGTTCGGCTGGATGCAGCATGGCGGTGGTCAGGCGCTCTATGACGAAATGTATGGCCGCTTTGGCGTCAAGCCGTTCCTCTGCGGCAACTCGGGTCCGCAGTGGGCCGGTTGGTTCCGCAACGAGATCAACTCGGTGGAAGACCTCAAGGGTTTGAAATTCCGCACCACCGGCTTGGCCTCGGAAATGGCCAACAAGCTCGGCATGGCATCAGAAGCCATGAGCGGCCCGGCGATGTTCCAGGCGCTGCAGACCGGCGCGCTCGATGCCGGCGAGTTCATCGGCCCATGGACCGATTCGGCCCTCGGCTTCTATCAGGTGGCGAAGAACTACTATTGGCCTGGTGTCGGCGAGCCGTCATCGGCTGAAGAATGTGGCGTCAACGCCGCAGCCTTCGCCGAATTGCCGGATGACCTGCAGCAGGTTGTCTCGCTGGCTTGCGAAAGCCTCTACAATCCGGTCTGGACCGAATACACCACCAAGCACGCCCAGTCGCTCAAGACTCTCGTCTCCGAGCATGGCGTCATGGTTCGCAAGCTGCCTGACGATGTCATCGTCGCCATGGGCAAGGCGGCGGAAGAGGTTGTTGACGAGTTGCGTCAGAATGACGATGAACTGGTCAAGCGCATCACCGAAAGCTACGTTGCCTATCGCGACCTGGTCGGTGGTTACATGACCTATGCTGACAACGGCCAGATGAATGCCCGCGCCTCTGTGATGGGCTACTGACACTACGACTTGCACCGGTGCGGGAACCATCTCCGCACCGGTCATCCACTGCGAGGGAAACTGCATGCAGCGTCTGGCTGATATTCTCGACACGATCAGCCGGGTGACAGCGAGCATGATTCGCTGGCTGGCGCTGTTGATGGTGCTGGTGCAGTTCGCTATCGT
>Ga0163215_101622_pt1 | contig 11437 bp, 13 predicted proteins | sample SynspAceP_FD_185934 | JGI IMG/M metagenome (GOLD analysis project Ga0163215, IMG submission 185934) | Saline lake microbial communities from Ace Lake in Antarctica - Synechococcus sp. Ace-P (Hybrid Assembly) | ecosystem: Environmental > Aquatic > Non-marine Saline and Alkaline > Saline | place... | reverse complement strand
GAAACCCCTGTCTGGGGCTGCAACGGTGGAGAAAGTGGTTTGAAGTGCTGATTTGAGGCGTGAAAATTGGCGACAGCAGCGGCTTTCGGCTATAACAACCAAATGATTCCATCCAATGTTCGTGGACCGCTTTGACAGACCAAAACACACCCGCCGGACCGATTACGCCAGGCATTCAGCCGGTTTCAATTGTCGAGGAAATGCAACGCTCTTATCTCGATTACGCCATGAGCGTTATCGTCAGCCGAGCGCTGCCCGATGTGCGCGACGGCTTGAAGCCCGTGCATCGCCGGATTCTCTATGCCATGCATGAGGGCGGTTACCACTGGAACCGCAAATATGTGAAATCGTCCCGCATCGTCGGTGACGTGATGGGTAAATATCACCCGCACGGCGACCAGTCGATTTATGACGCCATGGTGCGCATGGCGCAGCATTGGTCGATGAGCGCGATGCTGGTTGACGGGCAGGGCAACTTTGGCTCGATTGACGGCGATCCGCCGGCTGCGATGCGTTACACCGAATCGCGTTTGGCCAAGCTGTCGCACGAGATGCTGGAAGACATCGACAAGGATACGGTCGACTTCCAGGAGACCTACGATTCCTCCGGTTCCGAACCAAAAGTCGTGCCGGCGCGGTTTCCCAACCTGCTGGTCAATGGCGCAGGCGGCATCGCCGTCGGCATGGCCACCAATATTCCGCCGCACAATCTGGTCGAAGTGATCAATGGCTGCATGGCGCTGATGGACAATCCGGCGATTGAACTGCTCGAGCTGATGAGCATCATTCCGGGCCCGGATTTCCCGACTTCGGGGATCATTCTGGGCCAGGCCGGCATCCGCAGCGCGTTCGAGACCGGCCGTGGATCAGTGATGATGCGCGGCAAGGTTCATGTCGAGCCGATGCGCAATGACCGCGAAGCCATCATCATCACCGAGGTTCCCTATCAGGTGAACAAGGCGACGATGATCGAGAAAATGGCCGAACTGGTGCGCGACAAGCGCATCGAGGGCATTTCCGATCTGCGCGATGAATCCGACCGCCAGGGCTACCGGGTTGTGATCGAGCTCAAGCGCGATGTCGTTGCCGACGTGATCATCAACCAGCTTTACCGTTACACCCCGTTGCAGTCCTCGTTTGGCGTCAACATGGTGGCACTTAACGGCGGCAAGCCTGAGCTGATGAACCTTATCGACATGCTCAAGGCGTTTGTGGCGTTCCGCGAGGATGTGATCACGCGGCGCACCAAATATCTGCTGCGCAAGGCGCGTGAGCGGGCGCATGTGTTGGTCGGTCTGGCCATTGCGGTCGCCAATATCGATGAAATCATCGCCCTGATCCGCAAGGCGCCCGATCCTGCGACGGCGCGCGAGCAATTGATGACCCGGCGCTGGCCGGCGATGGATGTCGAAACGCTGATCCGGCTGATTGATGATCCACGTCACAAGATCAATGAGGACGGTACCTACAATCTGTCCGAAGAACAGGCCCGGGCCATCCTCGAGCTGCGTCTGGCCCGCCTGACAGCACTCGGACGTGATGAAATCGGCGACGAACTCGGCAAGATCGGCGACGAGATCAAGGAATTCCTCGAGATTCTTGGCTCCCGGATCCGGGTGCAGCAGATCGTCAAGGACGAGCTTATCGCGGTTCGTGACGAGTTTGGCATCCCGCGCCGTACCGTGATCACCGAAGGTGGCGCGGACATGGATGACGAGGATCTGATTGCACGCGAGGACATGGTGGTGACCGTGAGCCATGCGGGCTACATCAAACGCGTGCCGCTGACGACCTACCGGGCGCAGCGCCGCGGCGGCAAGGGCCGCTCCGGCATGGCCACCCGCGACGAGGATTTCGTCACTCGGCTGTTTGTCGCCAACACCCATACGCCGGTGCTGTTCTTCTCCTCGCGTGGCATCGTCTACAAGGAGAAGGTCTGGCGTCTGCCGATCGGCACGCCGACCTCGAAGGGCAAGGCGCTGATCAACATGCTGCCTCTGGAAAAGGGCGAGCGGATCACCTCGATCATGCCGTTGCCTGAGGATGAGGACAGCTGGGCCAATCTCGATGTGATGTTCGCCACCACACGCGGCACCGTTCGCCGCAACAAGCTGTCGGATTTCGTTCAGGTCAACCGCAACGGCAAGATCGCCATGAAGCTCGACGATGAGGGTGACGCCATCCTCAATGTCGAGACCTGCAACGAGTTTGACGACGTGCTGCTGACCACGGCGCTGGGCCAGTGCATCCGCTTCCGGGTCGACGACGTTCGCGTCTTTGCCGGCCGCAATTCGATCGGCGTGCGCGGCATGAATCTGGCCAAGGACGATCACATCATCTCGATGACGATTGTGCATCATGTCGATGCGGAAGCCTGGGAGCGTGCGGCCTATCTCAAGCGCGCCATGGCTGAACGCCGTGCCGAACTGGGCGAGGAGACCGAGGATGTCGCTCTGGTTGGCGAGGATACCGGCGAGATCGGTGAAATCGGCGAACTCTCCAATGATCGCTACGAGGAACTGAAAGCCCGCGAGCAGTTCATCCTGACTGTCAGCGAAAAGGGTTACGGCAAGCGCTCATCGACTTATGAGTTCCGCATCTCGGGCCGCGGCGGCAAGGGCATCCGCGCCACCGACACCTCCAAGACTGCCGAAATCGGTCCGATGATTGCGACCTTCCCGGTCGAGCAGGGCGACCAGATCATGATGGTTTCTGATGGTGGCCAGGTGATCCGGGTTCCGGTCGGCGGCATCCGCATGGCCAGCCGCGCCACCAAGGGCGTGACCATCTTCAACACCGCCAAGGACGAGCGCGTGGTCTCGGTTGATCGCATCAGCGAACCGGAGCATGACGAAGACCTGGACGAAGAGGGCGTTGAGGGCGAAATTGTAGCGCCAGAGGGTGCTGAAGCGGTAACGGAAGCCGGTGATACGCCAGCGCCGGACACGGACGAAACGCCGCCTGAAGCCTGATAGGCCTTCAAGACTAGAATTAAGAAACCGGGGTTCACGCCTCGGTTTTTTTGTGAGCTGATGAAGGAATTCGCTGATGCGGGATGACTGCCATACTGCTTGGAGTGGGCTTTTATGGTTGGTGTGCAGTGATGTTATAGTTGTTGTGGTGTTTTTTAAATCTGCGAACTGAAAGACACTTGCGATGTTTGAACTAAATGACTTGTTGGAAAAAGTTAATATTGATCCAAAAGAAGTCCTAGTTATGAGGCATCGCCCCACAGAACTGGGGCTCAGGCGAGTCTTGCCGTGGTATGCGGCTGAGCGACCCGAGTTGTTCAACGCTTATCAAAGCTCTCAAGGTTTCGAAAACGCAGAGATTGCTCTGTCGCGAGCCCGCTACCTCGCGTCATTTATAGGTGTCGAGCCGGGAAAAGCGCATTTTGCAGGGCTGTATCGACAAAATGGCTTCCAGTCCCTGACTTCTGATATGTATTTTTCCATTCCGGAAAACATCGAACTTCATAAACAGGGAATGAGCAAAGCGTCTGAGAGATCGTCTGCGCTATGGTTTGATCTGGATCGAGCCGATACCTATCTCGATCTTCAAGGGCGCCTTATCATCACTTGGACCGGCCTTGAGCGTTCTTGGTTTCGTTGGGCAAATCGGAATAGTTTCCCAGTAAGCGCAATTCTTGAGGCAAGCTGCTTCGCGCGAGACATGCCGGAATGGCGCGAACTGGTCTTACTATGGAAGGAGATTGGCAATCTTCCGCGGGCATGGCGTACAGCACTTACTGAATGGCGTGGCATTTACCTTATTACAGATCAAAGCGATGGAAAGAGCTATGTTGGCTCTGCCTATGGAAAGGAAAATCTACTGGGTCGCTGGATTGGTTATGCAAAGTCCGGACACGGTGGAAACCGTCAGCTAAGGGAGCGCAATCCGGACGACTTTGTTTTTTCCATTCTTCAGAGGGTCTCACCCGACATGGAAATTGATGATATTGTGAAGCTAGAAAATAGTTGGAAAAAGCGACTACAAACGCAAAAGCTTGGTCTTAACAGCAACTAAGGACAAGATTCTTTGTTCGATCATGGATCCCTCGTAGCTGCAGCATGTAATTGAAATGCTCAAGTTCGACGTTCACTCGGTATGAGCACTGCACAATTTCTCCTGCCACATTCTGGCAGCATAATCTGCTACACTCCGCTGTCGCAGTCCCATCCCGGAGCCCGATTTGTCCCGCGCCGCCCGTCTTCTCGATCTTTTGCAAGTCTTCCGGCGCTACAAGCGGCCGGTCAGCGGGGCTGCCCTGGCTGACGAACTGGGCGTGTCGCTCAGGACAATCTATCGCGACATTGAAACGCTGAAATCGCAAGGGGCTGCGATTGACGGGGAGGCGGGGGTCGGCTTCGTGCTCAAGCCCGGCTTCATGCTGCCGCCGCTGATGTTTACCGAGGACGAGATCGAGGCGCTGGTGCTGGGGTCGCGCTGGGTTGCCGAACAGGCGGACCAGCCGCTGGGCCGGGCGGCGCGCAATGCGCTGGTCAAGATCGCGGCGGTGCTGCCTGAAGATCTCAAGGCCGGACTGGACGAGTCCACGCTGCTGGTTGTTCCCGGTCCACCGCTTGCCGCTGGCGAGAGCGAATTGCCACGCATTCGCGATGCAATCCGCAGGCAGCGCAAGCTGACCATTTCCTATGCTGACGCCAATGGCGCATCCAGCGAGCGGGTGATCTGGCCAATCGCGCTGGCGTTTTTTGACAGAACCCGGGTGGTGGTGTCCTGGTGCGAATTGCGCAATGATTTCCGTCATTTCAGGGCCGACCGGATCATCAGTCTAAGCGTCGAAGCCACGGGGTATCCACAACGGCGCGCGGCCTTGATGAAACAGTGGCAAGCCAAGGAGGGCATTCATTTGCGGCCCCGGCTCGGCGAATAGAACGCTTCACTGCTGACAATTATTGGCAGCATAAAACAGTAGTCTCCGTGTGGTCGAAAGATCGAAACCCACCAGAATTCACGGAGACCAAAATGTTGAACTTCAATTTCGTGCTGCTGTATGTCGCTGATCCAGTGGCAAGCGCCAGCTTCTATTCCGATTTGCTCGGCAAACCGATCACCGATTCCATCCCCGGATTTGCGATGCTGCCGTTGAGCGAATCGGTTTTACTGGGGCTTTGGGTCGCCAGCGAAGCCGATCCTTCGAGAAACGGCAAGCCGGGCGCCAGCGAGATTTCATTCGAAGTCGCGGATGTGGCAACGCTGAACAAGCTTCATTCCGATTGGGCCGGCAAAGGGTTGCCTATCCTCGTCAAGCCAGTCCAGATGCCCTTCGGCCATACCTTTGTCGCGGCTGATCCTGACGGACACCGCATTCGCGTTGTGGCCAGCATCAGCAGCTCATGAGATGAGTGTTGATTGCTGACAAAAACGGCCCGGTCTGCGGAAAATTCCGCGGACCGGGCCGATCAACTGGGAGGATCTTGATTTTCGAGTTTGGCTTGGAGCCGTTCATCTTTAAATGGAAGCAGTTTGATGGAATGGATTTTTCGCGTCAGCTAGGAAAACACCGCAGCTACGATGCTGCGCATCGTGCGAGGATTTTGACGACGCGGGCGTGGAAAAGGCATCCATGCGAGGCAGTTGGGGTATTCCGGTGATCGCAGTCTCAGGCCGAGAGGCAATCGTGTGAGCTTGTTCTTTCGCACTCTGGACTGCGTCGCGCACGGCTAACGGCGCTCGCGCCGCGTCGTCACACGCTTCTTGCCAGATCACGAAATCCCAGCGCTCACACGATTCCATTTCAAGATGAACGGCTCGAGGAGTTGCGGACCCAAACGGGATCAGTTGCCTTGCCGGGCATTTCCTGGCGCAAGGCTCCGAGCACGAGGATGCCGAAAAGCGTAACAATTGTCAGGGCAAGTAGGGCTAGAGCTATGGTCATCACGGTTTCCTTCCTTCGCATCCAATTCTGATGTGAACACCATGACAAAACCTGAATGAACCCAACCTGAATGGATTTACCCCTAATCATCAATGAAATGATTTGATCGGATTTGATCTACAGCGCCACGCATCCAATTGGATGCGTAGAGGGCGGTGTAACTCTTTGAATTGATGCATGTAGGTTATCGTTCAAATGAATCCATTTGAACGCGACATGCATTGGATCAGAACAGATGGACTGCGCCGGGTACCGCCAGGCCGAAGTCCGGACCTCCGGGGCGCGGCAGCGGCAGGGTTTCCAGCATCGCATGGATGTCCTGATCGCTGGTTCCGTCTTCGATCTGTGTGGTCCAGACCCGGAACGAAGACAGCTGGTAGGCACCAAACGAGGTGATCATCGCCACGTCCGATGCATCCGAGCCGCGCACCATGAGGATGCGGCCGATGCGGGGCACATTGTAGCGCGCGTCAACTGTGTGCCAGCTGCCGCCAAGGAAAACCTCGAACCAGGCGCAGAAATCATCAAATCCCGTGTCGGGCACACCGATGTCTCCGAGATAACCGCTGGCGTAGCGCGCGGGAATGTTCATCGCCCGGCAAAGGCTGACGCCCAAATGCGCAAAATCGCGGCAGACACCTGACTTTTCCTCAAGGACGTCACGTGCGGTCTTGTCGGGCCGTCCGAATTTGTAGCCGAATGTGACGTGGTTATGGACGAAATTGCAGATTGCCTGCACCCGCGGCCAGCCCTCCTGGGTGTTGCCGAAATTGGCCCAGGCAAAGTTGCCGAGGCTGTCAGAGTCGCAATAGCGGCTCGCACCGAGGAAATCGAGTGTGTCGCTGGGCAGATCTTCGATCCGGTGCTGGATGGCGAATGTCGGCCAAATATCCGGGACACCGCTGACTTCAGTGGCGCAATCGCTCCAGAAGGTGGTTCTGCCCTGGTCGGCGACCGCGCGCGAAATCCGATTGCCGTACTGGTCCACGTAGACTGATATAGGAGTCATGCTGGTGGTTCTGACGAAGTCTGCGCCGATCAGCCGTCCATTGAATTCCGTGTGCGTCGACAGTGCCAGCAGCATCGGAACCGGCGCCGGGCAGTCAACCATTATCTCAAAACCAAACCTGATCAGCATGTGAACACCTTATGTCATGAACGTCTGCAACGGGTTGAGCGTTGCTTGGTTCCATAGCCTGCGCTTCAAATCCGTGCAGGAAGCGCGCTCCCGAGCGGGATTGATGTATTATGGCACGGCTTGGCGGACTTGGTGATGTTCTTTTTCGCACGTGCACAATTTGATCAGATGGATGCCACTGTCCGGGAACCGGGATTCAAGATTCGCCTTTGATAAACCGCAATAGAGGCGTATGGATTAGGCGTAATAATACAAGCGTTCGCTGGCAGCGTTCAGCGCTGGCTTATGGCCACGTCGCTTGCATCTCGACTCTGAATTGAAAAATACCGCTGCGTGCGCACGAGTGTTGCGCCGGGCGTGGACAGTATTGGATTGTACGTATGAGCAAGAATGTTTTCACCAAGGGACAGCAAGTCACGCTCCAGTCGCGCGTTGGATTGTCGCCAAGAACACCGATGGAATTCACGGTTTTGATGCGGCTGCCTGACAACCAGGGCAAGGCGCAGTACCGGATCCGCAATGAAGAGCAGGGCCACGAGCGCGTCGAACAGGGCAGCAACCTGGAAATTGTTGAATCCGTCAGCAACGCCTGACAGCTGTTGCCGCTGAACGGGCCTGCATCAAGACCACCCAGAATATCACCAATTGCGCAGAAGCCGAGTGAGACCAATCCCGGTCATTTGGTTGAAACGCCGGAACAGGAAAAATCATGGCCAAGGGTCAAATGAAATCGAACAAGGAAGTTCGCAAGCCGAAGAAAGACAAGGCTGCAGCAAAGTCGGCGGCAGCAGTAGGCACTGCGGTCAAGCAACTGGAAACAAATCCGTTTCAGAAAAAAACCAAGAAGTGATCGGGCTCGCGCTCCAGCGAGAGCGAGCAGCGCAATGATCCATTTTCCAAATCAGATGCGCAGTTTCGATGAAGACGCAGGAACAATTCGGTTCTCCGGTTATGATGGGGTGATGCAGGTCCGCTTCGTGCTGGAGGCTCCGGCACTTGAGCAGATTGCCGGGCTCTCACGCTCGCCAGACACAGCCTATCTCGATGCATTCGACGAGTACCGCGAGCAGATCGAGACGGCCGCCGGCCGCGCCTACAAGAAAACACGCAAGTCGCTTATCTGGCTGTCATCCGCCGATTTCTAGCGCCGCTTGCTGGTTGTTTCTCCTAATCACCGCTTGATGCGCTCCGTCGGTCATGACAAAAGGCCTCGCAAAGGGGACTTCTGTCATGCGCATCGCGTTTTATCCCGGGTCATTCGACCCCATGACCAATGGCCATATTCATGTGCTGGAGCAATCATTGGCGCTGTGCGACCAGCTGGTTGTCGGCATCGGTGTGCATCCGGGCAAGACGCCGATGTTTGGTTTCGACGAACGGGCCGCAATGATTGCGGACGTGGTCCGGTCTGAATTTCCTGCGCGTTCAGGCGATGTTCGTGTCGTTGCCTTCGAAGGACTGGTGGTCGAGGCCGCCCGGTCTGCAGGCGCCAGCGTGCTGGTTCGCGGGCTGCGTGATGGTACCGATCTCGACTACGAGATGCAGATGGCGGGGATGAACCGGGCCATGGCGCCAGACATCACCACCGTCTTTACGCCGGCCTATCCGGAATCCCGCCACATCACCGCCACGCTTGTGCGTCAAATCGCCAAGATGGGTGGCGATGTCACGCCGTTTGTTCCGGTTGTGGTGCAAAAGGCGCTCGCGGCGCGGATCGCGTAAGCCCAACTCCCTTCGCCGTGGCGTTGCCAAGCCAACGGCGGTGTGTCAAACGATTGCCGCCGGGCTAATGAGCCCCGGCCGCCGCATTTTTTGGAGCCACCATGCGTTCTTCACGACTGCTTATCGCTGCGACCCTGGCCCTCGGCCTGGTCTCGACATCTTTTGCCGCAGCAGCCGAGATGCTGACAATCAAGCTGAAAACCGGCGATGTTGTCATTGAACTCGCCGACGACGTGGCGCCACAGCATGCGGCGCGCCTCAAGGCGCTGGCCGATGCCGGTGAATATGACAATGTCGCGTTTCACCGGGTGATCGAGGGCTTCATGGCGCAGACCGGCGATGTCCAGTTCGGTGACATGGAAGACGGCTTTGTCCCACAGCGCGCCGGCACCGGCGGTTCCTCGGAGCCCGATCTGGCGGCCGAGTTTTCCGACAAGCCGTTCGAGCGCGGCACGGTCGGTATGGCCCGCTCGCAAAATCCGAATTCGGCGAATTCGCAGTTTTTCATCATGTTTGCGCCCGCCACGCATTTGAACGGCCAGTACACGGTGGTCGGCAATGTGGTCAAAGGCATGGAGCTGGTCGATCAAATCAAGCGCGGCAGTGCCAGCAACAATGGTTCGGTCAACGATCCCGACCGCATGATCAAGGTCCGCTCCGGCGGCTAACGAAACATCAATTTCAATAAAAACAGGAGAGACCCCATGGCGGAGATCAAGGATCCCGAAAACACACTCATCATGGAAACCACGCAAGGCCCGGTGACCATCGAATTGCTTCCCGACCTGGCCCCCGGCCATGTTGCGCGGATCAAGGAATTGGCCCGCGAAGGTGCCTATGATGGCGTGGTGTTTCACCGCGTGATCGACGGCTTCATGGCGCAGACCGGCGACGTCAAGTTCGGCAAGTCGGACGGCAAGGATTTCAACCCGGGCCGCGCCGGCATGGGTGGGTCCGACAAGCCGGACCTTAAGGCTGAATTCTCCAACATGAACCATGGCCGCGGCACCTGCTCGATGGCGCGGTCGCAGGATCCGAACTCGGCCAATTCGCAGTTCTTCATCGTCTTTGACGACGCCGGCTTCCTCAACCGTCAGTACACGGTCTGGGGCCAGGTGACGTCCGGCATGGACAATGTCGACAAGATCAAGCGTGGCGAGCCCGTCCCTGATCCCGACAAGATTGTTTCAGTCAAGGTTGCTGCAGACATCAAGGCTTAAGTAGCTGATACGCGCGGGATCCGGTGGCTATGTGCAACCGAATCCCGCGCGTTTTTTATGAGGCGCACCCATGCGCGTAGAGCTTTTCGATTTTGATCTTCCCGACGAGCGGATCGCGCTCAGACCAGCAAACCCGCGCGACAGCGCCCGGTTGCTGCAGGTCAGCGTTGATGGAAGCCTCACCGACTTGTCGGTCAGCGATCTGGCCGACCTGCTCGAACCCGGCGACGCGCTGGTGTTCAACGACACAAAAGTGATCCCGGCGCAGCTGGAAGGTTTTCGCGTCCGCGATGAAAACCAGCAACGGATCTCCGCCACCTTGCACATGCGCTCCGGCCCCGATCGCTGGAAGGCCTTCGTGCGTCCCGGCAAGCGCATCAAGCAGGGCGACCGGCTGCATTTTGGCGGCGATGGCGCCACCTGCCTGCTGGGCGCGCTCGATGCCACTGCGGGGACACGCGGCGAGGGCGGCGAGCTTGAGCTGATCTTTGATCTTAGCGGCCCGGCGCTGGATGAGGCGATCATGGCCACCGGCCACATTCCACTGCCGCCTTATATTGCCTCAAAACGCGGCGAGGATGATCAGGACCGGCTCGACTACCAGACCATTTATGCCCGCGAAGATGGTGCCGTTGCCGCGCCCACGGCCGGGCTGCATTTCACGCCCGAGCTGTTTGCCAAGCTCGACGCCCGCGGCATCTCACGCCACTTTGTCACTCTGCATGTCGGCGCAGGCACTTTTCTGCCGGTCAAGGTCGACGACACCACTGAACATCTGATGCATTCCGAAATCGGCCATGTCAGCGCCGAGACCGCGGATGCGCTGAATGCCGTGCACGCACGCGGCGGCCGGGTTGTCTCCGTCGGAACCACCTCGCTCAGGCTGCTCGAAAGCGCGACCGACGCGGACGGCACCATCAAGGCCTGGTCCGGGCCGACCGATATCTTCATCACGCCGGGCTATTCTTTTCGCGCGGTCGATATCCTGATGACCAATTTTCATTTGCCGCGTTCGACCCTGTTCATGCTGGTCTCGGCATTTAGCGGCTTTGAGACCATGCAGGCGGCCTACCGCCATGCCATTGATGACAATTACCGTTTCTATTCCTATGGCGACGCCAGCCTCTTGTTCCGGAGCAAGCCATGACCACCGACACCTTCCAGTTCAAGCTCACGGCCACCGACGGCAAGGCACGGCGCGGCGAGATTTCGATGCCGCGCGGCACCATCCGCACCCCGGCGTTCATGCCGGTCGGCACCGGCGGCACGGTCAAGGCCATGTATATGGACCAGGTCAGCGATCTCGGCGCCGACATTATTCTGGGCAACACCTATCATCTGATGCTGCGACCCGGTGCCGAGCGGGTGGCGAAGCTTGGTGGTTTGCACGAGTTCGCCCGCTGGCCAAAACCGATCCTGACCGATTCCGGCGGGTTTCAGGTGATGTCGCTGTCG
>Ga0163215_101618_pt1 | contig 11463 bp, 11 predicted proteins | sample SynspAceP_FD_185934 | JGI IMG/M metagenome (GOLD analysis project Ga0163215, IMG submission 185934) | Saline lake microbial communities from Ace Lake in Antarctica - Synechococcus sp. Ace-P (Hybrid Assembly) | ecosystem: Environmental > Aquatic > Non-marine Saline and Alkaline > Saline | place... | reverse complement strand
TGGCTATGTAGACTTTCAAGAGGCGTTAAAAACGGCGGACGTCATAAGTATTAATTGTCCATTAACAGATGAAACCACCAATCTTATTAGCGACGCAGAGTTTTCTTTGATGAAATCGAGTTGTTTGTTATTGAATATTAGTCGTGGCGGTATTGTTGATGAGCATGCGCTCGTGAATGCCTTCGAAAACAACACCATTTCAGGCGCAGCGTTTGATGTTGCTACACAAGAACCGATGCCGTTGAATCACCCTTTACAGGCTCTTACTAAGTTGCCGAATTTTTTACTTACGCCTCATATTGCATGGGCAAGTAATGAGGCTATGCAAACCTTGGTTAATATTGCGATGGACAAAATAGCGTCTTTTATAGAAAAGACTAAATGACGCTAGATATTTTATTTCAAGATGAGTATCTGGTTGCCGTCAATAAACCAGCAGGTTTACTTGTACACAGAACACATCTGGCGAAAGACGAAGAAGATGCGGTGGTTCAAAGGTTGCGAGATCAGACAGGAAAATGGGTTTTTCCTGTCCATCGACTTGACCGAGGAACCTCCGGTGTATTGATCATGGCTTTTAATCCAGAGGTAGCAAGATTGCTTTCGACTCAATTTTTGGAGTCAACAACACAGAAAACTTATCATTGTTTAGTGCGAGGCTTTTGTGACGAGGCTGGCGTCATTGATTACCCTTTAGCGAAGCTCAATGAACAAAAAGGTCGTTCTCGCTTTAAACTAGCAGGAACAGAGAGAGACGCAGAAACTCGATTTACCAGGTTGGAGCAATATCAACTCCCTGTGGCTGTTAGTCGATATGACAGTATGCGGTTGAGTTGGATGGAAGTAAGGCCAAAGCAAGGTCGAAAACATCAAATTCGCCGGCACTTTAAACATGCATTAAACCCGCTTGTGGGTGATTCCTGTTATGGCTGCCGCCATATTAATAAAGTAGCGAAATCCATTTGGCCTGATGATTTTAGACTGATGCTTCATGCCTCAAGCCTTCAGCTCAACCACCCAATAACAGATCAAATGATGACGCTAAAAGCCGATTTTAGTGACAAAATAGTTAACATTCTAAATAGCTTGGCGCTTTATAAAACGTGACTATTCAGACAACACTGTCTGACCATCGATAAACCCAACAGTCATGAATTTCAGGCTCTAAATTAATGGCACCTTTCTGAATTTCATTTATTTCAAAGCCGCAAGACAGAAGGACTTGTATTGAGGCTTTGTTATGATCTGCCACTTGAGCATACACATTTCTCACACCGTTACTGGCCCAAACTAGGAGTAAATTTTTTAGTACGTACTGAGCTATGCCTTTATTTGTGAAATTCTTAGCTATCCTGTACGACACTTCCAATGACAAACTTTCATTGTCTAAAAATTGTCCATTGAAACGGCCAATCAAAACATTATTCGGCAAATACACCAAATACTGGACTCGCTTGTCATGCTTTTGAAGTAAGCGCTTTAAGTATATCTCCGTTTGTTGGTGTAGCACTTGTTTAGGTAGAAATTGAGAGAACCAGCCTCTATTACGGAACTCAAAAAGTAAAATACTTCTAAGGTCTGCTTCAGTGGCTTGTCGAATTATAAGTGTACTTTTCATGGGCTGATTGGTACTTTTAAACGAGTAATATCGTGAGTTTAGTGTAGATAGTAATGAAATGCTTAATAATGTACTTTTTCCTCTCAATCACATCCTTTCAAGTGATAAAATACCCTATTTAAATACATGGCAGAGGCACCATAGACCATGAAGAACCGAAATATAGTTTATTCCACAGATCAAGGACGGCTTTGTCCAAGTTGTGAATCCCCTATTTCAGACTGTCAGTGCAAAAATGAGCAGATCGTCGGTGATGGTAAAGTATTCATTAGTCTTGAGACAAAAGGACGTAAAGGCAAAGGCGTGACGGTTATTAAAGGTCTTCCGATGACGGATGAGGATCTCAAAATATTTGGGAAAAAATTAAAAACACAATGTGGTACAGGCGGCGCGGTAAAAGATGGGCAGATTGAAATTCAAGGAGACAGCCGCCAAAAAATTAAAGAATTACTCGAAAAAGCCGGAATCTCTAGTAAATTTTCTGGGCGTTAATGGCCATTAGAAACGAATAGTTTTGTTACATTTTGTTTTCAAAAACAGTAATATGCAACTAAGCGACATAAGAAATGGAACGGTAACTTTATCAAGCTTCTACGTGATTTTATTAAACATGAACTACCACCAACAAAATGGAACGTCATAGTGGTTAAAAATTTCGACAGGGGGTTCAATGTTCCAACATAATATCAAACAAGCTAATCAGCTCATGCGATCAGCGATTCCACTTATGGTGAAGCTAGACATCCCCCCTACTCCTTATAACTATGGGATATGGTATGAATATGCTTCAAACAAAAACCCAAAGCTTAATCAAGTGGTGGACCGCGCTCTGCGTCGATTTGGCAGTTTGCCTGCCTTCGTTTCAAAAGAACTTTTTCATGAATTTTTATTGCCTGAAGAGCATAAGCATGCCCAGCGTCAGGGCTCTGCACTAAAAAACCTCACCGCAACGTTAGGTGATGAAACAACAACAGTATCAAGTGAGCTTGCAAAATTTAATCGTACACTTCGTACTACTAAGAAAGCATTAAAAAATGCCAAAGATACGACTCAAATAGAACAAGTTGCTCTTTTGTTAGATCAAGGGTCTTTCAAAGCGAATCAAGCCATCGAACTTTTTGGTAACGCCCTTTTTGCGGCCCAAGAAGAGCTTGCAACACTCCGAGCTGAGCTTTCCGACGCTAAAAGAAACACCGAGCTTGATGCAATGACATTGCTTGCGAATGAAAAAGGGTTTGAACGGTCATTATTTACATTGGTTCCTCATGCCGAAGATGATTTAACCTTGCTTCTAATTGATATTGATAATCTTGGTAACATCAACCAAGAATATGGCAAAAAGGCAGGTACGTCTTTAATTCGGTATGTTGCTAAATTACTGTTAGGAAAATTACCTGAAAATGGTTTTATAGCGCGCCTGAACGGCGGTCGATTTGCTATGTTACTCAGTGAGACTGAATTAGCCATTGCCTCTCAATTAGCTGAGTCTTTGCGAAACGAAGTTTCAAATCAGAAGATACGTTATAAAAATACGAAAGTTCTGTTACGTCAAGTGACAGTGTCTGTAGGTGTAGCAACCTTGTTTGGTGATGAGAGCCCTGCAGAGTTGGTTGAACGAGCACAGCACTATTTATTGTATGCAAAGCGATCTGGAAAAAATTGCATTGCACACCATGAATAAAAAGCTTTAGGTTTAAGGTATTGTCATGAAAACCAATTTAGATCAATTGAATTGCGCTTATTTTGAAGTTCGAGATTATGAGTGTGATTTGCAAGGAATTGTAAATAATGCGGCGTATCAAAACTATTTAGAGCATGCCAGGCATCAATTTATTAAGTCTCGTGGGTTAGATTTTTCTGAAATCACGAAACAAGGTATACACCTGGTATTAATAAAGGCAGAACTTGAATATAAGCGATCCTTACAAAGCGGAGATCATTTTTATGTTCAAACGCGTGTAGAAAGAACCTCAAAATTAAAGCTAACGTTCCATCAAAGATTGTATCGAACTCCAGATGAACAACTGATGCTTAATGCAATAATGACAGTGACATCTACCACCAAAGAAGGTCGTCCTATTATTTTTGAGCAAGCAGATCTTTTGCTTGAGAATAGAGCTTAAAAATAGAATAAATAAATCAAATTCAGACATAAAAAAACCGCTTTGTGAAGCGGTTTTTTTATGTCTGATTAACGTTAAGGGATATGCGATTAACTCAAAACTTGCTGGCAAGAGTAAAGAGCATGGGGAGCTTATTGTCATTTTTAGCCAACCCTAGGTACATAACTTTTCTAAAACCAAACAGGGATTTAAAAATTCTAGATGGGTGCTGAACCATTGCTCGACATTTCAGCAATCAGCCTGTCGGCTTTAATCTACTTTAGCTCTTCTCGCTTTTGAGCACTGCGTGTTAATGCGCTTCTGTCTTGAGTGCTCGGGGGCGCGAATAAGATTTTTAGCCGCGTCATTAGTCCTAAATTAGCCCTCGATACTTCGGCTAACATGTCGCGCCATTCGCTGAACGTCACCTTGATGGGGTTAAAGCTGTTTACAGGTTTGGTAATGCCGTATTCCACGGTTTCCACTTCTTTTTCATAGCTGCCAAACAGGCGATCCCAGATGATCAAAATACCGGCGTAATTCTTGTCTATGTATTGTGGGTTACGACCATGATGCACTCTGTGGTGAGACGGCGTGTTGATTATCCACTCCAATGGTCCCAACGATTTTACTGCTTGAGTGTGAACAAAGAACTGCAAACCTAGGTTTAACAGCACCACAAATATCACCCAGTTAGGATCAAAGCCTATGATCACTAAAGGCATCCAAAATACCCACATACCAGCTAATGGATACATTAACGATTGCCTAAACGCTGTACTAAAATTCATATTTTCTGAGCTGTGATGAACTACGTGAGCCGCCCACATCCAACGAACTCTATGGCTGGCGCGGTGGAACCAGTAATAGCAAACGTCTTGCGCTACCATTAAGATTAAAAATGCCTGCCAATTCATTTCAATATCAAACAAGCGCCAATCAAATATGGCTAAATATACGCTAGCAATCAATAGCCCTGTGAGTAAATCCGCTCCTTGGTGCATACCGGCTAATACAAAGTTACACGCCACTTCTGCTGGGCGGTACTTTGCGCTTTTAGGTAATTTATTGCCTTTATCACCCCAGTACCATTCCAATAAAATGCACAAAAAAAACAGTGGCGCGAGCGCCAGCAGTAGCAATTCAGGGTGTTCGACTAAGGTTGAGAAGCTAAAGTCCATTATCTATCCATAGTGGTTATTATTATTTTGATTATCAGGTTTGCTTACACTCTTTTTTATATTAGTTTGTTATTTGAGTTTTTTGCATTAGTTTTTTAGCTCGAGCTTACACTCGATTCCGTTACCACTTAGCAAAGTGATCCTCCGTAAGCCCAAGATGATTACTTAAGTGATATCGAACCCCGTTTGCATCAATGATATCGCCATTGAAATAGCCGATGTTTTGTCTAAAATTACTCTTAAGAAAACCAAGATTTATCTTCTCTTTACGGCAATTTAACGCTCTAAAGGTTAAATTGACTCTGCCATCCAAGGTATTAATTTTCCAATAATCAGGGCTAATCCTCCGGTTAAACTCAAAGTTAACTGGCCCAAGAAAGTGACGTTCACCGTTGATCCACATGACGTTTTCGCTGTTACCCGTTTCATTTACGCCAGCCGCTAAATTCAGCCCCAGTGTTCCCTGTGGCAATTGCGCATTGATACTGGCCCAGCGCCAACTGGTTTCTCTGTGCATAAAGCCGGCTGAATAATCGTAACTGGCGAGTGCAAGTTGTAAAGGCTGAGGTTCATCTTTAATGATGAGTTTGCCATGTACAGATAAGGCATTATGCTTTTGAGTGTATGTCCAACCACTATAGCCCGTTGGCGTACACATACTCATCGGCATGCTTAATGCTGGAGGAGTGAGACTAAGCTTGGCTTGAATATCAGCAGAATCGATACTGAGCTGCCATTGCCCGTCATGCATGGTGAATTCAATACGATTTTTAGAAAATGTGATGTTAGTAGAGCCAAATTTAGGTGATGGTGCCATCTTGTAGCCTATGGAAAACGGCTTTAAAGATTTTATTTCCGTTAATTGATTTTTTTCAACATCATAGAGATAGCAAAAACTGCTACCCACATAGCGAATCCCCGCGATGGCCACGCCAATAATATACCTTGGCGTAATGATGCTAACAAACTGAAATTGCTTGTAGTCAAAATGCTTTTTAAGCCATGACGCCCGCTTGTCCATCTCATCAAAATAAACAAACTGCTTAACTCCTAGAGACTCTGGGATACCATCAAACTGACCATACAGAGCCCGTCCTTCGGCATCAATAAGATTAGCAGGTGCGAGTTGTGGTAGTAGGGGTTGCATATAAGCTCCATGTAACGATTTAACAACTTGGCAATAACTTAAAGTATTAACCCTATATGTCAATAATCACATTGTTATTAACAATTGTTGTTGGCAGTGGATGCTTGCAAAAAAGTGATTGGAAATATTGGTTAAAAATTTATTAACATAAGTATAAATTCACCCACCGTCTGTGAAGTCAAGTTACCCTGAATAGAGAAGGTGATAATCCAGCCGGTTGGAAAGGTATGCTTAAACTGGGTCCATACCAATGGTTATATAGAAACACGTAAGGCTGGTGGCAATAAAACGCTTTATCAATTTCTACCGCAAAGCAAGAAGGGGTATAAGCATGAGTGATATTGATTTAGAGCTGGTGGGGCTAGCGGTATCAATAGGTTCAGGCTGCTATATGATGCTAGCCTTTATCTACCTTCATGTAACTAATGGCAATATACCCTATTGGGCGCTAATGTAAGATAACAACGATCTATTTCGCATCAACTACGCGCGGGTGGAATTTAGGCAGAGTAAGGGGCTAATAATGCCTCTTCACTTTCAAAAAATCCTATATTGAAATTAACAAAGGAATGATTGATGAGTTTCATAAAAAGACTATTTGGCTTTGGTAAAAAAAATCTAAAACCACCCTTGAGGTAGCCGAGCGGATTATAGAAATTGGAGATCAGCACGTTAGGATAATTAACGAATCCTTAAAAATAGCGAACGACTCTAAAAAACCTTCTACTATCCATTCTCACTTAGATATAGCAAGGCAGAATCTTAAGGCTCTTAAAGCCCTTGCTAAAGACCACCCTTTTATCACTCTAACGCAGTTAAACCAAGTTGAAAAAAATATCCTTGAGATTGAACAAGAGGCGAATGGTGCCTCTAATCTTTTCACAGCAACAAATATCAATATAAAGGGTTTAGACCTAGAGAGAACCTTTACTGATCAAGCCACAGATCTAGCTAGGAAGAATCAAGACATTTGTGATGGCGTATTCTTCTCAGCTACACTGAATATAACTACCCCACTCAAGTACCTCCAACTAGATAATAAGGTTAAAACCCCAGAGGAAGCTGATTTAATTACCTCGCCCATGAAATATGGTTGCTGGCTACCACATATTCCGATGGAACAGAGAATTATAAAGAATTCTGAACGTTCTTCACAATTTGGCCCTGTTCCATCCAATGGCGGTGAAGTGCTTCCAAACTTAATTAAGTACCGAACAATTATAGAAAGACCGCTTGACCCACAAAACAAAGGCGCATTTTTAGAGCTGGAAGCAAGAGCTGTAGAGATAGTAAAAGAAGTTCCAGCTATATTTGTTGATACAACTTATTGCTTTGGCGTAATGTTTAGAGAAATGATAGTAGACCTAAAACATCTATCTGATGCTCATTTAATCGAACTTACCCATAATGGTTGTACATCTACATTAGACTTAAAAACTTTAAGTGAAAAAGATCTAAAAACACTCAAAGGAATAGGCCCAAAGAAGGCAAAAGAGATAATTGAACAGCTTTCAAAGATTTAAAAACTATTCTTAGCCGCTTCTTGATCATGTTGATAGATCCGAACATTTAAATGACTTTGCCCGTTAAGATGTTAACAAAAGTTAGGGATAGAACCACCACCTTAACACAGCTACAGCCCTTTAAATTCAGGGGGTTCAAGCCATACAGTTAAGGTGTTAAGTAACTTTCTTTAAATTTAATTTTAGTTATGTAGAGATAGTGAATAGATGGATGGTTACACAAACAGAAGCGGCTAGCCTAAAATCCGAAAACTAAAGTTTAGAAAAGCACCTTAACTACCTAACACCTTAACAGTAAAGTACCCCTCAGCCTCGCCACACATACAGCACAAGAGAACCGCCCTAAAAAGAGCCGCCCTAATGTGTCGGAAAACCAAATGAATTTTCGGAGGCTATGTAAAATGAGTTTTCGGATGCCCTAAAGAAGCAAAAATCAGGAAAAAACCACATTAAAATATTCTAAAGTAGTTGAAAATAGATTCTAGTCTTTACTTAAAATTGATATATAAGGAAGATAAGGTAACTATAAAAATAGGTATCTATGAAAAAAATGAAGAAAATATTCTGTATTTTACTGATTGCGTCATCCTTTAGTGCCGCTGCGGCTCCAAATATGGAGCAATTAACCAAAAGTCTTTGGCCTTGGAACCCAGCTTCTATCAAGTACGCCAAAGGCGTTCTCTTAGTAACAACGAAAGAAAGAAAAGTATCAATGGAAATTTATACTTCAATGATAAGTACGGGGGTTTGTACATCACTTTTTAGTAACCCAAATTCACTTAATGATGTATCAGAAGTGAGAGTTCAAAATATATTTGAGAAGCAAGGTATTACATTTATTGGTGGTAATGCTGAATGCCATGAATTAAATAATAGCCCAGCAAACAAACAAAAAATGGAATTGGCTGCGCGAACAAAGATGGGAATAAAATAAAGCTGTGGCCTGATAAGTGGCCTGAGAAATTTCAGATATAAAAAAAGCCCTTGATTCACAAGGACTTTCTTTTGAAGAATGGCGGTGAGCAAGAGATTCGAACTCTTGATGCCTTACGACATACACGCTTTCCAGGCGTGCTCCTTCGGCCACTCGGACAGCTCACCAAAATTTACGCCCTGCGTAATTTGTGTCGCGTATTTTAGAGACCAAGACTTTAGATTGCAACTTCTTTTGTAAAATAAAGCTTAGAAATTAATCTCTTACCCATTCTAAATGATTTTCTAAATCAACTTCAGGGATCGATGAGGGTTCTTCCTTAGGTGTGCCAACATAAATCAGACCCACAATTTGGTCAGTTTCTTCCAAAGAAAGCAGCTCTTTGGTTTTTTGAGTAAAACACGCCGGCCCGCTACGCCAGATAGCACCATAACCAAGAGCATTTAAACCAAGTAACACTTGTTGAGCTGCAGCCGATACGGCCATGACTTGCTCTATTTCTGGTACTTTAGGATGCTTTTGTATGTTCGCATAGACTAATAGGACCGTCGGTGCTCGGAATGCTTTTTTAGTAAAAGCCTCTTCTTTATTTGCAGGAATTGAGCTTACTTCTGATAAGGCATGTTGCCAATAAACTTGACCTAACTTAGCGCGCCCTTCACCTTCGTAAATGCGAAAGCGCCATGGTTTAAGGTTGCCATGGTCCGGGGCACGACATGCTGCGCTTAGAATAGACGTCCATTCGTCAACAGTCGGTGCTGGTGCAATCAAGAGCGACTGAGATACACGATTACGCATGAATGCTATAAATTCTTTACTCATAAAATATTTATTCCGTTAACATTAAGAAAGGCGGCAGGTTAAGATAAGATTTACTATGGTTTAATGGTAATGGAAATTGCATCCATTATCTCGGGGTCTAGGAGTTTTTTATGTCTAAGTGGTTAGTTTGGACTCTGCTTGAGTTAAGTACCTTTCTTTTGTTGGCCAATCTCACTTTTTTATGGCTATCTCATTCTCTTCGTAAAAAAAGTCAGGAGGATAAGGCTAACACTCAGCAACAAGAAGGGGCTGCTGTGGGCGTTAAAGTCGATAGCGAACCTGAAAGCTATAAAGGCTTGGCGCACTTTTTAGATTTACAAATTAATTTCACTGCCGCCTCTATTATTCCGGGAAAAGTAAATCAACACGAAATCAATAGGTTAAAAATTTGGGGGACTATACTTAAGGCAGAAAGGGCCATTTTACTTAATCAAACTAGTGGAAATCCAAAGCCAATTTTAAATAAATTTTTATCAGACTTGTTCTATGCGTTGTCTACCCCAAAACTTCAAAACACGAGCATCAGTGAGTTGAATCAAAGCTTAGAAGAAATGAAAGCAGAATTTTACCAAACGACAGAACTGCTTATAACAAAAGAGTCTTTATCAAAAAGTCAGTTTTCACTTAATGAAGATTTACGTGAAAATATAGATCGGGCAAAACAGCGTATTAAGCAACTGGCAGTTAAGAAACTTGAGCAAAAGCGTTTAGAGATAGAAGTTTTTGAGTTAACGAAAAAAATCACCCACTTAGAAATGGTTCAGGCGGAAAGCTCTGGAGACTTTACTGAGTTTAACTTGCAGGCTCCAACTGCTCACAAGCAAGAAAAACAGGCTCGTAACGCTTCATTTAAACAGATATCAAGCTTAAGTCATCTATCCGACCGCCAGAAAATGGTCATCGATCAGCTTAAAGTTCAAATCGATAAAACTAATAAAAACAATAATTCACAAGACGCTGTTGAGGCTCAGAGAGTGGCTATTGCCAAAATGGAGCGTATGTCAGAAGAGTCTCAAAGTTTAATTTCACAGCTTGATAGTGAGCTTGAAACATCCAGCTTATCTATTTCGTCATTAAGACAGGATATTAGTGCAAAAGATGCAAAGCTGGCTGAAATGGAAAGACAACTGATTCAAAGTAATGAAACAGCAATAGGAAATCTTCAGACTCTAAACGTAAATAAGAAAGAGACATTAGTCTCTCTTCGTGATGATTTAGATTTAGCGCTTCAAAATATGTCAACGGATAGTCTTATAGAGCAGGACAAGGATACTAAAATGCTTGAGCGTTTATTGCAGGAGTCTGAAACTTGCGTCACTTTATTGGCCCAAGAGCTAGAAACTGCAGAAAATACAAATCACCACCTAAGGGAAAAGGTAGAAGCCCTTGTACTGGGTGGAAGAGATTCACCATCAAGTCTATCTAAGACTCTGCAAGAGCAAAGAGAAAAGAACCGAGATTTAGCGCTGCAGACCACAGAACTTAAGAATAAATTATTGAATGTCGCGTCAAGTAAGGATTACCAAGAGCTGAGAGTGGTATATAACAAGAAGAGCCTTGAATGTGATCGTTTACAACTTGCATTTTCTGATCTGGAAGTGAAATATTTAGGGACCCTAAGCAATTAGTTGTCCCTAAATTCAATTTTAATTATTATCTTTGAAAGTTTAGCATTCGCTGTAATGGAATGAGTGCTTTCAATCTCGTTTTTTCTGGAATATGAATCTCCCCCGAGCCATCCCTGAGCGCATTGCGCAGCATCTCTAGGCTGTTTAGCGCCATCCAAGGGCAATGCGCACAACTTCTGCAACTTGCACCTGAGCCTGCTGTTGGAGCCTCAATGAATCGCTTCTTGGGGGAAGCCTGTTTCATCTTGTAAAAAATCCCCCTATCCGTTGCCACAATAAAGGTTTCGTTTGGCATATTTTTCGTGGCATTCAGTAACTGCGACGTTGAACCTACTACATCTGCAATCTCAACCACGGGTTCAGGCGATTCAGGATGAACAAGTATGGCCGCATTAGGGTAGACAGTTTTTAAGTCTAAAATCCCTTTGGCTTTAAATTCTTCATGGACAATGCAAGCCCCATCCCAAAGAATCATATCCGCGCCGGTTTCTCGCTGGAAATAACCACC
>Ga0163215_101615_pt1 | contig 11477 bp, 4 predicted proteins | sample SynspAceP_FD_185934 | JGI IMG/M metagenome (GOLD analysis project Ga0163215, IMG submission 185934) | Saline lake microbial communities from Ace Lake in Antarctica - Synechococcus sp. Ace-P (Hybrid Assembly) | ecosystem: Environmental > Aquatic > Non-marine Saline and Alkaline > Saline | place... | reverse complement strand
CCTTGACTTCCGCAGCTTCCGAGATAACGCCGTAAGACAAAACCGGCGCCAGATTGGCAAGCGTTATATTGCGCTGGATGGTCTCGTCGAGCACCAGTCGCAGGTGTGTGCGGTCTTCGGTGACATAGGCGATGCCAGCAGTGATGCATCTGTCAACGGTTGACAGATCAACCGGCTTGCCATCGATCAGCACATCTCCGGTGATCTTGCGCCCGTAGCTCTTTCCAAAAATGCTCATCGCCAGTTCGGTACGCCCTGCCCCCATGAGACCGGCAATGCCAACAACTTCGCCGGCACGGACTTTCAGATTGGCATCAAGGATGACCTGGCGTTCGGTATGTTCCGGGTGCCAGACGTTCCAGTTGCGCACTTCCATCAGGGTTTCGCCGGGCCGGCTTTCGCGCTCCGGGAACCGCTGCGCCATATCGCGGCCAACCATGTCGCGGATGATCCGGTCCTCGGTGATGTCTTCGCTGCGGGCGTCGAGCGTTGAAATGGCGGCGCCGTCGCGGATAACGGTCACCCGGTCGGCGATGGCGCGCACCTCATTAAGCTTGTGGCTGATGATGATCGATGTGACGCCTTGCGCCTTGAGCTCAAGCAGCAGATCCAGCAGCGCCTGGCTGTCCTTCTCAGAGAGCGCCGATGTCGGCTCATCGAGAATGAGCAGCCGCACATCCTTGGACAGCGCCTTGGCAATCTCGACCAACTGCTGTTTGCCAACACCGATGCGATCCACAAGCGTGCCGGGTGCTTCCGACAGCCCGACTTTCTTCAAAAGAGCTTCGGTTCGCTGAAATGTTTCATGCCAGTCGACAATGCCGTTGCTGGCGCATTCATTGCCGATGAACAGATTTTCGGCAATCGACAGCAATGGCACCAGAGCCAGTTCCTGGTGAATGATGATGATCCCGCGAGCTTCGCTTTGGCTGATGCCGGAAAACGCTGCGATATCACCGTCGTAATGAATTTCACCTTCGTAGGAGCCTGCCGGATAGACACCGGAAAGCACCTTCATCAATGTCGATTTGCCAGCTCCGTTTTCACCGACCAGTGCATGAATTTCGCCTTCCATCACGGTGAGGTTCACCGCATTGAGAGCTTTCACGCCGGGAAACGTCTTGGTTATGGAGCGCATCTCCAGAAGCGGTTTCATTGCTGCATCTCGGTATCGATGGAACTGGGGGAACAGACCCCTGCCCGCGCCAATCGTCTGCACGAGCAAGGGTGTATGACTACGAATTCAAGTGGATCAGCTTACTTGATCTGATCCATCGTGTAGTAGCCCGAACCAATGACGATCTCTTCCCAGTTCGACTTGTCGACCGAAACCGGCTCAAGCAGATAGGATTCGACCACCTTGACGCCATTGTCATAGGTCGTTGTGTCGTTGATCTCCGGTGTTCCGCCCTGAAGCAGAGCCTCAACCATGCCGACGGTGACGCGGGCCAATTCGCGGGTGTCCTTGAACACGGTTGAATACTGCTCACCTGCCAGGATCGACTTGACTGATTGCACTTCTGCATCCTGACCCGAGACGATTGGCATTTGCAGATCGCCGGAACCGTAGCCGACGCCCTTCAGCGAAGACAGGATGCCGATAGACAGGCCATCATAGGGAGACAGCACACCCTGAACCTGCTTGTCAGTGTAATGCGCCGACAGAAGGTTATCCATGCGGGCCTGGGCCACTGCGCCGTCCCAGCGAAGCGTTCCGACCTTGTCCATGCCCATCTGGCCCGAGACGATGACGACTTCACCGGAATCGATCAGCGGCTGAAGCACGCTCATGGCACCGTTGTAGAAGAAGAAGGCATTGTTGTCGTCCGGCGAACCGCCGAAGAGTTCGACATTGTAAGGTCCGTCACCGAAGCGTTCCTTCAGACCGGAAACCAGCGAGGATGCCTGCTGAACTCCAACCTTGAAATTGTCGAAGGTGGCATAATAGTCGACATTGCCGCTTTCGCGGATCAGGCGGTCATAGGCAATGACCTTGATGCCGGATGCGGCGGCATTTTCCAGCGCGTTGGACAGTGTGGTGCCGTCAATCGCAGCAATCACCAGAACATTGACACCCTTGGTGATCATGTTCTCGATCTGCGCCAGCTGGTTGGGAATATCGTCTTCTGCGTATTGCAGATCGGTGGCGTAACCAGCCGCGGTGAACTGATCCACCATCGAGTTTCCGTCTGAAATCCAGCGAGCCGATGATTTGGTCGGCATGGCAATGCCGACGGTGCCCTTGTCCTGCGCCATTACGGGTGCCGAAATCAGGCCGACGCCGAACGCAAATGTCGCCAAAATTGAAGTAAGCTTTCTCATATAGTCCTCCCGAGACATGCCATTGAGTGGTCGACCCCTCCTCAGAGGTCAAGCCCTGCTGGCTTTAGGGATTCAATTGAACCCGAGCCAAGGTACTGAATTTACGTCATGCATTTCAAATGAATAGATTGACATTCTGCATACCAAAAATGATAAGCAAGTCATGGCACTCACAACGCAAAATTTGCAGCTCAAGGATTTCCGGCTGATCCAGTCGATCCACGAAACCGGCCAATTGGGCTTGGCAGCAGATCAGCTGGCGCTATCCCAGCCCGCAGCATCACGTATGCTGGCAAGCATCGAGCGGCTGGTGGGCGGACAGGTTTTTGTGCGTCATCCCAAGGGCATGACACCCACGCCTATTGGCGAAACCCTTATCCGTAACGGCCATAATCTGCTCAATGGCTTCGACCAGACACTCAGGGAAATCAGGTCCGTGAGTGAGGGACTGGCCGGCACAGCACGGGTTGGTTCAGTGACCGATGGGGCGGTGGCGTTTGTCGTGCCAGCCATTCAGGAACTGAAAAAGACCGCTATAGGTGCCGACATCCATGTCGATGTGGCGCCCAGTGATGTTCTCGTAGAGGGGCTGTTTCGCGGAGAATACGATTTTGTGCTCTCGCGGATTCCGCCGGAATATGACAAGCGTCAGCTGGAGGTGCAGCGTGGACGCGATGAAGACATCTGTTTTCTGATGCGCAAGGATCATCCGTTGGCAAGCCATGGCATTGCCACACTTTCCAGCCTTGCAGATTTTGAATGGGTCATTCAGGCGCCGCACACGCCACTTAGGCAAGCCGTTGAAGCTGTCTTCGTCTCTGAAGGCGTCTCGCTTCCAGCAGAAATCGTCAACACCACATCCCTGTTGGTTATGATCGCTTATCTGGTTTCATCCGACGCGGTCGCGCCGATCCCACGGCAAGTCACCAGACTTCTGGTCGCCAACAATCTGGCTGGCGGCCTTGTCACGGTCGATCCGGGCGAGAAAATCATTGTCAGCCCCTATTTTCTGATCTCCCACAAAAGCACCATCATCAGTGCGATTGCGATGCGCCTGCGCGAGATGGTTTTGGCTGTTATGAATCAGCCAACGGCCTGACAAGCTCCAGAGCCATTGCTCCATTTTTTTTGAAGGTTTTTGCGCCGCCGTTGACAGTTCTTGTTGTGACGGGTTGTTGCACCACCGAAAATGAACAGCAGTAGACACCAGCCAGATCAGCCGGATACGGTATTTCTACACGCCGCGATTGTCCCCAAAACACTCGGTGGTGAATGAACCTGATACGCCACACGACGCAAAGTATGCGAATCAACACCAGCATGTCTTTGTATGTGACGCGACAGCCGCACGGATTTGTCGATGAAGGAATGATATGAAAAATCAAGACGATGTCTCGAACGAAACCGAGCATGGGGCAACAGTTATCATCTCTCATCGGGCGCTCGATGGTCAACGAGCCAACTACGAAAGCTGGCTTGATGAAATTGCCACTGCGTGCAAGGCGCAACCTGGGTATCTTGATACTCAGGTCATCCGCCCGATCTTAAGCCTGACAGACACTTACACGGTGATCATTCGGTTTGCGTCACATGAATATATGAAACTTTGGATGAGCTCTAAGGAGCGGAAACAGTTCATCGACAAGGTGCGCCCGATACTGGCAAGCGACGATGCCTACAAGGTCCACAGTGGACTGGAGTTTTTGTTCGCATCCGAAGAGGTAAATGCCAAGGTCCCAACCCGCTGGAAACAGTTTCTGGTCACGTGGTCTGTCGTATACCCCTTGGTCCTTCTTGTCCCGATGATCGTAAACCCGCTGATGCGCCAGGTGGGGCTTCCAGAAAATCCCTACCTGTCGACCCTTTTCGTCACATGCGTGATTGTGCTTCTATTGATATATCTGGTCATGCCGCACTACACGAAGCTGGTGCACAAATGGCTGTACAAATGACAAAACAGCGCTCGATACCTGTCGCCGCTGTCAGTTGGTATCAATGAAAACGCTGACGCTTGCGGCGCGGCCTTCGGCGTCCATAACCGTCAACGTGGACGCGCCCTGGCTGTCGGGTGTCCAGTTCAACACCCGTCGGCGCGTCAGTTTCGGCAAGGCCAGGCCATTGGCAATCAGCCGGTAGGGTCCCGCCCCGCCCTGCAGCTTGATCACCAGTGGCATCAACGGACCAGATCCGCCAGACCCGAGCGCAACACGTGCGCCCTGCGGCGGATAGACGATCTGCGGCGGCAGCGATCCATCAGCCACAGTGCTGATTGCCTCATCACGGTTTCTGTATTTTCTCAAGGCATACGGCAATGCGCCGCGTGACCGCACCAACAACCCTGCTGGCGGCGCAGGGAAAGCGACGCGCTCCAGTCCTGTTCGCACAAATGCCTCGAACAGCAAGGGGGCCGCAGTCTCGATTCCCGACAGACCGGGGACAGGAGACGCATCAGGCCGCCCCACCCAGACACCCAGCACATGGCGACCGTCAAACCCGATCGCCCAGGCATCGCGGTAGCCATAAGACGTGCCGGTCTTGTAGGCGATGGCAACGCGCGGCGCGCCCTGCGGGACACTCACGCCGGAGAGAATGTCGGCGACACTCCAGTTAGCCTCAACCGCCATCACCGGCTGGTCCAGTGGCTGTGCCGGAGATGTCTCCGAGCCATCTCTAAGAACCTGTGCAGTTCCGTTGTTGACGAAGGCTGTGTAGAGCTGAACCAGGTCCCGAAGGCTCACCCCTGCGCCGCCCAGGCCGATTGCCAGCCCCGGCGCGCCGCCGGGCGGCAGGTCCAGTTGGGTGCCGCCTCGCCGCAAACGCGCCAGCAGCCGTTGCGGACCGACGGCCTCGAGCAGCCGCACGGCGGGCACATTGAGCGAGTACTGAAGCGCCTCGCGTATGCTGACCTCGCCCATATAGCCACGGTCAAAATTGCGCGGTCGGTAACCCGAAAAATCAGCCGGTGTGTCGTCGATCAGTGTTTCGGGCGCGACCAGCGCGTCTTCGAATGCCAGGCCGTAGATGAAGGGCTTGAGCGCGGAGCCCGGCGAGCGGACAGCGCGGGTCATGTCGATGGCACCAGCGCGCGCGGCATCAAGATGGCCTGTCGAGCCTACGCTGGCCAAAACTTCGCCGGTCTTACCGTCGGCCAGCACCATGGCGAGTGACTGCTTGGTCCCAAGACGTCCCGCAGTTTCAGTCGCCAGCGCCTCAAGCCGTTGCTGAATGTTGCTATCGAGCGTCAGCGCGATCGTCTGGACTTCTGTTCGCTGTCGGACCGCCAGATCAGCCGTGTGAGCTGCGAGATCGGGCATCGCCCGACGACGGCTCGGAACCTGTGCAGCCGAGGCGCGGGTGATCTCGCTTTCAGGGATCAGGCCGGCGTCCTCTATCCGGGCAAGCACCCGGTTTCGCGCCAACTGCGCTTGCGCATGCCTCCGGTCCGGACGTCTGGCTTCCGGCGATTGCGGCAAGGCCACCAGCAGCGCGGACTGCGACAGAGTGAGCTTCTTCGGCTCCCTCCCGAACCAGGCAAGGCTCGCCGCCCGGATGCCTTCGAGATTGCCGCCATAGGGCGCGAGCGTGAGGTAAAGCGACAGGATCTCGTCCTTGCTCAATCGCCGCTCGATCTGCAGCGCCCGAGCCATCTGCCGAAGCTTGGCGGTCAACGACCGTTCGGTTCTGGGCTCGATCAGCCGTGCCAGTTGCATGGTGATGGTCGATCCGCCGGACACAATACGTCCGCCATTGGCAACCAACTGAATCGCTGCGCGCATAAGCGCCACCGGATCAACGCCCGAGTGGCTCAGGAAACGGCGATCTTCATAGGCAAGCAGCATCTTGATATAGTCTGGATCGACCGCATCAAGCGTAACCGGTAGCCGCCAGACACCGTTCTGGGCGGTGTAGGCGCGCAACAGATTTCCGTTCCGATCAACCACTTCGCGTGAGACCTCGGTGGCAATATCCAGCGGCGGCGGATACGCCCGATCAGCCCGGTCCAGCGCAAAAAGCGCCAGTCCGGCAGTCACAGCAAGTCCGATCAGACAGCCCGCCGCCAGCCGCCACCGGCGGGTGCCCGACGGCCCCATCATGGCGCGCCAAGAACCTCCATGAACCCTGTCGCCGTGCGACCCGCAAGTTCGGGACGATACATGTCCTCAACCACCGCTGCCGGATGTGTATAGATGCCCGGTGTCACCGCGCGAACGACGTAGGCGGCGACAAAATCACGGTTCGAAGTGCCGCCGCGGTCAAACGCCGCCATGAAGCGGTCGCTGCGGAATTCCGCATGGCTGGCAGAGGTCTCGCCCAGCCATGGGAAGTTGCCAAGCTCGGCACTGCCGACAAGTCGCGGATTGTCGATGACAAATCCGGCCGGCAACAGATCGGTGACGACCACGCGCGAGGTCCACGCATTGGCTTCCCGCATCTGCAGCACCACAAGAAGCCGCTCGTTCTGCTGCACCGAGGAAATCGAGGCCGGTTGGCCATCAAGCGTGTAGTAGCTGCGGCTGATCAGGAAACCGGTGCCGCCGGCGCTCAAAGGCTGGGCCGGCGCTGCAATCGTGGTCACCACAGCATCGACAGGATCAGCGCCCTGATTGACGATGGTCAGCGGATTGGCGCGGATTTCTTCGCCACTCAACCGTGCCTGATAGGCCCCGGCGAAAGCCTGCCCGTTGACATTGACCGAAATCGACTTGTTGCCTGCCGCAATGGCCCGCGCAGCCAGCACCATCCAGGCGTCTTCCTGGGTGCTGGTCGATTGCCGTGCAGTCTTGGCGGCGCTGACAAACTTGATCAGCTCCGGCACGATGCCCGGCGTGGGTGTCGATTCGGCAGCTAGTGCAAGCATCGCCGCACCATCGCGCAGCGCAGATCCATAGTCGTCACGTCCGCCAATCAGTGTGGCTGTTGACCGGGCATGATCAAAGGCCGAGCGGAAACTCTGCGAAGCCCGCTGCGGATCACCATAGAGCGAGAGCGCTGCACCAATCTGTGCCCGTGCCAGCGGCTGGGCGAATTGGTCGATCTGGCTGTCGGAATAATACCGCAGATCTGTCGCTGCAGCCTTGCGGTTGCGCGCCAGTACATAGAGCGCATAGGCGATGCTGCTGCCCTGGGAATTGACATCCGTGGTGTAGGCCAGCGTGTTTTGCAGATTATCCAGCGCCAGACGGCTTGCCACCGGCGGAACCGAGAAACCTTTCTCAGTTGCCCGCGTCAAAAAATCGGTGACATAGGCATCAAGCCAGAGATCGCCTGATCCCGGGCCCCAAAGCCCAAAACTGCCCGACGCTGACTGATAGGCCACAAGCCGTGTGATCGCGGCATCAATCCTCTTGCGTATTGTATCCGCATCGTCACCGCTCCCAGCTTCGCCAAGCTCGCTCAAATACAGAAGTGGCAACGCTCGGCTGGTGGTTTGTTCAGCGCATCCATAGGGATAGCGGTCAAGCGCCATCAGCAATGAGGCCACATCAAAGGCCGCATTGCGGGTCACGCCTACGGTGACAGACGCGCCATCGAGCAGACTGTCGGCCAGCAATTCGCCATCGATCCGCAAGGTCCCCCCGCCACCGGCAAGACTGATGACGCGCTTGATCGTCACCGGCATCACACCTGGACGGACGGTAATAGTCTCTTCGCGGTCAAGCAAAAGCCCGTCTGGTCCGGTGAGCGCGATTGTCAGCGTGTCAGCACCGGTTCCAAGCCCCTCAAGCGGCATGACCAGACTGCTTCGGGCACCTGCGGCCAGATTGATCGTCTGGCGCAATCCATTGCCGCTCTTGACCTTGCCCGATGCGGTAAACAGCTCCACACCATAGTCACCGGACGGGCCATCGGTGTTGGCCAGTTCGATGAGAACCTGCGACCGGTCACCGGGCGCCAGGAATTGTGGCAGGCTGGCGGTGATGACAACCGGATCGCGAACAATCACATCGCTTGTCGCATGGCCCAATGCATTGGCGCTCCAGGCGACCGCATTGACCCGCACTGTTCCGTTGAACTGCGGCATATCGAAACTCACGCTCGCAGTGCCGTCAGCACCGACCTTGACCGGACCTTCAAAGAACGCCACCAGCTTTTCGCGTGGCGGGCTGCCTTCCGAGCGCATCATCGCCCCGTCGCCGCCGGAACGGATACGCCCGGTCACGCCAGCTGACCCGTCAATCAAGCGGCCATAAAGATCACGAATTTCGAGCCCGAGCGCCCGCTGTCCGAAGTACCAGGCTTCGGGATCAGCCACAGCGTGCCGGGTCAGATTGAGTATGCCGACGTCCACCGCAGAGATGGTGACGAATGCGTCTTCCCCCGGTATCAGGCCCGCAAGCTGAACCGGAACCGTGAACGCCCCGCGCGGCGTGGTCTGTTCGGGCAGGTCCAGTGTGACGGACAATTGCCGGGCTTCGGGATCAACCGCCAGCCATTTCACACCGATGGCGCGCATCGGCATCCGCGATTGCGCGTCTGACGGCCGGTAAAGCGTCGCGGTGACATAAGCGCCCGCACCCCAGTCTTCCGTGACAGGCAAATCAATGGTCGCGCCATCCGCGCCGACTGTCGCGGTGACGGTTTCAATCAATCGTTCAGAGCCGACCGTGATCAGCGCTTCGCCGGCAAAGCGTGGCGAAATCCGCAAATGTGCGACCTCGCCAACTTTGTACTGATCCTTGTCGAGCGCGATTTCCAAACCGTCAGGTGTTTCTATTGACTTGGTTTCAACATACCAGCCGGCATCAAACAACACGCTGGTTTCAGCCCCGTCCTCATTCGTTACGTCGAGGCGATAGCGGCCCCAATCGACATTGGAGGAAATGGAAGCCGGCGTATCGCTACCGATATCGATCTGGCCATCGGAGATTTCAGTCGTGAAATCAACAACTTCATAGTTCCATGAATTGCTCTGCCGGTACCATTGGTAATTCCGTTCGATCTTGACCAGCGACCATGAGGCACCGGGCATGGCAATACGCGCGCCTGAAGCGTCGACGGCGATCAGCTGGAACCCGGCTTCACTGTTTTCCGAAACCTGAGCATCTTCAAAAAGCGGCTTGATGCCGATACGCGGCCCCTCGGTGGCAACCTTGAGTTCGACAGAGCGTTCCACCGCACGGCCGCCGCCTTCGGAAGCGCGGATCGTCACATTCGCTGTCAGAAACTGTGTGGTGTCCGGCAGTGTCCCCACGTCGATATGAACCACGGCCTCACCGGATTGATCAAGCGGCGGCAAATTGTCGAGCAGGATCCGGGAATTCTCGAATTCCTCATCGGCCAACCCGAACTCAAAACCGGGAAACCCGTCAAGCGCCCGGGTCCGGCTCAGCACGATTTCACCCTCGGTTGAGAGCCCGCCCGCTGGTGCGCCATAGAGATAACGACCGGTAACTGCAATTTCAGCCGCTGCGGTGGGGCTGACGACAGCGTCCCCGGCATCGAGTTCGATTTCAATCCGGTCCGGCTGGAAGTCCTCGACCAGAAACGTAACTTCTGCCACCGCCGGCCGCTTCGGGTCGGTGTGCAATGCAGCGCGCCAGGCGCCCTGCATGGCGTTGTCCGGAAGCGTCAGCGCCAGCGCATGACCACCCTGTGCGGCACCATCGGAGACTACCCGCCGATCCTCGACCCCGTCGGGTCGTTGCAGAATCAGCGTCAGCGACAGATTGGCGAGAGCGTCGGCCTTGCCGTCACGGGCGAGCGCTGAAAGATGAACGGTCTCGCCGGCGCGATAGATGCCGCGTTCGGTCCAGGCCATGACATCGACACCGCCTGGAGATGCCCGTCCGGAAACGCCACGATCCGATAGATCAAACCCGCCACGGGTCAGGTCGAGAAACACGAAATCACCATCCGGTCCCTTGGCAAGAAGGGCTGCCGGCGCAAGGCCCGCCTGTCCGCGGATAAGACCTGGCTGAAATGTGGCGCGTCCATCGGCGTCAGTGACGGCTTCGCCCAGCACTTCATTGTTGCGTGCAAGCAGGGTTAAGGCAACGGAACCCAGCGGTTTGGCCGAATCCAGTGAGCGCAGGAACACCGAAAGCCCGTCATCGCCGGCAAATGTACTCACTCCGATGTCGGAGATGACGAACCATTGTGTGGCGCGCGAATCCCAATTTTCGCTCTTGTCGCCCAGAGGTGTCGCGGTCAGCACATAAACGCCGGGTTGGCGTTCCGGCAGCAGGGTGTCGACCGGGATGCTGGTTGTCACTTCCCGGTTCGGTTCGCTGTCGATGTCTATCGCGCCGTCCCAGACGGAGGCGCCGAGGTCCTGCTCGATTGATTCAATGGAATAGTTGTTGAGTTGCTTGAGAAAATCCGACTGCGTGATGAGCCGGGACAGTGCCCTGTCGCCCACGCGAAACAGCTTCAGATCAGCAGACGGCGCATTGATAGTGATCAGCGGGATCCCAAGCCGCGATTTGGCGGGAAGCACAAAATTGGAACCGGTAAACCGCGCCGCAGGCGCCCGGTCTCGTACGTAAAGCGACAATTCCACCGGCGCTTCCAGAACTTCACCGACCGATGACGGCAATCCCTGGCGCAACACCAGCCGGTAGCGCTGACCATGTTCAAGTCCGTTGACACAAATCTGGCGGGTGTCGGTGTCGATGGCGACGTCATTGCCGCCGTTGATGTTCACAAACCCTGAATAGTCCTGGCTTTTGACAAGGTCCTCGGAAAACTGAACGCAAACGCGGGGTGTTTCACTGTCTGAATCGACCGTGTTGTCGACGACGCGAAATCCGCGTGTTGCGCGCAATTCATCGTAGGCCGCGCGAAGCGCCGGAACTTCAACAAGCTCAAGACTTGCCCGATAAGCCGACAAGGCGGGACGCCAGTTCTTAACGCCCGTGAATGCTTCAGCCAAAACGGCAAGGGAATCTGCGCGTGTCGAGAGGCTCCGCGATGTCTGATAGGCGTTGATCGCAGATGACACCGAGACCGAGAGAAGACTGCGCCGCAGATTTGAATCCTTAGGCGTATAGGCCAGAGATACCCGTGACAGTTCTGCCCACAAGTCGCTGCGTTCAGGCGCGGCGGCGGCAGCGATGGCAAAATTGCGAACCGCGCCTTTCATGTCGCCGGCAGCAATAGAGGCTTCGGCAATGCGCATCAAATTGGTCACACCCCGACTGGAACCGCCCCTGTAC
>Ga0163215_101614_pt1 | contig 11496 bp, 10 predicted proteins | sample SynspAceP_FD_185934 | JGI IMG/M metagenome (GOLD analysis project Ga0163215, IMG submission 185934) | Saline lake microbial communities from Ace Lake in Antarctica - Synechococcus sp. Ace-P (Hybrid Assembly) | ecosystem: Environmental > Aquatic > Non-marine Saline and Alkaline > Saline | place... | reverse complement strand
TTTACAGGCCCGTTCGATCAGGGTACTACTTTTTTTTCATAATTTACATCTTAAGGATTGAACAATACTTAAAGGTAGTGAAGGGTTTTTTCTTGAAGCTACCTTTAGGTTTAGTTCAACAATGTATGAAAATAATAGCCGATACAGTAGTAAATTCAGAGGTTGTAGCCCGATTCAACTTTATCATAAATTGAAAGATTTGAGTTCCACAGTTGGCTACTATTCTTATACTAACCGTTGTGCTACACCCGATAGCTATCGGGACTAACCGCTAACCAATGATAAAATTCTTTAGAAAAATTAGACAAAGATTACTAACTGAAAACAAGTTCAGTAAATATTTCCTATATGCCATAGGAGAGATTGTACTTGTTGTTATCGGAATTTTGATAGCGCTTCAGATTAATAATTGGAACGAAAACCAAAAAGAAATAAAACTAGAGCAGGGCGTTCTAAAAAATCTAGCACAAGAAAACAAAGCAAATCAAGCTAGTATAAAACAGCTTATCCATACGGTTTCTAATTGTTATGAGGCCAATTATTCATTAATGGAACTATTTGCTAAAGACGACTTATTTTTGAGTACACAAAATATCGATAGCCTTATTTTTAATAGTTTAGAATTTGATAGATATAGCCCATCAGAGAATGTATTGCAAGAACTCTTATCATCTGGCAAACTAGATATTATTCAAAGTGATTCTTTAAAGAATACCCTATTTGACTGGACCCGTGTATTAAACGTAGCCGAAGAACGCTACTTAGACTGTAATCGAAAACTGGTCAGCGACCTTACACCATACTTGACCCAAAACTATGTTTTCAAAGATTTAGACCAATATGGAAATTTAAATTGGAAAGAACCCAGTAAATTCAAAAAGAACAAACAAGCTATTTTTGATGATTTGGTTTACGAAAATTTAATCGATGATTTTATGTATCGAATAGATAGATACTTAATAGAGCTAAAGAAACTCGAAACCATTATTAAACAAGTTGAATCACATACCAATGATTAAATTGTTTAGAAAAATTAGACAAAGATTACTAACTGAAAACAAGTTCAGTAAATATTTCCTATATGCCATAGGAGAGATTGTACTTGTTGTAATCGGAATTTTAATAGCTTTGCAGATTAATAATTGGAATGAGTGGAGCAAGGATCGAGTGAAAGAAAAGGAGGTTTTGGTAAACCTCGCGGAAAACTTTGAACTCAATATAGAAGCCCTTGAATCTGATATAGAAAGCCTTCTTAAGTTTAACACGTCATCTCGAATTGTTCTTAATGTTTTGGATAATCAACAACCCTTTGCTGATAGTCTGGCTAAACACTTTCACATGGCGCGAGTACCAAAAACGATTTTGAGCCTGTCCCAATCCGGGTATGAGCAATACAAGAACATGGGTTACGGCATCATTATAGACAAACCCACAAGTAGGGAGGTCGTTGATTTTTTTGAATCCACATTGCCGACATGGTTTACCCGATATACCCAGGTAAATGCTCCGTATGTACCGTTTATTGATCATCATGTGCCGTTATTCATCTATAAACGTGAGAGCTTGGTGCCTATTAACATGGATCATCTTTATAAGGACGATTACTACTTGGGTTGGATCAGAGCATATATGGAAGGAAGGAACACCCTGATTGAGATAGAGAGCGAATTTATCAAGGAGAACCAAAGAGTTCTTCAACTCATTAAAGATCAATTAGATGATTAACGAAAGGCTCACAAAGTATTTTTTTATACCAATTAAAGACTATTGCAACTGACCCTCAATTAGTCTCACTGAATATGTAACCAACCAATCATTCCTATATGCTCTCATTACTCAAATGCTTAAATGCACCCGCTGAAAAAAGATATACATCAGCCTTATTAAAGACAATAGCTATACTGGCTATTCTTGTTTCAACATCTTGTGCTAATAATGAAACTGAAGCTATAGAAAAGAATTATTCTCTAATGGGTATAGGGCATGGCCTTCATGCGGCAACCCTTATGGTTAATGATTTAAATCGCACGCGAGATTTTTATGCTGATACCCTCGGGTTTAAAATGGCTGAAACCGCGAAGTTTGAAAAAGGTTTTTTTGATGGAACTTTAGTTACTAGCATCAACTTTCCAGATGCTTCAAAATTAGATTTTCTTTCTGTTGAAGATTCTTTAATTACAGATGCCCCGCCTGCTTTTATCACGTCATTCTTGGCTAATCATGAAGGTATACAGAAGTATTACTTATCCAGCTCTTCTGTCGACACTACCGCTTTATGGCTGAATGAGAAAGGATTTAAAATGGATTCTATTCAAGCGTACCGTACCTCAACCGAGCCGGTTAAAGGATGGTCAAGAGATGATGGCGGATTACAAGAACGTAGTTTAGATTTTCAAAATGCCAGTACTACCTACCTACCCCAGTTTCTAGAAGACGCCACTATCGATTATGAAAGAATGCATAAGGACTGGAAGACCTATTATGCCTATTTCAGAAGTTATACTAACCACCCAAATGGTGTTGTAGGCATCAATGCTATTCAGGTAGCCGTAAAGGATCTCGATACTGCCCGCAAGGATATTGAAAACATGGGGCTTATGGCCTCAAACCCTAATACATCAGAAAAAACAGCCCGTTTCAAAATAAAAGGACATCAAGAATTAGTGCTAAGCACCCCTCAAGCCAGTAATGATGATATGTCAAAGTTTATTGCAGAACGTGAATCTGGAGTATATGCCATACGTTTCGATGTGAAAAATATTGATTCTACCTACCATTATCTAAATCAGCGTTTACCCGCAGAGGCGCTTTTACGCGATACCCTAGTACATACAATCACAGTACCTCGTCAATTTGCTTATGGCGTTCAAATTGAGTTTATAAATGAACCAAAAGAACAGGCGCTACTGGCAGATCAATATAAAATAGGCGCTAAACTAGATAGTACCGCTAGCAGTAATGCTGCGGGAATGTATCAAAAATATTGCGCCTTATGTCATGGTAAAAATAGAGAAGGCTACGCGGCAGATAATGCACCATCGCTTCGCTCTCATTCATTAATGGCAACTTCGTGGACCACTAATTTTCAAAGATATACAGTGCATTACGGTAGAGAGGGCACAGCCATGGGAGGGTATTTAAATACACAAGGTGGCCCCTTAGAATACATTGAAATTGAACTATTATTACAATGGCTATATGACCAAAGCGGCGTAGAAGAACCTATAGAACTCTCAAGAGAACCTGTTACCGGCGATGTTGCTGTGGGCGCTGAGATCTATGCAAATACGTGTGCTGTCTGTCATGGTGCAGATGGCGAAGGTGTCTCGGCACCTGCCCTAGGCAATTCTATGTTTTTAGCCACAGCAACAGATGAATTCTTAAAATATGCCATTAAAGAGGGGCGAGATGGCACACCAATGATAGCCTTCAAAGACTCTCTTATTGATGATGAAATTAATGGGCTGACAGCCTTTTTAAGAACGCGTGCCTCAGGTTGGAATATACCAAGTACGGACACCATTAGTGTACCAACGCCCGATAAATACATATTGAATCCTACCAAAAAAGCACCAAAATTTAATTTACGAAAAGGACTTTATGTTCCTGCAAAAGAAGTGTATCAGGCGCTGCAAGACAGTGCTCGAATGATAATTTTAGATGCACGATCAGAAGTGGCCTGGCGACAAACCCACATTCCAGGATCGGTACCTGTACCATATTACGAAGAGCCAGAAGCATTTGTAGACGACCTGCCTAATGATGGCACTTGGATCGTTGCGTATTGCGCTTGTCCGCATGCAGCTTCGGGCCGTGTGGTGAGTACGTTGAGAAGATTAGGATATAAAAACACCGCCATCATAGATGAAGGCATATTGGTTTGGGGGCAATTAGGCTATCCAGTTAATTATGGGCAGTAAGGGTTCGCAAGTAACGAGCAACAAACAACACAAAGCTAATTTTACAGAAAACCCATGGCTATTACCCATCAAGCAGACACTATAGATCGTGCTGTAAAAGGTACAATTGATACAATAAAAACCGCTATCTAAAACCACTCGAACTGACCATACGTTTTTGTTAGCCCATTTCTCATTGCTATGCTGTCACTTCGAGTGGATTTACCAAGTATGAGAAAATTTGTATCGAGAAGTCGTGTGTCACCAACCCCCACTGCACCTAAAACCCCCTCTCCATTTTCCTAACTAAAAGAGTGTTCGTTCAATTTTAGAACATCCGTAAGTCGCTGTACAACAAACTTATGTATATTGCAGTAGACCAAGTAAAGAATACTCCCCCTACCACTTTAGCCTTGTTAATTTTAACAATTGATTTAAGTACGATTACCTATACTCCTTACTATTGGGGAATATACGTACTTGTTACTATACACAATTGTTACCAGCAAGCAAGACAATCCTTATATAGAAATGAAAAAAATAATTATAACATTAATCTTAAATATTCTTGTTAGCACAATTTATTGTCAGACAAATGACTCTACCTCAATAAAATTGACTCAAGAACTTGAAAAAATATACGCAAGAGAATATATTAATGGATTCTCTGTGGCTATTGTAAATCAAGATGGTGTTCTATATGAAAAAGGGTTTGGGTACTCTAATATTAAAGCAAACAAGAAATACACTAATAATACAATTCAAAACATTGCTTCCATTTCCAAAACTTTTATTGGCATTGCATTACTTAAAGCTCAGGAACTTGGAAAACTTAACTTAGAAGACCCTATAAACAAATACTTACCATTCGATGTAAGTAATCCACATTTCCCTAATGAACAAATTACAATACGACAATTGGCAACTCACACATCTAGTATTAAAGATCCTTCTAGATATGAGAAGAATGGATATATTTTAAAAGAAGCAGAGAATAAGGAAGCTAAAGTAAATAGCAATTTTCGTTCACCTAGTGAAAAAATGGTTCTGGATGAATTTTTAAAGAATATTCTAAGTCAAGATGGAAAATGGTACAAGAAAAATAATTTTTTAAAGATAAAACCCGGAGCAATATTTGAGTATTCAAATGTTGCCGCAGGATTAGCCGCCTTAATAATAGAAAAAGCTACAAATCAATCATTCAACAAATTCACCAATGAATATATTCTTAAACCTTTAGAAATGTTTGATACTGGTTGGTCTTTTACTGAAGTAGATTTTTCAAAACATTCTAAACTATATCTAAACAATGAAACTGAATTAGCTTTTTATCAATTGGCTAATTATCCTGATGGCGGTTTAATTACATCATCTACTGATTTAGGGAAATACTTAACTGAACTAATTGCTGGCTATAGTAGTAATGGAAAAATCCTAACTAACGAAAGCTATAAAAAGTTGTTTAAACCGTATTTGACAGATAAAAATTTTAAAGAAAGAAATGAAAGTGTCTATAATGATGAATATAATATGGGTGTTTTTATGGGAATCTCTGCCAAAGGACAAATAGGCCATACAGGAGGAGACCCAGGAGTTGCAACACATATGTTTTTCAATTCTGAAACTAAAATCGGAAAACTTTTGATTGTGAATACCGACCTTAAAAAAGAAGGAATAAAGGAATTTATAGACATTTGGAAAAAATTAGAAGAATATGAAACTAAATTATAAGCCAGCTGGTAACAATGGCTATAATTAATACTGGTTTTGTGCTTAACCCAAAGTTTAGTGCTTTTAACCAAGGTCGCCAAATTTTTTAATTTGACAAATTCCAAAAAACAAAATAATTAGTAAATTTAAAAATTCGGCTTGTGTATCATCCGAAAAGTTAACGCATATTTTCAGCGCTAATTTTCTTATACATAAACGTTGTGCGTCCTATGAGAAAAACTCAAAATGAATAAAATAATAAACTTGATTTACCTGATATTCATATTAACTCTGAACTTTTCTTGCGTTGAAAATAAATCAACCGAAAAAGAGATTAACAAACCTGAATTTATACGTAATTCAAACACCGACACCCTAAAATTTACTTCAGGAATTCGCTCTATCATTCAAGATAGCAAAGGAAATTATTGGTTTGGAAGTCTTCAAGAAGGAGTTGCAGTTTATAACGGCAAGTCATTCATTTACTTTACTAATAATGACGGGCTGACTGACAACCAAATCCACACCATACAAGAAGACAAAGAAGACGTTATTTGGTTTAATACTCAAAAGGGAGTGAGCAGTTACGATGGAACAAGTATAAAGAATCACACCAAAACAGACATAGAAACTTCACAAAATATTTTCCCAATTCAGAGTAATCAACCTTTGCAAGGTGAATGGATGAAATCGGAGAATGACCTTTGGTTTGAGGCTGGAATTAAAGAAGGTGTCTTTAGATATGATGGTCAAAAATTACATTATTTAGCCTTCCCTTCCCATAAAGTCCTTAACCTTTATGATAATTTATTTGCTGTGACCAGTATTTCAAAAGGAAAAAACAATATGATTTGGTTTGGAACTTATGCAGGTATTTTTGGCTATAATGGTAGTGATTTTACAATCATCAATGATGAAACCTTACGATTAGATAGAAATACCGAACCTCTACATATAAGAAGCCTTCTCGAAGACTCTAATGGCAGACTTTGGATTGGTAATAATGGAATTGGCGTATTACTAAAAGAAGGTGATTCAATAATCAATTTTTCTAAAAAGAATAACTTAATACATCCTGCAAGTTCAGGAAAAGGAGATAAATCGCAACCAGGTACACTTGAACACGTTTTCACAATCGCAGAAGATAGTCAAGGAAATATTTGGTTTGGAGATAGAGATGCTGGAGTTTGGAAATATGATGGTAAAACAATGTTTAATTATACAGAGAAAGATGGACTAACAAATGATTTCGCTCAATCAATTTATGAAGATAAAAATGGCGAATTGTGGTTTGGAATGGCAGATGGAAATATATTCAAGTTTAATGGCAAATCATTTGACAAACAATTTTAAAAGCAACAACACAAACGCACAACAATATATATAAAAAATAGATGAAATATTAGTAAAATCAAGGCTTTGGGCTCGTTTCAAAATTTGTGTTTAACCGCAAGTTTAGTGCTTGAAAATCGCCTACTTTTCATATACTAAACGGTAGCAGTAATGCAAAAAAATAACAGATAGTTAATAAACAGTCACAAAATAAAAAACCAACTAAATCATGAAAAAATACACTTTATTGCTCTTAGCAATATTCGGAATAGTCCTAATTACTCAAGCACAGGAAGACAAATATCTATGGTTAGAAGAAGTTGATGGACAAAAAGCATTGGAGTTTGTGAATGCTCAAAACAAAACTACTATTGCAGAATTGAGTGCCGAAAAAGATTATCAAAATATTTATGATAAAAGTTTAGCCATATATAATTCCGACGAGAGAATTGCATATCCATCTATTCGAGGAAACTATGTATACAATTTCTGGAAAGATAAAGACCATGTAAGAGGTATTTGGAGAAGAAGTACTGTAGATGACTACAGAAAGGGAAATCCAAATTGGGAAACACTACTTGATATCGATAAACTTTCAGAAGAAGATGACATTAAATGGGTGTACAAAGCAAGCACTGGGCTATATCCAGATTACAATCGTTTTTTAATTGAACTATCTAAAGGTGGCGGTGATGCTGTAGTGGTTAAAGAGTTTGATGTAACTACAAAGCAATTTATAGAAAACGGATTTTTAATAGAAGAATCAAAGGGGTCTGCAAGTTATATAGATGAAAATATGCTGATTGTTACTTCCGATTTTGGAGAGGGCACTATGACTACTTCGGGGTATCCAAGACAAGTAAAATTATGGAAACGAGGAACCTCCTTAAACGATGCACAGCTTATTTTCGAAGGGGAAATTTCCGATGTGGGTGCTTGGGGTGGAGTTTTACGTGATGGTTCAGAAACATTTACATTAATTTCAAGAGCTTTAACGACATTTTCTAGCGAAAACTTGGTTTGGACGAATAATGAAATCATCAAATTAGACATTCCTAATGATGCTAGTTTAACGGGAGTTTTGAATAATCAACTGATTGTTCAATTGAAATCAGATTGGACGGTACAAAACAACACCTACAATACCGGTACACTTTTAAGCCTCAATTTTAGAGAGTTATTAAAAGGGAATAAGGAAATTCAAGTCATCATAGAACCCGATGAATTTTCTAGTATTTCTCAAGTTTCCACAACCAAAAATAAACTACTTATTGGTCTCTTGACCAATGTAATTAGTGAATTACATACGTATTCGTTTAACAAGGGAACATGGAGCAGTGAAAAAGTGAATGCACCAGATTTTGGAAGAATTTCCATTGTTGGCACCGATGACTTATCAGATCAGTATTTTTTTGATTTTCAAAACTTTATTACGCCATCTACCTTGTATTCAGCTGATGCAGGTGACAACACGTTCAAAGCCCACAAATCATTACCAGCATTTTTTGATGCGAGTAGGTATGAAGTAACCCAATACAAAGCGAAATCAAAAGATGGCACCATGGTACCGTATTTTATGGTAGCTGCAAAAGACCTTAAAAATGACGGAACCAACCCAACCTTAGTATATGCGTATGGAGGGTTTGAAATTTCCTCACAGCCATTTTATGCTGCTACATTTGGGGTGTCTTGGCTAGATAAAGGCGGCGTTTTTGTTCTGGCTAATATTCGTGGTGGTGGTGAGTATGGCCCTAAATGGCATCAAGATGGCATAAAGGAAAAACGACAAAATGTTTTCGACGATTTATATGCCGTATCAGAAGATTTAATTACTAAAAAAATAACTACGCCAAAACACTTAGGGGTAATGGGTGGTAGTAATGGAGGTCTGTTAGTAGGGGTAGCTTTTACACAACGCCCAGATTTATACAATGCGGTAGTTTGTCAAGTGCCCTTGTTAGACATGCAACGCTATAACAAACTTTTGGCGGGTGCCAGCTGGATGGGCGAATTCGGTGATCCTGATATACCTGAAGAGTGGGCGTACATTAAAAAATATTCACCGTATCACAATCTTAAAAAGGGTATGGACTATCCAGAAGTATATTTTGGTACGTCTACTCGTGATGATAGAGTGCACCCGGGGCATGCTAGAAAAATGGTTGCTAAAATGAATGAGTTGGGTTATAAAACCTATTATTATGAAAATACAGAAGGTGGTCATGCAGGTTCCTCTACAAATGAGCAAAGTGCTAAATCGGGCGCATTAACTTTTTCCTATTTATTGATGAAGTTAAAGTAATAGTACTAACTGTAAAACTACCGAAGGTTAATGAGCAAAGCTCGCAATCGTACGTTGCGGGCTTATAATTTTATGGGCGAAACCGAATAGTTTACTACCGGTATCGCTATTGGCGTTATACATAAAGCGGATTTTCTTTGATAGGATCTTTTTGACCTAAAAATAAAACAAACCATACATGATTTTAGACCATTTATGGTTTTCCGTAATGTCGTATGAAATGCAATTTGTAGGTTTATTCTTAAGTGGTAACTTAGAAGGTGCGTTTTACGTGCTACATTGAGAAATAAACATACCATGGTACGTTAATGCGTACGTTGTGTATCATTTGAGAAAAACAGAAACATATAGAAAATGTTAAACAACTTTTTTAAACTTAATGGAGAGCCAAAAGAAGTTCGTGAAGAAACCGAGTTTAAATCTATTGTATCAAGTGACGATGATATAGTTAGAGATATTCTATATAGACCAGATATATTAAAGAATGACAAAAAGTATCCTAGATATAAAATTCGTAGAAAAACCTTTATTAACGTAAGCTTTACGAAAACTAAATTAAAAAATTTGGACTTCACTTTATGTCATTTTGAAGATTGTTTGTTCATCGGAACCGAGATACAAAATTGTCAGTTTCACCAATGTACTTTTAAAAATGTGAACACTCACCAAATTGAAATAAAGCAAACATATATTGACCCAGTAAGTTTCAAAAAGAACTACAAAAAATCAGATTTAGAAAAATCAAATTTAGCAGTTCATTTATTTCAAGAATTACTAGATAATTCAAGAGATGAAGAACAATCAGATTTTGCTAGAATTTCAAACTATTATTTTAGAAAATGGCAAGGACGTTTAAGTCGGAACAAATACTTTAATAAACAACCGTACAAAATTAATGAATGGGAATTTTTAATTGAGTACGTTCCGAATTTTTTATATAGATGGATTTTCGGTTATGGTTTAAGGTTAAGAAGTTTTATAGCAACTTTTTTTGTTATTTATGGTGCTTTCTATTTTACTAACTTAAATTATTGGAGTGAGTATGGATTTCACCAAAAGGACTTTGCAATAGCATCATTTAGTTCAGAAAACATTAGTCCAATAGCAAACATATTTTTTACAGCAGATGCTATGACCCAATTGGTAGATTCTCAATTTCAACCTCAAACTGACTTTGGAATGTCAATGCTAACATTTCAAGGATTTTCAGGGTTTATTCTTTTAAGCTTTCTAATAACAGTTCTAATAAATCGATTTGTAAAATGAAAAATTATAGTGTGGCAATTTTCGGTAGCTCTTTGAGAGCAGATTTTGATAAATACAGCGATAGAGATTTGTTAGTTGTAGCTAATGACTATGAAACTTTAGAGAAGTTGAAAAAAACCTATTCTAAAGATGATTGGTCAATCTCATTTTACACATACTCTAAACTTGAATATTTATCAGAAAATGGTAGTTTATTCATTAAGCATTTACAAAAAGAGTCAAAAATAATTATTGACAAAAATGACAGATTAATTAAAATTTTAAACCAATTCAATCCAAAATCTAATTACAAAAAAAACATTCAAGATTGCGAGAATTATTTTGATATTATTAGAACAGTGCCAAAGACAAATTTAGGATATGCATGGTTCTGCGATAGTCTTTATGTTGGGTTAAGAAACTATTTAGTGTTTAAGAATGCTGAAAATGGAATTTTTGAATTTTCATTTATAAAATTATTAAATCTAATAAAAGAACAAGGCTTAATAAACCAATCTGATATTCAAATATTAAAAGAATTAAGAGTTGTCAAAAGAAATTACAGAGAAGATGTTCTTGACGAACTGCCTTCTTCAAGCTTTATCAAAAATATAATTCCTATTGCGAAAAAAATTGGAATTTTAGATTCAGTAAACATTGTAGGTTCTATGGTATTTCAGAATAATGTAGACAAAAGCATTATTACGAAAAACTTTAGTCCTTATCAAAGATTAAGACTAGTTGAAGGATATTATTGTTCTCAAGAATTAAACATTCCTGATTTAAAAAAGATAATAAGTAATCCTCAATTTTATGCTTCGAAAATGAAAGACGATGACTTTACTATGAATTTACTATTGGAAATAAAAAAACGACACATGATAACTAAGCATATGGCGCGCCGATAGGCCAGCGCTATATGACTTGTTGACTGATTCGGGATATAGGATAAGGGGTAATACGAGAGGTTTGCCTGGACTTGGGCTTGGAAGAAGTTGGTTGTTATGC
>Ga0163215_101612_pt1 | contig 11556 bp, 14 predicted proteins | sample SynspAceP_FD_185934 | JGI IMG/M metagenome (GOLD analysis project Ga0163215, IMG submission 185934) | Saline lake microbial communities from Ace Lake in Antarctica - Synechococcus sp. Ace-P (Hybrid Assembly) | ecosystem: Environmental > Aquatic > Non-marine Saline and Alkaline > Saline | place... | reverse complement strand
GGCGCGGTCGCGCACGACCGTGATGCAAAACGGCAATCCGGTCGAGACAATCTGCGGCGCATGGACAATATCTGCCGCAGCGATCCCGCCCACCGCAGCCACCAGCGCCGCATCCACCTGCCGCCCGAACACCGGCGCCATCTGGGTCATGGTGACACGGTCACCCTGCACCTCCACCGGCACCAGCCCTGCGGCAGTCTCCAGCACCAGTGACCCGTCCCCGATCATTCCACGCCTGCGCATCGCCACAACGGTGGCGACAGTCGGATGACCGGCAAAAGGAATTTCGCGACTGGCCAGAAAATAGCGCACGCGGATGTCGGCCACGTCGGAGGGTCCGGTAAAAGTACATTCGACCAAAGACGTCTCCCGCACATAGGCCATGCATATCGCATCGGGCAGCAAAGCGCCCCCATGGACCACCGCACACCCATTGCCGCCGAAAACCTGATCCGTAAAGGCATCCACCCAGTCGAATTCAAACGCCATGATCATCTCCACATTAAAAAAGGGGCCGCATTTCTGCGACCCCCTCAACATCTCTCTGTGACCTGTGCGGTCAACCGGATTAATGTACCAATACAGGCGCGTAGTTGTGCTCGCGCGCCAGAGCAAACGCCAGCTTGCGATCGCCCACAAGCGCCAGTTGCTGGCCCTCGGCATCATGCACCGCATAGAGCTGCTCCAGCCCTTCGGCCTGGTCACGCACCTCGCGCGGAAGATCGGTCACGAGAATAGTCTTGACGTAAACGGTCCTGTCCTGCGGCTCTGTCATTACTGTATTTTCCATCTCTTAGCCCTTTCGAATGTTGATCGTCTGCACGACCATTTCAGGCTTGGCTTGGGTCAGATCCACATGCAGCAGACCGTTTTCCATCAGCGCCTCACCCACTTCGACACCATCGGCCAGCACAAAACTGCGCTGGAACTGGCGTCCGGCGATACCGCGATGCAAGAACACGCGGCCTTCGCTATCGTCTTGTTGTCGGCCCCGAATAACCAGCTGGCGATCTTCAACGGTGATCGACAGGTCTCTTTCAGAGAAACCGGCCACAGCCAAAGTAATGCGGTAACTCCGCTCCGAAGTTTGTTCTATGTTAAAAGGCGGATAGCCTTCATTGCCGGATTTAGCGCTGCGTTCCAGCACCCGCTCCAGCTGTTCAAATCCCAACATGTGGGGATATGAGGCAAGCGTCAGTTTCGTCATCTGCGACACGTCCTTATCTTCTCAAGCGACAGTCTTGTGACGCCCCACGTGCGGCTGCATCACCTGTTTAATATGGGAAGCAATTGCGCGCCGCGCAAGGGCTAGGCGTCAAAGCGGTTAAGCCGTATGATCAAATGACCATATGTTAGCCAGAATCAGAGACCCCATGAACGCCCCCAGAGACCTGTCCATGAAGAACGATGAGGTGCTGCGGGTCGAACTCGAGGTATTCCGCCACGAACACCGCGATCTGGATGAGGCGATCCGCGCGCTGAACGAGCGCGGCACGGCCGACCAGTTGACCCTGCAACGTCTTAAAAAGCGTAAACTGCTGCTCAAAGACCGCATCGCGCTGATCGAGGACCGCCTGACCCCTGATATCATCGCCTGAGCGGACCCTGCATTTTTGCCCGCGCTCTACATTGCCCCGCCGCACCGAATGGCTATAGTGCGCGCTTAATCTTTCGATCCAGAAGGCTGGCCCTATGAGCACCCCCCCTGTTGGAATCATTATGGGCTCCCAGTCCGACTGGCCTACCATGCGCGAGGCCGCCAGTCTGCTGGATGAGTTGGGCATCGCCTATGAGGCCCGCATCGTGTCTGCACACCGCACGCCAGACCGCCTGTGGGACTATGGTAAAACCGCCGCCACTCGCGGGCTGCAAGTGATCATCGCCGGAGCAGGCGGCGCGGCACATCTGCCCGGCATGATGGCATCCAAAACACGCGTGCCAGTGATCGGCGTGCCGGTGCTAACGAAAGCGCTATCGGGTGTCGACAGCCTCTATTCAATCCTGCAAATGCCGCGCGGCTATCCGGTGGCCACAATGGCAATCGGAGCACCGGGTGCAGCAAACGCCGCCCTGATGGCCGCAGGGATCCTCGCACTACAAGACCCCGCGCTCGCCGCCCGCCTCGATGCATGGCGCGATGCCCTCTCTGCCTCAATTCCGGAAGTCCCTACAGATGACTGATCCCCTCCCCACCGGCGCCACCATTGGTATTCTAGGCGGTGGCCAATTGGGCCGGATGCTGTCTGTCGCCGCTGCGCGTCTCGGCCTGCGCACCCACATCTACGAGCCGGGCGAAAATCCGCCCGCCGCAGATGTCGCCAACGCTGTCACCACCGCCGCCTATGATGACATTGCAGCGCTCACCGCCTTTGCGCATGCAGTGGATTTGGTCACCTATGAGTTTGAAAACATCCCGACAGAAGCGCTGGATGTCATCGAGGCGATTACCCCGATCCATCCCAACCGTCGCGCGCTCGGTACATCCCAGGACCGGCTGGTGGAAAAAACTTTTCTGCAAAGCATCGGCCTCACCGTCGCCCCCTTTGCCGACATCACCGATGCTGCCAGCCTCGACGCAGCCATCGCCACCATAGGCACGCCTGCCATCCTGAAAACCCGCCGCTTCGGCTATGACGGCAAAGGACAGGCCCGCCTTAAATCTCCCGAAAACGCCGAGGCAGCTCTCGCCGATATGGCAGGCGCTCCCGGCGTATTGGAGGGCTTTGTGAATTTCACGTCCGAGATTTCCATCATTGCCGCCCGCAACCCGCAGGGCGAGGTTGCCTGCTATGATCCGGGCGAGAACATCCACCGCGACGGCATTCTGCACACCACAACTGTGCCCGCCACTATCCCCGCCCGCCTTCGTACCGATTCAGTTTTGCTGGCCGCCAAGATCCTCAACACGCTCGACTACGTCGGCGTTATGGGAGTGGAGCTGTTTGTGACACCGCAAGGTCTGATCGTGAACGAAATTGCCCCGCGCGTGCACAACTCGGGCCACTGGACACAGAACGGTTGCGCAGTCGACCAGTTTGAGCAACACATCCGCGCCATCGCAGGCTGGCCGCTAGGCGATGGCAGCCGCCATTCAGACGTGGTGATGGAAAATCTGATCGGCGCGGACGTGGACAAAGTTCCGAGCCTCGCCCGGGAGAAAAACTGTGCACTCCACCTCTACGGCAAGACCGAGGTAAAACCAGGCCGGAAAATGGGACATATCAACCGGATCACCTGAGCCGCCCAGCCCACAACGCGCCTGCTTGTCCCCGGTTCACATGACAATCCCGCGCGCCCTCGGCGTTCAGCCGATAAACCGCGCGGCGATATCACCGCTCATGTGGCTCACACGCCCCTGAACAAATGTCGCCGCCACGCGCAAGCTCTCACGCTCCAGCACCACAATATCCGCGCGCTTGCCCGGCTCCAGCACACCGCGATCTGTTAGCCCCAAAACTGCGGCTGGTCCTGCCGAAACCAGAGCCCACGCACCGCCCAGATCGCGCATCCCGTTTTGCCACAGCATCAGGGCTGCGCGTCGCGCACTGGGATAGTGATAATCCGACGCCAACGCGTCACAGTACCCCATCGCGATCAGATCCACCGCCGAGACGTTGAGATTGTGCGAGCCCCCACGCACCACATTGGGCGACCCCATCACGACGATCCCGCCGTTTGTTGCCGCAGCCTCGGCCGCCTCCAGCGTTTCGGGAAATTCCGCCACGTTCACGCCGCGCGCCGCCCAAGTGGCGCGACCCTGCGCGGTTGTGTCGTCATGGCTGCCCATTGCGACCCCCTGAGCAGCCAGACGCGCACAGAGCGCGTCCAGTGCAGCGGGTACCTCGTCGCTGCGCGCCTCCATTGCCTGCATCATCGCCAGATGCTTTTCGGGACTGCGCCGCGCTTTCAGCGCTTGGGACACCAGCCGCCTGGGCTGCACACCCGCCTGCAAACGGTCATGAGGCAGGTGATCGTTGAACACGATATAGCGCAAACCCCATTCCGCCATCTTCTCGGGCAGGGTCTCGAACAGGTCCAGCTGATAGGTTTCGAACCGCAGCTGACCGCGCAGGTCGGTCACCATCTGCGGCGCCACATCGCGCAGGTGCGAAAATACCTGCTCGGCGAATTCCGGGCTGCGCACGCCTCCTTCCCAGCTGACAAACTGCGCCAGCGTCGCCGTGGTGATCCCGTTCGCCGCCAGCTCCGCTTCAACGGCGACCAAGCCTTCGGCCATCTGCTTCATCGCACCGCGGCGCGGCGCCAGATGCCGCTCGAACCCGTCGCCATGCACATCCACGATCCCCGGCAGAACCAGATACCCCGTCAGGTCTACCGCGCGGCCCACCGGCGCGTCCACAATCACACCTTCGGCAAAGGACAGCCCGTCGCGGTGCAGCCCCTGTGCGCCCAGCACCTCGGCCCCAATAAAATCAAGGTTCAGCATCTGACGCCTCTATCCCCGGCAGGCATTCGCCCTCCGCACAGCCCAGCTGCTCCAGCACCGCACCAAACAGCGTCAGCTCCGGATCAAAACGGCCATTGCGCAGGAAGTTCACCGTCTGTGTGATCACCCGTGGGTTGTTCATCATGAACGTATGGGTAACCGGCAGGGTCAGGTGGCTTTTCATGCCCGCCAGCCGTGTTGATGCAACCGAGACCTTCCCATCATCCGGCCCAGGCAACAGCGAGGAAAAATAGGGGTTGAGCGACTGTGTGCCCGCAATCACGCCCAGCTCAAAATTCGCAGGCGGCAGGCTGAGCGGCAACGATGTCGGACCGGTGCCCATTTGCAGCCCGGCAGGGCCGTTGATCCAGTCAAAAACCGCCACATCGCGCAACTCGTCGACGATTTCGCTACCGCCATTCGGGGGTCCCAGCATCACGACACGTCCGACGCGCTCCGGCCCCACTTCGGCCACCCATTCGCGCAGCAGGATACCGCCCATTGAATGGGTCACAAAATCCACTTTTTCCGTACCACAGGCGGCGACCGCGTCAGGCAAGGTGCCCTTGGTCAGTTCTTCAATCGGCGCTTCGGTCGAAGGATAACCGGGCCGTACCACGCGCCAGCCTTCGGCTTCCAGCGCCACTTCCATCAGGGCAAAAGAACTCTCGGTCCGTGCCAGCCCATGCAGCAGCACAACGCAGCGCGCTTGCGCGGCGCTTGCGGTCAGCCAAAGGGCGCATATGATCAAGGTCAGTCTCATGTTCCGCTATGTAGTCCCAATCCGCGCCGTTGTAATCCCCTCTCTGAAAGGAGCGCCAAATGACTCCGACTTTGTCACCGCGTCTCGCCGTGCGGGCCATAATTTTGCACGAAAACCGCCTGTTGCTGGTCAATGCGTGGCCCGAAGGTAAAAGTGATCTGATGTGCGCACCCGGCGGCGGGGTGGAGCGTGGCAGCGCGCTGCCCGACAATCTGGTGCGTGAAGTATTTGAGGAAACCGGCCTGCACATCACCGTAGGCGCGCCGTGTCTGGTGAACGAGTTTCACGATCCAGCGGGCAGCTTTCATCAGGTCGATGTCTATTTTCGTTGCGAATTGTCAGGCACAGCAACGCTCGACCCCGGATGGACGGATGTGGAGGCGATTGTGACCAACAGGCGCTGGGTGACGCGGGAGGATATGGCAAATCTGCGCGTAAAGCCCGACAGCCTTGCTGCAGTCGCATGGGAGGACCCCGATGCGCCAATGTACGATCCACTAGAACCGATTATCGCCTAGCAGTCACAGCCCAGCCGATGCCCCCCACTACCAGTGCGGCGGCTAGAATGAGGATCGGTGGCGCGCTCTCGCCCAGAAGAATGACTCCTGCAATGATCGCCAGCACCGGCACCGCCAACTGCACCACAGCCGCCGTGCTGCCGGTCATGCGACCCAGAACCGCATACCACAGCGCGTAGCCCAGCCCCGACGTAAGCGCACCGCTGGCTACGGCGAGGGTCACACCCCAGGCATCCCCCTCCAGCCGGAGGCCAAAGAACAGAAAAACAACGCCAAGCACTGGCAAGCAAAGGATAAAATTCGCCGCAGTCGCTGCAGAGGGGGCAGCCGCACCGCGCCCCGCAATACTGTAGACGGCCCAGCCAAACCCGGCGACCACCATCAACGCGGCACCCGCAGGATCGGTCACACGGCCCTCCCCCGGCCAGAGCACCAGCACCAGCCCGCCGAATGCCACGGCAGACCCGACCAACTGGCGGGAGCTCGGTGGCTGGCCCGTAAGCGCACCATGTCCGAACATGGTGATCTGCGTGACCCCGAACAGGATCAGCGCGCCCAGTCCGGCGTCCAGTGTCAGATAAGCCAGCGAAAAGCCCGCCATATAGGCTGTCAGGCTGATAGCGCCGACGAGGCGCGCAGGGCGAAACAGCGGCAGCGGTTGCCGCCGCCATACGACCAATGCCACCAGCATCAAGGCACCGGCAGCCACGCGGACAAGGGCAAAAGCCGATGGCGCCAGATGACCGCCCTCCACCGCCGCGCGGGTCAGGACGGAGTTCGCGGCAAAGGCACACATGGTGAGGGCGGTCAGGATAATCAGGCGCATACTTTCGCCTATCCTGCCCCGCGCGACCGGCCAAGCCAAATCATGCAAAACACCCATCGCGATAAAGTCAGAGGCCCAACCCCGCCCTTCCAAATGCAACAAAGGGCCCCCGAAGGAGCCCTTTGCCGCGTCCATATGGACGGGAGCTGATGCCCCCCTTGCAGGGGACAGCCCACAAGCTAGGCTTGCAAGCTTACATCATGCCGCCCATGCCGCCCATGCCGCCCATGTCTGGCATGCCGCCGCCGCCGTTGTCTTTTGACGGACGATCAGCAACCATGGCTTCGGTGGTGATCAGCAGGCCAGCGATCGAAGCCGCGTCCTGCAGAGCAGTGCGCACAACTTTGGCAGGGTCAATCACGCCGAATTTGAACATGTCGCCATATTCTTCGGTCTGTGCGTTGAAGCCGAACTTCAGGTCGTCGCTTTCGCGGATTTTGCCCGCAACAACGGAACCGTCCACACCGGCGTTTTCAGCAATCTGACGCAGCGGAGCTTCGAGCGCTTTGCGCACGATGGAGATACCGACATTCTGGTCGTTGTTCGCACCGGTCAAACCGTCCAGAGATTTCGCTGCCTGGATCAGCGCAACACCGCCGCCCACAACGATACCTTCCTGAACCGCAGCACGTGTCGCGTTCAGCGCGTCGTCGACACGGTCTTTACGCTCTTTCACTTCAACTTCGGTCATGCCGCCGACGCGGATAACAGCAACACCGCCTGCCAGTTTGGCAACACGCTCTTGCAGCTTTTCACGGTCGTAGTCGGATGTGGTTTCTTCGATCTGGTTACGGATCTGGGCAACACGTGCTTCGATCTCGGCCTTCTCGCCACCGCCATCAACGATTGTTGTGGTGTCTTTGGTGATCGACACTTTCTTGGCCGAACCCAGCATGTCCATTGTAACGGACTCAAGTTTCATGCCCAGATCTTCGGAGATCACCTGACCACCTGTCAGCACTGCAAGGTCTTGCAGCATCGCTTTGCGGCGATCGCCGAAACCGGGTGCTTTGACCGCTGCGATTTTCAGACCGCCGCGCAGTTTGTTAACAACCAGCGTTGCCAGTGCTTCGCCTTCAACATCTTCGGAGATGATCAGCAGAGGCTTCTGGGACTGGATCACCTGCTCGAGCAGCGGAACCATTGGCTGGAGCGAGGACAGTTTCTTTTCGTGCAGAAGGATGATCGCATCCTCCAGCTCGACTGTCATCTTGTCAGCATTTGTCACGAAGTACGGGGACAGGTAGCCACGGTCGAACTGCATGCCTTCGACAACATCGGTCTCTGTTTCCAGACCTTTGTTTTCTTCAACGGTGATCACACCTTCGTTGCCGACTTTCTGCATCGCGTCCGCAATCTGGCGGCCGATTTCAGCTTCGCCGTTGGCAGAGATCGTACCGACCTGAGCAACTTCGTCGCTATCGGACACAGGGCGTGCCGCTTTGCGGATTGCTTCGACCACTTTGGCTGTCGCCATGTCGATGCCGCGCTTCAGGTCCATCGGGTTCATGCCCGCTGCAACAGATTTCATGCCTTCTTTGACGATGGCCTGAGCCAGAACTGTGGCGGTTGTTGTACCGTCGCCAGCTTCGTCATTGGTGCGCGAGGCCACTTCTTTGACCATCTGTGCGCCCATGTTCTCGAACTTGTCTTCCAGCTCGATCTCTTTGGCGACAGATACACCGTCTTTGGTGATGCGCGGGGCGCCGAACGATTTGTCCAGAACCACGTTACGGCCTTTGGGGCCCAGCGTTACTTTGACCGCGTCTGCCAGGATGTTTACACCCTTGAGCATTTTGTTACGCGCGTCTGTACCGAATTTGACGTCTTTTGCAGACATATTCAAAGTCTCCTAAAATTGGTTGATGGTTAGCGTCTCAAAGGGGGGCTTATGCGGCCCGCCCGTCCTGAATCAGGACAGGATCCCCATGATGTCGCTCTCTTTCATCATCAGCATTTCTTCGCCGTCGACGGTGACTTCTGTGCCGGACCATTTGCCGAACAGGATTTTGTCGCCTGGCTTAACCGCGGGTGCGATCAACTCGCCGCTGTCTTTGCGCGCGCCTTCGCCCACTGCAACGACTTCACCCTCGGAGGGTTTTTCCTTCGCGCTATCGGGGATAATCAACCCGCCAGCAGTTTTCTCTTCGCCCTCTGTGCGCTTTACCAGCACGCGGTCGTGAAGCGGTGTCAATGCCATCTTTGTAGCTCCTTGATGCTCAAAGTTATTTGTCTGACAGGCCCTTCACCTGAAGCGACCCGCCGTTATCACTCACCATAGTCGAGTGCTAACGAGGGATAGGTATGGTTGCGCGTTGCGCGAGTCAACAACAAGCTGATAAAAATTTTGCGGGTCTAAGCGGAATCAATCCGCGCCCAGCACCCGCGCCGAGACCGACACCGCATCCGCGCCGGAAGGGGTGATGCCATAGACGCCCTTCTCAACCTTCTCGAACCAGCCATAGTGGTTGTCGCGCATCATGGCCGTCGCACGCGGCACGCCGGTTTCGCGCGCCACATCGGCGCCTTTACTGGCACCCACCTCAAAGAGATAGACCGCGATCTTGACCGCATCCTGCCGGTAGGCGGTGATCAGCCCGGCCCGCGTCTGCCCGCCATCATTTGGATCGCCCTGACGGCGCGCAAATTCGCGCAGCAGCGTGGCTTTGCGTTGGGCATTCTTGCGCGGCGCATAAGGGCCGGGATCACAGTGCACCGAGACCAGACCATCCTCCACCCGCACCGTCATCAGCCCCAGCCCCAAACGTCGCGCCAGTGCGGTATTGGCCTTGAGCGCTTTGTAGAACGGCTTGCCCGCTTTGTGGGCCACGGCCATATAGACATCATCACTGACCTTCAAACGCTCGACGCATTGATGGAACAGCGCCAGCGAAAATCCCAGCTTCAGCTCGACCACCACGGGCGGCTCGGCCCCGCGAACGGCCACCACATCGGCGGCCCCCACTTCGGCTTTCACCACATATCCCTGATCCTCCAAAAAGGCTTTCACAGGCGGGTACAGATCGGTTTCACGCGCGGTCATGGCGGAGACGGTATCACCATTCCCAAACCGCGCGCGACCCCCTAACCTGATTTCATGACCCGCGACGAGATCACCGCCTTTTGCGCCACCCTGCCCCGCGCCACCCACGTGGTCCAATGGGGCAATGCCGATGTCTACAAGATCGGCGGCAAGGTCTTTGCCATCGTAGGCTTGGGGCAAAGCGGGGATACCGTACATTCAAGAACACCCATATGGCTTTCGAGATCCTCTCCGACAGCCCCGGCCTTCGTCCCGCACCCTATATGGCCTCGCGAGGCCTGAAATGGATCCAACAGTTCGAGGCTCCGGGGCTTTCAGACACCAGCCTGCGCGACCATATCGTGGCGTCTTACGAATTGGTTGTTCAAGGGCTGACGCGAAAGCGCCGCGAGGAGTTAGGGCTTGGGTGAAGCGGTCCGCAGATCCACACCGTCGACTTTTGCAGCGCGGTCGGATTGAGTTTAGGGGCACAATAAAGAAGAGGCACGGCCAACCCGCTATGGACGCGTGACACGAGCCGCGATCCTGCTATAAGGCGCGAAAATCGAGCGTATTTCCAGCAGGAGAGCTATATGACGACCCTTGTTTTTGGACACAAATCCCCCGACACGGACAGCACCGGCAGCCCCATCATCTGGGCATGGTACCTGAGCACCGTCCATGGCGTCGAAGCAAAACCCGTACTGCTGGGCGAGCCGAACACCGAGGCGTTGTTCATGCTGGATCACTGGAAGCTGGACAAACCCGAGATCATCACAGATGTGGCCGACGACCAGCCGGTTGTCATTGTGGACACCAACAACCCTGCGGAGTTGCCAGCCAATATCAACAACGCCGACATCCGCACGATCATCGACCACCACAAACTGGTCGGCGGGCTGGAGACAAAGGGGCCGATCCATATCGTGATGGAGCCTCTGGCCTGTACCGCCACGATCATGTGGAAAATCATCGGCAAAGACATCGCACAGATGCCTGAAAGCATCAAAGGCGCGATGCTGACGTGCATCCTGTCAGACACGCTGGAGTTCCGCTCCCCCACGACCACGCAGGAAGACAAGGCCATAGCATGGTCGCTGGCCGAAGATCTTGGCGTGAACATTGAAGAATACGCGGCGCAGATGTTTGCGGCGAAATCCGATGTTTCCTCCTTCTCCGAAGCTGAATTGTTGCGCATGGACAGCAAGGAATACGAAGTAGGAGGCAAGCAGTTCCGCGTCTCCGTGCTGGAGACAACATCGCCTGCCACCGTACTGGACCGTAAGGATGCGCTGATGGCCGCTATGCCCGGCGTGGCGACCGAAGATGGCGCGGATCAGGTGCTGCTGTTTGTTGTGGATATTCTCAACGAAGAAGCGACCATGCTAATCCCCAACGAACTGAGCAAAACTGTGGCCGAGAAATCCTTTGGTGCGACGGTCAGCGGTGACACAGTTGTCCTGCCCGGCATCATGAGTCGCAAAAAGCAGATCATCCCGAACCTGAAGGTCTGATCTCCAAATTCTTCCGACCCAAGACCCCCTGTCCCCACAGGGGGTCTTTTTCATTGCCGGTCTTTGCATCTTGCACCTGCTCGGATATCTCTGCGTATAACCCGCATTTCTGGAGCAGCACATGACCCGTATCATCACCGCCTTAGCCGAAGTCTCGGCAAACTATGACGCCTTGTTCGTCGATCTCTGGGGCTGTGTGCACAACGGGGTCACGGCAATCCCCAGCGCGGTTGCTGCCCTGCAAGCCTACCGCAAGACCGGTGGCAAGGTGGTTCTTGTGACCAACTCTCCGCGCCCGCGCGCAGGAGTACTCAAACAACTGGTCCATTTCGGTGTGCCGGATGATGCTTATGACGCTGTGGCGACCTCGGGTGATTCTGCGCGCGCGGCGATGTACGGCGGCGTTGTGGAAACGCAAGTCTGGCATTACGGGCCTGTCACCGACAGCCGCTTCTTCGATCCGCTG
>Ga0163215_101611_pt1 | contig 11560 bp, 16 predicted proteins | sample SynspAceP_FD_185934 | JGI IMG/M metagenome (GOLD analysis project Ga0163215, IMG submission 185934) | Saline lake microbial communities from Ace Lake in Antarctica - Synechococcus sp. Ace-P (Hybrid Assembly) | ecosystem: Environmental > Aquatic > Non-marine Saline and Alkaline > Saline | place... | reverse complement strand
TCCGGGGAAAGATCATCAATCTCAGATAGCCAGGCTAGATAGTCGTGATGGTCCATGCGCGCCTCCTGCGTTCATGTTCCGTTATATCGCATCAGAGAGTGCATAGCTAATGCGAATTGAGCCTAACCTTTTGCCATCATGGGCAATCTCAGGGTTCAGTTGCCGGACCGCGGGATAGTCAGGAAGCATTGGTATCACGACAACAGCTGAATCTGGTGGCAACAAGTTACTTTCAACCACGACCATTGAAATGCCGTTGTACTCAGCAACATCGAAGCGCCTCAACGGTTCCAAGATGCCCCTCCTGCTCCTGCGATAATGTCTGCCAAAGGATGCCCATTGCGCTCATGCCAATCAGATTGTTCAGCGAACGCAGCAGAATTTTCTTCAAGCCAACGCTGCTGGCGGACCTCAACGATTGCTTTGACAAGGGCAACCTCAGCAACAGCCGAAACGTTGATACTCAAAGCTTTGGCGCTGTCTAGTGCCGCCGCATCAAGCGTGAGGGACGTCTTTCGTTTTACAATCGATACCATCATTATATCCTCTTTTTCATACCGAAAATTTATACCTCATTGATAGGCGGCGCAAGTCTTTCGCAAAATTAAACCGTCTGCCCAATCACGAACTCCATCGACCGCTTGCGCGGCACTGCCCTGCCATTCAATCGCCAAACAATCACGGCAAGCCCATACTCAAAGCGCCGGCAGGCTGTGGCACGACTGATCCCGTGCTGCCAGCAGATCCCCTTCCAGGCCTTGCGGTTAGCCCGCGCCCAAAGGATCTGCCCGATGTCCTTGTCTACCCACCGCAGCCAGAGCATCGCCTCGTCGGCCTGCGTGATCATCCGCGGTGATGGCAGAGGCTTTTTCATTTGCGGCTCCTGGTCCCTCTGATCGGCAAAGCCATGCACGTAGTCTGGCCAGGCGCTGACATAGCCCTGCGGCCGCACGGGCGGCATAGAGCGCATGACGTCTGCTGCTAGGTCCAGCCGGTCAGCCACCATCGCGCGTGTCCAGTCATCGGCCATTGCGCACCTCCCACACGGCTGGAAGCTTGCCATAGAGCTTTTCGCCCAACTGACGGACCAGCTCGCGCTCAGGCCAGGTCAGCCGGTGATCATCGAGCGAGATCACCAGCATCTGCAGTTCCTGCCAGCCATCGCGCCTGACCTGTTCGGGGTCACGGCGATAGCCGCCGTAGCCCTTGGGAGTGAACCGCATGCCCATCATGACAGCCCTCCCCGAGTCTCTATGGCCCAGAGCAGGATGGCGATGGCGTCGGCCTCGTTGTCATCCGCAGGGCTGAAGCCGCGCGCACAGGCCGCGTCGATCATGGCCTGCTTGGGTGCGTTGCCCTGGCCCGTCAGGAATTTCTTGATGGTTCCAACCGGCACGCCTTGGTACGGCACACCGCGCAACTCGCCCCAGCTGGTGAGAACAGCCAACAGCCCCCCAAAGACATGGGCTGCGTCGGTGCCTGCGTGGCGACGCACTTCTTCGAAATAGATTGCTGCGATCGGTCCGGAGAGCCGGTCGATCTCCGTCAGCCAGTTGGTGAACCGCAGATAGCGCATGCCACCGCCGTCGTAGCGGCTGGGCTTGAAGCTGACAGTGCCACTGGTGATGAGCCCGTCAAAGCCACGGATGGCCCAGCCGGTGGTGGTGCCAAGGTCGAGAGCAAGCATCGTCTTCGCGCCACCAATGGTTTCTGGCAGCGACGGGGTCGGGATCAGGTCTTGTGCGGTCATGGTGAAGGCTCACGAATTCGAGTGGGCCTTCGGCTTTGGTCAGCGCAAAAATACCCCGCCTGACTCGGGGGAACAAGAAAATTCGCCAGTGGGCAGGTTGCGGTTGCCTGTCACCAACCTGTCACCAACCTCTCAGGGGGTTGGTGACAGGAATATCTTAACAAAAACAACGCTGTCACCATTGTCACCAACGTCACCAACCAAATTCTTTGTATGTATGAGAAAGGTGTTACTCGGCTCAAAACACATATGTATATGTATAAGGAAAGAAGTTCGCCGTTAGGTTGGTGACAATGGTGACACGATTGATTTCAATAACTTTTTTCTGTCACCATCCATGCCTAAGGTTGGTGACAGTCGCAGGTTGGTGACAAATAAAAAGGGCATCCATCAAGATGCCCTTTCCAATCGTGCGTGAAACGCTTTGTTGGCGTTAGTCTGCCGGCCTACGATATCGCCATTCTCTCGCGCCATCTTCACGACGCTGATAGCGTTCCCACCCGCTTTTCTTGAGGTATCCAGAGACCCGCATCTGATCAATCCGAGACCACCTTGTTGGCTCAGCGCCAATGGCTTCCTCCAAAATCTCCCCAACAGACACATCGCTCAGTGGTTCGCGGCGTTGCACACTTTCGCGCCGGGGCGGATCAAAGGACGCATAGCTATCGCCAACAATGCGGACCTCGTGTGTCAGCCAATGCTCGATCAGCCCGTCCCATGCGTCGGACTGGTAGCGCTTGTCCTGCTCATCGCGCGCAGACTTCAGCAGTTCCTTGTCCTCGATCCACCAGATGGCCCCATCTTTGAACCGGGCCACGGCCTCGGCCCATAGCTGGTCGCGATCGCAAGCAAAGGCGTCAATGTCGATGGCACCACAGCGGATCGGCCAGAACCGACGGTTGCCAGTTTCATCGCGTAAATAGGTGTCCGGGTTTACAGTGCCGGCAAACACACATTGGCGTTTAATCTCGACGGTGTGGCGGCCATAAGGCGGGCGGAACCGGTCCGTGGTGCGCGTCAGGAACGCTTTGATCCGCGAGACTTCAGCGCGACCAATTGCGTCGAGTTCAGCGATCTCGACAATCCAGACGCCCTGCAGGTGAATGGCTGCGTCTTTGGAGCCGAGGTCGGGCAACTCGTCTGTAAACCAGTCCTCGCCTGCCAGGATTTTCAGCGCGGTCGATTTGCGTGCGCCTTGCTCACCTTCAAGGATCAGCATGTGGTCAGCCTTGACGCCAGGGCGATAGATGCGCGCAACGGCCGAGATCAGCCACAGGCTGCCCATGGCATGAATGAGGTTGGTTGGGTCGGCACCGAGGTAACGACTTGTCCAAGTCTCAAGGCGCGGCGTGCCGTCCCATCGCAGGCTTTCCAGATAGGAGCGCACTGGATGAATGCGGGTCTCACGCGCGACGGCACCGACCGACCGACCCACAACGAGCGGCGCGACATTGACCTCGCGGTGCTGCAGCCATTCAGCGAGGCGAATGTCGTCACCGTCCTCCCAAGGGCGTGGATGGTCCACGTCTGCATCGTCCCATGGCGCGGGGCGTAGCACGACCACTTCCTGGCGGAATTCATCGAACGCGATGGTGCCCGCAAAAGCCGGGTCTGAACTCAGGGCCGTGATGACATTGGCCTCGTTGCGCTCAGGCGTACCCGACAGGTCAAGCCGCAGCCGGTTCGCCCAAGCAGGGCGGGCCGTAGGCTTCATGAGATCGCCAGTACTGCTCAGGCGGCGGCGTAGAACGCCAAGCTGTTTGTCGAGGATCGACATAGCAATGCCGGTGCGTGCCTTGATCAGCGACAGCACATGGCGCTCTTCCATGGGCTCGAGCCGCGCCTTCACGATGCGCCCCAGCAGCGTGCCCAACTTGGTAAGATCGGGCGGGTTGGTCAGCGCCTCGGTCGCGGTGGCCAGAGCATCGGTGGCACTTTCCGGATCCGTGGTGGAGGTTGCCGTTGCGGTGTTATCAGCGGTGGACGAGCCCTCAGACGTGATTTCCGCACTGTCGTAATCTGCCCTCGCGGCCCCTTTCAGCAGATCGTCGTTGAAATCATCACCATGCAACGGGACCACGATCAGGTTTGGGATATAGGCCATGTTCAACCGGTCCGACAGCGTGGCGGCGGCCTGACGCCCTGCATCACCCGCATCAGCATAGATGGTGACGCGATGTGTGCCCTCGGGCCATTTGAACCGTGCCATCCCATCTGCCGACAGCGCCGCCCAGACCGGCGTGCCAAAAATTGCCTGCGCGGCCAGCGCGGTCTCGATGCCCTCAGCGACGCCAAGATGACCATCTTCCGGCATCGGAAACAGCCGCACCGCCGCCTCGGCGATCATGCCCAACATCTTCTTTCCTGCCGGCGCCTTGCCACTGCCATCATCGAGCAGGAAGGTGCGATGGATGCCACCGACTGTTTCACCATTTGCCAAACGCGGGATCGCAACCATCCCCGGCCAGCCACGGCGGCTGTCGTAATCCGTGAGGTCGGGATGGTAGCGCAGGTCTGGCGTATCCGGTGCCTTCAGCCCACGTGAGCACAGATAGGCCTCGGCCAAGCTGCCCCCCAGCGGTTCGCACCCATCAAGAATACGGCGGATTTCCAGACTGTGATCAGGGCGCACTGAGGCCACAGGACGCGGCCGCGCAGCTTTTTCGCGTTCCATATGGGCAAGTCGAGCCGCCTCATCAAAAAGCCGCCCGTCGCTCATGCCAGTGGCGTGGTAGATCATGTCAATCGGCCCCGCACGTTCGCCGGTGGCAAAATCGAAGCCCCAACCCGCGTAGGGCCCGTCAAGATGGATGATGCACGAGCCCTCACCGCGTGCCCGGCGACCGGAGAGATCTGCACAGCGCAGCGATCGCTTGTCGTGGGTCAGCTGCGCCTCAGGGAAGAGCGATGGCAGCCAATCACGAGCCGTATCCGCCAGCCGCGCCTTGATAGCACTCAAATCATGACGGGCGGCAGGGATGAATACATCATTGAGGTCAATCATGGGATACACCTCAGGCCAGAAGAACAAGGCCGCGCTCAGCGCGGGTGATCGCCGTGTAGAGCCAGCGGCGGCGGTCAAGATCACTGCGCCCAAGCCCATCATCCCAGACGATGACATTCTGCCATTGCGATCCCTGCGCCTTATGTGCGGTGATGGCCCAGCCAAACGTCGCCTCTGTCAGGTGCTTTTTCTCCTTCCAGTCGCGGTCATGGCGCGTGCGATCAAAACCGATGTGATCTTCGAAATGCCCCTTATAGAGGCGCAGACGGCCGGGTTTTCCATTATGGTCCGGCGCCCCAACACGCCGGCCATCCTCATCTGTGACCACCGCCGAGAAGTAGAGGCTGCCCTCATCCACGATATCCTCAAGTGTCAGGAACATACCGTTGATCAGCCCTAGGTCATTCTGGTTCTTCAGACAGATGATTTTTTCAGCAGCACCTGACGGCAGGATGCCTCCCGCCAAGCCCGCAACCGCGCGCATCGCGTTGTTCAACTGCAGCCGCGTCGCGTTCATCCCGCAGATCAGCTGCCCACCCCGCAGCGCCTGATCTGGCGTGATGTCACCCTTGGGCATCTTCGCAACGTGGTCATCATAGCTGCCAAAGCCGATCGGCTGGCCCTCGCGCGCCATTGTGGCCAGGCGAATGATCGCGCTCTCGGCTGCCTGTCGATGGATCTCGGTCAACATCACGTCCGGGACGATATTGGTAAAGGCCCCTTCCCCCTTGATGGGTGGAAGCTGACCGGGATCACCCAGCACCAGGATGGGCTTTTTAAAGCTCATCAAATCGCGCGCCATGTCCTCGCCCACCATCGAGACCTCATCGAGCACGATCAGCTTCGCATCCGAGGCATCACTTTGCGGGTTCAGCGCAAAACGCGGTTTTTTCATCGCTGACAGCGCCTGGCGCATAGCCTCAATCCCCGCCTCGGCGGCGGTGCGGTCGAAACCGGTCAGGGTGCGGATGCTCGTTTCCGCCTCACGCACTTTCTTCGCTGCTGCCTCGACTTCTTCCTCTGTGGCCTCGGTTACCGAATAGATCAGGCTGTGGATGGTGCGTGCAGGCGTGCCTTTGCGGCTCAAAACCAACGCCGCCTTGCCTGTGAATGTGGCCGTGACAACGCCCGGCACACAGGATCCATCGCGCGCGCTGCGATGGGGCGATAAGCCCAGTTCATCGAGTGCAAACTTAAGCACCGTGGATTTTCCCGACCCGGCAAAGCCAAAAAGCCGAAATATCTGTTGCTCTGCCGTGCGGGTTTCAAACCAGATCTTGATTGCGCGAATAGCTGCCGCTTGGCTGTTGGAGGGTGTGAAGCTGGTCATGCGGCGCGTCCTTTGACAATGTAATCCTTGACCACCCCACCGCGCGCGGGATCGCCGACCTGGCATTGGCGCACAAAGAGACGGCGGCCGTCTGCGAGCTGACGCCAGTGACCGCGGCGGATATGCCACCGCGGGCTGGCATGGGTGCCGCCGAGCTCCAAACTCTTCGCTCGGGCGCGCTCTACATCGATGGTTATTTGGTGCCACGTCCAACCACTCACGCCGGCCTTGGCATATTTGCGGCGCAGGGCTGGCATCACCTTACGCGGCTTATCCTCACCGGCATGTGAGAGGATGCTCAGGGCGCGCCAAACCATCCCAGTCACCACTTCGCAGTACACTTCTGCCTGCTGAGCGGATACATCCGGGTGCGTTTCTACGTCCGCCCAGCCGGGCTCTTTGAATATCGCAGTTGCTAAGCAGTCGGTCCAAGAACGACGATTGTTCGGGCGATAAAGAAAAGCGGCTTCGACACGGTCTTCAAATTGGCGAGCGTAAACAAGGAGCGACTTACGGTTGGGATGGCGATCCTTGACCTTGAAAATGACAGAGGGGTGAGGGAGCTGCATTGGCTCCGTCATAAGTGCCACGCCGAGAGCAAAGACCTCGTCACTGTCAAATGCTTCCTGGTCTGCAAATAAATAGACCGGTGCCGCCTCAATGCCCTCAAAACAAAACCCGTATCGCGATCGCAGCCGGAAGTCAGAAGCAATCTGTTTGAACTCATAAGCCTGAGGTATCATGACTTTGCCCTCCAGCAGCGTTGCGCCCAGGCACAGGGCGGATGCCAATGACCCGCAGCCATTCCGCCTTTGCAAACCACGGAGGTGGGCGCCGCCGCCTCACGGGGAAGCAATTCATGCGCATCCGTCGCCTGGACCACCGTAACCGCGCGGTCGCTCATCTGCTGGGCCAGAGCCGCGTCGAACGGCATTAACTCTGCATAGATTTCCATCGTGTCACGATTGAGCGCGGTGAAGAGCGCCGGATTGGGCAGGTCCAAATAGGCCTGATAGAGTGCAATTTGCGCCGCATAAACGGGCTTTGAGACAGCCACGCCACGTTTGACCGTGTCTTTCCAGCTCGAGACTCCAAGGGCTTTTGTCTCCCAGAGCACCGGATAGGCCATCTCGACCGGACCACCGACGAGGCAGCCATCAATGTGTCCCTTGAACCGACCATCCAGAGCGGTGAAGCCAAACTGGCGCCCATCGTCGCGTTCGGTGCGCAAATCGAACCCCGCCAGCCGCAGCCAGCTGGCCACCAGATCCTCGCCGCGATGGCCGGCTTCAAAAATGCGGAGAGTTTTCGGAGCGAAGTCCTGGCCTTCGTCTTTGGGCACGGCCAGATAATCATACTGGATCTGGCGCAGGCAGGTGCGGCCCAACCCGGACGAGCTGACATAGCTGCGCGGACGCTCAGTCTGCTGCCGAGCGCTAAGACCAATGTCGATCGCGGCGCTGAGGACCGCAGTGATGTCGGGCGTGGGTCGTGATGGCGCATATTGCGCGCCAGACCCATGGTTCAGGTCAATCATGATGCACCTCTAAAAAGGAATGGGGTCTTCAGGCAGGCAGCCATCGCGTTCAGGCTGCGCGCCTTGGGTCTGCATGCTGTCGATGTATCCGGTGACCGCCGCCTCAATGAGCTGGTCGATCTCGGCAGCAGTGCGGTCGAAAAACGGGGCCATCAGGCCAAGCGCTGTCAGCGCTTCGGCAAAATCCCTGCGGGCATCAACGATGGCCTGTGCCTCGCGTGCGGTTTTATCAATCATTCCGTGGCTCCTCTGGGCGAGGTCCGCGCCGATGTCCTGGCACCAGCGCGAACAGAATTGGTAGAAAGGAAACTGCGACCACTGGAGGCGTAGGCAGAAGCCGAAGCCCCGGGCTTCCCGGCAGCAAATCGCGCATATGGGACTCACCCCATCAGCAGGTTTTCGAGCTCCGGATGCGCCCCCGGGTCCTCCCGGATCTTGTGCGAGACCAGAACGACGAAGCGGCTGATGGCCACCGAGGCCATGGCGTTGAGCTCCATGAGCTGGAGGCTTGCGATAGGCCGATCCAGTCTTCCACGGGCCTCGAGCCATTTGCCAATCTCCTTTGCCGCTTCGCGCGTGACATGCGCCTGCCATTCATCCGGGGTCATGGGCTCAGCTGTTCAACCAGGCTGGTGCGCCACCGGGAGTTGCCGCCGGTGCAGGCGTGCCGGGCTGCGCTTGCGCGGCCGGGGCCTGCGGCGCGTTGGACCAACCAGCCTGTGCTGGGGCCTGCGCATTCCATGCGGCAGGCACCGCTGCTGCCGATTTGCGCGGTGGTGCATTCACCGGCTCAGGCGCCACCGCCTCTCCGCGCATGGTTGCCGCATAGGCTGGCTCATTCGGCAGCACGACGTTCGCAATCTTGTTGCTGTCGCGGTAGTTCGGGTTGTCCGAGACATCGACCATAATCCTCGCCGCAAACGTGATGCCATCGAGCTGCCTCAGCCCGCCGATCACACGCTTGGCCCGCGCCGCTTCGCTCAGGTCATCGGGTTTCAGCCCAAGGGCGCTGTCGATCATCGCCCGGAAGGCGCTTTTGGAGATGTTCCAGCCCTTCGACTGGCCCTTTTCGTCCAACTTTCCGCCCGCTACGGTGAAGTTCTGCCAGAACTTGCGCCGGGCATAGGGCCCCTCGGTCACGGTGAATTCGCAGTCAAGCATTTTCGCGTCGCTGTGCGGCGAGGCTTTCAACAGCCCCGCATCCATTTCACTGGCGCCATTGGCACCGCCGGGGCGGAGCTTCATCATCACCTTGGCAAAGGTGCCGTCGGGGATCAGCTCACCCATCGGAGCCATTTGCGGACCAGCGTCGTTGAGATCAAAATTCATGGGATATGTCCTTTCCTGTTCAGACAGAGGGGGTTGTGGGGGTGATTGGGGAGATCGGTGCAGAACGGCCGTCGATCTTGGCCAGTAGGGCTGCGAGGTCTGGTGGTTCAGTGATGTCGAGACGGCCGGAGCGATCTTTGGCAGGCAGTCCCCAAGGGTTGCCGGATTGGCAGACAAGACGGCGGTCGGTGGATTTCTCGTCGAGCGTCCAGGCTCCCTCAGCGTCCTTGCCAAAGAGTTGCATCGAGAGGACCTGGTCGACGATGCCCGGCAATTCGCGGCCGGCTTTAGTGCCCTCCATCTGCGGCACCCACGAGGACGTCCCAAATTCGTCAGTGATCTTTTCCAGCACACCCACAAAGATCACGGTCTTGCCGCGGGCATGCTGAAGGTGCTTCAGCGCCTGAATGACCTCGCGGCCCAGAAGCCCGTAAGCACCGCGCACATCCGGTTTGCCCGTCCGATCCGAGAAGGCCTCAGGCTGCTGCTTGGCATAGGCCATGGCCTGGCGCGTCAGATCGGTGATGCTGTCCACGAAGATAATGGAACGGTCCTTCAGAAAGGTTTCCAGCCCACTTTCGGCATATTCACGTTGCACATGGGCATGGTATTCGACCCCGTAATAGCTGCCCGGGTGTTGTGCCGGGTCCGGGCCACCGATCAGGATCACGAGATCCCGAAAATCGGGAAAGCTGCGGATCGGGATGCTTGGCCCGTGCCAGTCCTGCACGGATTTCATGCCAGCCTCGAGATCGAAGCACACCGCCTTGTCCGCGGGCAGCGTCTTGATCAGCGTGGTCTTGCCCACACCTGGCGGGCCAAACACCGCCAGAGATGTCTTGTTTTCTGAAGCGGACAATCGTTCGTCCGCAGTGATAATGCGCAATGACATGGCGCTCTCCTTGTTATGGTTCAGGGATCAACAGCGGCGGGGGGGTGACCGGGCGCCGAAGGGGAGCCTGCCCAGCCTTGCGGTCAGGGCGTCCCCGCCGCCGTATTCAGGGGGCCTCGGTGGGCTCAAGCTTGAAACTGGCCTTGCCGAAACCAACGGTGCGCGCAGGCTCAAACCCCTTGCGCCAGGCTTCTGGCAGCGCGCCGTATTTGCGCTCCGAGACGGTCAGTTTGGTGTCGATGAACTCCGCAGGGTCGTCGTCGCTGTCAGCGATATTGGCGGCAATCTGCGCCAGTTTTGCCTGATCCCAGTCAACGCGTTTGGGCAGATCGGCCACGACGGTGAAATTGCCATCAACCAGCCGAACGGTGCCGGTGTCCTTGCCGCAGGCCCAGCGGGCCTCAGCGGCGCGGGTGGCGTAGCGCACCTCAAGGGCGGTGCTGAACCGCGCGGTGGCAGACTTCAGCTGTCTGCTGGCGTGGTCCAGTTCGCCTTGCAGGGCGGCCAGCAACTCCACCGGCATCTGCGCCAGATCTCCAGTCGGCATGTTGAGCATGTCGTCCACGCTGGGGGTGTTTTCTGGATAGGTCATGGGGGTTCCTTCTTTGGGGGATGGGTCAGGCAGCTACGGCGAGCTGCTTCACAGCGGCAGATCGAACAGCGCCCTTTTGCGGGCGGGCAATGGCGAGATAGGCAAACCGGTCTGGGCCAAGGCGTTCCTGCACGAGGTGGACGCGACCAAGTTCAGCGAGGCGGTAAGCAGCATCTGCCGTGGTTCGCAGGCTCTCACGCTCAGGTTTGGCCAATTTCGAAACATTTGCGGTCGTATCGACCACCAGAAAGCCGCAGTGATAAACAAGACTTGCCTCGGGCTCGGCGACATCAACCCACGCCATCAGCGTGATTTCTGAAACAGCGGGCGCACTTGCGATAATACGGGCGGTCATGCAGCGCACCCGACAACAGTCAAGCGCTGCTCAGAGTCGCCAGCCTCGATACGTTTTCCCTCAAAGGCCAGGATGTCTGTCTGGCGATAGCGCACATGCCGGCCAATCCGTAAGAACTGCGGCCCACGGCCTTCGGCGCGCCAACGTTCCAAAGTGCGCGGCGCAATATTCCAGCGCCGGGACAAGAGCTTCGTGCTCAGTAGGGTGTGGTCTTGCTCCATGGCGGTCCTCATCGAGTTGATGAGAGCAACTTGCCAAACCCTTGGGTTGGAGGTCGTGGCATGAATGGTCGGTGCCAGAAATTAATTTTTGTAGGAAAATCAACGCACCTAAAAATTTCGGTCGGAGCTCCAACCCAACGCCAACCCTTCACCAACCGAGCTCCGACCGAACACCGACCGAATGGCTTTGGCCGGCCCAGGCCGAAAACGAATCACAATGTCCGCAGACATGAAAAAAGCCCGCTCGAAGCGGGCCTGTTTTGGAAGGATGTTCGGTATCAGGGACCGACGCGCATGGTCACGACCAGGGCGGGTTCCAGCATGTAATACCCCCGGCGCCCCGAGACGGGATGCACGATATCGCGCCACCCCTTGCGACTGGAAAATAGATAGCTGAGCTTCAAAGCAGCCGATCCTGCGGCGGCCAAGATCTGCACACTGCGCTGTTCAGGGTCACCCGTAATGGCGCAAATGAACAAAAAGTTCAGAGCCCGCGCCTGCATGTCCGTGAACAGATGTTGCTTCCCATCAAGTTGGAACGACAAAAAAC
>Ga0163215_101610_pt1 | contig 11571 bp, 5 predicted proteins | sample SynspAceP_FD_185934 | JGI IMG/M metagenome (GOLD analysis project Ga0163215, IMG submission 185934) | Saline lake microbial communities from Ace Lake in Antarctica - Synechococcus sp. Ace-P (Hybrid Assembly) | ecosystem: Environmental > Aquatic > Non-marine Saline and Alkaline > Saline | place... | reverse complement strand
GCATGCTGCACATGATGTTCAAGCTGGGACAATGCGCTGAGCAAAACTGGAGGAAGCTACGCGGCTTTGATTACCTGGCCAAAGTCATCACAGGCGTCACGTTCAAAGACGGAATTGAAACCACCAACCACAGCCAGATCGCCGCATGACCGACAACCCTCAAACACCAGATTTGACAATAACTCCAGCACGCAGTGTGCTTTGCTGTCGATCTCACGGTCGTCTTTTTATTATGAGCCCAAGGGCGAGACCGAGATGAACCTCGATCTTATGCGGCTGATCCATTGCCCGGCAAGTCTCAACGCAGTTTCGATGAGAGGGGATATGCAGTTGCCGTAGACCCCGTTCTACGGCGTGCGTCAGCCTATCGGGATATCGCCCCGCGATGCCCTGCCGGGCAAGGGATCAACATCTTCGTTGAACGGCTCTGTCGATCCTCGAAATACGAGTGTGTCTGCCTGCATGCTTGGGAGACCGGGTCAGAAGCAAAGGCTGGCGTCGGAAAATGGATCGTTCTACAATCACAAATGCCCACATTCTGCCCATAGCGGCAAACCACCCGCTGTGATCTACTGGCAGAAAAATGAAACGACCAACCCCGATCAGCAGGTCCAAAGGGGAGCTTAATCTACGTGAGATCCTGTCCTTGTTTGTAGGAATGGCAGCTCTCCAAAAGTCTGAGCCGTATAGAAATCAATACCATGGTGTAAGCAATACTTCTCCATGAATGGGACAGTCCTAAAAATATTGGGTATAGGATCAAACTCCTTATCCTCCCCTCTTAGGTAACCTGCTCATAGGATCGTCTTTACAGAGGTAAGTATCTTAGCAGCGCCGCTAAGGCGTTCACGATAAGTATCATGTTGAGCATCTTTTCAAATGCGATACTGAGCATAGGATCACTACCAAAACTTTCCCATGGCCTAAATTTGCGTTTAGACTGTTTGGATGTGCTGAATTCAGAACAATCTCGACAACAGGTTCACCCCCAATTGTCGCTTGCAGGCTTTGTTGCTCTGCATATTTCTGCCGGTCTCCATAGTGACGACCTCCAACATCTAACCTGCCATTAACAAAGGTGCGCCTACCCTGCGCCAATTATCGGCCTCTAGTCGCGCTCGTTTGAGGGATGTGCGGGGGCAGGAGCCAAGCTCCGTTTCTTAGTCCACTCTCTACATCTGGTATGGTGTGGGGTGCAATGGAGTAAGAATGTGTAATAAATGCAAGTATTACGCGCTGTGCTAGGAAACCCCATAAAACAATGAGTTCATTGCGCCGAGTGTACGAACATTCCAGAGCCTAAATAATTACCGGCAAGGCCTTAGCCCAAATAGATCTGTCCGGCGGGGTATTTGACCCGTGGCACGCTGCGTGTGGCGAGGAAGAAGCCGATGGCCAGTGGGCCTACGCGACCGATGAACATGATCAGCATGATCAGGGCGCGACCTGCGGTGTCCAGCTCTCCTGTGGCGCCGCGAGACAGGCCGACTGTGCCGAAGGCAGATGTGACCTCGAACGCCAGATCAAGAAAATTTCCGTCATGGCTGATTGATACGAAGAAGATGCCGGACAGGACCAGCAGCATCGACATGGTCGTGAGAGCCATGACCTTCATCACTTCCTCCATCCCAAGGGACCGCCCGAAAGCGTTGAGTACTGTGCGTCTGCGGAAAAACGCAACCGTTGCCAGGAGCAGCACCGCCAGCGTGGTTACTTTGATCCCGCCGGCAGTGGATGTGCTGCCGCCGCCAACAATCATCAGCGTCATGGTCAACATTGTGGTGCTGTCATGCATCCCGCCTGTGTTGATCGTGTTGAACCCTGCGGTGCGGGGTGTGACCCCCTGAAACCAACTCGCCCAAAGCTTATCGCCCGTGTCCAGCGGGCCCAGAGTGGCGGGATTGGTCCATTCCAGCAGGCCGAACATCACGCTCCCCCAGACCACAAGTACCAGCGTGCCCAGCAGCATAAGCTTTGAGTGCAGGGTCAGCTTGCGCCATTGCCGGTTCTGGTAAACATCGCCCAAAACGATGAAACCGATCCCGCCGAAGATGAAAAGCAGTGGAATCACGATGTTGATGATCGGGTTGCCAACCCATTGGGACAGGCTGTCAGGATGCAGGGCAAAACCTGCGTTGTTGAACGCCGATATCGAGTGGAAGATCGCCTGCCAGATGCCGCTCCAGCCGTATTGTGGCACAAATACAAATGCCAGCAGCACCGCACCGGCGACCTGACAGATCACGGCGATGACCAGAATGATGCGCACAAGCGCGGTAAGATTGTGGAGCGAGGTCTGGTTCACCTCCTCGCGCAGGATCAGCCTCTGCGGCATCCCTACCTTGATCCCCAGCGCGCCCAGCACCAGAACGGCTGATGTCATCAATCCCAGCCCGCCCAACTGGATCAGGATCGCGATGACAACCTGCCCGAAGGCCGTAAACGCCGAGCCTGTATCGGCCAGCACCAGACCCGTCACGGTCACTGCGGAAGTAGACGTGAAGATGGCCTCGCTGAAGCCGATGTCACCATGGTGCGACACCGGCATCCACAACACCAGACCGCCGGTCAAGATGAAGACAAGGTAAAACAACACCAGAATTGCCGGTGGCGGCAGGCGGACTTTCTTTTCCGACATAATCCGGCTTAGCGATGGGCGTCTGAGTTTCACAGGCTGGCTGCAAAGCTTCGCAGGTTGGCGCGCTGGCCAAGTAGAATCACCAGATCGTCACGTTCCAGCGTGCACCCTGTGTCGTCCCGACCGATGAAAGATGTGCCGCGCATAACGCCCAGACAGCGCAGATCGAAATTTGCGTTGTGTTTAAGCTGATCCAGCGTCTTGCCTTCCAGGCTTTCGGGAATGCGGAAATTGACCACATGATATCCATTGCCCAGACTGACATAATCGCGCACCAGCGGGTTGTGCAGCACTTGGGCGATATGCTGGCCCACTTCGACCTCGGGGTGGATAATCCGGTCAACGCCCAGTTTGCTGAGAATACGGTGGTGGGTTTTGGTCGTGGCTTTGGCCCAGACCACGGGTACGCCGATCAATTTCAGGTTTATGGCCGCCAGAATGCTGGCCTCCAGATCCGATCCCATCGCGACCAGCCCGATTTCACAATCCGACATGCCTGCTTCGCGCAGGGCGATATCGTCGCGCGCATCCACAATCATCGCCTGCGACAGCTTGTTTGCATGCAGCGCCACGCGTGCCTCGGAGACGTCGATGCCGATGACATGGTTGCCGAAACGCTGCAATTCGGTGGCGACGGTACTGCCGAAGTTTCCTAGGCCAACGACGCCAAAAGTCCGGTTGCCGTGTTTTGTCATAGTAATGCTCGCTCGCCCTGCGGATGTCGGGCAGACAGTTTACGGGGGAATACATAAACACGGGGTCAGGGGATTCCCAGCAAAAGTTGAATTTTGGCTGGGCGCTGGCGTAAGGTCATCCGGCGTCGCACGTTCTTCCGATCTGTTAAGGCAGAGCGTGCGACCCCCTCCCGTTAAAGCGCGCGCCCTCGGAAATGATCGGCGGGCGGTCGTTCACCTCGGCGATGCCAGTGCCCGCGATGCGTTTGTAGGTGGCGGCGTGATCAGCCATCTCCGCCTGCGGGATCACGTCCTCGACGCGGGCATAATCGCCACCGCTGCGCGCCTCGAGGATATCGAGGATCTTATCCGGTCCGGCGCTGCGGTTTGTCAGGATGATCCTGGAGGTCACAGGCAGCATTTCGGCCTCATAGGCGTGCAGCGCAGCCTCGGTCAGCCCGTGCGTCATAAACGCCGCGACCAGTTTGCGCGCATCCATGATTCCCGCCCCCGCGCCATTGGAGCCGACAGGATATGCCGCATGTGCTGCGTCACCCATCAGGGTCACGCGGCCCACGGTCCAACTGTCCAGCGGATCGCGGTCCACCATCGGGTATTCAAATACCTCGCCCGCGCCTCGGATCAGGGCAGGGGCGTCAAGCCAGTCAAACCGGAGTTGTTCGAACGCGGGCAGGAAATCATCCAGATCAGCCTTGCGGCTGTAATCCTCTTTCTCGAACGTTCGCGCCGGGTCGAATTGCAGGTTGCAGATCCAGTTTATCACGGCGAGGCCGGTATCGGGGTCAGGGGCAGAGATGGGGTAGACCACAAACCGCAAACCCGGTTGTCCGATCAGCGCCATCGAGGCGCCCGACAGGAATGGCTTGGCCAGGGTCGTGCCACGCCACAGGATCGCACCGCTCCATTTCGGCTCCGCCTCCTGCGGTTGCATCTGGGCCCGGAGTGCCGAATGGATGCCATCTGCGCCGATGATCACCGACCCGTAGACGCGCCGCGCCTCGCCGGTGCGGCTTTCCAGCATTAGTGCGGCCTTGTCGCCCTGGGTATTGAACCCCGTTGCACGCCAGCCGGTCTGCACCGCCTCCGGCCCTGCGCGGCGGATCAATGCGTCGTACAGCATCATCTGCAACCGGCCGCGGTGTACCGAATAGGCGGGCCAGTGATAGCCCGCGCCCAGCCCGCGCGGCTCGGTCCAGACGTGCAGGCCGCGTTTGGTGTAGAGACCATAGTCTTGTAGCGGGATTCCGACCTCGTCCAGCTGTTCGCGCAGGCCCAGTTCCCACAACTCGCATACTGCAGAGGGTTGCAGGTTTATCCCCACACCGAGCGGGCGCATCTGCGCGGTTGCTTCGAACACCTGGAACGGAATACCCACTTGATGGCAACTCAGCGCAAGCGCCAGACCGGAAATCCCTCCGCCCGCGATCAATACCGTCATCCTTCGTCCCTCCCGACGTTCCGTGCCACTTTGATCACCGGATTGCGCCCATCAATCAAGGGCTCCATGCTTTGATTTGGAGCTGTAAAGCGCGCCGGATGCCCTGTCTCGCCGCCTGAATTCCATAATTTATGAAATTTGCCGGCAACTAACCGCCTGCCTGCGCGTAATAACTGTATATTGTGCGTTAATGTGCCCCGATCACAAGGAAGTCGTTTGCTCCCAAAGTGGGGGACCGCTACAATCACGAAAAAATGTGTGTAAAAGTTGCGAATTCAAGAGTGCGCGCCAAAGCGAACCGGAGTGTTGCAGCACGAGTGTGAGGATACGGGCATGGATGTTTCTGCTCTGAAGAAAGCGCGGCGCGTTGCTGTTATTGCCGGAACGGCGTGGATGGTGACAGCGGCTGCGCAAGGTGCCGAAGTCACACTGCAAGGGATCTCCGATGATGACCTCTCCGAAAAAATGCGCGGTGGATCGCTGCTGATCGAACAGACGTTGCAGGAAGATAATGCCCCTACCAGCGCGGAAATTCTGGGCGCAGCACAGGCTGATTACAAGCGTCTTCTGGCAGTGCTGTATGACAACGGGTATTTCAGCGGCGACATCAACATCACCGTGGATGGACGCGAGGCAGCGGCAATCCCGCCCGTACAGCCCCCCACCCAAATCTCCAATGTCCGCATTACAGTTGATCCCGGTCCCAAGTTCACCTTTGGCCGCGCGCAAATTGCGCCGCTGGCTCCGCGGACAGAGCTGCCCGAAGGATTTGCGACCGGCGAGACGGCAAGCCTCGGCGTGCTGAAAAGCACCGTGAGTGCAGGGGTAGACGGCTGGCGTGCGCAGGGCCACGCCAAGGCGGCCTTGTCGGCCCAAGAGCTGACGGCAGATCACCCCAACCGCAAGGTGAACGCCGATCTTGCGCTGGCGCCCGGCCCGCGCCTGACCTTTGGCCCGCTGCTCATCGAGGGCGAAAGCGATGTGCGTCGCAAGCGGATCCGCGATATTGCGGGCTTGCCCGAGGGTGACGTGTTTTCGCCCGAGGAAATCCGCCTGTCGACTGAACGGTTGCGCCGCACGGGAGCGTTCAGCGCCGTTGCTCTGAGCGAGGCCGAGCAGATCGGGCCGGGGGGCACCCTGCCCATCACCGCGCAAGTTTTGGACGCACCCAAGCGCCGTTTGGGCTTTGGCGCGGAGCTATCGACACTGGAGGGGCTGACGCTCAGCGCGTATTGGTTGCACCGAAACGTGAATGGCGGTGCAGAGCGGTTGCGTTTTGACGGCGAGATCGCGGGCATTGGCGGCAACTCCGGTGGGATCGACTACACTCTGGGTGCTAGGTACGAGCGTCCCGCGACATTCAACGAGGATACGGATGCCTACGCACTGATCCAGCTGGAGCAGTTGGACGAGGTCGCCTATTTTACCCGCCAATTGGACATAGAGGCCGGGATAAAGCGCATCGCCAACGAAAACCGCACCTACACGTTGGGTCTGGGCTTGCTGACTGCACAGACGCGTGATGTCTTCGGCGAGGACCGCTACACATTGCTGACAATGCCGCTGAGCGCCGAGTTCGACTATCGCGATGACAGGCTGAACGCCAAAGACGGCTATTACCTCAAGGCGGCGGTGACGCCGTTTCTGGCGCTGTCGGGATCGGCCAGCGGTGTGCGCACTTACGCGGACGCGCGCGGGTACAAGACTTTCGGTGAGGCGAGGCCCGTCACCTTTGCTCTGCGCGGGCAGTTCGGTTCCGTCTATGGCCCGGATCTGGACGAGGCACCATCGGACTATCTCTTCTATTCAGGCGGCGGCGGTACCGTGCGCGGGCAGGAGTACCAGTCTCTCGGCGTGCCAGTGGGCACCGAAACCATCGGCGGGCGCAGCTTTGTGGGCCTGTCGGCGGAGGTGCGCGTGGGCGTGACCGATAATATCGGCATCGTCGGGTTTGCCGACGCGGGCTACATCGGCGAGGAAGAGTTTTTCAACGGCGACGGGACGTGGCACTCGGGCGCGGGGATCGGGTTGCGATACAACACCGGCATCGGTCCTGTGCGCCTTGATCTGGCTGTGCCCACGTCAGGGCCTGAAACGAACGAGAATTTTCAAGTCTACATCGGCATAGGGCAGTATTTCTGATGCGTATTTTCCGCTTTGCTCTCGCCCTTGTGGCGCTCCTGTTGACCCTGCCTGCCGCTGCCCAGGAGGAGGACAAGGGCTTCCTCGTCGGTAAAATCCAGGACCTGCTGAGCGGCGCGGGCCGCGACGTCAACATCACCGGCTTTCAGGGGGCGCTGAGTTCTCAGGCGTCTTTTGACCAGATGACGATATCGGACGCCGATGGTGTCTGGCTGACCATCGAGGACGTTGTTTTGAACTGGAACCGCTCCGCATTACTGCGTGGCCGCCTCGAGGTGACCGAGCTGAGTGCCGCACGCATTGACCTTCCGCGCCTGCCCAAAGGCGAAGAAAATACGCTGCCCGACGCAGAAGCTACACCGTTCACGCTTCCGACATTGCCAGACCTGCCTGTCGCCATCAACATTCAGGCCATCACCATCGCACAGGTGAATCTGGGCGCGCCCCTATTGGGCGAGGCGGCACAGCTGTCGCTGCAAGCCAATGCTGTGCTGAATGACGATGGGCTGGATGCGGTGTTTACCTCGCAACGGACAGACGGCAAGCGCGGCGCGTTCGATTTGACCGCCAAACTGGCGCGGGGCGAGAATACGCTTGATGTATTGCTGTCACTGGACGAGGCCGAAGAGGGGCTTGTGTCCAAGTTGCTCAACATCCCTGACCGTCCGTCTGTGAACCTGACGGTCAGGGCGGACGGCACGCTGGACGACGTCACGACCGATCTCAAGATCGACACCGACGGGCAGGAACGTCTGGCCGGACAGATCCAGATGGTGACACAGGGCGACGCGGGCAACCCCGACCGCCGGATCATCGCCAATATCGGCGGTGACATCACTGCGGTCATTGTCCCGCAATACCGTGATTTCTTTGGCCCCGACGTGCGCCTGACCGCGGATGCCGTGATCGAGGCAGGCGGCGGAATCGCCGTGGATGCGTTTGATCTGCAGGCGGCGGCGATCGATCTGTCAGGCCGCGTGCGCCTGTCGGAAGAAAAATGGCCGTCTTTCATTGATATCGAAGGCACTGTTGCGCAAGCGGGCGATGGTGCCGTGCTGCTCCCGGGCGCTGGTGGCGCGACGGTCCAGCACCTTTTGCTGAACGTGGACTACGACGTGGAGAATGGCGATGTGTACAACGCTGTTTTCAACATCAAGGGTTTGAAGAACGATCAGGCCGAAGTGGCGCAAACAATCTTGCGCTCGACCGGGACGCTGACCGGCGCGATGGGCAATATCGGCCAGCTGCTGGGCACACTGGACTTCAACGCCACAGGCGTGGCGCTGTCGGATGCAGCTTTGTCCGAAGCGTTGGGATCACAGATCAAAGGCACGACAGAGATCAACTTTGTTGAAGACCAGCCGCTGCGTATCACCAATCTGGATCTGGAAGGCAGCGACTATAGTCTGAAAGGCAATATTGTTTTCAACGGCTTGGGCGAAGGTCTGGAGACGGAGGTCGATGCGACGTTGGCCGCGACTGACCTCAGCCGCTTCTCCGCCCTTGCAGGGCGCGAGCTGGACGGTGCAACCTCGCTGTCGGTTCAGGGCAGTGTCACCCCGCTTGGCGGGTCGTTTGATCTGCAAGCCTCGGGCGTGGCGGAAAATATCAAGACGGGCATCGCACAGGCCGATGCACTGCTGGAGGGCCGCACCGATGTGTCGCTCACAGCGATCCGCAATGAAAACGGCACTTTCCTGCGCGATCTGGAGCTTAACAACCCCGCTCTGCGCTTTACCGGCGCTGCCGAGTTGTCGTCCAGTTCCAGCAGGGTCGATCTTGATCTGCTGCTCCGCGATATTGCGACGGTGGCGCCGCAGTATGAAGGGCCGGTAACCCTGAAGGGGGTGGCCACAGAAAGCGGTGCGGGCTGGAATGTGGACGTGAACGCAGACGGTCCCTACGATGTCACGCTCACGCTTGACGGTATCGCGACGGGTCCAGACGCGGCACTGGAATTCGCCGCGCGGGTGCCTGACGTGTCGAAATTTTCACAGGCCGTGACGGGTGCGCTTAACGCCGATGGGTCCCTTCGCCAGACGCCCGAAGGCTGGTTGCTGCAAACCGACGCGGATGGCCCCTTTGACGCCAGCGCGCGGATCAACGGGTTGCTGACGCCCGCGCTCGACCTCGGGTTCGAGGTGGCTGTTCCACAAGTTTCCGCGATTGCGCCGCAGGTCTCGGGACCGGTGCGCGCCACGGGCCGGCTGCGCCAGACCGACAGCGGTTTCCAGATCCAGACAGATGCCTCCGGCCCCTATAACGCCAAGGTTGCGGTGAACGGCGCGCTGACGCCCGCGATCGACATGTCCTTCGATCTATCCGTTCCGAACGTGCAGCCGCTGGTGCCGCAAGTAAACGGACCGTTGCGCGCCACCGGCCAGCTGCGCCAGACCGATCAGGGCTTTATGATCGACACCTCCGCAACCGGCCCATACGGCGCGCGGGCGCTCGTGGAGGGGTTGGCAACCGGCCCCGATATGTCGCTTGATTTCAACGTGAGCCTGCCCAATGTCGCGCCGCTTGCGCCCGGTGTGAACGGCCCATTCGCCGCCACTGGCAACCTGCGCCAGACCCCTACGGGGCTGGCCGTGGACACCAATGCATCCGGTCCCTACAACAGCCGCGCCACGGTGAACGGCGTGGTGACAGGCGACAATGCAGCGGTGGATTTCACCGTTGCTGTGCCTAACCTTGCCAGCGTCGTACCGAACCTTAACGGCCCGCTGAACGTAAACGGAAACGCGGCCAAGTCGCCGCAGGGTTGGCGCATCGACACCTCCGCGCGGGGGCCTGCGGGCACGCAGGGCACGGTTGCGGGGCTGGTAGGCAACAACGGGCAGCTCGACATGGCGATCAAGGCCAACGTGCCGCTGGGGCTTGCGGGGCCGTTCATCGCGCCGCGCAATCTGCAAGGGCAGGCTAACGTTGATCTGGTGTTGCGCGGCCCGGCTGGCTTGGGCGCGCTCAGCGGGACGATACAGACATCGGGCGCCAATCTGACTGCACCGAACCTGCGCATCGCACTGGAAGGCATCAACGCGACCATCCGGCTGGCCAATAGCCGTGCAAATGTGGACCTGAGCGCGAATGCCACGGGGGGCGGCAGTCTGGCCGTGAACGGGGGCGTTGGCCTGACCGGCGGCTATCCTGCTGATATCAACATCGCCCTCAACAGCATCGTGCTGTCCGATCCGCGTCTCTATCGCACATCGGTCAGCGGCGCGCTGCGGCTGGCGGGGCCGGTGACGGGCGGTGCGGCGCTCAGCGGGGATATCAACATTGGCGAAACCAATGTGACCGTTCCCTCCACGGGCCTGACCAGCATCGGCGATATACCCCCGATCACTCACGTCGGTGCCTCCGCCGATAACCGCGCTACACGTGACCGCGCGGGCCTGCTGGCCGAAGGTGCGGCAACCGATCCCGTCCCTGGTGGCGCGGGGGCGGGCATGGGCATCGGGCTCAACATCAACGTGAATGCGCCAGGCCGCATCTTTGTGCGCGGTCGGGGGCTGGACGCGGAGCTGGGTGGCAGTTTGCGGATCACGGGTGATACGAACAACATCATCTCGGCGGGCCGCTTTGAGCTGGTGCGTGGACGGTTGGATATTCTTGGCAAGCGCTTTGATCTGGAAGAAGGCTCCGCACAGTTTCAGGGCGATCTGATCCCCTATATCCGCTTCGTCTCCACCACGTCGACTCAATCCGGCACGGCGAGCGTGATCGTTGAAGGGCCGGCAGACGATCCTGTGGTCAGTTTTGAGTCCACCCCCGCAGGGCCGCAGGACGAGGTGCTGGCGCAGCTGCTGTTCGGACGCAATATCGCCGAGATTTCTGCCTTTCAGGCGCTGCAACTGGCCAATGCGGTGGCGGTGTTGGCTGGGCGCGGCGGCAACGGGTTGATCGGCAACCTGAGGGACAACTTCGGGCTGGATGATCTGGACGTGACCACAACCGACAGCGGCGAGACGGCGCTGCGGGTCGGCAAATATCTCAGCGACAACATCTATACCGATGTAACCGCCGCGTCGGACGGAACGGGCGAGGTGTCATTGAACATCGACATTACGCCGAACCTCGTGGGCAAGGCGACGTTGGGCTCGGACGGGGATTCCTCGATCGGGGTGTTCTTTGAGAGGGACTATTGATCCGGCGTGAAGCGTCCGAACTGGCCGCGTTTGAACAGCAATCCGTCGCTCTCCACAGGCTGGATGGCGGCGGAGGTGATCTGCCCCAGAATGATCGAGTGATCGCCTGCCGCATGCACCGCGTAGGTGTCGCAATGGAAGGTCGCCAGACAGCCGTGAAGGGTCGGCGCGCCGTTGGGGCCAACCTCCCACGGGTAAGGGCTGAAATCATGACCCTGTGAGGCGAAATGCTTGGCCATGCCCATTTGCTGCGCGCTCAGGACGTGGATGCAGAAAGCAGGGGCTTGTGCAAAGGCATCATGACGCTTCGAGCTGCGCGCGGCGGACCACAACACCAAAGGTGGATCCAGCGACACGGAGGAAAACGAATTGGCGGTCATGCCCAGCGGGCCATCGTCCGTTTGTGCCGTGATCAAGGCCACGCCGGTGCCGAACTGCCCCAACGCACGGCGCAGATCGGTGGTGCGGGCCGGGTCGGGCACAAAACTTTTCATGTCAGTCTCCATA
>Ga0163215_101607_pt1 | contig 11617 bp, 12 predicted proteins | sample SynspAceP_FD_185934 | JGI IMG/M metagenome (GOLD analysis project Ga0163215, IMG submission 185934) | Saline lake microbial communities from Ace Lake in Antarctica - Synechococcus sp. Ace-P (Hybrid Assembly) | ecosystem: Environmental > Aquatic > Non-marine Saline and Alkaline > Saline | place... | reverse complement strand
CCGTCGCGGCTATAAATTCTCCACCTACGCCACATGGTGGATCCGTCAGGCGATCACACGCTCCATCGCGGATCAGGCGCGCACCATCCGTATTCCGGTCATATGATCGAGACGATCAACAAGCTGGTGCGCACAGGCCGCCAGATGCTGCACGAGATTGGCCGCGAGCCGACACCGGAAGAATTGGCCGAGAAGCTGCAAATGCCACTTGAGAAGGTGCGCAAGGTGATGAAAATCGCCAAGGAGCCGATCAGCCTCGAGACGCCAATCGGCGACGAGGAAGACAGCCAACTGGGTGATTTCATCGAGGACAAGAATGCCGTGCTGCCTCTGGACAGTGCCATTCAGGAAAACCTCAAGGAAACGACCACGCGCGTTTTGGCCAGCCTTACGCCACGCGAGGAACGTGTGTTGCGGATGCGTTTTGGCATCGGGATGAACACCGACCATACGCTGGAGGAAGTGGGTCAGCAGTTCAGCGTGACCCGAGAGCGTATCCGCCAGATCGAGGCGAAGGCGCTGCGAAAGCTCAAGCATCCATCGCGCTCGCGCAAGCTGCGCAGCTTCCTCGACCAGTAAATCGCGCGTCTCTCAAAATCAGCCCCGCTCGCAGGTGACTGCGGGCGGGGTTTTTCATTTGTGGCGCACGCCCGTTATCACGGCCCTTTGATTTTGACCTGAGCAGCAGGCCTCCTATCTGTAATCAGACCGAAATGGAGAAAAATCATGCGTACTCTCTTTGCCTCCGCCCTGATTGCCGCGCTGCTGCCGCTCGGCGCGAGTGCCCAGACCTTCCGCGCCGAGAACTTTCTGGACGTTGTCCCATTGGACGGTACAACCTTCGAAGTGATCGAAGCGAACGGAGAAGGCCCACGCGGCATCTGGTGCGCTGCGGCCGATTATGCCAGCAAACGGCTGGGCTATTACGACCGCATCTACATCCGTGAGGGGCGCGGCCCGTCGCGAAGTGTCGCTGGGCGGAAAGCCGTTACTTTCACCACGGACGCACGCAGCCTGTCGCAAGAACCTTCCAGGTCTTACTCGCTTACGACCTCGCGGGTCGGTGTCGGTCTTCCGGTGAACCATGCGCTCCAGTTTTGCCGGATTGATGATTACGAACTCGACGGTATTAGCTTCAGATTGAAGTGAAGCCATTTTTTGTGCTTTGCCACTGATCAGTGGCTTGGCACGTTACAGCGAACAGGATTGACCCATGCGCGTACTGATTCTTGCGGCTTTTGCCGCCCTTATAGCGGCCCCTCTGGCTGCGCAGACTTTCAAAGCGGTAAATGACATCGAAGTAAGCCCCACCGCAGGCGGTTTTGCCGTGCAGGGCGATGGCGGCACCGGTGCACGCGCCATGTGGTGTGCCGCGGCGGATTATGCGTTCGAGCGCGCGGGCGCTGCGGGTGCGGACCGGCTGTATATTGCTGAAGGCCGGACGCCGGGGATCGGACAACGCTCACCTGTGACCTTCACGCTTGATCCAGCCGGGTTGACGCCTTCTGCTGTTCTGGTCACAGGGCTGTCTCTGCGCTCTGCGGGTGCCAATCTCAGCGTAGGTCACGCACGCAGCTTCTGCTCTAACACCAGCCCTTCGGCAGGTGGCAGCAGATAACGAGGCAAAACAGGATCGGGTAGCGTGCTATCCGACCCCACCCCCTACAAAATGGGGGTGCAATTCGGCACTACCCAAAACCTATGGTCTGGCGTATACCTGTGGATAAGTGGGGCGGCGATCCCACAACAGAGGCGGATCAGGAAAAAGGGGACCGGGAAATGCGTTGCCCGTTTTGCGGAAATATAGACACTCAAGTGAAAGACAGTCGGCCTGCGGAGGATCATGTCTCGATCCGGCGGCGGCGTTTCTGTCCGGCCTGTGGCGGCCGTTTCACGACATACGAGCGCGTGCAGCTGCGCGATCTGGTGGTCATCAAGACTTCCGGCAAGCGCGAGGATTTTGACCGTGACAAGCTGGAACGCTCCATCCGCATCTCCATGCAGAAACGCCCGATCGAGCCCGAGCGGATTGACCAGATGATCAGCGGTATCGTGCGCAGGCTGGAGAGTATGGGCGAGACGGACATCGGCTCCAAACAGATCGGTGAGATCGTGATGGAGGCGCTGGCGCGGATCGACACCGTGGCCTATGTGCGTTTTGCCAGCGTTTACAAGAATTTCCAGGCGGCGGACGACTTTGATAAGTTCGTTCAGGAGTTGCGCCCCGACACCCCGCCTGAGAGTTGAGCGTGCGTTGAGCGACATCCGTTACATGGCGCTCGCGCTGTCTTTGGGGCGGCGCGGCATAGGAAACACTTGGCCCAACCCCGCAGTGGGCTGTGTCATTGTGCGCGACGGGGTGATCGTCGGGCGAGGCTGGACAGCGCCCGGTGGCCGCCCCCATGCCGAAGTACGCGCGCTGGCGCAGGCGGGCGCGGCCGCACGGGGTGCGACTGCCTATGTGACGCTGGAGCCCTGTGCCCACACAGGCCAAACCCCGCCCTGTGCGCAGGCCTTGATCGACGCCGGTGTGGCGCGGGTTGTGGGGGCGATTGGCGACAGTGATACGCGGGTTGACGGACGCGGCTTTGCCATGTTGCGTGATGCGGGGATCTGCGTGGATACCGGCGTGTTGGAGGCTGAGGCGCGCCGCGATCATCAGGGATTCCTCATCCGGATCGAGGCCGGTCGGCCAATGGTGACACTTAAACTGGCGAGCTCATTTGACGGGCGGATTGCAACAGCCACGGGTGAGAGTCATTGGATCACGAATGCGGCCGCACGGCGGATGGTGCATGCGATGCGCGCGCGCCACGATGCGGTGATGGTCGGTGGTGGCACAGCCCGCGCCGATGATCCGGCGCTGAATGTGCGCGACATGGGCGTAACACGGCAGCCTGCGCGTGTCGTCGTCTCGCGCCGGTTGGATATTCCGCTGGGGGGCAAGCTGGCGCAGACAGCCGGCGAGGTGCCCTTGCTGCTGTGTCACGGACGCGACGCGCCGGAGGTCTTGGTACAGGCATGGACGGGGTTGGGGGCGGTTATGCTGCCCTGCGACCTGCGCGGCGGGCAACTCGATATGGTGGACGTGTTGCGCCAGTTGGGTAGCCACGGTCTGACGCGGGTATTTTCTGAAGGCGGATCGGCCATTGCGGCAAGCTTGCTGCACGAGGATCTGGTGGATCATCTTGTCGGGTTCACGGCAGGCGTGGTTATCGGCGCCGAAGGGTTACCTGCCATCGGGGCCATGGGACTCTCACGGCTGGCGCAGGCGCCGCGGTTTGATCTGGTCGAGACTGTTGCGATCGGACCGGACGTAATGCACCGCTGGGCGCGGACGCGCGGCTGAGCCTGCTACCTGCGCCACAGATGTGCCTTGCCCGCGAACAGCCTTTGCAGTTTCGACATCAGGCGATTTGCGGGGCCGGGCCGGGGTACGTCGCCTTCACTCAACCGCAGCACGGCGATTTCCACGGGGCAGGGCAGGCCGGTCTTGGGGTCAAGGTAGCGCGGATAGTCAATAAGCGCAGCATGCACCAAGCCCTCCAGCGATGGCAGGGCGCGGCGGCGCGGCGGCACATCTGAACGGTCCGTGGTCAGTCCCCATCCCGCATAGAATGGCGCCCCGTAGGTGGTTACAGGAATGCCGCGCAAGAGCGCTTCGAATCCCATCAGCGAGGTCATCGTGTGGACTTCATGGACCTGTGCCAGCAGCGCGGCGGGATCAGTGCCGGTGATGATTTGGGTGGCTGCGCAAGCATTTGTGAGTGCCCCTTCACGCAAGCCCGCCTCTACATCCGGGTGCGGCTTGAACAGGATCACAGCATCTGGATGGTCCGCACGCACCCTGTCCAGAAGCGCCTGATTTGAAGTGACATCACTGGTGCCGGTGCGGATCGAGGCATCATCCCCCACCTGACCGCAGACCAGAATGCGGTGGCCTTCGGGCAACTCTTTGGGTGGATGGCCGGTGTTGTATTTGCTCAGCCCTGCGTCCGTGAGGCTGCGGATCAGGCGCGCGGCGCGCAATTCCTGATCGGGGCGCAGGGTGGCGCGGGCGGTAATCCATGCCTCCAGCCGCGACGGCTTGGCAGGGTTGTAGTAGATGCCCAGATCGTCAGTGACCAGCGACAGCGGTGGCACAAGTGCAGCACCGAGGCCGCGCGATCGGATGAACCCGTCCTCGACGCGGGTGAAATTAGAGGTGTTGATGTCCGTCTTGCCCGCCCAGATCATCTGCGGGCGGTCCGAGATATCCGCAGGTGCATCCGCAAAGGTGACTGGCGTGAACTGCCCATAGAACTTTTGCAGATGGGGGCGCTTCCAAAGGCTCATGCCGGAGGCGCGCCAGCCGTGGCGGTCCTCACGCCAGCTCCGTGCCTGCGCTTCCAGCGTATCGATCACCGTCTCCAGATCGCACAGCGTATCGCGGTAAGGGTCATACCAGCGCGGATAAAGGATCATCGCGGCAGCGAAGAGCTGCGCGCGGGTAAGCGTGCGCTGGCGGCGCTGGACCTCGAACGCGTCCTGCGTCAGCCCCCAACCTGAATAGAAGGGCTGGCCAAAGATGCGCGGTTTGTGGCCTGCGAAAATCGCCTCGAACCCCAGACCGGAGGAGACGGTATAGACCGCGCGGGCGCCCTCGAAGAGGGTGTAGGGGCTGATCGGATCGGTCAGGAACTCGATCCGGTCGTTCAGGTCGGTGTCGCGGAAATATCCTTTGCGGTGGCCTGCGGCGGTCTCCGGATGGGTCTTGATCAGGATGCGCGCACCGGGGTGTTCCTCCTGCGCGTAATATAGCATTTCAAGAAACCGCGCGCGGTCCGCACCACAAGCGGTGACAGAGGCATCACCTTCGGTCTGGTCGATAACCACGACATAGCCGGGTACGGGTGGCGGTGTGTCCAGCGGGATGGCGGCATATTTGCTCAGATGTGCTTCGGCCAGCCGTGCGATACAGGCGCGTGCGCGGTTCAGCAGAGCCGTGTCATCCAGCGGATGGATGGCCAGCAGCACCTCCAGATCTGAGGGTTTGGAGGGATCGAAATGCGCTGCGCGGTGATCAATCACCAGCCCCAGCGGCGGCTCTCCGTCGCGGCCCGGAAAGAGCGAGCGCAGCAAGGCATCTTCCACCCTCACCACGGGGATGTCGCGGCGCTCTGCCACGCCCTCGCCGCGGTGGGCAGTGGGTGAATTGCCCCAGACCGCCACGGCATCGCCGTCCTGCGTGGGCAGGCCAACATGGATGGAATAGCCCGACAGCTGGAGAATGCGGCGAATACGCCCTTGGGTCAGGAAACCCCCGTTATAGACAAAAAGCCGCCGGTCCTTTGCAGGGCCGACGGCGTTGGTGTCATATGTCTCAGGTCCAAGGCCCATCGCCTTAGGGGCTGGTCAGCGATGTGATGCTGGCGGCAGAGCTGGCCGTGCCAGTGATGGCGCTGATGACCTTGCTCCACTGGGTGAACGGTGCTTCGGTCACATAGAGAGTATCGCCATCACGGATCACGAAATCCCGAGCCATGAACATGCCGTTGGGCTCTGTCAGGTCAAGCACATAGACAAGTCGCTGCGCACCCTCCAGATCGTTGCGGCCCAGCACCTGCTCGGCTACTTCCTCTGGCTCGTTTCGCAGCACAAAGACGCCGGTCGGGTCTGCGGCGGAGGCCAACAGGCCACCGACCTGTGCGATGGCCTCGATGGCGGACAGGTTCTGCGATTCGAACGGTACGCGTGCCTGTGATCCCGTCGCGCCCAATGCGGTGAAGGACCGTGTGTCCTGCTCTACAAGGATTTTGTCGCCGCCGCGCAGGGCGATGTCGAGTTCAGGATGCCGATAAAGGTCTTCGAACCAGATCTTGCCGCGTGCAGCACCGCGGATGACGGTGATCTGGGCGATCTCGGGCTCGATAGTGATGCCCCCGGAGCGTGCCAGCATCGAGGACAGCGTACGGGTCGGGCGTTCGATCGGATAGACGCCCTGACCACCGACAGCGCCTACCAGCGATACAGTGGACCCGTCACCTGCGGCGCGGCGGACTTCGACCTGCGGATCGGGGGTCTGGTCGGCCAGCTTGCCGGTGATGATGCGGCGGATGGCCTCGGGCGAATTGCCCGCCGCTTTTATCCGGCCCGCGTAGGGGATAAAGATAAACCCGTCGCCGTCGACCTGCACTTCTTCCAATGTCGCAGGTGCGCCTTCGGTGCCCAGCAGGCTGTCATCGACGTTTTCGTAAACGGTAATACCCAGCACGTCGCCTGCCCGGATCGTATCGGATCCCAGCTGGCCTGCGTTCTTGAACTCTGTCGAGAAGCCGAGCGCCGGAACAACAGCGGTGGCGCGTGTCACACGGTCATTGACCGCGACGACAAAAGCGTCGCCTTCGCGCTGCACGGAGCCAGCGTAGATCTGGCGTTTATTGGGGCCAACCTGCGGCAGACCGCAGGATGCCAGCACGGAACAAGCCGCAACGACTGCGATGGGACGGGCCCACCGGATGTTTAGGGTTTTCACTGCCCGGTCTCCTCGACCTATTTTCTGCCTCAAAATCGCCGATTGTTTCGACGTATTAGCAACGAGCGTAGCAAGGTTGAGCAGCAAAATCTACAAAGCGGTGGGTGATATGTCCTGAGACATGCATAATGTGTGGCATTGCTGCCGCGATTGGTGTGGACCTTTGGCAATAACCACAAGGGGTTGTGGCTGCTAGTTCACCAGACGCAATTGCTGGCGCGGCGGTGCGGTGCCTGAATCGAGTGCTTCATAGGGGTCATCCGGCCCAAGCATCATATCTACAACCTGCCGCATCAGTTGGCGGCGACCGCGCGCCGAGTAGAAACCACCCGGAAGCTGGCTGGTCTCCAGCAGGTAGCGGCGGAAATCCTTGTAGGCTTTGTTGTCAGGGCGCGCTGCATTCTGGAAGAATTCTGCCAGTGGCTGGTTCGACACGAACTCGGGTTTTGCATAGACTGCGCTACCGAAGACCTTGAGCGGGATGCCGCGCCACAGCACCTGCTGTCCTGCGGTCGAGTTGACGGTAACGGCGGTGCGCGCATCGTTGAGTAATTGCGCCAGCTTGCCGCCGCGCACGAAATGGACGCGGTCGGAGACGCCGCGCGCGCGGGCCAGCCGTTTGATCTCGCGGCGTACGGGCACGCGGCCATCCTCCAGCGGGTGCGCCTTGACCACCAGATGATGGTGTCGGGGCGCGCCTGTCGCAAAGCCATCTATCACAAGCTCCAGAAAATCGCTCATGCTGTCGAAGGGCGAATGCATCTGGAACGAGCTGTCATGCTCCAGTTGCAGCAGCGCAAGATGGTAGGGAAAACCGCCAAGCCGGATGCGCAGGGTGGCCAGACGGCGTTCAACCGCTTGCACCGGCATCAGCAGCAGACGCTTGAGATAAAGCTGGAACTCCTTGGTCACGGGCAGGTCGCGGTGCGGGCGGAAATTGCGGTAGTCGCCGTTTCGGAACATCACGAACCAGTGGTAGAGTGCGCCGTAGAAAACATGTTGGCGCATGTCGCCCCAATGTCCGGGGGGCAGGGGAGCCTCCATGTCGGATTTCTCCAGCGCTTTTTGCATCTGCGCGATGCTCATCTCCATCAGGCGCGAGTTGCCATTGGTGCCGCCGCGCTCATAGGTGATCCAATAGGGCCGCATATAGCCTTCCTCGAACACGTGCACGGTCAGGCCACGGGCGCGGGCCTGTGCCACGGCGTCGGCGTGGATGGGGCGGGTGTCGCCATAGAGCACAATGTCGGTTACGGATTTTTCTTCCAGCAGTCTGACGAAGGTATCCGGCCATTCATGGGCACTGCCACGGAAGGGAATATAGCTGCGTGGGTGGAACCAGAAAGCACGGTCGCCCGCATTGAACCCGACACGCCACACATCTACTCCCGCCGCGCGGAGCATCTTGCCCAGCCGGTTGAAGAAGGGGCCGTGCGGGCCTTGCAGGAATAAAAATACCCTGTCTTGAGAGGTCTGCGGTGCCATGTGCAGCTTTCTTCGGTTGCTCTTGCCGCTATATAGCCTCAAAACAATGTCGATAATATGGCCTTGCTCCCGTTTTGAAGACGGTTGTGCCGGATTGACGCAAACCTGAAGGAGATAGCATGTTTACGGGGATCATCACTGATATAGGCACCATTGCCGAACTCAAGCAGGAAGGCGATCTGCGCGCGCGCATCACCACGGGGTACGACACGAATGGCATCGACATGGGTGCGTCGATTGCCAGTGACGGGGTGTGCCTGACGGTCGTTGATCTGGGACCGGACTGGTATGAGGTGCAGGTCAGTCGCGAGACTGTGGATATGACCAATCTGGGCGATTGGCGTTTGGGGCGCCGCGTGAACCTCGAGCGCGCGCTGAAAGTGGGCGATGAATTGGGCGGGCATATCGTCTCGGGCCATGTGGACGGTGTGGCGGAGGTGGTAGCCTTGCGCGAGGAGGGCGACAGCACCCGCGTGACCTTGCGCGCGCCGCGCAGTCTCGCGCGGTTCATTGCGCCCAAAGGCTCGGTTGCGCTCAACGGGACGTCTCTGACCGTGAACGAGGTGAACGATTGTGATTTCGGCATCAACTTTATTCCCCATACCAAGGTAGCTACGACATGGGGTGATGTGGGTGTCGGGGACCGCGTGAATCTGGAGATTGACACATTGGCGCGCTATGTGGCGCGGCTGGCGGATATGTCCTGAGTAGGGTTTGCAGCTTTTGGATCCTGCCATGAGGACGCAACGGGATATGAAAAAGGGTGCAAGGGGCGCGCGGCGCTGGTCATGGGCGGGCGGCTGCGTTAGGTCGGGATGGAAGAGAAAAGGAAGATGTGATGAGTTTTGAGACCCCCGGACCTGTCGAGGAGAAGCTGGCATCGGCCATCTCTCCGATCGAGGAGATCATTGCGGCCTGTGCAGCGGGCGAGATGTATATTCTGGTGGACCACGAGGACCGCGAGAACGAGGGCGATTTCATCATCGCGGCAGAGCATGCGGATGCGGCGGCGATCAACTTCATGGCGACGCACGGGCGCGGCCTGATCTGTTTGCCGATGACGCAGGACCGTGTGGATACGCTTGAGCTGCCGATGATGGCCACCAACAACTCCTCACGTCACGAGACGGCCTTTACCGTGAGCATCGAGGCGCGCGAGGGTGTGAGCACGGGGATCTCGGCGGGTGACCGTGCGTTGACTGTTGCTGTGGCGATTGATCCTGCCAATGGCGCCGCGGACATTGCAACGCCCGGTCACGTGTTTCCGCTGCGCGCGCGCGATGGCGGCGTGCTGGTGCGCGCGGGCCATACCGAGGCGTCGGTAGACATCAGTCGTTTGGCCGGGCTGACACCTGCCGCCGTGATCTGCGAGATCATGCTGCCCGACGGCACCATGGCGCGTCTGCCTGATCTGGTAAAGATCGCGAAAGAGCACAACATGAAGATCGGGACGATCAGCGATTTGATCGCCTACCGCAACAAGCACGACAACATGCTGGTGCAGCGCGATGACCGGATGGTAACCTCGGCCTATGGTGGTGACTGGCGTATGCGCGTGTTCGAGGACCAGATTTCCGGCACCGACCATGTGGTGCTGAGCAAGGGCGAGATTGGCGATGGCGCGCCTGTATTGACGCGGACCCATGCGCTCAATGCTCTGGAGGATGTCTTGGGCCTTGGCACCGGCGCGCCGGATGAACTGCCGCGTGCCATGAAAATTATCGCAGACGAGGGGCGTGGCGCTGTATTGCTGTTCCGCGAGCCTAATCCGCGTTTGCGGCTGGAGGGCGATGACGAAGCGGCTCCGCGCACGATCAAGCGTACCGGTTTGGGCGCGCAGATCCTCGCGAGCCTCAATGTGCATGAGTTGATCCTTCTCACCGATAATCCGCGCACGAAATATACGGGCCTCGAGGCTTACAATCTGAAAATTGTGGGCCACCGCCCCATCACCAAAGAGGCATAACATGGCTGCATCCGAAGAACATACTGTCCTGCCTGCCCCGGAGTTCGACAAGCCGGTTAAGGTATTGATCGTGGTGTCTCCCTATTACAGCGACATCGCGGCCGGTCTGCTGACGGGGGCCAAGGCGGCGCTGGAGGCGGCAGGGGCGAGCTATGACGTCGTCGAGATGCCGGGCGCGCTGGAAATACCCACAGCCATCGGGATCAGCGACCGGAGCAGCAATTTCGACGGCTACGTGGCGCTTGGCTGTGTGATCCGTGGCGAGACGACCCATTATGAGACCGTGTGCAACGACAGCTCCCGTGCACTCCAACTGTTGGGCTTGCAGGGGCTGTGCATTGGCAATGGCATCCTGACAGTCGAGAACAAAGCACAGGCGGAGGTCCGCGCGGACCCTGCAGGCCAAAACAAGGGCGGCGGCGCGGCTCTCGCGGCCTTGCATCTGGTGGCGCTGGGCCGTAAATGGTCGGCTTCGGGCAAGGCTGTCGGCTTCAAGCCGCTGGGCGATGATACGTTAATGGCCTGAATCCTCGCCCGAACCACCAAAAATACGGAATACCCAGAGCATGACCACCCCGGACCGCACCAGCAATATGACAGGCAACATGAAGCGCAAGATGCGCTCGGCCGCACGGCTTTATGCTGTGCAGGCGTTGTTTCAGATGGAGCATTCCAGCCTGACGCTGGACAAGGTGCGGCTGGAGTTTCTCGATCACCGCTTTGGCGAATTGATGGACGGCGAGGAAATGCTGGAAGGCGACGAGGGTCACTTTACCCGCGTGCTGGAGGATGCCGTGTCGCATCAGGCGGCGATTGACCAGATGACAGACCGCGCATTGGTGGCTAAATGGCCCATCGCGCGGATTGACCCGACTTTGCGCGCGCTGTTTCGCGCAGCAGGGGCGGAGCTGCGTGATGAAGCGACCCCGCCCAAAGTGGTGATTTCCGAGTACCTTGATCTGGCCTCTGCGTTTTTTCCTGACGGGAAAGAGGCGCGTTTTGTGAATGCGGTGCTAGACCATATGGCCCGAGAGGCACGGCCTGACGCGTTCTGAGCGGTAATGCGTGCAGGATGAGGCAGAAAATGTGGTGCGATCGTGCAACATTCAGACCTTTGAAAGTTAACGGGACTGGCGCGCAATCGCGCGTTAGTAATCATAACGCATTGAATTCCGACGGGTATCCCCAGCCGTTGTGGTCTGTTTTTGCGTTGTGCTGTCCGCGTCCGTCCTTCCCGCCATCAGCTTAATAAATTGCTTAACCTACCCGTACAGGTAGAGGTTGAGGGGCAGCGTCGCCGCTTTTTCGCGGCTGTCTCGGGAGTGTCGGGTTTGTTTTGGGTGAAGGTTGTCATATTTATGATGTCGCGGAGGGCGGACTGCGATGAGCAAGCCGGTTGCATCTCGCCCGACGGCCCGGCCTTGGACGCCTACGTGGCGCAGCGGCCGCGAGTGTCAACGAACGAAGCCGCAGCCGAAGATAATGTCACCCGAGAGGAAATGATGGCGCTTTTCGGAAGCGCCTTACGCGTTCGATAGGCGCGTCAAGGTGTGGCGGGACCGCCGTTGCCGGGTCGGTTGTATTCCCGAGGACCTGTATGTACAGGTGGGCGCCGGTTAACTTAACCAGGGCTAAGACAGAGCCAGCTCCCT
>Ga0163215_101603_pt1 | contig 11654 bp, 10 predicted proteins | sample SynspAceP_FD_185934 | JGI IMG/M metagenome (GOLD analysis project Ga0163215, IMG submission 185934) | Saline lake microbial communities from Ace Lake in Antarctica - Synechococcus sp. Ace-P (Hybrid Assembly) | ecosystem: Environmental > Aquatic > Non-marine Saline and Alkaline > Saline | place... | reverse complement strand
GCGATGCGTTGTAGCTGGACCAGTTCGTCGTGCGATAGCGGGCGGGAGATGGTTTGTTCATGCAGCCCGTGTAACCGCATGGATTCGCAAAGTGAATCCTCCGGTGTCAGAGTTATGCAACAACGCCCCACAGTGCCGATCTTTCTGCTGGTCCGGCAAGTCAAGCTGCGCAAGCGATTGGATCTGGCGCGCGATGCAAAGGCGGCGCAGGAGAGGATACCGGGCGCAATCGTGGCGAAGTGGGTGGAGGGGCGGTTCCAAAAATAGCTGCTTGATGACATTCAGTTTGGAACCTCAACAGATGGGGGCCGCTCAACGTCAAATCGCATAAACTTGTCGAAAAGTGGCGTTTTTTGGTAGTGAAGATCATAGACGCCTGTCATATTCGCCTGTGGCGCAACTGTTTCCATAAGGCCAAACCACGTCAGCGGATTCAAGAACACAGACCTCATATATCCATCGAGTATGCTGAACGTGTTATTAAGAAACTGCTTTGGTGGGACAAAACAGTAGCGTGTCAATTCCTGTACATCTCTCGGCTTGTCTGCAGCGATTGATAAGCCCCAAAAAATAATTCCTGCCTGCTCGTGAACCCAAGGATGCGCAAGCTTCGTTAATGTTCTCGGGTTTACCTTTGTAAAGGTAGCTTCGAATACGTTCTGAACCATTGCCACGTCTATCCGGTTTTCGAGTAAGTGAACCCCGGTTTTGGTAATTTTGATCCGCTTGGCATCGACCTCGATAAATTGGCACGCAATCGCAAGGGAAATGAGAAAGTCCAGGGGGCAAATGGTTTCTTGATCAATCGGACGCCTAAGAAGCTTAGTCGCTTCGATATCTAAGTTTGGCCAATTGGTCGTCACAAGAAGAAGGTCGAGGCTGTCGGAAGTCATTGTTCCGTCAGGTAGTAAGGCGATCCGCCCCTCATTAATCAGGGTCAGGAACACACGCAGATTGTCGAAGATGGCGGAACTAGAAAGTTCCGCAGCGTTTTCGAGGTATTCCAAGAACAATGGTGACGCAGCAGAATTGAAGGGATCAAGATCATCAAACTTTTCCTCCGGCAATTGCAGCCAGGCTGGATACACATTGTTTAACCATTCTGTGAGTTCGGCCGAAAGTGGCGTCGAAGGTCTGATTCGAGACATAGCAATACAGTTTCCTTGATATCGGGATCTTAGAGTATCATATGGCTACCTCCCGCGAAACAATTCTCTCCACCCTTCACATCCTGCTTTCGGCCATTCCCGCAACCACCTTGCGGGGCGAGGTCCTGCCGGAGCGCATCTCCCCTGCGGGGCTGATAATCCTTCGTGATGGTGATCCTGGCGATCCCGCGGTGACAATGTCGCCGCTGAGTTATCATTACCAGCATCGCGCCGAGCTTGAAGTCATCGTGCAGGGTGAGGCCCGGTCTGCGCAGCAGATGCAAGGGTCCGGGGGACCCTTGCAAGGAACAAACGACCGCGACACTGCCTTTGCAGCCCTTTGCGCCCAGATCGGCGCTGTCATCCGTGCAGACCGCACGCTCGGCGGGCGTTGCGATTGGGTTGAGGCGGAAGCGCCACAGCCAGTGGATCTGCCCGTTGAGGGAGCGGCCAGCTTGAAGGCGGCGGTGATCCCGGTGGTGCTGCATTATTCCACATTAGACCCGCTTGGCTGAACAATTGGCCTGACCCACCGGCCTAAACAACAAGCCTGACCCACCCCACAACCTGAGGAGAACATAATGGCACGCGCACAAGGAGCGCGGGCGCAGATGGCGCTCGCTTACGAATCCGTCTACGGCACGCCGCCCGCGAGCGGTTATTTCAAGATGCCCTTCGCCAGCGCGACGCTTGGAGCGGAGCAACCACTGCTCGAGTCCGAGCTGCTCGGCTACGGCCGGGATCCGCTGGCGCCGATCAAGGACGCGCTGACCAGCGATGGCGACGTGGTGGTCCCGATTGATGCGATCGGCTTTGGGTACTGGCTGAAGGCCACCTTTGGCGATCCGACCACGACCGGCGCGGAGGCTCCCTACAGCCACGAGTTCCGCTCGGGCAGCTGGACTCTTCCAAGCCTCGCCATCGAGATTGGCATGCCGGAAGTCCCGCGCTTTGCGATGTACGCGGGCTGCGTGGTCGACCAGCTGTCCTGGCAGATGCAGCGATCCGGCCTGCTGACTGCCTCGGTCAGCCTCATTGCCCAGGGCGAGACCCCGGCGGCAGCCACCGGCGCGGGCACACCGACCGAGATCGCGCTGCAGCGGTTTGGCCACTTCAACGGCTCGATCACGCGCGATGGCGTGGCCCTTGGCAATGTGGTCTCGACCCAGATTACCTATGGGAACAACCTCGACCGCATCGAGACGATCCGCGCTGACGGCAAGATCGACGGGGCCGATCCCTCCATGGCAATGCTCTCGGGCAGCATGGAGGTCCGCTTTGCCGATACCACACTGATGGACCAGGCGATCAACGGCACCGATTGCGCGCTTGAGTTCGCCTACAGTCTGCCCAGCGGAGAGAGCCTGACCTTCACCGCGCATTCCGTTTACCTCCCGCGTCCGCGCGTCGAGATCGGCGGGCCGCAAGGCGTGCAGGCCACGTTTGATTGGCAGGCCGCCAAGGGCGCCAGCTTGGGCCGGATGTGCACCGTAACGCTCATCAACGGCGTGGAGGCCTATTGATAATGCTCAAACTTGACCTCTCGACCGACCCGCGCTGGCTTGAGCTTGCCCCCGGCGTCCGCGTGCGCTTGCTCCCGCTCACCACCGCGCTGATGGTGACCACCCGCAACGATCCCAGCATCGAAGCGCTCCCCGAGGACGCCAGCAACGAGGACCGCGCGCTGGTCTTTGCCAAAGCGCTGGGGCGGCGTGCCGTGGTGGAATGGGAGGGCGTGGGCGATATGGACGGCAACGTTCTGGACCTTACCCCCGAAGGTGTCGACGCCTTGCTCGACATCTATCCGATCTTCGAGGCCTTCCAGGCGGGCTATGTCGCCAAGGCACTGGTGTTGGATCAGGAAAAAAACGTCTCCGCGCCCTTGCTGACTGGCACTTCAGCGGGGGCGATCGATACTGCGAGGCTTGCGAAGCCCTCGAGGCCTGCAAAGTCCCGTGCCCGGACTGCCCACAAAAAATGAACCGACCCCAGACCTTCGAGGGTGTGCAGATTTGGGACCTGGTTGGACGCCTCGGCGGCCAGCTGCGCGCCACACAACAGACCATCCTCGGCTGGGACATGGGAGCAGCTCTCGCCATGGCGCACGCCCTTGGCATCAACGGCCTCGCGGCCATGGAGCTGTTGCCCGAGATCGAAGCCGTCATGGTCAAACGCGTGAATGAACAGATTGGAGGGCTGGATGGCCGATAAACGCGTCTTCGTGCGCCTCGCAGCCGTTGGCGGACGACAAGTAAAGGCGGAGCTGACCGGCATTGGCGACGCCGGTGCGCGTGGCCTCGGGCGGCTGTCGCGCGAGGTTGATCTAGCCAACGCACGCCTTGCCGCCTTCACGCGCCGCGCCACGATTGCAGCGGCAGCCGCAGGTGCAGCTGTGGTGGCAGCCGGTGCTGCGATGATCCGCTCCGGACTGCAAACCATCGACCAAACTGCCAAGCTGGCACAATCGCTGGATACCACCGTCGAAAGCTTGCAGGTGCTGGAGCGTGCCGCTGACCTCTCGGGCGTCTCCATGGGCAATGTCGAGCAGGCCACGGTACAGCTGACACGACGGTTAAGCCAGGCTGCCGCCGGTGCGGGTCCTGCCGTTGATGCCCTCGACCGCCTTGGGCTCTCGGTCAGCGAGCTGCAAAACCTGCCGCTCGATCAGCGCATCGCTTTGATCCAGGACCGGCTGGCGGAGTTTGTGCCGGAGGCCGAGCGTGCTGCTGTCGCCTCCCAGCTCTTTGGCGATCGTGCCGCCCTCGTGTTCACGCGCATTGATACCGCCACGCTGCGTCAGGCCACCGCCGATGTGAATGATTTTGGCATTGTCGTCTCCGAGCAGGACGCAGACCAGATCGAGCGCACCAATGATGCAATCTCACGGCTTGGCCTGATCTGGCGCGGCGTCTCAAACCAGCTGGCGGTGGCCGCAGCACCCGCGCTTGAAGCAGTAGCGGATGCGCTGGCGGCCATGGCGCGCACGACCGGTCCATTCGGTATGGCCATCAAAGGCCTCTTTCAGAACATTGGCCGACTGACCACATTTGCAGTGACCTTCGCAGGCGTGATGGCAGGCAAATGGGTGGCGGGCCTCGTTGCCGCGACCTTCTCGGTCAGTGGGTTGGTGACCGGTCTGGTTTTCCTGCGGGCGGCGCTGATCCGAACCGGCATCGGCGCTCTGATCGTTGGCGCAGGCGAGCTGGTCTATCAGTTCACGCGGCTGGTTTCTGGCGCGGGCGGGTTCGGCAACGCGCTGGACCTGCTCAAGGACGTGGCGGTTGAGGTCTGGGACCGGATATCGCTCAGCGTGGATGCAGCTTGGGCGCGCGTTGAAGCCGGATGGGCCACGGCGCAGGCTGGTATTTATGACGGGCTGCAAGATGCAACAGCGGCGGTGGTCGGCTGGGCAAACAGCACCGTCAACACCTTCGAGGGCACGTTTTTGGCGGTGCAGGCCATCTGGGACGCGCTGCCGGATGTGTTTGAGCGCGTTGGCGCGCTTGCGATCAATGGCCTTGTCGAAGTGATGGAGACCGGCATTGCGGGCATTACCGAGGCGGTCAACGCCGTTTTGACCCTTGGCGGTCGACGTCCCGAATGGGCCATCGCAGCGCCTGATCTCTCGGAATGGAAGTCTGCGGTTCCCGAAGCCGTCAACCTGGGAGAGCGTGCGCGGGAGGCCTACGACAGCGCCTTCTCGGACAATCCCTTCCAGGTGCCTGAACTCTTTGGCGGCATGGCAGATGATGCGCGAGGTCGCGCTGCGGGCTATACAGAGGCGGCAGGGATGCTCTCAGATGCGGCTTCGCGCCCCATGACCGCTTGGCAGGCGCTGAAGGATGCCATTTCTGGTGCGGGCGATGAAGGCACAGCGGCGCTCGAAAGTGCCGCCAATTCAGCGGACCGGCTCAACGATGCGCTGGAGGAGACCGAAGGACAGGCTGGGCGCGCAGGTGGTGCGGCAAAGCAGGCGGGTGCCGACGCAGCTGAGGGTGCCGAGGCAGCAGCCACTGGCTGGCAGGCGGTTGTAAACGCGGTCAGCGAGTACGCGGACAAAGCCCGTGATGTGGGCGCAGATATCGGCAATGTGCTCGTGAGCGCGTTTCAAAGTGCGGAAGACGCGATCGGCAACTTCGTAAAGACCGGCAAGCTGGATTTCAAAGGCTTGGTCACATCGATGATCGCGGACCTTGCCAAGCTCGGAGCGCGCAAGTTCATCCTCGGCCCCATCGCCAATGCGCTCTCCGGCGCGCTTGGCAATCTCGGCGGGATGTTTGCAGGCGTGTTCCATCAGGGCGGTATCGTTGGCGGGCCTGCGCCATCGAGGATGGTCCCGGCCATGGCCTTTGCCAATGCGCCGCGGATGCATAACGGCGGCTGGGCCGGGCTCAAATCCGACGAGGTCCCGGCGATCCTGCAGCGCGGTGAGCGCGTGCTCAACCGCCGGGAAGCCCAAAGCTACAGCGGCGCGGGTGGACCGCGCGAAAGCGCCCCCGTCGTCAATATATCGATACAGACCCGCGACGCCGAGAGCTTCCGCCAATCGCGCACGCAGGTCGCAGCCGATATCTCGCGCGCGGTCTCCATGGGCCGGAGGGGCATGTAATGGCGTTTCACGAGGTGCAGTTCCCCGACAACATCAGCCGCGGCGCGCGCGGTGGGCCACAGCGGCGCACGCAGATTGTTGAGCTCGCGTCGGGCCGCGAGGAGCGCAACGCCAGCTGGTCGGCATCGCGGCGGCGGTTCGATGTCTCCTACGGCATCCGCCGCGTGGATGATCTGCACGCGGTGGTCGCCTTCTTTGAAGCGCGGCTGGGGCGGCTCTACGGGTTTCGGTTCAAGGACTGGGCCGACTACAAATCCTGCGCCCCCTCGCGCCCCGTCTCCGAGATGGACCAGGTGATCGGCACCGGGGATGGCGAGACAACAGAGTTCGCGCTGAGCAAAGCCTATGGCACCGCGCCCCACTTCTATCAGCGCCGCATCGAGAAGCCCGTCGCGGGGTCGGTGCGTGTCGCTTTGGGTGGTGCCGAGCAGTTCAATGGCTGGGCCGTCAATCCCACCACCGGGATCGTCACTTTTGAGGTGGCCCCGGAGCCGGGCGTGACCCTCACCGGCGGGTTCGCCTTCGACGTTCCCGTCCGCTTCGACAGCGATCTGATGGACGTCACCCTCGACATCGAGCGCCTCGGCTCGATCACCTCAATCCCGCTTGTGGAACTCCGCCTCAGCTAAGGACCTCGCCCATGCAAACCTATACTGCCCTTGAACATCGCCCTGGCGATACGCCCCAGCTGTACGACATCGACGGCGGGCTTGTTGCGCAGAACGCAGACGGGAAAGTCGTCCGCCTCAATTCCAGCCAGCAGGTCACAGCCGTCGCGCCAGTGCCGATCGAGGCCGAGGAGCGCTATGCGTTTCGCGCGGTGTTTCGGCGTGCCACCAACAGCCCTGATCCGTCCGACGACGCCATTGCCTGCGGCATCGACTGGCTGGCGGCGGACAAGACCGCGCTGTCCAGCACGACCATCGAGACAATTCTCAATTTCACCAACGCGGATGGGCGGCGCGAGGTCCGCACCTCGGTCGTGGCCGAAGCCGAAGGCCCCTCCAGCGTCATGGCACCCGTCGGCGCGCGCTACGCCGTGCCTTGGGTGCGCACGTTCGGGATAAACCACGCCACCGACGTCGAGGTCTGCAGCCTTGAGCGGCTGCCCTTTGTCTCGCTGCCCGTCGCGCGCACCTTCTATGTCACCATGGATGGCAAGGACCTCAACGAGGGCTCCTCGCTGACCGCACCCCTGGCCTCCATTTCCGAGGGCCTCGCGCGCGCAGCAGCCCTCGGCGTCCCGGCCATCGTGATTGTGCAGCCCGGCGAATACACCGTGCCGCCAGATACGGTGATCCCCGCCAATTGCGCCCTCTACGGCTATGACCTGCGCGTGACCAAGCTGAGCCTGCCGCCGGGCCAAGAGGTGAACAACATGTTCCAGATGTCCAACGGCATCAAAGCCCGCGGCTTCACCTTCGCAAATCTGCGCCATGAGCCCTACACCCTGGCGGGTGGGCCACCGCAAAAGGGCTGGGCCTTCGTCTTCAAGCCCGGCGAGCTCCTCACGCGATCGCCCTATGTCGCCGATTGCTCGCAGCTGCACAGCTTTACCCAAGATCAGATGGCCCTGCCGATCGACAAAGCCGCAGGCAATCCCCTGATGCCGCGCGGCGGGGGCAACCTGCTGGCCGACGGCTCGGTCCTCGCCCCATCCTCACCACTGCGCTCGGTCGTGGTCGACAGCTTTACCGCCATCAATCCCAATGGCGTCGGCTATGCCGTCACCCGCAATGCATTTGTCCAGCTGGTCTCGGTCTTCACCAACTGGGCCCGCGTCGGCCTTTGGGCCCATGATGGCGGCCAGATCACCGTCGCCAACTCCAACAACACCTTTGGGGACTATGCCCTCGCGGCGACGGGGTTTCGCAACACGGTGCAAATCGAAGGGCTGTCAGGCACCGGCGTGCTGGCCACTTACACCGCCGCCGCAAACACCCTCACCGCCCAGACCGAGGCCATCATCACCGCCCTGATGGGCACCCGCTATCCAACCCTTGCAGGCTTCAATGGCCTCTCGGAGCGCGACAAGGCCTTCACCGAGCGCGACACCCGCACCCTGCTGCGCAGCCTGATCAATGATCTGCGCTCAGGCCAGGATCGCGGCGCGCAGTCCTTTGCCAAAGGGCTCTTTGACTGGAACGCCAATTACGCCTTTTCCGTCGCCCTCGTGCCGCTCTTCCTTGCTACCTGGGAACAGGTCCGCCTGGAGCTTCTTGGACGGCTCACCGATCCGGCCGCCGAGGCAATGGTTGACGGGCTGATCACTTTGATCAGCGATGTGGTCGCGAACCCTGCCAGTTTCCGGGTGGCATTCCCATCGGTGATCGAAGCCACCGGCCAGCAATTCAGCAACGCAGGCAGCGGCGTCAATTACAACTCGCTGCCCTTCAGCCAGCGCGGCACCGGCGAAAACCCACCCCCTGCCGAGGCCATCTTCAAGGCCAATGGCGGCAAGGTCTTTGCGACCTTCTCGACCGAGGTTGGCGACACGTATCTCGGAGAGGACCTGCGCGTGGACTTTGAACGCAACACCATCGAGGGTCAGGCATTCAGTCGCGGCGTGCAGAACATCGCTCTTCCCCTCATCATCGGCATTGGAGGCTGAAACATGGCAACCATCATCACACCCCGTCCACCGCTAAACCTGTTCGAGGTGGTGCGCACGCAGATTGGGAGCGACTGGCAAACGATCTACGACGTACCCAGCTACACGATCCCGGCCAATGGCCCGAACCCTTCGCGGGTGGTGGGAACGGCGGCGATCATGACTGGCCTCGCGGTCTGCCCCATGACGCCCGCTGGCGCGACCATTTCAGCGCGGGTGCTGGCGGCAAACGGAGCGGACAATTTCCTCCTGATCGACGGGGCCATCGCCCCAGCCGGAGACTTCCTGTCGATCTCGCTTGATCGCCAGGTGCTGCGAAACGGCGAGCGGTTGCAGGTGAAGTGTGGCGAGGAGCAAAGCGCCATGACGCATTTTAGCTTCATTCTCAACCAGCGCGAAGAATTCACGGAGATATCGGCATGAGCGTCAAATTTGGTTCCGGCAAAGGCAAGTTCGTCGGTCAGTCGATCATTTACCCATTCCCGGTACCGCTAGAGGCTGCGCAGCACGTTGGGGCCGTCATCGTGGTGGAGGATGGTCAGCTTTACTTCTCCGACGGGGCCGACTGGGTGATCCCGACCGAGGACGTGGACATATCTCGCCCTTCGCCGTTGGTTCCGACCAACGCAGCAGAACAGACGCAACTTCGGCTGACCAATTTCAGCAGTCCAAAGGGCTTCACGCAGGAGGGCATTCTTTTCGAGGTCAGCTTCACAAACAATTTTGAGGCGCCGGACTTCACGCGCACCGTGAACAGTACCATCACAAACCTGTATCAGACGATCTATCCCGAGGATGGGATTGAACCGGGTGATACGTTCTGGTGGCGTGCGCGCTATCTGGGCTCGCAGGGAACGCAGTCCGCCTTTTCGCTGCCGTTCCGACAGACATATCCTGAACTGATCAGTGACCCTATCGCGTCAACACGCGAAGGCGCTGTCACGGGCTTTTTGGAAATCACACCGTTCGAGAGCGCGTTTGGCCTCAATTACGTCGCGACGCAGGTGGAGATTTACGAACTGGATGGGCAGACGCTGTTCGATAGCTTTACATCCATTGTAGGTGCCAGCACTCCTGTTCCCGGGACGGTTCCAGAAGGTGCATCTTATATCTGGCGGGCGCGTTACGGCGGGCGCGTCGGCCTGTCGGGTCCGATACTTTACACCGAGTGGACCGAAAAGCGGTCGTTCCTGAACGGTGCGCGGTCGATGGTGCTGGTCTTTGATCCGGCGCTGGCGGTTGACCGCACCGTGTATCTTCCTCTGCGTGGAACAGTGAACGTCACGGTGGACTGGGGAGACGGCTCTTCAGATACCTATACCAGTTCCGGCAACAGGACGCACATCTACGACGCGGGGTTCACGGGGCTGGCCACGGTGACCGTCAGCGGGACGCTCTCGCAGTATGGATGGGGGACTGCAATCTTCCCAGGCGGAAACGCGGGTCTGGTCCGGGTAGATAACATTGGCTTTGGCCTTGGCCTCACCAGCCTATCGGGCGCATTTCAATCGACAGGATCGGGCTTTGTTTTCTTAAACCCGAATCTACCTCCGCAGATCACCGACTTATCCCATCTTTTTCAATATTCAGTTGTGATCGGGCCAGACATTACCAATCTTGACGTGTCGAATGTGCAGGACTTCACCCGCATGTTCCACCGCGTTCAAGACATGCGTTCAGACACGAGCGGGTTTGACATCACTGGGTGGGACGTTTCGTCTGCAACCACGATGGAGGGTATGTTTGGCTCCGTTAGGATAGACAACAACGGCTTCAATCAAGACATAAGTGGTTGGGACGTCTCGAACGTCACCAGCTTCAAAGACATGTTCACATGTGTTGGCATTGGCGTCCGCCAAGTTTTTAACCAAAACATAGGTGGATGGGACATTTCTTCCGCCACTGATCTGAGCGGCATGTTCGGCATCACCAGCACAGCAGGCGGTCCGACTGGAAGCCACGCATTCAACAACGGTGGATCGGACAGCATCCGGAACTGGGACACCAGCAGCGTCACTACGATGCGCGGAATGTTCGGGTCTAACCTCTCCTCTGATATTGTTGGGAGCCGCCTTGGAAGTCACGCGTTCAACCAACCAATCGGTGATTGGAACGTAAGCAACGTGCAGAGCTTTTTTGCGATGTTCAGCACTGCGTCGTCGTTCAACCAGAGCCTGAGCGGTTGGGACCTGTTCTCTGCCACCGATGTGAGGCGGATGTTCACCAGCTCACCATTTAACAACGACGTAGGTGGGTGGGTTTTGCCGTCGAATCTTTCTGGGCTGTTCCAAGGTGCAGGCGCATTTAACCACCCATCAATTGTTTCGTGGAACACATCGTCGGTCACTGACATGTCGAGGATGTTTTATGGAGCCAGCGCCTTCAACCAGTTGATCGGCACATGGAACACAGGCAGCGTGACGAACATGGAGTATATGTTCGCCAGCGCGGTTGCGTTCAACAGCCCCATTGGTGGTTGGGATACGTCGAGCGTTCAGAATATGAGCGGCATGTTCCGTCACGATAATAATGCACTATCTACAACTACGGAATTCAACCAGCCAGTGAACAGTTGGGATGTTTCCAGCGTAACAGACATGTCGTTTATGTTTTCCATAAGCAGATTTAACGCCTCCGGGGGGACGCACAACTTCAATCAACCACTAGACCAGTGGGACGTATCAAATGTGATAACGATGGAAGGGATGTTCGCGAGGTACTCATCCATCGGTCCGAGCGCGTTTGACCAAGACATATCTGATTGGCAGCTTCGTCTTGCGGGGGTCAGTCTGACGGACTTCATGCGTCGGACAAGTGGGACCATGTCTTTCTCAACCGAGAACTATTCGAGGCTATTGGCTGGCTGGGCCAACTCGATCGCGGAGCGCAATGGTCCTTTCAATGTGGTGGCCGGTTTCGGCGACCGCATTTACAATGCCACAGACTACCTCGTGGGCGAACTCTACGAGAACGCCGTCGAGGGTCGGACCTACCTGAGCAACTCCAACCGCCTGACGGTCTCTAACGCTGGCAATGCGAACGCAGATGGCAACTATCTGTTTGACGGCACGGTACAGCTCTATGCCAACGGAAACGACTGGTATTTCATCAAGACCAGCGGTGTCTGGGAACTGCGCGACAACCTCGATGCCGTGCAAGTGTCAACGGCAGAGTAAAAGTGAGCCAAAGGGCAGCGCAAAATGTTGCCACTTTGGGGTTGGTGAGATCGCCGCGTGAGTGAGCGCCAGCATCCGGGCGACCGCGCTTGTCACAGAGCTGGCGGTTG
>Ga0163215_101601_pt1 | contig 11667 bp, 9 predicted proteins | sample SynspAceP_FD_185934 | JGI IMG/M metagenome (GOLD analysis project Ga0163215, IMG submission 185934) | Saline lake microbial communities from Ace Lake in Antarctica - Synechococcus sp. Ace-P (Hybrid Assembly) | ecosystem: Environmental > Aquatic > Non-marine Saline and Alkaline > Saline | place... | reverse complement strand
GGCACAGGAAAAAGGCTATTTTGCCGAAGAAGGCCTGAACCTTATCATCGACCAAGGCGAAGGCTCTGCCGCGACCGTCACGCGCATCGTCAGCGGGGCCTATGACGCAGGCCTTGGCGATGTGAACGCAATCGTGCAGGTCGCCGCCCAAGGCGAGGCCGCCCCGGTGATGACCTACATGCTTTACAACTCGCCCCCCTTTGCGCTGATCACCAAGGCGGACAGCGGGATCAACGCGCTGTCCGACATCGCGGGCAAGCGGCTTGGCACCCCTGCCGGGGCTGCCGCAGGCCGGTTGCTGCCCGCGCTCGCCCGGATCAACGATGTCGATATCTCGGGCATCGAGATCGTGAACATGACACCGAACCTTCAGGAACAGATGCTGCTGAACGGCGATGTCGATGTGTCAGCGGTGTTCAGCGTGACCAGCTATGCCAACATGTCGGCCATCGGGCTTGACCCGCAAACCGACCTGCGCTGGTTCATGTATTCCGACTACGGCATGCCACTTTATTCCAACGGGCTGATGGTGTCGCGCCAGATGGTAGAAGAAAACCCCGAGGCCGTGGCCGGGCTGACACGCGCGCTCAACCGTGCGCTGATCGAGGTGGCGCAGGATATGGACGCCGGCATGGCCGTTCTCGCAGCGGTTGAACCCCTTATCGACACCGATATCGAAAAGCTGCGCTTCGAATTTGCCCTGCGCACCCATTTCGTGACGGATGAGACCGCAGTCAACGGGATGGGTGCAATCGACCCCGCGCGCATGGCGGCAGCGATCGACATTCTGGTCGATACATACGATCTTGCGCGCACTCCATCGGTCGATGAAATCTTCGACGCAAGCTTTCTGCCGCCGCTCGAAGCGCGCCAATTGAGCCTCGACTGACCAAAGCCCAGGGAAGGACTGAACGATGACGACGATTGATGCCGCATGGCTGCTCTCCGGCCACGCCGGGGGCGCGCAGGCCAGCCGCCGGATCACACTGGACGATGCGCGCATCACCGCAGTCACGTTCAGCCCCGATGCAGCGGGGGGCGGGCTTGTCCTGCCCCCTCTTGCCAACGCCCATGACCACGCCCGCCTTGCGCGGCTCAGTCAGGTCGACAGCTTTGATGTGCCGCTAGAGGCGTGGCTGCCCTATCTGGCGCTGATCCCGTCGGTCGATGCCTACCTTGCCTCAACAGTCGCGTTCGGGCGGTCCTTGCTGGGCGGCGCCGGGTCGGTGATGGCGCATTATACCCGCGTACAGGGCCTGACCGATTTCCCGACCGAGGCGCGCGCCGTTGCCCGTGCCGCGCGCGATGTCGGCGTGCGGCTGGCTTTCGCAATCCATTGCCGCGACCGCAACCCGCTGGTTTATGGCGGGCAAGATCAGCTTCTGGCGGGTCTGTCGCCCGAAACCGCCGCCACCATCCGTCAGCGGTTCCTGAAACCCTATTTGCCCGCCGCCGAACAGGTTGCGATGGTCGAAACAGTCGCCGCCGAGATCGAAGGCGATGGGGTGACAGTTCAGTACGGCCCGGCGGCCGTGCAATGGTGCAGCGACGATCTGCTGGAACGCATCGCCGAAGGGTCGGCCAACAATAATCGGCGCGTCCACATGCACCTGCTGGAAACCCGCTATCAGCGCGAATGGGCCGATGCGACCTATCCGCAAGGTATCGTTGCGCATCTTGACCGGATCGGTCTGCTGACCGACCGTCTTTCGCTGGCCCATTGCATCTATCTGCGCCCTGACGAGATGGACCTGATCGCAGAACGCGGCGCAACCATCGTAACGAACTCGAGTTCCAACCTGATCGTCAGTTCCGGCCTCGCCCCGGTGGGCGAGATGCTGCGCCGCGGATGCTGCGTGGCACTGGGCCTCGACGGGCTGGCCTTTGACGAGGATGAGGACGCGCTGCGCGAAATGCGGCTCGGCTATGCGCTACACAAGGCGCGCGGGTTCGAACCGTTCGTGCCGCGCGACGAAATGCTGCGCATCGCCACCGCGAACGGGTTGTTTGCGATCACCGGCAGCGAGGCGGGCAGCACCATCGCACCGGGGGTGTTTGCAGATCTGATGGTGATCGACTGGCAGGACCTGGCGTCGGAACTGATCGACCCCGAAACTGACCCGCTTAACCTGCTGCTGGCGCGCGGCACCAAGCGCCACCTGCGCCAGATGTTCGTGAACGGGCGCGAGGTGGTGCGCGCCGGGCAGGTCACCGGCGTTGATCTGGTGTCGCAAGAAGCCGAATTGCTGGCGCAGATGCGCGCGGCCTGGCCCAATAGTGCCGATCTGCGCGCGGCGATGCCCGAACTGGGCGCGGCGCTGGCCGGGCATCATGCGCAAGGGCTGCATGGCTGTTGCTGATGGGCAGGGTGCGGCGCGATCCGCCTTTGTGGGCGTTTAACTTTGCATCGTCTTTTCGCTGAACGGACGGATGGTTGCCGACGGGGCGCTGCGCAGGAACGGCGCGCACCGACTAGCGCCGCCCTGTCCCGGAAGGTCACATGTTCCCGGATCGGTCAGTTTTGCTGACCTGAAGATATGGGATGCAGCCGTATTGCCTGCAGATCGGGACCTGAAGATCGCTGTTGCTGCCAGCGGGCCCGGGAGCTTGGCTGTCAATATCAGCCACTAGCTGGCCGTCAATTATGTCCGTTGGCTTTCTGCGGTCGAGGGTTGGTCGGTCTGTGTCGCGCCCGCGCCCGCCTACCCGGAGGGGACCTGAAGCTGATGCCGGTGGCGTGCCTCTTTGTGAATCCTTCAGATTGGCTGGCCGTGCTGGTGATTTTCTACGCGATCCTGTTCTTTCTCGTGCTGGCCTTGCTGGTGGCACGCGCTGCACGGGCGCGTCTTGGGGCCGTTGTCATCCTCGCCAGGCTCGGGGTTTTCCCCTCGCGGTGCCGCTCGGCCTGTGTCTAGCTGCCTATGTCGTGACCTAGAGCCTGCGGCAGGGCTAAGGTCGCGCCTTCGGCAAACGCATCCATGAAAGAGACCCGACTTGCAAACCGCCAAAAGCCAGAAACGCGTCGCAACCGCGTCTCGCCCCTCGACACTGCCGAAATCATTCGCCTCGCCTGTGTCCAGCGGCGAAAGCGGACGTCATGCAGGCGCAATAACACAGCCCTAGGGGTGCCGCGCTGCACTTAAGACGCGAAATCCCTCAGACGCCGGACATCAAGGATGTCGTATCTGCCTTGTTTCGTGCATCGTCCGGTTGCTTGCCCGTTGCCAGATAGATGACCTGTTCCGCGATGGAGGTCACATGATCGCCCATGCGTTCGGTGTTCTTCGCGATGAAATGCAGGTGCAGGCACGCGGTGATTTTGTGCGGATCCTCCATCATGAAGGTCAGTAATTCGCGAAAGAGCGCGTTGTACATTTGGTCCACATCCTGATCGCGCGCGATCACATCGGCGGCTAGGGCTGCATCGCGGTTGATGTAGGCCGTCAGCGCATCTTTCAGCATCCCCCGAACGGCCTGCGTCATCCGGCGCAGGGTGCCGATGCCGTCATTGATCGGGTCGGACCGGGAAAGCGCCTCGGTGCGTTTCGCCATGTTCTTGGCATAGTCGCCGATCCTTTCAAGATTACCGCTGATCTTGATCACGCTCAGGATCAACCGCAGATCAATCGCGGTCGGGGCGCGTAGCGCTATGATCCGGGCGGCGCGCTCGTTGATGGTCTCTTCAAGGTCGTCGATTACCTGATCCGCCGCGCGCACTTGCCGCGCCAGGTCCTGGTCGCAGGTTTCCAGCGATTTCATGCCGAGTTGAACAGCGACTTCGACCAGCCCGCCCATTGTCACGATCTGCGCCTGAACGGCCGCCAGATCGGTGTCGAAAGCCGACGAAATATGCGCGTTTGCCATGGCTTATCCAATCCTGCCGGTGATGTAGCTTTCGGTTCTCGGGTCGTGGGGCGCGGTGAATATCTGATCGGTATCGCCGTATTCCACCAAGCTGCCCAGATGGAAAAACGCCGTTTTCTGGCTGATCCGTGCCGCCTGCTGCATGGAATGGGTAACAATCACAACGCAGTAATTCTGGCGCAAATCGTCGATCAACTCTTCGATCTGGGCGGTCGCGATCGGATCTAGGGCAGAACAGGGCTCGTCCATCAGCAGCACTTCGGGGGCGGTGGCGATGGCGCGTGCGATGCACAGGCGCTGCTGTTGGCCGCCCGAAAGCCCGGTGCCCGGACTGTCGAGCCGGTCCTGGACCTCTGTCCAGAGTGCGGCCTTGCGCAGGGCGTTTTCGACAATCCCGCTCAGGTCGGCCTTGTCGCGGGCGAGGCCGTGGATTTTCGGGCCGTAGGCCACGTTGTCATAGATGGATTTCGGGAAAGGATTGGGTTTCTGGAACACCATCCCGACCTTGGCGCGTAACTGCACCGGATCGACCTTGCGGTCGTAGATATCCTCGTCGTCGATCAGGATTTCACCGCTCACGCGGCAAATCTCGATCGTGTCGTTCATCCGGTTTAGGCACCGCAGGAACGTGGATTTGCCGCAGCCCGAGGGGCCGATGAAGGCGGTGACGGTATTGGGCGCGATGTCGACGGATACATCGTTGATAGCAATTGCATCGCCATAACAGACCCGCACCTTCCGGGCCGATATCTTGGGTAGCGCCTTGTTGTGCAGAATCTCGGACACAATGCGGTCTTTCATGTTGGGGCCAATCCTTACCAGCGGCGTTCAAAGCGGCGGCGCAACAATACGGCCACGATGTTCATCACGGCGAGGAAAATCAGCAGCGCGATGATCGCCGCCGAGGCACGTTCCGAAAAGCCGGGATCGGCGCGTTGGGTCCAGTTGAAAACCTGCACCGGCAAGGCTGTGGCGGCCTCGCCGAAAAGCCCGGCACTTTCGGTATAGGCCGCAGGATATTCCCGTACAAACGCCACCATGCCGATCAGCAAAAGGGGCGCTGTTTCCCCCAACGCCTGCGCCAGCCCGATGATCGTGCCGGTCAGGATGCCAGGGGCCGCCAGCGGCAGGACATGGTGAAACACCGATTGCATCTTGCTGGCCCCCACCCCCAGCGCCGCATCGCGGATCGACGGCGGCACCGCCTTGAGCGCCGCGCGGGTTGCGATGATGATCGTGGGCAGGGTCATCAGCGTCAGCACGAGCCCCCCCACCAGCGGTGAGGATTGGTTCAACCCTGCGAAATTGATGAAGATCGCGAGGCCGAGAATGCCGAAGACAATTGACGGCACCGCGGCCAGATTGCTGATATTCACCTCGATCAGATCAGAGATCCGGTTTCTGGGCGCGAATTCCTCAAGGTAGATCGCGGTGGCGACGCCGATCGGCAGGGCCAGCACCAGCACCACCAGCATCATGTAAAGCGACCCCAGAATCGCAACCCCCAGACCCGCGGCCTCGGGGCGTTGGTCGCTGGCGTCGGGGGCGATCAGGAACTGCCAATTGAACCGCGTCTCGATCACCCCGGCATCGGCAAGGGCCTGGGCGATCTGCAACGCCTCGGGCGAGGTGTTGGAATCCAGCGCCGCACTTGCCATCGTCACCCGGCCCTTGAAATAGCCGTCGATCCGCCCTTCGGCCAGAACCGACAGCGTTACCGCGCCGCCAATCAGATCGGGGTCGGCCAGCACGATGTTGCGCAAGGTTGCGGCCGCTTCTTTGCTGATCATCCCGTCGACGTCCTTGTCGGGCAGCGTCGTGACGATTTCCAATTCGGCCATCTGCGCCAAAAGCGCATCGCGCAGCAGCGGCGCATAGCCAAAGGTGGTGACCTTCGCCATCTCGACCACGTCGCGCTGACCGGATTTGTCCAGCTTGGCTTCGGGCAGGGCGATGTCCAGCGTGATGAATGTCTGACGAAACCCGCTTGCCCCGTTCACAAGAACCGAGGTCAGCAAGATAACGATCGCCAGCGCCGCAATGCCGATGGCGCCAATTCCGAAGGCGCGAAACCGCGCCTCTGCGGCGTTGCGCCGTTTCGTGCGGGCGTCCACGACCAGCAATGACTTGGCGATGTTGGTCATTCGTATTGCTCCCGATACCTGCGCACGATCATCAGGGCCAGCACATTCAACCCCAGCGTAAAGACGAAGAGCGTCAGCCCAAGCGCAAAGGCGACCAGCGTTTCAGGGCTGGCAAAATCCGTATCCCCCGTCAGCTGGCTGACGATCTTGACGGTGATGGTTGTCATGGCCTCGAACGGGTTCAGCGACATGCGCGCCGCAGCCCCCGCCCCCAGCACGACGATCATCGTCTCGCCAATTGCACGGCTGGCGGCCAGCAGAACCGCCCCGACGACCCCGGGCAATGCGGCGGGGATGATGACCTGGCGGATGGTTTCCGACCGGGTGGCCCCCAGCGCGAACGAGCCGACGCGCATCGCCTGCGGCACGGCATTGAGCGTGTCATCCGACAGGGACGACACGAACGGGATCAGCATGATGCCCATGACCAGCCCCGCCGTCATCACCGATGAGGCGCTGTCCCCCAACCCCAGCGGTTGCGCGAAATAATCGCGCATCAGCGGGCCGACGGTGATCAGTGCAAAAAGCCCGTAGACGATTGTCGGAATCCCGGCGAGAACCTCGATCATCGGCTTGGCGATGCTGCGCATCCGCGGCTCCGCATATTCCGACAGATAGATCGCGGCAAAAAGCCCGACTGGCACCGCAAAGGCCAGCGCGATGAAACTGATATACAACGTGCCCCAGATCAGCGGCAAAAGCCCTAAAGAGCTGTTGCCGCGAAAGTTCGGCGCCCATTCCGTCGAAAAGAAAAAATCGCGCCAGTCGTATTGACGAAAGAATTGCGCGGCCTCGAACACCATCGACAAGACGATGCCAAGGGTGGTCAGGATGGCGACGGTTGACGCCGCGATCAGTAGCGATCTGATCCATGCCTCTGATGCCACGCGGGCGCGGAAACTGGACGACGACCGCAGTATTGCGCCAAGGCATCCCACCCCGGCAACGATCAGGACGACCCAGAAAACCATTCGGGCCGACAGGGTTTCAACGCCCTGCCGATCCCCGATCAGCCGAATTACCGACAGCAGCGCAAAGCTGGCAACGGCAGGGACAAAGACGCTGAAAACGGCGTTCGTTCCATGCGCCTTTGGCAGCGCCGCCAGGCTGCGGATGTCACCACCCGAGGCAATGGTCGCCCGTGTCCATGCGCCGATCAGGCCAAGAATGGCCAATCCGATCACCAGAACCGGCAAAGAGAGAACGATTTCAAAGACCCACATCAAGGCAGCTTTCCAGTGGAAGGATGCGGGGCGTGGCCTGACGCCAGCCCCGCAATTTGTCCTACATTCCGCCCATCAGCTTGCGGTTTTCCACCGTGGCCTGGATGTCAGCCAGTTCCGGGTCAGAGACCAGCCCGTATTCGGCCAGCGGTCCACCAGGGCCCGCGATTTCGTCACTCACGAAGAACGACGCATATTCCTGCAAACCGGGGATCACATCCAGATGCGCCGCCTTGATGTAGAAATAAAGCGGGCGCGACACCGGATACTTGCCGGTAGAGATTGTTTCCGTCGAGGGCACGACACCGGACATGGTTGCCACCTGCAACCGGGCGGTGTTGTTTTCATAGAACGCCAGACCGAACACACCGAGTCCATTGGCGTCTGCTTCGATCCGGGCCAGCGTTTCGGTATAATCGCCGTCCACATCGACCGACCGGCCATCGGTGCGCACCGCCATGCAGGCCTCTTCGGCGGCGTCTTCGTCACCGCCGTTGATCGTCAGGATCGCGTCGAGGGAGCCGCTGTCCTTGCAGCCCTGCAAAAGAACCTGCTCTTCGAAAACCTCACGCGTGCCGTGTTTGGTGCCGGGGATGAACGCCTGGATCGGCTGATCGGGGAATTCCGCGTTCACACTGTTCCAATTGGCGTTGGGATTGGCGACCATCGCGCCGTCTTGCGGCAGATCGGCCGCCAGCGCCAGATACCAGTCGGCGGGCGTGAAGGCAAAGCTGTTGCCGTTGATGTCGCTGGCAAAGACGATCCCGTCATAGCCGATGCGCACCTCGATGATGTCGGTCACGCCGTTTGCCGCACAAACCCCGATCTCGGAGGGTTTGATGGGGCGGCTGGCATTCGCGATGTCGACCGTGTTGGCGCCGGTGCCTTCGCAGAACCGCTTGAGCCCGGCAGAAGACCCGCCCGATTCAACAACCGGCGTCGGAAAGTCGAAATTCTCGCCAAAGGCTTCGGCAACAATTGCCGCATAGGGCAGCACCGTGGACGACCCTGCAACCTGAACATTGTCGCGGGCAGCTACGGCGGTGGCCGATAGCGTCGCAATCGCCAGCGTAGATATCGTAAACTTTGTGAGTGACATGACAGCTCCTGTCGTTTCCGGGTACAGGACCGTGACGTTTGCGATCCTGACGGCCTTATCGACGCCGTCTGCATCGGTTTCGCGACAGATTTATTACAGTTTCACGACACCTGCCCCGAATGTGGGTGAATGATGAATCCTGACCCGGTCAAGCCCATCACGGCAAGGGAACCCGCCCCTGCATCCAGACGGGTCTTGCGCCTTCATCCAGCGGCGCGATCGGTCTGCGGATCTTTGTGTAGGGAATTTTCGCCGGATCGGGAGGATATGGCCCGCCGCAATTCACATAAATGATCCCAGCTGCCAGCGGCGCGAAGGCGCTGTGAAAATGACTGGCCGACTTCACGGCGACGATCTTCATCGCCTCAAACTCGATGGCCAGATTGCGAAACACATCCGGGTGAAAGGTCTGCACCCGTTTCGAGGCGATCACGATGGCAAGATCGCCCACCCTGACCGCTGCTGCTGCACCAAGCGACACAAGGCTTTGCTGAAACGGCACCACCAGATCGTCGGTAACTGCCGTCACTAACAATTCGGCATCAAAGGGCGGCCCCGAGGCGGCAGAGGTCTTGCCACCGATCCGCAGCGACAGCCGCGCGCCGACCCCCGCTGCGCAGCACAAATCCACCGCAACCGGATCCCAAAGCGCGCCGATGGCGGATTTCACCCCCGGATGCGACGCCAGCGCGTGCAGCAGAAAGGTGCTGTCGCCCGCCACACCGCCGCCGGGATTATCCCAGCGGTCGGCCAGAATGACCGGCCCGCCCTGCATGGTCAGCGCCTGTGCCACCGCCGCTTCTGGCCCCGGCATGTCGGGCATCCGTGCCGCGCCAAAGCCCAGAATGCGGTCGCCCAGGTCCTGCGCCACGCGGCTTCCCAATTCGGGGGCATTATCGGTAACGACGATCACCCGTGTGCCCACCTCTGCCACATCCGCCGCTGGAAAGCCGTGCACGACGGAAATGCTCAGGATGCCGTCCTGCCGTTCCAGCTTTATGATGTCGTCGACGAGGTCGCGCCCCGGCGAAAGGCTGGTCATGAAATTCGCAATCGCCCGCAGGTCGAGCGCGGTGACATGCGGGCGCACCTGACCGCGCGCCACAGCCACCGACAGATCGACCAGTTCGAATGCGCGGGCCAGAAAGTCGCTGTGCGGAACCTCCTTGAAGGTGATAGGAATATCGCAGGCGTCCAGCATTGCTTGGCTCAGATGGCAATGCGGGTCCAGCTCCACACCAATCACCGCAGCTGCACCTGCGATGGCACGGGCGCGTGTCAGAAGATCGCCCTCGGGGTCGTCATACCCATCGGCCACCATCGCGCCGTGCAGCCCAAAGAGCACCACATCGACCGGGAGCGCCGCGCGCAACTGCCCCAGGATCTCGTCGCGCAATCCCTCATAGGCGTCGCGCGACACCAGACCCGCAGGTTCTGCCCAAGTCGCCGTGCCCTCGATCAGCGTGAAATCCAGCTTCCCCGCCCGCGCCCGCGCCGCAACGAAGGGTGCAGAGCACAGGGTTGGCGTCGCGGGATGCTTGCCGGGCAGCGCATAAAACGCGTCCTCGAACGCCGCGCGCCCGATGCGGAGGGGCGAAAATGTGTTGGTTTCCGTCGCCAGCGAGGCCACGAAAACTCTCATCCCCGGCCGCCCGTGGGCGGCAGGCGCAGATCGGACAGGCTGTCTTTGGCGCGCCGCAGCCGGGCTGACATTTCGGGCCCGAACCGCAAGGCCAGCGCCGTCGACACGATGTCGATCAGCGCGGCATGGGCCACGCGCGAGGTCATCGGCGAATAAATCTCGGTATCCTCATGCGCGTCGATGGCCAGCAGGATGGCGCAGTTGCGCGCGAGTTCCGTGTCGGGCCGTGTGAAGCAGATCACCGTCGCCCCCTGTTCGCCAGCCTTGCGCGCCATTTCCACCGTATCGCGCACCTGCCCGGTATGGGAAAAACACAAGGCAACGTCGCCAGGCCGCAGCGACGCCGCTGCCAGGCGTTGCAGATGGGTGTCGCCATAGCTAACCACAGGTATCCCGAAGCGCATCAGCTTTTGCTGCGCCTCGATCGCCAGGATCGACGCCGCCCCGGTGCCGAAACAATCTATTCGGGGGGCCGCCGCCAGCACGTCCAGCGCCTTGTCGAGCTGTACCCGGTCGAGGGTTCGGCGCAGTTCGTTCAGCACCAGAATGCTTGAATCCGGCACTTTTGCCACCACTTGGTCCAGCCCGTCGTCGGGGTCCACCTTGCTGTGCACATAGGGCGTGCCCGAGACGATGCTTTGTCCGGTCAGCAACTTGAGGTCGGGATAGCGCTGCAACCCGATGGACCGGACGAAACGCAGGACTGTTGGCTGGCTGACACCGACCTGTTCGGCCAAGCTCGAGATCGACATGTGGATAACCTCGCCGGGGTTTTCCAGCACGAAATCCGCCACCCGCCGCTCGGACCGGGACAGATCGGCGCGGCGCGCGGCAAGGTCTGCCAGAAACCGTTCGCTCGACGGCGCTGCGCCATTATCCCTCAGATCCTGCACCGCCACGCCGCCCTTCCTGTCATAGCCGTTGTCGCGCTAGTTCTGACCCAGATCGGGGCTCGCGCCAAGCCATGACTTGTAGGAGTGTAGTTTTTTTTCATAAATGCAGACCGGGGCCATCGCGGCGTCACTTTCGCCCCATCGACTTATTTTCAACCACATCCACGCCAGTCTGCAATTTCCGCCTTGCGGGTGGCCGACGGCCGACCATCGCCGATCTTGCCACTTCGCCTTGTTTGTGTAGTTTAGCTACAACCCCGGCCTTACGCATGGATCTTCCGATGCCCGAGATTGTTCTTGACCCGACCACCGGCCAGGACCGCCTGACACTGGCGCAGTTCCCGACCCCGATGGACCATGCCCCGCGTCTGGCCGCAGCCCTTGGCCTGTCCGATCTGCACATCAAGCGCGAGGATCAGTCGGGCTATGCGCTGGGCGGCAACAAACTGCGCCAACTCGATTTCATCCTGGCGCAGGCGTTGGCCGAGGGGGCCGATACGCTGGTTGCCACGGCGGGCAGCCAGTCGAATTTCTGCCGGTCGCTGGCCGGGGCCGCTGCGCGGCTGGGGCTGGAATGCCACCTGCATCTGCGCGCGAAGATGGGGACGGAATTTGCCGGGAACTTGCTTCTGGATCACGTCTTCGGGGCGCATGTCACCTTTACCCAGCGCACCGACCCCTGGGACCCTGCGATCGCGCAAGAACTGGCCGATCTGGCTGCCGCGTTGAAGGCGCAGGGGCGCAAACCCTTTGTCGTGCAACTGACAGGCGTCAGCGCTTCTGTCGGGGTGGCGGGCTGGAT
>Ga0163215_101600_pt1 | contig 11668 bp, 9 predicted proteins | sample SynspAceP_FD_185934 | JGI IMG/M metagenome (GOLD analysis project Ga0163215, IMG submission 185934) | Saline lake microbial communities from Ace Lake in Antarctica - Synechococcus sp. Ace-P (Hybrid Assembly) | ecosystem: Environmental > Aquatic > Non-marine Saline and Alkaline > Saline | place... | reverse complement strand
TGGTCTGCGATCATAGCCACCGCCGCTATCTCTAGGAGCTGGTCTGCGGTCATAACTGCCGCTAGCTGCTGGTCTGCGGTCATATCCAGCACTTCCCCCGCCATCTCTTGGTGAGCGATCATAACCGCCACCTCCTCCGCCATCTCTGCTTGGAGCACGATCATAGCCACCTGAACGAGCACCACGATCGTAGCTTGCACCACTGCCACCATCTCTACTAGGAGAGCGATCATAGCCGCCAGAACGTTCGCCACGGTCGTAACCGCTGCTGCCGCTATCTCTACTTCCGCCTCGGTTGTAATTACCACCACCGCGATTATTATTAGTGCTTGGACGTCTTTTCGAGGTCATTTCTCTTTGTAATCGGCTCTTGATCATTGCAATTTCTTTTTCAAAATCTGCAATCTCACGAACCATTACTTTTGGAACAATGATATCTTTTTCAACGGTATGCTTAGTAGTTACAGGGCGTAACTCAGTAGCCATCCAGGTGTTTTCAAAATCTTCTTTTGCTTCTCTTAGCAATACGAAAGGATTGGTGTAACGCGCAGAGAAGTGAGATATAATTAAATGCTCAACCCCCGCTTCTTTAGCTACACGAGCAGCATCTTTAGCCGTAGAATGGAAGTTCTCCGCAGCTTTTTCAGCTAGAGCATCACTAAAAGTAGCTTCGTGATACAGAATATTAACACCCTTTGCAAGAAGTACAGAGTTTTCACAGTAAACTGTATCTGTTACATAAGCAAAGCTTTCGCCTTTAATGGGTTCTCCAACAATATCTGCAGCTAATACGAGCGTACCATCTTCGAGAGCTATATCTTTTCCAGCTTTAAGATCTTTGAAATCTTGGTCTTTAGTTATACCAAGTTCAGCAGCTTTTACACCGTCAACCTTACCTGGCTTATCTCTTTCCTGCATTCTGTAGCCAATACAAAAACGGCTATGCTTTAGAGGTCTAGCTTCAATAAAGAATTCTTCTTCGTCTACTACAACCTGATGTTCAAAATCTTCTTCTACTTCAATGAATTCAACAGGGAACATGAGTTCAACGCCGATAAATTTAAAGTTCCAATCAACGTATTCTTTTAAGCCTTTAGGACCAATCAAGGTCAATGGCTGTTCTCTACGTTGTAGTTGTAAGGTCGATAATAATCCAATTAGTCCCGTAAAGTGATCGTAATCAAAGTGGGTAATAAAGATATATTTAATTTTTGACCGCTTAATGCCCGCTTGAAGCATTCGCATTTGTGCGCCTTCACCACAATCGAATAAAAAGACTGATCCTTCTCTCCACACTGCTAGCGAAGATAGGTGGCGTGTTGCCGTTGGTGTTGCAGATGCTACACCAAGAGGTACAAGTATCATTTTGTTTTCCTATTAAGTTTAGTTTTATCAACAGTGTTCTTACACATAAAGCTTTCAAACTCTGGTTGTAAGGGTAGTTCTGTTAATTTTTTGGGATATGAGTTGATTGGTTCTGTTAATTACCTGTTTTTGATTCAGAGAACATTCAGTTCTTCTTGAAGCAATTGTTTTCGGTACATTCTTGAGTACGTGCCATCTTTAGCAATGAGATCTTGGTGCGTTCCTGATTCGATTATGCTACCATCATCTATGACAATAATTTTGTTGGCTTGTTGTACTGTTGAAATTCTGTGACTAATCATAATTGATGTCCGGTTTTCTAACTCAACACGCAAATGATTTAGAATAGCCTCTTCTGTCTTTGTATCGACAGCACTTAGTGAATCATCAAATATAAGAATTTCTGGGTTCTTAATTAATGCTCTTGCAATAGCCGTTCGTTGTTTTTGGCCACCTGAGAGCGTAATACCTCTTTCACCTACCATAGTATCGAATTTCTTGGTAAAAGATAAAATATTGTTTTTTACTTGGGCACTTTCAGCAGCCTTTTCTACTAAAGGTAAATCAGCCGACTCCGTTCCGAATGCTATATTCCCATAAATAGTGTCTGAGAACAAAAAGGTTTCTTGACCTACATAGCCCAATTTGTCTCTGAGTTTATCTTTAGGCCAGTATTTTATATTTATGCCTTCTAAACGTATTTCACCGTTTGTTACATCGAATAAATAAGGTATTAATTGAGCAATTGTGCTCTTACCACTTCCCGTTTTGCCTACAATAGCTAGCTGCTCACCCTTATCAATAGTGAATGAAATATTTTTTAAAACCAATTGGTCTGTGCCTGGGTATTTAAAACTTACTTTATCAAATACTAAAAAAGGCTCATCTGAATGTTTAGTGGCAATCTCATGGTCAATTTTATTTTGTACAATCGGGTAATCAAGCACATAATCTATACGCTCCCAAGAAGCCATTGCCTGTTGATATAGATTAAGTGTGTAGCCTAAAGAGGCAACTGGCCACGTTAAGTATGCCACATAAACTATAAACTCAGCAATATTCCCAACAGATAATTCGTCTGCAATTACCATTTCTCCACCTTTCCAAAGCACAATAACTACAGATAAGCCTATAAAAAACGATAACATAGGAATAAAAAGCGACTCAATTAAATCCAATTTGAGTTTTTTCTTCTTGTACTCTTCACTCTCTTTTTCAAAAACACTTTGTTCATATTCTTCTCTACCATACGCCTTAATCAGCCGAATACTGCTAAAAGCTTCCTGAGCCCTGCCTGCTAATACCGCATAATGCTCTTGTATTACCCTCGATTGTTTATTTATGTAGCTACTCACAAAATAAGCCAAAAATGAAAGTATGGGTAAAGGTATGATTGCCCATAATGAAAGCGTAGGATTCACCCAAAACATCATAAAAATGATCACCCCCATTCGTCCAACCGTATTTGCCGCATACATAACGGCAGGACCATAATACATCCGAAGTTTATTCACATCTTCAGACGTTCTTACATAAATGTCACCTATTCTGTGTTTGGTGAAAAAAGATTTTGGAAGTGCTAATAGCTTTTCAAATAGAGCAGATCTAACATCGCGCTCAATTTTTCTTGAGGAAACAATGATTGTTTGGCGCGTTGCAAAAAGAAAAAGACCATATAAAATAGCTGCTCCAACCAATTTGAGCGCATTCGCAACTAAGGGATAGCTAAACTCTGATTGGAATAATATATCTGTCACTGCTAAGCCATCTGCGCCTTGTAAAGATGGGTTATTTGTTACTTGGTTGATGGTTTCCCTGATAAAAACTGGTATCCACACTAAAAAAACATTTGCAGCAGTTATCATGAAACAACCTGCAACAATTGATTTTACATAAGGGCCAAAAAAAGCATTTAGGCGTTTTTTAGAAGAGTCAGTCATTAATAAACGAGAGAAAATATAACCAAATAAGGTATACAAGCGATTTTGATATCATTAAAATACGTATCTATTGAGCAATCAACTAACACTAATTGTAAATACATAGCCGGAGACATATCCATTCATTTAGCTTTAGTTATTTAATTTACATCTAATGTAATAGTAATGCTGGCTTAACATATTTTTGGCAGTTTGAAGTATCCTAAAATTGATACCTATACAGCATGAAAAAACAAGTATTAGACGTTGCCGTTCTTTCTGATATTCATTTAGGTGCAGTTGGGTGCAAAGCTCAGCATTGCATAGACTATTTGAAAACCATTCAGCCCAAGATTTTGATATTGAATGGCGACATAATTGATATTTGGAATTTTCGAAAGTTTTATTGGCCTGACACGCACATGAATGTGATTAAAACCCTTTTAAAGATGACATCTAATGGTACAGTACTTTATTATTTAACAGGGAATCATGACGAATTACTACGAAAATTATCGAACCTCACACTTGGTAAGATTCATTTGCGGGATAATCTGGTATTAAATTTAAATGGGCAAAAATGTTGGTTTTTCCATGGTGATATTTTTGACGTAACCATGAAATATTCTAAGTGGTTGGCTAAGTTAGGTGGTTATGGCTACGATTTATTGATTTTACTTAATATGGCAGTCAATTCATTTTTTAAGATATTGGGAAAAGAAAAATTTTCGCTTTCAAAAAAAGTTAAAGACTCTGTTAAGAAAGCAGTGGAGTTTGTTGATAGTTTTGAAAATACGGCCATAGAAATGGCTTTTGAAGAGCGTTATGATGCTGTTTTTTGCGGTCACATTCACAAGCCCTCTATGCGAACCGTTGAGAGAGATGGCAAAAAGGTTACTTATTACAACTCGGGAGACTGGATTGAAAACCTAACAGCTCTTGAATTTAACGGGATAGAATGGAGTCTATTTAGTTTTGAAAAAGATTATAAAGCACGTTTAAATGCACTTCAAAAATCAAAATCTAAGAAGGCCAAAAAAGGCACTGAAAAGCACATAGTAAAGCCAACAGAAGTAGAATTCGCAGCATAAAATGAACTAGTATAATTAACATGAATATATTATTTGGAATACAAACAACAGGAAATGGGCATATAAGTAGGGCTCAAGAAATACTCCCAAGACTTATGCAAATTGGTCATGTTACTATTCTTCTGAGTGGTGAACATAAAGAAGTGCAATTACCCTGTCATCATAAAATACAGCTTCGTGGCCTTACCTATGCTTTTGACAATGAAGGTAGGGTTTCTATTAGTAAAACAGCAAAGTCTCTTAAAATGACGCGTTTTCTAAAAGATGTAAATAGCCTTGACCTAAGTAAGTTCGATCTAATACTAAACGACTTTGAACCTATAACTGCATGGGCTGCGAAAATAAAAAATAGAGGCTGTTTCAGTCTTTCTCATCAATCTTCTTTTTTATCAGAAAAAACGCCAAGGCCCTCCAAAAGAATTGAATACATTGAGCTATTGATGAAGTACTTTGCCCCTTCTACTTGCGGTATTGGGTTTCATTTTGAAAGATATGATGATTTCATAATGCCACCTGTAATAAAGTCTAGTGTTCAGAATTTAAATCCAAATAAAGGTTCTCATTATACAGTGTATTTACCTGCATATAAACCAGAGTTCCTAGAGAGTATTTTCACGAAACATAAAGATGCTCAATGGCAAATTTTTAGTCCTCAGGCAAAAAGTCAAAGTCGAAATGGAAACGTATTAATACAACCAACGGCAAAAGCGGCTTTTACTGAAAGTCTAGAAAATTGCCAAGGGGTAGTGACTGCAGGTGGTTTTGAGTTGTGTGCAGAGAGCATGTTTCTGGGAAAAAAACTCTTCTCTATTCCAATTATTAATCAATATGAACAGCTTTGTAATGCGGCGGCTATGCAAAAAATGGGCATAAGTACAGCTATGGAAATAGGAAGAAATTTTGATATTAAACTCATTCGTTGGATGGAAGACGCTAAGCCAACTGTTCTGAATGAAATTGCAAATTTGGATAGTATAATGGAGCATGTTTTAAGCTTCTCTGAATTAGATTCTGAAAGAGTTGTAGCCTAAAATTAAATAAATTTGAACGACCTTAAATTTTCATGCGTCTTAATGCCTAAAAGAGCTTAGTTTCTAGTTCAAACATTAATGGCATTACGGCGCAATGAAATCTTATTCTACTTTTTTCTTAGCAGTATTTATTAGTCTTATAACTTCACTTGGGTTTACCTCTAATTCCAGTGCCCAAGGTAGAGGTAACAAAACGGATAGCGAATACTACAGGCTAGCTTGGAGAGCCTTACAAGCACAAAGTTTTATTCAGCATCAAGTCTTGCCATCTACAGATAGTCTATCTACTGCGTTGGTTGGCTTTAGCCTCAGTTATGATTTACTGCAGTTCAAAAAGAATGAAGCAGAATTTGATTCCCAAATATTGATAAGCCTTGATGTTTATAAAACTACTGAAGAGGAAGCGAAAAAAATTGATGAGCTAGAGCGTAAAGAACAGGAAGCAATTGAAAAAGAGCGAAAAAGAGGTCGTAGTCCTAATATAAATGTGTTGAGAGAGAATCAACTTGCAAAATTAGAAGAGCTGATTCCCGTCAAAACCATTGTCTTTAGAGATACGGTTATAGTAAACACCTACGAAGCAACTACTTCTAGAGCTAGACAATTCACAGGTAATTTTCTGATTCATTTGCCACCTGGTATTTATAGATACAGAGTTGAACTCAGACAGAATGATGACCCAACTGCTCAACAATCTAGATTCAGAACGCTTCGTATTCGAAAAAAACCAGAGAGAAAAATACCCCTCAACATTCTTGTAGGTGACTACAATACCGCAGAAAACACCTTTTTATCTAATAACTTGGATAGTAAAATCCCATTTGGTAAAGAGTTTGACATACTAATATGGCTACCAGATACGTTATCAACCAATGCGCTTAACTTAAGTTTGCGAGAGCGCGGATTTGAATCTACAGATAGCACAATAACCAATAAAGCACTTTTGACTATCTCGGCCAAAAACGCCGCAGTAGTTGATACTATTAACCTAGATAGAACGGTTAGTTCGGATAATAAAGCGACTAATTTTGCGTTAAACTCAACTGGTTATAATCAATATGTCTTTCGAATAAACGGTGTAGATTTACCCAATAGCAGATTTTCTATAGCTATTAATAATAGTACAGAAGAGACTGCAAAACCAATTTATCAAACGCTTGTTAGTTCGCATTGGGCAGATATGCCACTTCCATTATTTAATGTAGATCTTGCAATTGAAATGCTGCGGTTCATTATCCCAGAAAAAGTAGTTAAAAACTTAAATAAAGGGGATAATCAGCAAAAAATTGAGGCTTTTGAACTTTTTTGGAAGGATAAAGACCCAACTCCGGGCACAGATTTTAATGAGTTAATGACGGAGTATTACCGAAGGATAGATTATGCTTTTGAGCATTATTCAAGCCCAAGTACACCTGGTTTTGAAAATGACATGGGGCAATATTACATCAAACTTGGCCCACCGACTGATAAAAAACGAACGCTATTGGGAAATAATCAAACCATGGTTCAGTGGTTTTACCCACAAGTTGAACTAGTATTTCAATCTACTTCAGGCTTTGGGGATTATCAGCTTATTGAACGTAAATCTAGATCTTAAATTGTAGTGAAGAATCCCCTATTAAAAATGATTATTAGTGCTGGTGATCCGTACGGAATTGGTCCTGAGGTAGCTGTCAAAGCATTTAATAAGTTCCTATCGCCTTCTATCAATAATACAGCGGGAATCGCATGTATTTGGATTGGCCCGTTAGAGGCGCTAAATAATGTAAGTGGTAGTGAAAATTTAGATTATAAGTTAATTCAAAATATCAAAGAAGTTCAAGCAGCTGGCCTGTTTGTAATTGATATCTCAGCTGAAATTGAAGGTGGCTATAAAAGCTCTCTTCAAGGGAGCTGTAATGCTGATGGTGGGAGCTTTGCTTATGTGGCCTTAGAAAGAGCTATTTCCCTTTGCTTAAATAAAGAGGCCAGTGCATTGATAACAGCTCCTATTTCAAAAGAAGCCATGCAACTAGCAAAATCTCCGTTATTAGGCCACACAGAATATTTGGCTGAACGTGCGGGAAATGCAGATGTAGTTATGATTCTGGCTCAAGGCAATCTGCGCGTTGCACTGCTGACCGTACATATGCCATTAAGGGAAGTTGTTGATGGTGTTACTCAGGCAAATATGTCAAAAATTATCCGCGTATTACTTCATGAACTTCACAGTAGATTTTCAATTGAACAGCCTAAGATTGCCGTTTTAGGGCTAAATCCTCATGCAGGAGAAAACGGTTATATAGGAACTGAGGAGCTTGAAATCATTAGCCCTTTCATCAAAGAATATAATGCCCAGGCTGAATATCACATTTTGAGTGGGCCATTTGCCGCGGATGGCTTTTTTGGCTCCAAACATTATCAGCAATTTGATGCAGTATTAGCAATGTATCATGATCAAGGTCTTGTTGGCTTCAAATCCATTGCCTTCGGTGGTGGTGTTAATATAACTGCTGGCTTACCTTTTGTGCGGACTTCTCCTGATCATGGAACAGCGTATTCAATAGCTGGTAAAAATAGCGCTGATGAATCTTCCATGCTAGAGGCGTTAACACTAGCAGCTACTTTATCAAAAAATTTATGACTTCTCAACCAAAGCAAATTCAACCTGCCTACTCCTTCATATCTCAAGTCTATGACGATATAATGGCCGAGATTGACTACGAGTATTGGGCCGATTATATCGATGGTATTATTCAAGAAATTAAGCCCGATACGCAAAAAATCTTAGAGTTAGCTAGTGGAACGGGCACTCTTGCCTACAGTTTAAATGAGCTAGGTTGTTACAGTATTTTAGCAACAGACCTAAATACTGAAATGGTTGCCATAGCTATCAGTAAAAAAGAAAAACTAGCCTCCTACCCTGACCATATTAATTTTGAGGTTAAGGATGCTTCAAATTTCACTGTTTTAGAAGAAGTAGATGCGATTATCTGCGTATTTGATTCTTTAAATTATTTAACTACTGAGCAGCAAGTAAAAGGCTTTTTTAAGCATTCTTATGATGCTCTAAAAGATCAAGGCTTGTTATTGTTCGATTTTATTACTGAAAAACATTGCATAGAAAACGCAACCGATTTTGCCTTTGAAGAGTCTTTTCATAAAGATTATAGAATTGTACGGGAAGCAACATATCCAAATGAAAACCGCCTTCATTCTACCTCTTTTAATGTTTATAAAGGCGCTAACAGCCTAGATTTAATGGCAAAAGAAATACATATTCAAAAGCCCTATTCCTTAACATATATTTTAGATATACTTTCTCAGTACAATTTTAAGATATCCGGTGTGTTTGGCGATTTTACTGACCAAAGCCCAACACTAAATACTAAACGAATTACCTTAGCTGCAACATGTCTGAAGAACCTCTGATTCAATTCTTTAATGTCTCCCTAGCTTACAATCAACGAGCAATCCTCGATTCTGTTGATTTCAGTTTAGCCAATAGCGAATTTTGCTATATGATAGGCCAAACAGGCGTTGGTAAAAGTTCATTTCTACGGTTAATATACCGAGATCAAATTCCAGACAGTGGCTATTTAAATGTTGTGGGATATAATACTTCGCTCATGAAAAAGCGGGCAATACCCTTACTTAGAAGAAAGTTAGGTATAGTTTTTCAGGATTTTCAATTACTACCTGACAGAAATGTCTTTGATAATATTGCCTTTGCACTACATGTAACAGAAACACCGACAAAATTAATACGCGATCGAGTTTTTGATGTTTTGAACTTAGTTGGGTTGTCGCACAAAAGAAAAAGCATGCCAGAAGACTTATCAGGCGGGGAACAGCAGCGAGTTGTAATTGCGAGAGCCTTAGTCAATGAACCAAGAATCTTACTAGCTGATGAGCCTACAGGCAATTTAGATCCCGATGCTACAGCAGTGATTATGGATTTATTGCAACAAATCAATAACCGTGGAATGTCTGTATTGATGATTACACACGACCATCAAATTGTCAGAAATTACCCAGCAAGAACTTTGCGTTTAAAAGATGGTAAGCTGGAAGATATCCCAATAAGTGAATTGAGTTAGAATGGAGAAACCAGAACGTCCATTACCTTCTGAGTGTTGCGAATCAGGATGTTCTATTTGCATATTTGATTTATATGCAGATAGATTGAAAGCCTATAAAATATGGTTTAAAGAACAGGCCATAGTCTTAGATAAAAAGGCTGATTAAAATTTAGGACTCCCAAAAATAGTTAAGGATTTTATCAAATAACCCATTATCTCTTAAGTCATCATAGAATACACCATTAAGCGGCTTTTTTGTGTTCATACCGCGTAAGTAAAGGTAATATGCGCCTCCGAAATTAGTTCTACAATCATCTTTAGACATTCCAATTATCCTTTGAAATTTTACCCATGCACAAGTATAGATGATATACTGTAGACGGTATTTATGATCTTTCATACTATCGAAGATGCTATCCTGATCGTAATCACCTCTAAGGAAGTTGGTTTTATAATCAATGATGTACCACTTATCCTCAATATTAGCTAATAGATCTATAAAACCATTAATTCTAATCCTCGGAGCAGTTACATTTTGCAGTGCCTTAGTAATATCTTGAATCTCAGGATATTCAGAATTGATCTCTTTCAAGAAATTGACAAGTGTATTGGTTTGAACATCAAAAACAAACTCTTGTTCTTTAACTAAATCTAGATCGGATATATCAATCAAAGATTTTGTCCCAATAAATGGTACCTGAACACTATTTTTAATTAATGAATCAACCGCAGCATACAGTTTGTTGAAAACCGTAATCTTATCAATCGAAAAATATTCTGATATAATTTCATTAAGCATTTTATGATAAGACATAGACGAATCAAGGTTATTTATCTTAAAATCCTTAAAAGAACATTTTTCTAAAATGTCATGCACTACTGATCCAAAAGAAGCGCCTTTAAATTCAGCTCCTCCACCATCATTAAGCGTTTCCAAATCCTGCTCATAAAAGATATTGTTTAGATTGAGCGTTGACTCATCCAAAAAAGAAGATGTCGCATTTGATGTTAAAGCAGAAAAACTCTGTTTAATCCATGAAGCACTAATCTTCCGACTCATTATTTTAGGTTTAATCAACACATCTTGTTTATCAGGGATAACATATATTTGGGAAGAATTATTTATAAGTAGATTATGGTTCACTCCTCTTAATAGAAAACCCTGTTCATGATTCCAAAAATGTCCATTTAACTGTTCTAGACTACTCCAAGCAGTTTTGAAGTATGCTTTTGGTATCTCCTTATCTAAGTCATGAGAATTTTTATAAATATAGAGTTTAGATTCGGCTCTAGTAAAAGCAACATACAGCCTTCGAATTTTCTCTAATTTTAGTTGATGTCGTTTATCTTCACTTACTGCTAGAGCATCACCATTTTCAATATCATTAGTAATATGTAGCAACGACATCTTTTTAAAAAATGCTATATAAGGTTTATTCAATTTATAATCTGTAGCAAATTTATTAGAAGTCGGGTATATAAAAGGACAAAATATCACAGGAAACTGCAAGCCTTTTGATTTATGCGTAGTCATAATATTGACTAGATTCTCATCAGTCTCTAGCCTTTGAGATGTTGGCGAGTCGACAGAGATATCTTGAGCTTTGGAGTTCGTTATCGCAAAATAGAAATAATTTATTAAAGCATGAGATTTTAAGTGTAATTGTTTCTCCTCTTCTGTAAGAAACTCTAAGACATGATTCAAGTCTGTTAGGATTCTTTCTGCATTTTCAAGACTGCCAATTTTATCTGATATATGAAACTGATCTTCCAAGTAATCAAAACAATATTCTAAACCATAATTATTCCACTGTTCAAATGCTTTAAGTAATAATGGTCTGTAGTTGTCAAAATTAGTTTCAAATTTATTTTTATTAGTAATATCACTTGAAAGGATCAACGGATTAAGCATAAAAGCATTTACAGATGATCTATCCGTATAATTAAGAACAGAATTTAACAAATGAAATAAATCTTCAGCAGTTGTTGTTCTAAGAATGTCATAGCCACCTATTATTAATGAGTTTAAGCCATGAGTTGCCAACGCCTTTTTAACAGACTTGCATTGTGAATTCGTATCGCACAATATGGTGAAATCATTATAATTTAATTGTTTCTCACTACTTTTTAATTCTAGCTTATTTGTGGTAAGTATTACTTTTATTTCTTGCGCGATATCAGAACAAAACGTACTTATATAA